>Ga0123335_1001849_pt1 | contig 33230 bp, 33 predicted proteins | sample BiotimSIPDNA_2_FD_89707 | JGI IMG/M metagenome (GOLD analysis project Ga0123335, IMG submission 89707) | Anaerobic biogas reactor microbial communites from Washington, USA - Biogas_R2 time_0 SIP DNA | ecosystem: Engineered > Bioreactor > Anaerobic > Unclassified | place: Washington, USA... | reverse complement strand
TGACAGCCATACTTAACACCAGGCAAAGTACAATTACCACAGCAGAAAGTCTGGTTTTCATGATTTTCTTTTCATACTCTTTTCTCCCTCAATAAATTGTGGCTATTTTTATTTTAATTCCATGCATTTATTCTTTATTTAATTTACCAAATCCTTCTTCTGCCGCTTAATATCCTATAATCTACCTGTTTCGATGGGAAAGTCCCGATAAGTGACCGTTATGGCCGTTTCAAGGACCACTAGCCTGACCGGGTTCTGGTGATGATCGGATACAAATAGGGAACCGGTCACAGCATTTTTAATAACATTAATAACATCCAAAAAAGAAACACGGCTCAAATAGAACTTTTTGTTCTCTCTAGCCATGTTTCTAAATATTAAGCAATCTTAACTAATTTTTGTCGGTCTTTTGAAATTGTATCGGTTTTATAAAGAGCTGGCATTTTATCCAAGATCTTTTGGTGAACCATAGTAATAGGCATTAGTTTTTGAACAATTTCATAGAGGGGTGTACATTTTCGTCAGGGGTGCGCAGTAGGTTTTAGATTGTTTGTTCTTCACCAGAGTAACTTTTCTTCAAAGATGGCCCTTGAAAATCGAATCCACTGGAAACGGAGTCTACTTTATGGTAGTTACCCGTTTCAACCTTATCAGAATAATAGTTATACCGACCACCAATTTTCGTATATCGATTTCCTACAGGGTTTTTGAGATGAAAGTCCCTGGCCCATATTCCGCAATATTTTCCGTTTCCAACATTCTAGAAACTTGTCCAGCATTTAAGTATAGATAATTACATATTTTGACCCATATACGTTGTATTTCAAGATATTCCGTGTAATGCTTTTTAACATTACGGTGATATTTATCTAATTCAATTGCTATGTTCATAAATTCATTTCTATTAAAATAATTACATATTTTAGGCAATGTTTCGCTTAGCTGTTGTCTTATCAGTTCAATTTTGTCTTTGTAGACATTCCGTTGGGTTATATATAGCAGTTAAAAACGAATTCCATCTGTCCATCTCGCTGGGCCGGTATGTTCACACCAGAATTATCTGTGCTTTACATCATTAGCCTTGGGTGTGTCCAAATGCTTGAACACACCCGCTGCAACAGTAAGAATCCTCAAAAAGCTTACAGGGCTTCGACTTTGTGGGCATTTCTTTGCCAATAGCCAGGCCTGACTGTTTGCACACCCCTTTGAAAAATGCACACCCCCCTTTGCACACACCTTGCTAAAGTTCAACGATTACCTCCTGGTGGCACTGATAATAAGTGAAAGGATTTCACCCTATCAAGAGATAATAACCCACCGCAAAACAGTAAAAGCCGCCCCGCTGCAACGTGGGAACGGCTTAAATACCAGCTTTTCAAGCAATATAAAAACCATCCACCGATAAAATTCTTTTTATCGATAGATGGTAGATAATCTGGTGGAGACAAGGGGGATCGAACCCCTGACCTCCTGAATGCCATTCAGGCGCTCTCCCAGCTGAGCTATGTCCCCTCGTATGACTTTAATATCAGTCAGCACATTTGATATTTTACTACTTTCTCTGCTCCAGGTCAAGGGTTACATTCATGTTGTTTTTGTTTTTCTCAAGGAGAATTCCCTCCGGCAAGCAAATGAACATGTCCTCAAATCAACAGGTCATAGTTTTTTGAGATATGAAATCGCCCGGTCAGGTGGTTTTACATTACCGGCCGTTCACTCCTTAATTAAGATAAAAGTTCCGAATCCAAGATGTTTTTTATTTCTTATCATCAGCCTTTTATATTTAAAAAGCACACTTAAAAAGGCCGGGTCTAAAACCTGTTCCCTTGGCATGAAACAACAGGGATCCGGATTAAAGAGTTCCTTTAAACTCTCCAGCGGTCCGGGAAATTTGTTCTGCCGGGTCTTGACAAAAGTGAAGCCTGTGGTTTGAAAATAATTCAGCCATTCCTGGTAGGACGGTATTTGATAGAGTCCGCAAACATTCTTGAGTTCTTCTCTTTCATTGTCTGGCAAGGACCCATTGGCAAACATTTCGACGCAAACCAGGTAACCCTTTTTTTTCAGCACCCTGAAGCACTCTTGAAGCGCCGCCCGGACCGGTAAAAATATCAGTACCGATTCAACAATAACAAGGTCAGCGATGTTGTCTTTAAAAGGCAGGTCAAGCATATCACCCAGAACAAAATGAACTTCTGCCCCTTCCTGAAGTGCCCTTGACTTCGCTTTAGACAGCATAGTTTCAGAATTGTCCAGAGCAAAAACGTGCGCTCTATAAATCTTTGCCAGATGGGAGGCAGTTCGCCCCGTACCGCACCCCAGATCCAGAATTACTTCATCCTGGGCAATGGTGAAATTTCGTAAAATACCCAGGGTCCCGGTAAACCCCCCCGGGTGGAGGCTGCCGCCGCCAAGTGCAGTAATGGCCTTTAAATATGAGCTCATCGGCAATCCCTTTCCTCCTGTTAATTCTACATCCTATGTTTCTCCACAGCATTGAGTTACAGTCTTCACTTGATTTCCATTTAACAAAAAAAGGCTCCACCCTTGTGAGCCTGCAGAGCCTCAAAATAAAGTAAAAAACCGTGGCGGCTCCGTTCCGAAACAGCCTGCCTGCTTTTGAAGGGCAGGCGGAAATATAAATCAATCTATCTCTTAAATATGGTAAGCCCAAAAATGGTTAAAAACCTAACTGATCCAGCGGCCTGCTACGAACAACGAACAGACAACCGTAAAAGCAATAATGGAAAGGACAGAGTAAACAGTAACAAGGTTGTTTTTGTGCAACAGCCGGGCGAGGGTGATGTAACCGGGAAATAGAACGAGGATATATCTGGGCATGCCCAGGGGGACATTGCCCACCACGGATGAAAAGGGTATTAAAAAGCCCAGCACCAGGAAAATCAGCAGGGAGCGGTCCTCGATATACTTAAAGCTGCGTATCACAAGGTAGAGAAACAGGAAGGCCATCCCCGACTCAAAAAGGGCATAGAAATTACTCTGGTAAAAAAATACAGACAAATTTAGGAACTGGCCTGCGCCTGGGTATTGGAAATGGCGATAACCCCAGTATTCGGTGTTTAATGAGTGAGCGAAAGCGAGGGGATCGCCCGTATATTTCCATAAAACAAGCATAAACAACCCCAAAGATGCCGGGATTAAAAAAAGAGGCAGAACCTTTCGGACAGAAAACTTGAAACCGTTTTCTTTATACTGCAAATACAGGAAGGCAAAAAACAAGACGATACCGATGTTCCTGGTCAGGGCTGCACAGGCGCCCAATAATGATGCCGCCAGCCATTTTCCTTTCCTGGCATAGTAAAAAGCTCCCAGAGAAAAGGCTAAAAGAGGCGCTTCCGAGTAAATTGATGAAAAAAAGATGGCTGTCGGGAAAAAAAGCATTATGAAAACCGTGGTGGAAGCAATGTCCTCACCGTAATCTTCTTTAACCAGGTGATAAAGAAGGAAACATGCAAAAAAAAGAGCCGTGTTGGATACTAAAAAGCCGGCCTCCACACCGTTGCCGGTAATAAAAGTCAATAACCGGATGAGCAGGGGAAACATGGGAAAAAAGGGAGCGCTGTTAAAGTCGTATCCCTGCCCGGCGATTCTTAAAAACCAGCCGGCATCCCAGTGAATTAAAGAATCCAGCACCACATTGGAATGCAGGTGATCGACTGACGAAGGTAGAATGGGGTGGATGATATCCCTGGTCAGCCAGATAATAAATACAATATACAGCTTGTTTAAAATAAATAAGTAGCCTGTACGAATTATGCTGTTTTTAATATCCTCTTACCCCCCAGTTGTTTTCGCTACAACCTTGCCTTTACGGAAAACCCAGAGCTTGCTGAGTGTAAAATTAAAGGCAAAAGTGATTGACGTTGCCAGGAATAAAGCCGCCAAATGAGGCAAATTCAGATTAAGCAGAACATAAATAGAGGCACTGTTAATCCCCAGGCCCAAGGTGTTAACCAGTGTGAACTTCAGGAAGCGTCTGCCCTCTTTTCCACTGGGAGTTTTAAAGGTCCAACACCGGTTCAATAAAAAGCTGTTTACAACTCCGCAGAGGTAGCTGAAGCCTTTGGCAACCGAGTAAAAAAGAATACTTTCACCTGGAAACAACCTGAGAATAACAAAGTAAACAGCCCAATCAATAAAAGTATTGATACAACCTACAATGGAAAATTTACACAGCTGAAGAACATTTTCCGTCAATATGCAAACCCCTCATTTAGTGATTTCAACAATACAGGAAGGAGCAAAACCGGGAGATTAAGGCAATAGCCCAACAATTTTCATGCGTCTTTTTAAAGCATTCAGCCCAAATTATCAGGATCTTGGAGAAAAACTTCTTCTTAGTTTAAACAGTTCTTTAAAAGCCTTAAATATAACCGACAGCTTGGCCCCTGTCTGCTCACCTGCCAACCGCGGATAATGATTAACCCCGACCTCGGTTATAGTATAACCCTTTGCTCTTGCCTTAGCGAGGATCTCTGTATCAATCAGGGCGCCCTGCGAAGTGAGGGTTATCTCGTCAAAGATCTTGCGCTTATAGAGCTTAAAGGCTGAATCAACATCAGAAACATTAATTTTAAACAGAGCGTTTACAAGAACCCCCCACAAAAAGGCGTTAATTTTACGAATCAGTGAATCCTGCCTGCGGATGCGGTAACCGGATACAATATCTGACTTTTCAATTAAGGGAAGCAGTTTGGTTATCTCTTCAATTTTGAATTGTCCGTCCCCGTCAGTATAAAAAACCAGCTCTTTTGTTGCATTTTCAAATCCTGTCCGAAGCGCTGCCCCGTAACCCCTGTTATGCTCATGATGGATTGCCCGGATAAACGGATTTTCTTTTGACAGCCGGTCTGCAATCTCGGCTGTGCGATCCTTGCTCCCGTCATTTACTATGATGATTTCAAAATCGTCAAAGAGCCGTCCGGCTACTTCCAGGGCCTCCCTGGTAACCCTTTCAACATTTTGTTCTTCGTTGTAGCACGGAAAAAAAATTGTGATAGAATATTTTTTCATAGTCCTCCCCTATTTCGTATGAATTGATTCCGTACCATATATTACCTTCGACATATTTGACAAGCTTCCTCCTTTGAGCCCCGTTGATTCCACTTTGCTATAAGTTTTAATTATTAGAATATTTTTTATACAAGCTTGACTTGGTTTTTGCAATAAAATATCATCAAAGTAAGCTAGGAGGGATCAAATGAGCGCTGTAGAAGTAAGAGGTTTTGGCGACATATTAAAAATCTTTCAAGAGAGGAACTGGCCTCTTCCCATGTCTTTTGAGCTTAAAGAACCCACTACAACCGGAGAACTGGCTAAAATGCTAGACCTGCCTTATGACAAGATCGAGGTAGTTTTTGTTAACGGTCTGGCAAACGGCATGGATTATCCGGTAAAGCCCGGGGATCGTGTAGCCTTCGTACCACCCGGCACGCCTGGACCGTACCGGGTCTTCCTTGGCTTTGTACAAAAAAAGAACGAAGCATCCAGTTGAATATGTCCATATTGAATGTGCTCACAAATAGAACAGCCATTGTGTTCCCTTATTGAGCTTGCATTGACCCGGGTGTTCTAAAGTGGCACAAAGAAGGCGACTATCCTACGCCTTCTTTTTTTATTATTTTTTAAGAAAAAAATTTTTATAAAGAATTATCCTTTTTAAAAATTTTTCATAATGTTACCGTAACTGTCATAACTTCCTTCCTTATTCGCAGAAGAAGTATAACTTAATTTAACTTTAAACATAATAAAGATATCACAATATCTAGGAGGAGTTAAATGATGGAATGGTTAAACAGAATCGTCTTAGCTCTAATCATCATCGGCGCATTGAACTGGTTGCTGGTGGGCCTGTTTGAATGGGACCTGATCACGGCCCTGTTCGGAGGTGAAACATTAAGACAGGCCTCCACGCTAAGTAAAGTTATTTATACCCTGGTTGGTTTATCCGGCCTCTATGCTATTTCCTTCTTTTTCAGAGAAAACGCTGCTGTCAGAAATAATAAGTAAATCATAATTAAGAGTAGAAAACCTTTAAAAATATTTTATAAAGAAGGTGCAGGCTCTCCCCGCACCTTCTTTTCTTTTCAGAAGGGGACAAAAATTTTTCGATGCATACGACAAACAGAACCTGGTCATAATACAATTTAAATCAAATAAGGAGGTATATTATTAATGACTCCCCGTAAGAAAGACAGGCGAAAGCCTCCTGAGACCATAACCCCGGTAACGGACGAAAATGATGCCTCCCTGGAAATGGAAGAGGAGAGTTGCAGTGAATCCTGCTCAAAATCCGGTATATCCAGGAATAATGACAATGCCACCTGTTAAAGAGACCTTTTCTAAAGGTCTCTTTTTTTAGCCGAAGCATCCTTACGGGGTTGCCACCGCATGGAACAAATGCTATATTGGGATTACCTAACAACTATTTCTGATGAGGTGATGTCGCCATGAATCAGGTTAAGAATTACAAAAGTGACTACCGGGTCAATGTTATCAACAACAGCACAATTATCAGCATCGAGATTACCTGCTGCGGTAAGCACATCGGAGAGATGCGCTTCAAAGACGGAGAAACAAAAAAATGCCCGCTTTGCGGTACAATCCACCTGATTAGAATTCAACACAACCACTTTCACATCCGCTCCTTGAAGGCAGGCGCAAATGAAGTTGAAACCCCTTATGAGCTTAGAAAAGAAAAAGCTTTATAGAGCCCGGGGGGAACCGGATGGAAATTTAAAAACACCTGCGTAAACACCCTGGATAACCAGTTCAGTCTCACTATTAAGAATGATCGGAGGATATACCGGGTTTGCGGCGCAAAGATAGATTTTGCCGCTTTTATCCTTAACAAATTTTTTTAAAGTATTTTCTTTACCATGAATCAGGGCACAGATAATCTGACCATTAAAATCAACGTGGGACTGACGGCGAATCAACACCAGGTCACCGTCACATATTCCCTCGCCCACCATCGAGTCACCTTGAACCTGGAGAGCAAAATCCACCTCTCCCGTCAAAATCTGAGGCAAGGGCAGGCAACCGATAACCATTTGAGTGGAAACCAGCGGTTCCCCGGCCTGAACAGTTCCCAAAACTGAAATGTTTTTTAGACTATAAAATTCTTGCTTAGCCCATTTGGTTAAGGTTTTATTTCTATTGCCCTTTTGATTGCCGGCGGGCAAGAAATATTCCACCGGTTTCTCTAAAGCTGCCGCCAGGCGAAAGAGATCCTCAATATTAATTTTCCTCTTTCCCTTTTCGTAATAATTAATGGCAGTGGCCGTAACACCAAGCCTGGCGCCCAATTCCGCCTGGGAAATGAATTTTTTTTCCCTGGCCTTTTTAATTCTGGCCCCAATTAAAGCATACATTTCAGTGCCCTTCCTGTGCTTCCAGTTTTACTCATTGATTTTTTTATAAATCAAACCCCTTTACCTCTAGCATCCAAAAATTAAAATTATACTACTATACAAAATTTTTATGCCAATTCCTCATCAATGCTTATGGGTTTCCAAAATAGTTTAATTAATGAAACCTTATACTTTCTACATCTCCAGGTTTTAAGTTAATCCGATATCTTCTGCCCTTAACCTTAATACCACCTCTCATTAAATAATTGCAGTGATTTTTCCATTAAAGCTTATAATCAGAATAAATATCTAAAATTTCCTGTTTGCTTCCATGTTTATTCTACTTTATAATTTGTTAATCCTTTTCATTTTTTTGGCAATTATAAATTTTTAGCAGCACAGCTCAATCAAAAAAACCCATCAAAAACTTGACATTTTTTTATTTCTTGATATAAGTAATATTGATTACTAATTAAGAATAATTATTGTTTAGGGGGCGAGTCCTTGAAGGAAGAGCATCTCATTGAAAGGCTGCGGATGAACGGATATAAAATAACACCCCAGCGTCAGGAAATCCTCAAGGCTATTCTTTCCTGTTCTGTGCCTCAGAGCGCCGAGGAAATTCACCAAAAAGTCACTGTAAAGCACCCGAACATTAGCCTGGACACGGTTTACCGTAACTTAAATGTTCTTTTGAGCATTGATCTGATTTGCAAATTTAACTACAAGGAGGGAAAAAGCAGCTATGAAATAAACAAAGGAAACAGTCACCATCATCATCTTGTCTGTTTAAAATGCGGCGCCGCGGAGCCTGTTGATTTCTGTCCGCTTAAATATTTTGATCAGAAAAAATTTTTGAAAGAAAAAGACTTTGAAATTAAGGAACACCGTTTCGAAATCTATGGATATTGCGCCGACTGCAAAAACAATTGACCTGCAAGTATGATAGGGGGTTTTGGTCCGTGTTCCGTTATTTTGTTGCGAAAAGGGAGCGTGAAAAGCCTCTGCAAAATCCTGCCGGGCCGGTACGCAGCACCTTCACCGGGTTTTGCGCTGCTGTCACCGCTCTGTTATTGATCGTGGCCTGTTTGTTTTTTTCCGGTTGCGCCGGACAAAAAGAGACACCGGCAAGCAATTCCCCGGACTTTCAGCCGGTCAAAGTTTTTTGTACAATCTACCCGCTCTATGATTTTGCCAAAAACATCGGCAAGGATAAAATAGATCTTTCCTGCCTGGTGCCGCCCGGCACGGAACCCCATGAGTGGGAACCTACACCCAGGGACCTGGCGTCAATTCAGGAAGCCAATCTTTTTGTGTATTGCGGGGCCGGCATGGAAAGCTGGGTTGATAAGGTGCTGAATGTGGTCGCCGGACCGGAGTTGAACATCGTGAACGCCAGCCGGGGTATCCAGTTGATATCCGGTCAGGGGGAAGAAGATGAAGCCGGCGTCAAACAACAGAACAGCGGCGATACTTCTGAAGACCAGGTTGCTCTCAATATCTCCGGAGACGTGCGGGAAGATCATTCAGCAGTAGACCCGCATATCTGGGTGGACCCCGTAAACGCTATGAAAATGGTTGAAAATATCGCTGCCGGCTTGGTCCAGGCCGACCCCGCCAACAAGCTTTTTTATGAAACCAATGCCCGGGAGTATTTGAACGAACTGGAAGCCCTCCATAACGATTACCGCAACGGGCTGGCCCGTACCACACACAGGGAATTTATAACCTCCCATGCAGCTTTCGGCTACCTGGCCAAGCGCTACGGCCTGGTCCAGGTGCCCATCAGGGGACTTTCCCCTGAAGTTGAACCGGCCCCGGCACGGATGGCTGAAATAATTAAGCTGATTAACGAAAAAAGGATCCGCTATATTTTCTTTGAAACACTGGTGAGCCCCAAAGTATCGCAAATCATTGCGGGTGAAGCCGGCGCCGGAACTCTGGTTCTAAACCCCCTGGGTAATCTCACAACGGACGAAATAGATGCCGGCAAGGATTACCTGACGGTGATGCGGGAGAACCTTGTAAATTTACAGAAAGCACTTGAGGTGGCGGAATCATGAACACTGTCAGGCCTGTTTTGGAAATAGAAAACGTCAGTTTCAGCTATGGCTGTCACCCTGTCCTGGAAGGGATTAGTCTGTCTGTGAAGCCCGGCGAATCCGTAGGGATAACCGGCCCTAACGGGGCCGGTAAAAGCACCTTGCTGAAACTTGTTGTGGGCCTTTTGATGCCTGCCAGCGGCAGCATCAAATTATTCGGCCGGCCCCTGAAAGATTTCAAAGAACACGGAAGGTTGAGTTATGTTTCCCAGAAGGCCGGTTTCATCAATAGCAGCTTTCCCTCCACTGTGGAAGAGGTCGTTCTGGCCGGGCGCATCTCCCGGCGGGGACTCTTTCGATATTTTAACAGGGAGGACCGTTCCATTGCCCGGAAGGCTCTGGGGGAGGTAGGCATGGCTGAGCACCTTCATAAACCCATCGGCTCCCTTTCGGGCGGGCAGCAGCAGCGCGTGTTCATTGCCCGGGCCCTGGCAGGGCACCCGGAACTGCTGCTCCTGGACGAACCAACGGCTGGTATGGACCCGGAAAATCAGGCCCGCTTTTATTCCCTTTTAAAAGCTCTGGTCATTCAAAAAGGGCTTACCCTGATGCTTGTTTCCCACGACCTTGAAGCCATATCGACAATAGTGGACCGCCAGGTATGTCTTGACCGGCACCTTTGCTCCTGCTGTCATAATTTGAGTGATTCTCCGCAGGGTGTGTCCTGCCGAAAAAGACTCTGGAGCGCTTGATTGACGGGAGGGAAAGCTCTTGGAAATATTTCATTATGGATATATGAACAGGGCAATTTTAATGGGTATTGTGGTTGGGATCACCTGCCCGGTGATCGGCCTGTTCATCGTGCTCAGGCGAATGTCCCTGATTGCCGACGCGCTATCCCACATCTCGCTGGCGGGAGTCGCCGCAGGCCTGTTGACCGGCGCCCACCCCGTGCTTTCCGCCTCCCTTTTTTCTGTTTGCGGCGCTTTCCTGATTGAAAAGCTGAGGGAGAATTACCGGACCTATTCCGAGCTTTCCATTGCCATTATCCTGTCTTCGGGGCTGGCCCTGGCAGCTGTTCTACTGAGCCTGGGTAAGGGCTTTAATACCAGCATCCTCAGCTATCTTTTCGGCAGCATCATCTTAATTGATGATAAGGATTTCCGTCTAATCGCCTGGATCGGTTTAGCCACCCTGGGCTTGATTGCGCTTTTTTTCAAAGAGCTTTATTTTATAACACTTGATGAGGATGCTGCAGCTTCCGCAGGTGTATCAGTCCGGGCCATAAGTATGGGTTTTACGGTACTGACGGCAATGGTCATCGCCATTTCCATGCGGGTGGTGGGAATTCTGCTGGTGTCTTCCCTGATGATCCTGCCGGTAGCCGGCGCCCTGCAGCTTGCCAGAAGCTTTAAGGAAGCTCTGTTCCTTTCCACGGGGTTAAGCCTGATTTCTGTTCTTATAGGGATTTTTGCCTCTTTTTATTTGAACCTCTCACCCGGCGGCACCATCATTCTGTTTTCTGTTTGGGTCCTGCTGCTAATCCTGGCAGGTAAAAAAGCCGCCGCCAGTCTGCAAAGGAGGAAAAGCGCTGATAAAACCCGGGTTCGGAACACGAGTGTTTAATTCAACAGCTATCTATAAACAATTAAACATAAAAAACATTAACCGTTGACACCTACTGGTATAATTGATACACTAGGGTTTAAGGCAACTAAAATTTTATCCATTGCTCTTATCCGGAGTGGCGGAGGGACTGGCCCAATGAAGCCCGGCAACCGTTGAGAAGAACGACTTCTCAAAATGGTGCTAATTCCAGCAGGAGATATTTTCTTCTGGCAGATAAGGGGAGAAGTTTAACTTTTCTGGCCTCTTCTGTTTGAAGAGGTTTTCAATTTGTTAAAAGCGGGAAGAGCAAAAACAAGGGAGGTATGGTTAAACAATGGCAATTGAAAGAACCTACGCCGAGATTAATGAAAAAATCAAATCCGGCAAGGCGGTAGTACTCACTGCCGAAGAGGTCCTCTCTCTGGTGGAGGAAAAGGGCGTCTCCGGGGCCGCCCGGCAGGTGGACGTGGTTACCACGGGAACGTTCAGCGCTATGTGCTCCTCCGGCGTCTTCCTGAACTTTGGACACCCCAAACCCCGCATCAGAATGCAAAAAGTGTGGCTTAACGGGATTCCGGCTTACAGCGGGATCGCCGCCGTGGACGCCTACCTCGGCGCTACCGAACTCCCCGAGGACGACCCCTGCAACAGCAATTACCCGGGCGAATTCCGTTACGGAGGCGGGCATGTTATCCATGACCTTGTGGCCCGCAAGCCGATCAAGCTGGAAGCAGTTTCCTACGGAACCGACTGCTACCCCCGCCGGGAGCTGGAAACCTGCATCACCCTGGACGACATCAACGAGGCCACACTCTTCAATCCGCGCAACGCTTACCAGAACTACAACTGTGCGGTAAACCTGAGCGACCGGACCATCTATACTTATCTGGGGATGTTGAAACCCGGCCTGGGCAACGCCCACTATTGCAGCGCCGGCCAATTGAGCCCGCTCCTGAACGACCCGTACTTTCTAACCATCGGAATCGGCACCAGGATTTTCCTGGGCGGCGGTACCGGCTACGTAGCCTGGAGCGGAACACAGCACTTCCCCGGCATCCAGGAGGACGGGCAGGGAAACAGCTACGGGCCGGCAGGAGGTACCCTTTCTCTGATTGGGGATTTAAAACAGATGAAGCCCAACTGGCTGGTTGGAGCAAGTATTCTGGGCTATGGAGCCACGCTGATGGTAGGAATCGGAATTCCCATTCCCATTCTCAACGAGGAGGTAATGCGCTGCGTCTCGGTAAGCGACAGCGACCTGTATGCTCCCGTGGTGGATTACAGTGAGGCCTACGGCCAACGCATTCCCGGCAACCTGGGCTACGTCAGCTACGCCCAGCTGAAATCCGGCAAGATCTCCGTCAACGGCAGGGAAGTGCCCACTGCTCCCCTGTCCAGCTACCCCAAGGCCAGGGAAATAGCCGGAATCCTCAAGCAGTGGATTGAAAAAGGGGAGTTCTGCCTGACCGAACCGGTGAAACTGCTCCCTTCCTGCAAGGACGGCATTACTGCCAGGACACTGGAAATAAAAGGCACCTAAGTTTGTAATAACTCCCGGGACTGGTGGAGATTTCTCCGGCGGGATGGTCCACCGTCCCGCCCGGACCAAAAAAAACAATTCTATCCAGCCTGATCATAGAATTTTCACCATTCCGCCGGCGCCGCTTCATTGGCATGATGTCTAAGTAGAAATATGTTTATTTAAAGAAAGGAACGGCTTTTAGTGTGTTCTCAACAACAACCGGCCGCCTTAGGGCAGTTAAGCCCGCATTGCAGGCAGAGGGTCAGAACAGAAAGGAAGTGAACGGCTTGGCGCCGAAAAGAATCGTCCTGCGCTTCGGCAAGGATATATCCGATAAACCCATAATATATTATCTGGTCAAGGACTACGATCTGGTGATCAACATTCTAAAGGCCAACGTCAATCCCAATAAAGAAGGAACGCTGGTTCTGGAGCTTAGCGGGGAAAACTACGACAAAGGAATCGAGTTTTTAATAAGCCAGGGTGTTACGGTGCAGCCCCTGGCCGAAGAAGTCTTCCGCAATGAGGAAAGATGCACCAGCTGCGGCGCCTGCACCGGTATCTGCCCCACCGGCGCCCTGCACCTGGAGAGGCCTTCAATGGAAGTTAAATTTGACAGCGATCACTGCATCGTCTGCCAGATTTGCGTCAAAGTCTGCCCACTTAAGGCCATGGAGGTCAGGTTTTAAATTGGAGTATCAGGACCGTTCCTACCGGCAAACATTCCGCCAGGATGATCTGGTTCATTTCCAGGTGATCGTAGGCCAGACCGACCTGGACATCGGGGTGCGCCGGGAGAGGTTTTCCCCGGAAATGGCCCGCTGGGTGGAAGAGCTGGTGCGCAGGCAAAGGGAGTTTCTGGAAAAGTATATCGAGGAGCACCCCGCCTTCCTCCATGCCCTCTCCCCCTGCGAGTTGAAGCCGGGCGCCCCGTCCATGGCGGTTGAGATGGCCGGCGCGGCCCGCCTGGCCGGGGTCGGCCCTATGGCTGCCGTGGCCGGAGCATTTGCCCAGTATGTAGGCCGGGCCCTGTCCAGGCGGACAAAGGATGTCATTGTGGAGAACGGCGGAGACATTTACCTGCGCAGCACCAGGCAGCGCCGGGTTGGAATTTTTGCGGGCAAATCCCCCCTCTCCAACCGCCTGGCCCTGGAAATCAGGCCGGAGCACACCCCGCTGGCAATCTGCACCTCATCGGGTACCGTGGGTCCGTCCCTCAGCTTCGGCAGGGCGGACGCAGCGGTGGTCCTCTCCCCTTCCGCCCCCCTGGCTGATGCGGTGGCCACCGCAGCCGGCAACATGGTCCAGGAGCGGGAAGAGGTTCAAAAAGCAGCGGAGTTCGCCCTTTCCATAAAGGGTATAACGGGGGCGGTTATTATCAAGGCCGACCGTCTCGCCGCGTGCGGAGAGCTCAAGCTGGTGCCCCTGGTAACTTAATTAATGACAGTGAACCGGGCCGGGGTCTGCCCCTCTTTGGCCCGGTTTTTATTTTTTTAAACAGATTGACTCCGGGAGTGCTTCGTCCCCTGCTGAAACTTCCCGCAGGCCTGGCGGTGCGGGGCAATTCCCTCTGTAACCTGCTTCAGGCCTTCCCTGCCCACCTCTTTGAGCACATCCACCGCCTTCAGTTCCGCCGGAACCCTCCTGGCCAGGCCGGCATACCGGGGGAGCATGGCGGCACAGCCCGGCCTGACCTCGTCCCTGCCCACAATCCTGATTAAAAACTTGCAATCCGAACAGGTATGGGCCACCTTGTCCCGCATTTCCGGCAGCATCAGCCGGTGCCCCTCGTAGAGGAAATTCTTCCGGTAATAGTCACGGATGTTAGCCATGCCCATTCTCTCCCTTCCGGTCCCGGAACACCCCTGCCGGGGTAAGGGAAACCGCCCTCAGGATGCTCTGCTCACCGAACCGGTCTTTAATCCAGTCGCAGGCGGCGTGCAGGCGGCGGGTCCTTTCCTTCTCCCCGAACAAATCCATTTGTTCCGGGGCATTTTTAACCAGCCCCCCCAGGGACACACCGATCATCCTGACCGGTTTCCAGGAAGGCCAGTGCCGGTGCAGCAATTCCACAGCCACACGGTACACGTCAACGGCACAGGCGGTGGGCTGAGGCAGGGTGCGGGCGCGGGAAATCCATAAAAATTCTACATCCTTCAGGGTGAGGTTCACCGTCCTGCCGGAGTAGCCGCCCAAACGCACCCGCCGGCAGACGATTTCACACAACTCCAGAATAACCACTTCTATAACATCGTAGCCATAATAATCCCTGGACAGTGTAATCTGATGCCCGATTGATTTTACCCGTTCCAGGGAGCGGGGGTCAACGGGACTGTAATCGAGACCGTTTGCCGACAGGTGCAGGACGTGCCCCACCAGGCCGAACCTCTTCTGCAGCACCGGCAGGGGGTAGGCAGCAAGGTCTCCGATGGTCCGGATGTTTAAGTCCCGCAGCCTCTTCTCCAGGCGACTGCCCACTCCAAAGAGCTCCCGGACCGGCAGCGGCCACATTTTGGCCGGCACATCCGGCAGATCCAGAACGGTAAGACCATCGGGCTTCTGCATGCCGGCCGCCATTTTGGCCAGGAGCTTGTTCGGACCCACGCCGACACTGCACAACACGCCCACCTCATCTTTAATCCGGTTTTTCAACTGCAAAGCGATTTCCGGAGAGGAACCGAAAAGGTTGCCGCAGCCGGACACATCCAAAAAGGCCTCATCAATGGAAAAAGGCTCCACCAGCGGGCTGAAGTCCTTCATAATCCGGACAATCCGGGTAGAGAAATCAACGTAATGGCTGTAGGCAGGCTTGAGAAAGATGCCTTCAGGGCAAAGGTCCCTGGCCTCCCCCACAGCCATGCCCGTTTTGATTCCCCAGGCCTTTGCTTCATAGGATGCCGCCAGGACAATGCCGTGGCGCTTGGCCGGGTCACCCCCCACGATGACCGGCTTTCCTTTAAGCCGGGGATCCATGGCCTGGTGCACACTGGCATAAAAGGCATTCATATCAGCCAGCAGGATCGGGCAGCGCACAAGCATCACCCCAAACATTTGTTTGGCAATATTATAGCCCGAACGCATGTTTGCGGTAAAGTGGTATATAAAGGTAAGGAGGGCATTTTCTGTCAAGGATACCCTCCCGCCGTTTCCCGGCTCAGCCTTTCAGGCCGATGTCCTGGACGGCCTGGTTACCTGGAAAAAGCCGGGGAGCAGTACGGCGTCAAGTTTACGGGCGGTGCAAATCTTTCTGGGAATCAGGCCGCCACCCGGCTTTACCGTGAAGAACTGCTCCGGAAAGCCCCCGGGACTTAAAAACCCGTGCTTGATAACTTCACCGGGAAATAAATAATTTTAAAAAAAGAACAGGCAGCCTGCCGTTGGCATAAAGCCAGACAGACCGCCCGGAGAAAGGTTGCGGATAAAAATATGTTTTGTCCATTGAGTTCTACATTCGATACTTGCTAAATTTACCGATGAGCCTGGGCAATAAAAATATTGTTTCGCCGGTAATTGCAGTTAATGTGTTAGTTGGGGAGATGAAGTACGGGCAAGTAAACTTACCCTTTAAACTCTTAAATGTCCTGGTTTTATTTGACCATTGATTCTACTTTTAATTCCTCCGGCATTAACTCGACTGCCTATCTTAAGGCTGTCCATGGCCCTGCAAAGCCGCCGAAAACAGGCATGGTGCCCTACCCCACAGTGATTACCTTGCCGGGTCCGGTCAAACGGCTGTTGATCTCATACATATTTGAAACCACACCCACTGCCACTTTCTCTTTGACCTTGTAGTAATCCAGGCAGGTTCCACAAACCAGTATTTCTGTACCGGCTGACAACTTTTTCAGCTGTCCGATAACCGGTGAATCCTCCAAAGCTAAAAAAACACCTGTATTTAAAAGACACAGGGCCCGGGGAGGTTTTTGTTCCGCCAGGGTCACCATCAGGCTCTTCATCAGCACTTCACCCAGGTCGGGTGAGCCCTGCCCCAGGGTGTTGGTAGTAATAAAATAAACAATACCGTCGGGAGCCTCACAGTCACAGGATCCATTTGCGGTTTCAGCAGCCGTAGGCCGGGTTTCACCCGCCGCCCGGGCAATGGAGAGATGATAGCAGCCTTCCTTCTCCTCCACTTCAACGCTACACTCCGCATTTTTTACAAAGCGGGAGACATTCTCCCTGGCTGCGGCATTGTCCACAATGATCAACATTTCCTGCTGAAGGCCTTCTTCCAGGGCTTTTTTTGTTTCTAAAACCGGCCCGGGACAGGCCATCCCGCGGCAGTCTATTACGTTCTTACTCATCCGTATCCTTCCTTCCGGGTTGATAAAATAAATAATTTATATATATATTACAGAAATATAAAGAACCTTCATAGATGAAATATAATTATTTTATTAACCACAGGCCTGTCATATGGAATTCTTATAACCCTGATATAATGTCTTCTAATTCTGAAGCGTTAAACGTGTATGAGTCCCCGCAGAAATGGCAGCGCACCTCCGCCTCGCCCCGCTCCTCCAGAATATTTTTTATCTCCGCTTCCCCCATGGCCGCCAAAATATCTTTGATTCTGTCCCGGGAACAGGTGCATTTGAAATACACAGGGTTCTTTTCAAGATACTGGACCTCCAGGCCCCCCACAGCCCTACTTACAATTTCTTCCGGCGTCAGTCCCTGGTTTACAAGGGTACTGACCGGAGGCAGCTGGTTCAGACTCTGCTCCAGGCGGGTTAAAACATCCTCTCCCGCATCCGGGAACAGCTGGAGGATTAAACCTCCGGAAGCCGCCACAAAGCCCTCGGGGGCGACCAGCACACCCAGGGCGACAGCTGAGGGAGTCTGTTCCGAGGTCAAAAGGTACTGCGCTACGTCCTCGCCGATTTCACCGGATACAAGTTCCACGCTTCCGGTGAAGGGCTCCTTCAAGCCCATGTCCTTCGTCACGTAAAGAATACCCTTGCCCACCGCTGTTCCCACAGGCAACTTTCCTTTCACCTCCGGCGTCAGGTCAACGTGGGGTTCCTGAACGTAACCCTTAACCTCTCCTTTTGCAGTGGCTGTAACAACAATCGCCCCCAGCGGCCCGTCTCCGAACACTCTCAAGGTCAGAAGGTCATCACCCTTTAAATTGGCGCCCAAAAGCAGCCCTGCTGTCAGAGACCTTCCCAAAGCGGCGCTGGCCACAGGCCAGGTATCATGCCTGCGCCTGGCCTCTTCGGCAAGGTCCGTCGTAACAGCAGCAAAAACCCGGAATTGACCGCCCGCACCAACTCCCCGTACAAGATAATCGCTCATGTCCTACTCCTTTAATTTGAATTAAGTATTATACCTGACACCTTCAATTCCGTGTAACCGTTCTTCTTTTAGATGATACTTACCTGCCACCTGGATCGCCATATCTTACAAAAGCACCGGCAGAAAACAAAAACTACCCAATTATATTATTCTTCATTCCGGGGGCTAGACCTTATTATACCCGGCATCCTTTACCGTAAAGCTTTTCTGCGGCAAAACAGCACGCTTTTATTTACTCCTTGTACATACGTCCATCCCATTTCAGAGAAAATAAGATCAAAATACTCTAAGGAGGTACATCCGTGGAAAACACCAATGAAATGCCAAACAAGCTTGATGATAGATTTCAGCACAGTGCACCGGCACGGGACATGCTGGAAAAAGGAGCTATTCTCCAGAGGGACGGGACCTACGCAATTGCCCCCCACATTCCCGGTGGAATTATTACCGATCCGGAACTTCTCGTCAGAATAGCCAACGTCGCCAAAAAATACAACTGTCCCGCCATCAAGGTAACCTCTTCCCAGCGCATCGCCATTGTAGGTCTTAAAGAGGAGGATATTGACGCTGCCTGGAAGGACCTGGATATGATACCCGGCGCAGCCATCGGCCTCTGCGTTCGCAGCGTCAAATTCTGCCCCGGCACTACCTTCTGCAAACGGGGACAGCAGGATTCCGTGGGTCTGGGAACGGAGATTGACAGGCGTTACCACGGCATGACCCTGCCCTCCAAGTTCAAAATAAGCGTCAGCGGCTGCCCCAACAAGTGTATGGACGCGATGATGATTGACTTCGGCATCATGGGAACACCAAAAGGGTTCACTGTTTATGTAGGGGGAAACGGCGGGCTGAACCCCCGCTTCGGCGAAAAACTGGCCGAGCACCAAACCAGCGAACAGGTATTGCAAATTTTGGACCGCACCGTAAACTTCTACAAAAAAGAAGCCCGCACCAACGAGCGCCTGGGTAAATTTATCGACAGGCTTGGCTTTGACCGTTACCGCCAGGAAGTTTTAGATGAGACAACGGTCCACTGAAAACAGGATAAGTCCCAGGCCCCCCCTCGCCCCGGCGTGTTACTACCATGCTTTACGGAGAGTAAAGCATGGGTACAGCAAGCGAAAGCAGCCAATGCTTTCGCTTTCCAAATATTAAAGGCTTGATCAGGAAAATCCTGCAAAGAACACGTTTATTGTAAAGCTGATAAAACAATATGGATTCTCCTGGGCATAATAAGCCTATTTATTTGCAGATAAATAATTGGTTGGAGTTAATGGTTCAAAGAATTCAAGGCAGGTTTATTTTTTTATTCTGATACATAAGAGCATCAATATGATTCAGAAACTGGTCCTTGCTCATCCCCGAGTTGTAATCATATACATCATAACCCATGCTAAAACTGATCCTAAAGGGAAAATTGCTCGGTTTTGGATTTAAGGCATGCCCGCAGTGTCCTTGAAGATGGGGGATAAATCCTGTTTTCAAAATAACACCAGGCAAGTGAACCTCCTGGCCCCTTCCATCGTCCAACACATATAGATACAAATAAATCGTAAGGGAGAAGGGAAAACATGAAAAGATTTCTGCTTCTATTATTATTGTTATTTTTTCTCCTGGTAGCTCCGCACACAGGTTCTGCCCAGACACCCTTTGATGACATTCAGTCCAACCCGGCTGTAGCTGACATCGAAGCTGTATATGAAAAAGGTATAATGATTGGCACCGCAGCGGATAAGTTCAGCCCGGATGCCTTTGTTGACCGGGCACAGCTTGCTGTGTGTTTAGTCAGGACCTTTGATTTAAACTATGATTATCTCAAGCTAAAAAAAGCACCTGTCCCTTCTGATTTTTATGATGATGTGGAAGATAACCTGTGGTATAGTAAGGCCTCAATTATTGTAGACCGTTGGAACATCTTTAATATTGCTGATAGAAATTTTAACCCCCTGCAAAGGGTTACAAAGGCAGAAGTAGCCAGCGCCATAGCTAATTCCTTCGCTGCAAAAAAGTTATCAGTGAACACCACATTAATGTGGCCCAATTATTCGGATATTGCTGATTTGACCCGGGAACAACAGTCGGCCATCAGCTTTGTCTTCAACGCCGACATAATGAGGTACCCTGGCAACGAATTCCGCCCTGACGAGAAAATAACCCGGGCAGAGCTGGCAACCATATTGAATCAAACTCTAAAAACCATTGCTGTGGCAACACCTGCCCAGGATGCAGAATAGGATAATTGGGTCCGCCCCTGCAGCATAATTGTTAAAGCAGACTGGTGTAATAAGAAGGTCTTTAAAATTTAAGGAATGTTAATAAGGAATGTTATTAGGGAGGTAAGAAATTTGTTGAGAAAATTTGCGCTTATAATTGTTTGCCTGGGACTGGTCGTTGCTGCTGTGGGATGCAATGGTGAAAACCAAACAGAGCCTGATAAAACCGGGGAGCAAAAAACCGCTGAAATAATGAATGAATTTCAGTCCCTAACCGAGAGTGATACTCAAAAGGATACCATTGTTGAAGAAGTTGCCGCTTTTATAGAAAACAACATTAAGCATGTCTCCCGGGAAGATGCTTCAAAGATGGTGAATGAGTTTGAAAAATTACAAAAGGAATACCTCCCCCAGTTGGAAAACTTGTTTTTTGACGATGACATCCAAGCTGGAATAAATAATGAATACAAATCCATTACTGAACAATCCGCTATCAAAGATCCCGCACTTAAAGAGTTAATAACCAAAACCAACAACAGCGGCTACAGGGTGGAAACTGCTGAAGGAACGTACTTCCCCATCATTGATTACGAATTTTATAAAAAATACCGCGACCACGTTACCGCTGATCTACAGGATTATATCGACATTATGGCCGTTGAATCCAACACTGTTCCGGCAAAAGACGCAGCTCTTGTTATTAGCTGGGACGAAATAGTAAAAAGAGCTTTAAACCAGGAGAGGTTTATTAATACCCACAGCGGGTCCGAAAAAATTGATGAAATAAAACAGCTATATCAAAAATACATTACATTTATCCTGTATGGCTGTAACAACACTCCCCTTTTCAGCTATGATACCAAAACATTTAACCCTCAGGCCAGAGAGGCTTATTTGAATGCAGTGGCCAACAACGGCAGCAGTGAGCTTATAAAGGATTTAGAAGAATATCTCAATGTGGTGATCAAAAATGATAACAAGCTAACCAGCCAGGTTGAAGAATACAGGGCCAGCCTTCGGAAAAAGTATATACCGGAACAAAATAGTTAAGTTCTAAGCAAAGAAATGACGCCAAACAGCCCAGAACCAAGAATCAAGACCAAACCGGCATAATGTTTTAAACCCGGGGGTAAAGTTAAAACCACTGGCATAAACCTCCGGGTTTTTGTTTTCGCATCCTCTATTTATTGCATTCCTTTTATTTAAGCGAACTTGTTAGTTTCAGCTCCAGATCAGGGATGCAACATAAAGAGGAAGACGGGCATAATAGCAGCGGGAATTAAATTGGCTACCTTAATATTGGTCAACTGCAACATGTTTAAGGCGATAGCCACAATGAGCAGGGAGCCCACGCAATTCATTTCATTAATCACGGGTGTCGTCAGGTATCCGGCAACCGCCCTGGCCGAAAGGGTCAGCAGGGATTCGTAGAGGAATACCGAAACAGCTGCCAGGGATACCCCGATACCCAGCGTAGACGCCATGACGACCATCACAATGCCGTCGATGAGCGCCTTGGCCAGAAGAGTTTCGTGATTACCGCTCAACCCGCTTTGCAGGGACCCCACGATGGCCATTGCCCCCACGCAGGTAAACAAGGTAGCATTGATGAAACCTTCAGCAAAGCTGCCCTGGGACGGTCCCGGATTAAGTAACCCTTGCAAAAAATCCCCCAGTCGGTTTAACCGTCGATCCAAATCCAGCCACCCCCCGAACAACCCGCCAAGGGCAATGGACAGCACTGCCACCAGGACCTGCTCCCCTACCAAAGCACCGTTGATACCCACATACAGCACACAGAGCCCCAGCCCCTGCATCAGAGTTTTATTGAGCCGCTCCGGTAACCCCCGGCGAAGGAAAGTTCCCGCTATACCGCCCAGCAGGATGGCCCCGGCATTGACCAAAACGCCAGTCAAGATCATGTTGTCTACCTCTTAGGCTTGTTTCTCTTATATCATATCTCCTAGTTTATCATCTCCGGCAGCATCGCGCACCAATTCTTTCGAAGTGGCCGGCGCCCCGTCTGCTATCTTTATAACCCACCTTTCCGCCAATCCAAAAGCAGCCCCCTTGCGGTAAATTTAATGGCACTTAAAACCAAAAAACCTGTTTACAAACCCAGGTAATGGTTATATAATATTTTCGTACTAACTGTATTATTTATGTTAGTACAATTAGTACTGAAAGGAGGGGTTCTATGTTTGAACTGGACCTGCGTAGCCGTGCGCCCGTATATGAACAGCTGGTGGAAAAAATCAAAGAGCTGATCATCAACAATGTGCTGAAACCAGATCAACAATTACCGGCCGTAAGGGTACTGGCAAGTGAGCTGACCATCAACCCCAACACCATCCAGAAGGCCTACCGGGAACTGGAACACCGGGGTTATATTTATTCCGTGCCCGGCAAAGGCAGTTTTGTCAAGCCTGCTGTTCCGGGTACCAACGATGCCAGGCTGCAGGCTCTGGAAAACGAGCTGGGGAAAATTATATCTGAAATGCTCTATCTGGGCGTACCCCCTCAGGAAATCATCACCATGCTCAAAAAGCTGCTAGCTAAAAAAGAAGGAGGTAAGCTGGATGATTGAAATAGAAAGGGTCAGCAAGCGTTTCCAGGAAACGGAAGCCCTGAAGGAAGTCAGCCTGTCGGTGCGCCGGGGCTCCATTTACGGCCTGGTCGGTTCCAACGGAGCCGGAAAAACGACCCTTTTAAAGATTCTGGCCGGTATTTACAAACCCGATTCAGGCGCGCTCACCATAGATTCTCAACCGGTGTTTGAAAACTTCCCCATCAAGGCACGCACTGTTTTTATTCCCGACGCGCCATATCACTTTCCCAATTTTACGATTAGAGACATGGCTCATTTCCATGCCCGTCTCTACCCCCGGTGGAACCAGGCCCGTTTCGAAAAACTGGGAGAAGTTTTTAATATGGAAACTAAACGGCGAATCAGAACCCTGTCCAAAGGGATGCAGCGCCAGGTTTCTTTCTGGCTCAATTTGTCCTCGGCGCCGGATGTACTGATCCTGGACGAGCCCCTGGACGGGCTAGATCCGGTGATGCGGAAGAAAGTAAAGAACCTCATTATTCAGGATGTGGCAGAAAGAAAAATGACCGTAATCATTTCTTCCCACAACCTGCGTGACCTGGAAGATATCTGCGATTACATAGGCATTTTACATCAGGGTGAAATGCTGCTCCAAAGGGATTTAGATGATTTGAAATCGGACGTGCACAAAATTCAAATTGCCTTCAGCGGCGATTCGCCCCCGGCCCTGCTGCAGGATCTGCAGGTACTTTATCAGGAAAAAAGAGGCAGTGTGCTGATTCTCATCGCCCGCGGCCCATTTAAAGAAATAATCAGCCGCATGGAGTCTTATCACCCGGCAATTCTGGACATTCTGCCGCTCACCCTGGAGGAAATATTCATCTACGAAATGGGGGATAGAGGCTATGAAATTAAAAACGTCCTTTATTAATAGGGGCATTTTGCTCAATGATTTAAAAAGGTTTTCCTGGATCGGCGCCGGCTACCTCCTGGCCCTGCTTGCAATTGTTCCACTAAAAATTTTCATGCTGTACAGCAGGACGCAAGATCTCCGGACAAATGACACAACTGCATATTTACGCATATTCCAGTTTGATTACTACTCCCCAATTCAGATCCTGGTATTGATCGTAGTTCCCGTGCTGACCGGATTGCTCTTGTTCCGCTATCTACAGGACAGCCGTGCGGCAGATATGGCCCACGCTTTACCCGTAAGGCGGGAAGCCCTCTATAACACCCATGTCGTTACAGGCATAATCTTTCTGTTTGTACCGCTTATCCTTACCGCCCTGGTTTCCTGGGCGCTGGTGTCCGGACTGGGAATTGAAGATGTAAAGGGCATAAATATTCTAACCTGGTTAGCCAATTGCCTGCTGTTTAACCTGTTGTTCTTTATCTGCAGCGTGGCTGTTGGTATGGTTACCGGCATGACTACCATGCAGGGTGTTTTAAGCTATATTCTGCTGTTCCTGCCCAGCGGGCTGTCCGTACTTTTGCTGCATAACCTGAACCAGTATGTTTACGGTTTCGCTTATGATTACTATCTTTCATCCAAAATAGAATACCTTTCTCCTTTGACCAGGCTTACCGATATCTCCAGAAATCCTTTTCAACCCGGAGAAATGGCCGTTTACCTGGGCATCAGTATCCTGTTGTATTTTGTCGGCAGAAGTCTTTACCTGCGGCGTCATACCGAAACAGCCGGCAGCGCCATTACTTTCCAGGTGCTGCGCCCTGTCTTCAAGTACTCGGTAACCTTTTGCTTTATGCTGCTGCTGGGAAGTTATTTCAACGCGGTTCAAGACAGTAGAGCCTGGACCTATTTTGGTTATTTGATTGGTTCTCTCCTGGCCTATTTCCTGATTGAAATACTCTTAAACAAATCCCTGCATGTATTTCAGGGACGCCAGTTCAGGAATTACGGCATTTACGCCCTGGCCATGGTCGTTCTGTTGGGCTTGTTACATTTCGACTGGACCGGTTATGAAAAAAGGCTGCCCGGGATTAGTGAAATAAAAAGCATCTACATGGACAGCTCATTCTACCCTTTAACCTACCAGCCTGCCAGTGACCCGGCTGCCCAGGCTGTTGACTATATGTACACACCGGTCAAGGCCATCTATACAGATCAAGAAAACATAGCCCGTATTCATGCGCTGCACCGGCAAATAATCGCCAACGGCCCGGATCATAAAAAACCCTCCCTGTCTCAAAGGAGGAACACAGAGCGCATCTGCCTGGCCTATGAACTGGCCGGCGGCAAGCGTATGTACCGGCAGTATGATATTTACATCCCGGATTATACCGGCAGTTTGAAACCGATCTACGAATCACGGGAATATAAAGAAATGCATAATCAAATATTCAGAGTCAATCCGGCTGAAGTCGACTTTATCGATATTATCGGTTACGAGTCAGACAAGCACTTGCGCCTGGTCGATCCGGTGTTAATTGCCCAGGCCATCGAGCATCTGAAGACCGACATCTATGCTGATACCTACGAAGAAATAGTTAATATAAACAGCAAGCCACCCTGGGCTAGTATCAATCTCCAACTTACAAACATTCAGACCCGCTCTTACAGCCAGGAGTGGAAAAAAACATACACCAATTTCGAACAGTGGCTCAAAGATACCGGAAAATATGAACAGGTCCGGCTGCTCCCGGGCACGGACATTACTTGCGCGTTTATAGACAGGGTTTCCGTCAGGGACGACAAAGACCTCCACGGACCGTATGCGAAAGCGCGGCGCCTGGATCTTACGGAATTGGAAGAAAGACCTGGTATCTTAAAAATCACCGACCCGGAACAACTGGAGTGGTGTCTTAGACAGTATTATAGAAACGACGAACAGGCGGCCTATGAAATATTCTTTGTTCGAAATAACGGAGATGTAATCTCCGGCTTCCTGGGAGAAGCCGGCGCCCCCGCTTTCATTCAAGAACACTTTGCCGGATAGAAGCACAGGCGGGACAGGGTACAAGGTATCCTGTCCCGTTCCATAATAATTAATCGCTACTTTGAGTTTTCTAATGAAATAAGTATCACCGCAGAAGGGTATTTTTTCCAAATAACCTTCTGCGGTCTTTTTTTAAACATTCAATCATTATTAAAACTATTAACACAAGCTCCAATAGGTTTTTACTAATTGCACCTATTTGCGGACCCGGCGGAAACCCCATAATCGATAAGGTCCCGCCCACTTATAAGTTTTCAGGTCTAAATGCGACAGTTGAGAACCGTCCCCCTGTCGCATTTGACCAAACTGCCCGTCTGAAGGTGTCACCAATACCGTCCCCCTGTCACCCAATACCATTCTTGGAATTGGTCAGAAAAAAACCCCTCTTTAGGGGTTTTCATTTACGTGAACTATCTTCCCGGTCACAACAGGATTCCGGCGTAATGCCATGGGAACCAAAACTTGTTTTCCTTATGCTCCCGGGTGATTCCACATGAGTTTGCCCGGATTGTTTTGAGACTCCTGTTTCTGATTCATTTATTTTTTTCATACTGCAGCAAGATAGTCGCAACCTGGGCCCTGGTCGCCATGCCCCCGGGCTCCAAGCTGCCGTCTCCCTTGCCGGTAATAAGCTTTTTGGCCACTGCCCATTCTACGGCATCCTTGGCCCAGGGAGACACCTTCCTTCCGTCGGTGAAAGAGGTCAAGTCACTTGAGGCTGAAACCTCTTGACCGCGGCTCCTGGCATAGTTATACATGATAACGGCCAGCTGCTCCCGGGTAACGGGATCTTGAGGGCCAAACAGCCCTGAGCCATAACCACTGACAATGCCTTTTTCAGAAGCCCAGGCAACTGCATCAGCGTACCACATTTCACCGGATACATCAGCAAAAGTGATTTGCCCTCCCCCAGGCTTCCCTGCAAGCCGCCAAAGAACTGTTACCAGCATTGCCCGGGTCATGTTGTCATCGGGACTGAAGGTAGTACTGCTGGTACCGGCAAAAAGTCCGTTTTGTACGGTAAAGGCCACACTTTCATAAAACCAATCTTTTTCGGAGACGTCCGTGAACGGGTTAATCCAGACATCCTTGCCCTGTGCCTGGTACCCAACCACGTAATAGGATAGGTGGGTCAGGGTACAGCTTACGGTTCCGCCGTACGGGTCATAGGTGCAGGAGATGCTGGTCAGGTTGCCGTCATCGTCCAGGTACCAGATAGAGACGCCCTCTGCAGTTTCCCCTTCCTTCAAAGTATAGGGCAGGGTAAGAGTAAGGCTGCCCCCGTTAAAATCGGAGATGTTCCGTCCGCCGCTTAAGACAGAGACTTCATAGACCGTACCTGTCCCCGCTGCCTGCCGCTGAGCGGGGGTCAGGCCTGCTGGGTCCACGGTACTAATGGAAACGGAAATATCGTTTCCTTCTGCCTGCCGGGCGATGGAAGCCAGTGCATCCGGACCGATATTTATAGTCCCGGCCGGCAGTTTAAATTCCGAGCCTTTTCCACTCTCTGCCAGGGCTTCGAAGACAGAGGCCGGAACTGTAACACTAGCAGCATTGGGTAAGCTGTCCAAATCGAAGGTTACTGTGCTGCCGCTGTTCTCAAGAATCTTACCAAGGGTAGCCTCGTCGATGTTAAGCTCAACATTGTTGCCGTTTTCATCGTAGGGAACAGATATGTCGCCCACGCTGAGTTTTGGAGCGGATGTTTTGCTTCCTCTGGCGGATGATCCGCCGCCTCCGCTGCCAATGCGGGACAGGGTAACTGACACATCATTGCTGATGGAAACAGCAGCGATACTTCCGCCCCTCTGGTTATAGCCTGCGGCGGTCACACTATAGGTAACCTCACTCCCTCTCGGTACAACGCATCCCGTCAGGCCGTCGCTGTTGGTAATGTGGGTGTGATTATTTACAGTGACCGACGCATCGGAAACAGCCGCGCCGCTCCTACCGGTTACCTTAAAAAGCAGGTAACTCAAGTCATTGCCTGCCCCGTCCTGAAGGCTGCCGGAATCTACACCGTTGTATCCTTTCCCAATATGTTCGCCGCCATCATTACCGATAGCCGTTATTGCGGGGTCGTTGGTTACGGTGACATTCCCTCCGCTGCCGCCAATGTGTTCGGGGGTATAAGCGCCACCGCCCCCGATGCCGGCACCTCCTCCTCCCGTGTTCCTTGTGCCGTCGTACTTGAACCCGACGGTACCGCCGGTAGCTGTAACTGTACCACCGTTGAGGGTGATATCTCCCCCGTGGGCACTCCGGCCTCCGCCTATGCCTGCAGCATAGTAACCAGCAATGGCTGTGACCGTGCCGCCACTGATGGTGATTTCCCCGCCTGGGCCGCCGGGTAGTATACTTTGGCTGGTGCCGCCACCACCGATGCCTGCACCGCCACCCCCTCGAATAACGTATACACCTTCACCTAAAAAGGCAACAGTAACTCCGCCGCCGACAGCCTGGACAGTACCGCCGGTAATGGTGATCTCTCCTCCATCGGCACGACGGCCGCCACCGATCCCTGCACCATATGGGCCGCCGGTTGCAATGATGTCACCGCTGTAAATGGTGATCCTGCCGCCGCTGCCGCAGATAAGATCGCTTTGATTGTCGCCGCCACCTCCTATCCCAGCACCGTGAAAACCTCCTGTAGCAACGACTTTGCCACCACTGATAGTAATATCTCCTCCGCTGAGGTCCACCATACTATCTCCACCACTGGCACCACCGCCGCCAATGCCTGCAGCCGTCGATCCTCCGGTAACGGAGATCTCTCCGCCGGAAATATGGATGGTTCCTCCGTTGTTACCGTAACCCCCGCCAATGCCCGCACCCCAAAATGCACCGACAGCGGTGACGTTGCCGTTGGTAATAATAATTGTGCCCCCGTTTCCACCGCTGCCTGTACTTTCATAACCTATGCCGCCGCCTCCAATGCCGGCACCACCACGGTTTCCCCCGACAGCTTCAACTGTTCCACCGTTGATGGTGATGGTCCCGCCATCTCCACCTTCACCGCCTCCGATGCCTGCACCAGAATATCCACCCTGGGCGTTAATAATTCCTCCCTCGATGGTAATGGTCCCGCCATTTTCTCCTTTTCCCCCTCCAATGGCTGCGCAATAATCTCCACCGGTTGCTGTCAGCGTTCCCTGGCCGTCGATCACCAACTCACTGTCTGCCGCCATTTGCAAAGCCGCGAAACCGTTGGTTTCCGGCACATCAGAACCGTCATCGCTGCGAAGGATGTTATTAGTACCCTTCTCCAGGATAAGATTGACCCGGGCATTGGATTTAATTGCAAATGGGCTGGCAGTTGTTGTATTGATATTGATGCCGCAAAGGGTAATATTAGTATCCACATTTTCTTCCACTGTAATAGTGTAAACCGTTTCCCTTACTGAATCCCTTTGCGTGATGATATAGCCGTCCGGGCCAAAACCCATATACATTCCACCTACCGAAATGCCGTCTTTATCAATGACAATATTTCCATCATCGACATAGACCGCGGTGCAAACACTATCACCTCCGGCACCTGCTTGTACTGCCGGTGTCATCACCGGCAGAAAAGTGAAGATCATCGTCAATAAAACCAACCAGGATAAAAATTTGCTTTTTGCCATCATAACATCTCCCCTCCAGATTCCATTTGATCTCCTCATCTTAATTTGGGCAGCATCTAATAGTCTGCTTTTTTCGGAAGAGGTTCTTGGCCAAAAAACCTGTAATATGAACACCCCCTTTTCATTTTTTGTTGTATATTCGTTTTGTGCTAAAAAAATCCTTTTCACCAGGGAGCGCGACGTCTGCAGGGAGAGGCTCCAGGAGTTCAACCAACGGAACGAGATATTACGTGGAGGAGCGGCGGCAAAAGTATTGGAAATAGCGGCCAAGTACCCGTCTTTCAGTTGGTTTCGAGGCTACACGAGGAAAAAGCCTTCCCGGAGCGGAGACACCTCTGCTGCCGGAAGTTGCTGTCGTTTGATTGCCGGGCCACCGCGCCCGGCCTTTCTTTCGCGTTTTTAGGGAACAAATTTCAAGCACGACGTTCCCAAGACAATCGTTCTATGCTGGCGGTTATCCTCTTTGATTAAAAAAAGGGTATTTACCCTTAAAATGTAGCAGCTATTGTCAGTTTTCTCTTTTTAAAAACCTTAGCATCTTTCCCATTTTTTCCTGTTTTTCCTTTATCTCAGCTATCTCAGCGGTTATTTCACCATGCTCCAGTAAATCAACAGCCTTGTCGGGAAAGTGCCTGTTCTTAATGAATTGCTGGGCGAAATACACAAGCCAGCGAAGTACATAATCAGACACCCTTACTTTGCGCGATATTCTCAGTTCATCACGCAAACTAGATACTACTTGTAAGGTTTCCTCCGCGCTTAATTCCTGTACCCGGATGGGCTGGAAGCGCCGGGCCAGGGCCGGGTCCGGCTCGATAAAGCGGTAGTACTCGTCTTCCGTGGTAGCCGCTATACAAGCTATGTCCCCCCGTGCAAGCGGCGGCTTCAGCATGCTGGCAATGTCTGTCGTGCCGGGTAAACCACCGGAGCCTATTATTGTATGTACTTCATCAAAGAACAGTATTACATCTGGCTGACTGGCCTCGGCAAGCATTTCCTTTATTACTTTTTCCAACCCGCCGTCCTCCGCCGCCATAGCCACAAGCACCGAAGGCTGCAGCTCATAAACAAACACATTACGCAATTCCTTGGGCACTTTGCCCAATACAATCTTATTCGCCAGCCCCTCGATTATGGCCGTTTTCCCTGAACCGGCAGGGCCAACCAGGATCGGGTTCCTTTTAGTACGGCGGCAAAGTGTCTCGATTATGAGCTGGATTTCTTCCTCCCTGCCGACCAGTCTCCGCAGTTTACCTTTACATGCCTCCATGGTCAGGTTCCTGCCGTATCTATCCAGGATTTTGTATGATTTATTTCTACTGTAGTACTGTTTTTTAATGTTCTTTTAAAATTTTCATCGATTATATCGAAGATATCATCAAATCTTTTTTTCATTTCTTTCTCGTTGAATTCTTGAAGCGGACGGTATTCGGTTTTCTGACAGGCATCCTCTTCAAGTTCACTGCCAATTTTTATATCTGTATCATTATCAATCCAATAACCTGCCTCTGCCAGGACTATTATCGCCAGGTCCCTTTCCGTAACCTCTATTCTCCTGCGGATGTAAGCAATAAAGCCGGCTTTCCTTACAAGCTCCTCCTGGGACATTGGAGCCCCGGCATCTTTTTCATCAAGCTTCTTATATAACGAATGCTTTAATGATGTGATATCAATCCCTTCGACCATTTCTTCCAGCATTCTGCCATGGAGTTCTACAAGTCCCAGCAGCCAGTGATTCAAGCCAATATAATTCACTTTATGTCTATATTTCAGAAAAATAAACCTGGTTATTTTTATAACACGTTCTGCGCCTGTTGAAGGGTCGAAGGTGGCTTTATCATCCCTTTTCAAACTGGTGGTATTCACGACCGGATCACTCCCATGGGATAAAAGCTCTGAATTGCCTTACCAAATAAATATATCAAATGTATAAAAAAGATTTCTTTCAAAGACTTCGGGCCAAAAAGTTAAAAAAATAAAGAAATCACCGTATGTGTTTCTTTGTAAGCAAAAACTCACTAAATATTGTTCAGGCACCGGTATCAGCAAGCCTGAAAGTACTTTTAACAAGTCGAAATCTTTCCTGATGCACTTTTTAATCTGGAAGATTACTGCTGCGTCCTTAAATCCTCTAAAACAATTATTCCTAAATTTTACATTCTACATGGTTTTACTTTTTCCTTCTTGAATATATAAATTCTTCTTTGTTTCCTCTATAGATCATAGTTAGCTCAGTATAAGCTACTGATGTAAAATCAAAATACTTTGAGTTTCCATTATCCAGGTGGGAAGGTCAAAAGCGCTGTATTATTTGAGACGGGAACTGAAGGAGGAGCTATAACAACAGAAAATCTCTGATATTCCCAGAGACTCTCTGACACACTCTATATTCACTAAGACTCCCCGATACTTTCTGGAAATTAGCTGCAGAGAATCCCCACAATCAAAAAAAGTCCGAAAAGCGTATTCGTCTGGGCCACGCTTTTCATAGCGGGCATCATTTCCACCGGCAGTTTTTTGCCACGAAAGCCCCTTATCGCCTCAACAGCCTTGGGAACGCTGGCAAAGACAATGAGCAGCCAGGGTGAAACCATCATCGACAAAACTAAAAAAAGAATCCACGCATAAGAAAAAATAAACATTCCCGAGAGGAACTTTACCGCCCTGTCCCTGCCTAGAACAATGGCCAGGGTGCGGCGCCCGTGCTCCTTATCCCCTTCCAGATCCCGGATGTTATTCGACATTAAGATGGCACCGATCAAAATACCTGTGGGTATCGATAAAAGAATAGTTTTATGCTGGACCATACCGGTTTGGACAAAAAAGGACAGGGAGATAATTACTGGCCCCATAAAAAAACCTGCCAGAAATTCCCCATAAGTCGTAGCAGAAATCGGAAAAGGCCCGCCGGAATACAGGTAACCCGTCAGCATGCAGGCAACTCCAACCAGCGCAACCAGCCAACTGCTCTTGAAACATATAAACACACCCAATAAAATCGCTATTATTAAGAGAATGACGCCTGAATAAAAGACTGTCTTCTCTCCCACACCATCTCTAACTATTGTGCCGCCGATACCCACCGACTCTTTAGTATCCAGCCCGCGCCTGAAATCATAATACTCGTTAAAAACATTGGTGGCTCCCTGAATAAGAATACATGCGGTGAGCATGGCTATGAAGAGGGAAAGATCTATACGGCCGGCTTCTGACAGCGCCAGGGATGTGCCAATCAAAACCGGAATAAAAGAAGCCGTGAGGGTATGCGGGCGCATCAGGCGCCACCAGACCTGCGATCTATCCCCACCCTTAGAGGGAGTTTTTGCCAGCCCTTTGTCCTTCCTGAAAGTTTTCAGCATAAGCTTTATCACCTCTTGATTCATAAAACCCGTTGTCACTTCTTTAGTCTTAAATTCATTTTTCCAGATGTATAATCAAATTATTTTCAGGGTAAATATATTACCAAATTATGATCCAAAAGAGGAGTTGGCTTTGGCTTTATTGCCTTAGCTGTATTAACATTTTGCGTCAGGGTATTTAAGCGCCGCCATATTTGTATCTGAATCAGAAATTGAAACTATGAGCGGGATTCAAAGTGTAGTGCAGTCCTCATTACAATATGTAAACACCCCGTTGACTGAAATCAGTATAATCCTGGGGCTAATTGGTCTGTCTTATTTAATCTGGTCAGAAATGGAGCAAAGGCTGCAGAAGAAAGCATAACCCTATTTCACGGAAACTATTAAGGCAGGAATAAATCATAAATGTCCGGGTTTCGGACTTTCCTCCACCCGGCCAGGATACTGCATGAGTTGCCGCTTAACAGGCTGAATCTCCCCGGGTTCCTAAATGCCGGAAGCATTGGCCAGAGCGTTTTTCAATTGTTTTATCAGGTTTTTACCAGGGGTTTCCCTCCACGAATTCAACAGGGAGCCCGCAAGCCGGGATACGTATTAAAACATACGGGCGGGTGATTACCTGCGCTTGCACCTGGCCGGGCGCCGGTCCGTCAAGCCGGTAATATACTTTTAACCTGTCTG
>Ga0123335_1001848_pt1 | contig 33243 bp, 24 predicted proteins | sample BiotimSIPDNA_2_FD_89707 | JGI IMG/M metagenome (GOLD analysis project Ga0123335, IMG submission 89707) | Anaerobic biogas reactor microbial communites from Washington, USA - Biogas_R2 time_0 SIP DNA | ecosystem: Engineered > Bioreactor > Anaerobic > Unclassified | place: Washington, USA... | reverse complement strand
GCCATGGATACAAAATCAACTTGAATCCGGCCGCTTGTACCGGTTTTACGGGTTGATTAAAAGAAGTGAGCGGATTTTCCAGGTTCAAAATCCATCATTTGAATTAGCAGATGAAGGATTTGATTCAGAGGCGGTACAGGCGTTTAAACCGATCTACCCGTTAACTGACGGTTTGTCACAGAAAATGCTGAGGCAGTATATTCTGAGCGTCTGGACAGCCATCAAAGATCAGATGCCCGAATTCCTGCCAGCCTGGATCCGCCGTTCTTTTCATCTCTCAACAGCTGCCTACGCTTATGAACGGATTCACTTTCCCCGGACGAGCCAGGACATTGAAATCAGCCGCAGGCGGATCGGATTTGAAGAGTTATTTCTGCTGCGCTGCGGTCTTTATCTGACTCGCCGGCAGACCAGATTGCAGGCGTCCGCCTGGAACCTATCAGTAAATACGAACGGAAAAAGAATGATCACTCAGATGATCGATCAACTACCGTTTAAATTGACACAGGCTCAGCAAAAAGCCTGGCGGGAGGTACAATCAGACCTCGTAACAGACTGTCCGATGAACCGCCTGCTTCAAGGTGATGTGGGTTCCGGGAAAACCGTGATCGCAGCACTGGCTATGCTGCAATGTGCGCTTGCGGGAAAACAGGCAGTCTTGATGGCACCAACAGCCATTCTTGCCGCACAGCATCATCAGACGTTGAGCAGACTGCTGACGGACAGTGTACATGAGCCTGTTCTGCTGACCGGTTCGACCTCGATTTCTGAACGACGCAGAATCCTCAGCGGGTTACAGTCTGGTGAAATCAGTTTGGTGGTAGGAACACACGCACTGATTGAAAAGAAGGTTCAGTTTCATGAACTAGGACTGGCGATTACTGATGAACAGCACCGTTTCGGAGTCAGGCAGCGAAAGCTGTTGGCTGAGGCAAGAAATCAGGACAAGGCGGAAAAAGATCCGCATGTTCTGGTCATGTCGGCGACGCCGATCCCCAGATCGCTGGCGCTTATACTTTATGGTGATCTTGATTTGTCGCTGATCGATGAGCTGCCGCCGGGCCGTCAGCCGGTTGAAACCTATACCGCAGCTGATGCCGATCGCGATCGTGTGATGCGGTTAATGGAACGCGTTGTTAACGCTGGTCATCAGGTTTATGTTGTCTGCCCGATGATCGAAGAGCAGGCGGATAGTGATCTTTTGTCAGCCGTTGCTGTTTATAATCAGTTAACACAGCAAAAAAACAGCACCTGGAACGTCGGTCTAATTCATGGCCGACTCAGCCAGGAACAGAAAGATGAACAGATGCAGCGGTTTATGTCCGGTATGACTCAGATTCTGGTCAGTACGACGGTTGTGGAAGTCGGGGTGGATAATCCCAACGCGACGATGATGATCATTGAGAACGCAGAGCGATTCGGATTGGCTCAACTGCATCAGCTTCGAGGACGTGTCGGCCGCTCGTCCAATCAATCCTGGTGCATTCTCATGAGCGATGTTCAGGACGAACTGGCGCGAAAACGGCTCAAGGTGATCTGTCACGCATCAGATGGTTTTGCGATCGCAGAACAGGATCTGCAGCTGCGGGGGCCAGGTGATTTTTTTGGCACACGACAACATGGCCTGCCAGATTTACGCATGATCAATCTATACCGGGATCGTGATGTGATAACAGATGTGGAGCACGCGCTGACACAGCTGATTGACAAGGATCCTGACTTGAATTCGCCTGAACATCAGCTGCTCAGACAGGTGATTGCCGATCGGTACCCGGCAGTCTTTTCGCAAATCGGCTTATGAGCTGGATTATTTAACAGAAGCGGGGGAGAAATCATGCCAAGAATCATTGCCGGACGTGCACGCGGAACGCATTTAGCCGCACCAGCCGGCCGCTCGACACGTCCGACAGCTGATCGCGTCAAGGAAGCGCTCTTTTCGATTTTGATGTCAGTCTGGCCACCGGATAGTTTTCTTGATCTTTATGCGGGAACCGGCCAGATCGGCCTTGAAGCGGCATCAAGGGGTGCCGGTCAGGTCGTCTGTGTTGAACAGAGCAGGGCGGGCATAAAAATCATTGAGGAAAATATTGCGCGAACCCATCTTGAGTCATCGGTTTCAATCATCGGTCGGGAGGCAGGAATGGCTGTTCGCCGATTCATGAAGGAGAACAGGCGGTTTGACATTATTTATGCTGATCCTCCGTATGATCAAGCAAAACACGTTGCCCGGACGCTGTCTCCTCTCTTGAATGAACTGATCCGACCCGGTGGTCTGGTCATCTTTGAGCATGATGCAGCAGTTGATATTCGGCCATTTGTAACCAATTTGCAATTTACCCGGTGTTGTCAGTACGGTACGGCAATGCTATCATTTTACACAGGGAGCGGCTATGATGATTAATAAGGGTTGCTCGCGTTGTTTATGGCAACCTCGAAACGGATACTCGAATGCGATTTGAAAGGTGGTAATCTGGTGCGAACAATGATTTATCCAGGTACCTTTGATCCGATGACCAATGGTCACCTTGATATCGCGCGCCGTGCGTTGCACTTATGTGACCGTTTGATTATCGCTGTACTCAACAATAGCAGCAAGAAGACTATTTTTAGTGTTTCAGAACGTTTAAACATGGCGAAGACAGCACTTGAAGGATTGCCTGGCTGCCATGTCATGCATTACGACGGGCTGCTCGTAGATCTCTTTCAGAAAGAGCAGGCGTGTGCGGTCATTCGCGGTTTGCGCAGCGAATCAGATTTTCGCTTTGAAGCAGAAATGGCAGCGGCCAACAAACTGCTTCTGCCGGGTTATGAGACTTGTCTGCTGCCATGCCGATCAGATCTGGCCTTCACCAGTTCATCGATTGTCCGTGAAGTAGCATCTTACGGGGGCGACATTTCAGGTATGGTTCCCGCAGAAATCATCGATGTGATCCGGGAGAAATTCAACCGGACAGACTACCGCGATAAACAAAACCGGAGGCAGCAGAATAAGGATGTATGAGCATAACCCCAACCGTGGACAGGAGCAAAGTACGGAGAATCTGATTGATCGCCTTGAGCAGGCGATCACAACAGCCCGGTCTGTTCCGTTTTCAAACAACTGCATGGTTGACAGAGAAGAAATGATGGTTCTGATCAGCATGATCCGGGATAATCTGCCGGCAGAACTCAAACAGGCAAAATGGCTGCTGGAGCAGAATCGACAGTTAATTGCCGAGGCGCGAAAAGAAGCTGAGCACATGATCCGGGATGCTGAAACGCGTATGGCCTCAATGATTGACGAAAATGAGATAACACAGCAGGCCAGACTTCAGGCCAGTCAGACCATCGAAGCTGCGAACAACTCTGCCCGTCAGATACGGAACGGTGCGATAGACTATGCCAGAAAGCATCTCAATGATGTTGAAGACCGTTTGACCAGCATGCTGGTTTTGATTCAGAAAGACATGCAGAACTTGAAATAGATTACAAACTCATCTGTTCAAACCCATTCAAGAGGGTGCCGCTAAAGACGGCACCCTCTTTTGTAGACAACCTGGATTGAGAAATCAGATTCGTTCGATCCATTGATAGGCGTCTGTCTGCCGGCCGTACTGAATACCTGTGATGATATCATAGAACGTTTGGCTGAGCGGCCCGATCTGCCCGTTGTTGAAGATAACTGTCTCATGTTCATATCTCAGTTCGCCAACCGGTGATATGACAGCGGCGGTTCCGGAGCCGAAAACTTCAGACACGCGGCCGTTTTGAGCCAGTTCCCAAAGCTCATCGATCGCAATGCTGCGTTCTTCTGTTTCATAACCGAGGCTCTCGGCCAGTTCAAGAACCGTCCTGCGCGTAATACCAGGGAGAATGCTTCCGTTGAGCTGCGGCGTCACAATTTTCCCGTCGATCACAAAAAAAACATTCATCGAACCGACTTCCTCAATGTATTTGCGGTGAACGCCGTCCAGCCAGAGCACCTGGACATAACCGGCTGCGTAAGCATTGGCCTGGGCAATCAAACTCGCCGCGTAATTTCCCGGCGTTTTCGCAAATCCGGTTCCACCCTTGACCGCGCGGACAAATTCATTTTCAACGTAGATATTTACCGGATTCAATCCCTGCGGATAATACGCACCAGATGGCGACAAGATAATCAGGAACTGATACGACTTTGACGGGCGGACGCCCAGATAAGGATCGGTCGCAATGATAAACGGCCGTATATACAACGATGCTCCTGATTGCGAAGGGACCCAGTCCTGCTCCAGTCGAAGCAGTTCTTTGAGCGCATGAACGCAGAAGTCAGGATCAACCGGCGGTATGACCATCCGTGCATTGGACTGATTGACGCGCTCAAAATTCAGACGGGGCCTGAACAAAGAGATCTGGTTGTCCGGCTGCCGGTATGCTTTCAGCCCTTCGAATATGGCCTGCCCGTAATGGAAAACCATCGCTGAAGGATCCAGACAGATGGGTGCGTACGGCACAATACGCGGATCATGCCAGCCTTCTCCGTCGGTATAATCCATCAGAAACATATGGTCAGTAAAAATCTGCCCGAACCCAAGCGCTGCGTTAGCTGCTGGTTTTGCAGATGGATTGGGATTACGGGTGATCGGGATTGTCGGATACATGATACTCCCCCTTGTTGAGTCATTTTGCCTGCCAGACAAATGCTTTAAATCAAAGCGTATTATACCCTCTTTTCGCCCGATCGGCAATGTCCGACCTGTTGGAACTGGCCGTTCACTGTGCTATCATCAAATCAGTATTTTGAGCAGAAGCAGAGAGGAATAACATGACATCATTTCGTATTCAGTCGGATATGAAACCAAAAGGTGATCAGCCGCAGGCGATCGATCAGCTCGTCCGGGGATATAACGACGGATTGGCCGCCCAGACATTGCTGGGCGTTACAGGCTCCGGTAAAACATTTACGATGGCGCATATCATCGAGAAACTGCAAAGGCCAACGCTCGTCATCGCACACAACAAGACACTGGCAGCACAGCTGGCCGCTGAATTCAAAGCGTTTTTCCCTGAAAATGCTGTTGAGTATTTTGTCTCCTATTATGACTATTATCAGCCGGAGGCGTACATCGCTGCAACAGATACATATATCGAAAAAGATTCCGCGATCAATGATGAAATAGACCGTCTTAGACATTCAGCCACGGCTTCTTTGCTGGAACGGCGCGATGTCATTGTTGTCGCATCGGTATCGTGCATTTACGGACTCGGTAATCCCGAAGACTACCGTGAGCTGATGATCCACCTGAGACCAGGCATGCGTATGGACCGTGAATCCCTGATTGAGGCGCTGGTCAGTATCCAGTACGCACGAAATGATTTCGAGATCAAACGGGGTACATTTCGCGTTCGTGGTGATACGGTCGATATCTGTCCTTCTTCGGCAGAAGAGCGGGTCACACGGGTCTCGTTCTGGGGAGATGAAATAGAGCGGGTCGCGGAAATTGATCGCATAACCGGCCAGGTTCAGATTTTACGCTCCTATGCCTCGATCTTTCCAGCCAGTCATTATGCGACAACAGATCTAAAAATGAGACAGGCTTTGATCAGTATTGAACAAGAACTGGAAGAGCAACTGGATTTACTGCGCAGCCGTGGGCAGCTGCTGGAAGCGTATCGTCTGGAGCAGCGGACACGCTACGATCTTGAAATGATGCGTGAAACGAATTTTTGCAAAGGAATAGAGAACTACTCGCGACATCTGGCCGACCGTCCGGCCGGTTCACCACCTTATACGCTGATTGATTTTTTCCCGGATGATTATCTGCTGATGATCGACGAATCTCATGTGACGGTACCGCAGATCGGTGCGATGTACCATGGTGACCGATCCCGCAAGGAATCCCTGGTCAATTATGGATTCCGGCTTCCCTCTGCCTTTGACAACCGGCCGCTGTCTTTTGAGGAGTTTGAAAAGCGGATGGGGCAAACTTTATTTGTCAGCGCAACACCGTCTGTTTATGAGTCAAAGCATGCCTCCCAGGTCGTCGAACAGGTGATCCGGCCAACCGGTCTTCTGGATCCGGAGATCTCGATCAGACCTGTAGAAAATCAAATTGAGGATTTGCTGATCGAAATCGAAAAGACAAACCAGCGCGGTGAGCGGTCGCTGGTGCTGACTCTGACCAAAAAGATGGCAGAGGACCTGAGCGGCTTTCTCGCAGATGAGGGATTGCGTGTCCAATACCTGCATTCTGATATTGCAACCGTTGAGCGAATGAAAATCCTGCGATCACTTCGTCAGGGCGAATTCGATGTGCTCATCGGCATCAACCTGCTTCGTGAGGGGCTGGATCTGCCGGAAGTATCGCTGATCGCGATTCTTGATGCTGATAAAGAAGGTTTTTTGCGATCCACGACATCGCTGATTCAGATCATCGGTCGTGCTGCGCGCAACATCAACGGGCATGTCATCATGTATGCTGATAGGGTGACCGATTCGATGCACCGGGCGGTTCAGGAAACAAACCGCAGACGCGCTATTCAAGAAGCCTACAATAAGGCGAACAACATTACGCCGGTCAGTATCAGAAAAGCTGTGAGGGATGTCATCGATACGGTCATTGAAGCAGTCGAAGAGGCTGGACTTGAAGAATTCACAGCAGAAGATCTGCTCGATAATAAATTCGACAAGCTAGATGAAAAAGCATTGAATCAACTGGCCGGCCGCATCGAGAAGGACATGAAGGAAGCGGCAAAAAACCTTGCATTTGAAGAAGCAGCCCGATTACGTGACCTGTTGATTGTGATTCGAGGACGGCAGAAAGACAGGCGCCAGAACAAAGTCGACAGCTGATTGAAACAGCTGTCGGCGCAGCCATTCAAACCAGTCCCTGTGATATAATGGAGAAAACCGATCACACAGGAGGCATACCATGGATCATGTTCAAAGTCGGTATCAGCTTTGGTCCAGCAATCCCTTTTTTGATTGGCAGACCCGCGAGGAACTTCTGGCGATTGCCGATCAGCCACAGGAGATAGAAGACAGGTTTTACCGTGATCTGGCATTTGGTACGGCCGGTCTGCGTGGTGTGATTGGGGCAGGAACCAATCGAATGAATCGATATACAGTTGTGCGGGCAGCCGACGGTTTTGCTCGATACATTGCGTCTCTCGGAACTGAAGCGAAGCAGCGAGGCGTAGTGATTTCGTATGACTCAAGGCGTTTTTCTGATCTGTTTGCCCGCTTGACAGCGGCTGTCATGATCCGGTATGGGATTCGCACACGCTTGTCAGATATCTTGCGGCCTGTACCGGTTTTATCGTATGCAATTCGTCATTATCAAGCAGTTGGCGGCATCATGATTACGGCCAGCCACAATCCGGCTCAGTATAACGGGTTTAAAGCTTATGGCGGAGACGGCGGTCAGCTGCCGCCAGAGGCTGCTGACCAGGTCAGCGCTTTTATTTCGACTGTACAGGACTGGACGCAGCTGAATATGCCCGATGAAACATCCGTTGGTCAATCGGATCTTTTTGCCTGGATCGGCGACGAACTTGACCAGGCTTATGATGACCAGCTGAAAAAGCTGATCATCAATCACGAAGCCATTCAGAGACAAGCAGATATGAAAATTGTCTTTACGCCGCTGCATGGTGCAGGTTCGAAGCCTGTCCGCCGCATTTTACGGGCAATCGGGTTCCGACAGGTTCAGATTGTCCCGGAACAGCAGGATCCTGATCCTGATTTTTCAACTGTTGCCTCTCCGAATCCAGAAGACCGGGCAGCACTGGCGATGGCTATCCAACTGGCTGAGAAAAACCAGGCTGATATTGTCATTGCCACAGATCCGGATGGTGACCGCACCGGGCTCGCAGTTCGTGATGCCGACGGCCGGATTGTGGTGTTAAGCGGTAATCAGATCGGTATTCTACTGACGGACTACATCCTGTCAGCACATCAAAAAGCGGGAACGATGCCGGAAAACCCGTTTGTTGTGACGACGATCGTCTCGACAAAACTGATGCGTCGTATCGCCGCTCACTACCATGTCAGTCTTTTCGAGTGCCTGACCGGATTTAAATTCATAGCAGAGCTGATTCAGGAGAAAGATGAACTGGGCGACATGCACTATCTTTTCGGATTTGAAGAGAGTTTTGGCTATCTTGCCGGAACGGAAGTGAGGGACAAAGATGCTGTTGTAACCAGCATGCTGATCGCTGAGATGGCTGCTGCTGCCCGTGATCAGAATCAAACACTTTATGAAAAGCTGGATCAGCTTTACCAGCGCTTTGGTTATGCGGCTGAGCAAACCCTTTCGATTGTGATGGAGGGCAAGGAAGGACTTGAAGCAATTGAGCAGACAATGGATACCCTGCGTCGTGATATGAAGCGATTCGCTCAGATGAACGTCAGCGCTGTCAATGATTATGATCAGTCGATCCGGACTGAACTAATGACCGGAGAAAAGCAGCGGCTTGATTTTCCGCGCTCAAATGTTCTGCTCTATGAACTGGATGATCTGGATTGGTTCTGCGTCCGTCCATCTGGGACAGAGCCCAAGATCAAGATTTATTTTGGTTGTTATGACAGCGACCCATCTGTTTGCGAATCCCGTATGACTGCAATCAGAGATTTGGTTGAAAAACAAATCCGAGATTTACTGACCGGGGATGTCCCATGACCATCAACCAGTTTACACACCTTCACCTCCATACGGAATATAGCCTGCTGGACGGCGCAATACGACTGCGTGAGCTGCCGTCACGTCTTAAGGAACTTGGCATGCAGGCCTGTGCGATCACAGACCATGGTGTTTTATACGGGATTATTGATTTTTACAACGCCATGATCGGTGCCGGACTGAAGCCGATCATCGGGTGTGAAGTCTATGTCGCACCCCGCAGTCATCTTGATAAAGAAGCAGGCCGTGATTCAGAACCGGCTCATCTCGTTTTGCTCGCTGAAAATCAGCAAGGTTATCGCAATTTGATGAAGCTGGTCTCGACCGGCTTTACAGATGGTTTTTACTATAAACCGCGGGTGGATGAATCGTTGCTTCGTGAACACAGTGGTGGATTGATTGCCCTGTCAGCCTGCCTGAGCGGAGAAATTTCCCGGGCAATACTGAATCGTGATCCTGAACAGGCCAGGTCAAGAGCGCTGGTTCTGGAGCAAATTTTCGGAAGAGGCCAGTTCTATCTTGAATTGCAGGACAACGGGCTTCCGGAGCAGACACGCGTGAACAGTGCCCTGATTCAAATAAGCAGGGACACGGGGATCCCGCTGGTCGCAACCAACGACTGCCATTATTTGAAAGCAGCCGACGCACACGCACACGAAGTGCTGTTGTGTATGCAAACCGGTAAACGCATGCAGGATGAAGATCGAATGCGCATGGATAGTGACGCTTTTTACTTGAAAAGCCCTCAGGAAATGGCGCACGCTTTTTCTGCAGTGCCTGAAGCGATTGAAAATACCATTCAGATTGCCAATCGGTGTAATGTGACATTAACATTCAACCAGATACATCTGCCCGAATTCAACGCGCCGGATGGCCAGGCAAACGATGCCTATCTCAGGTCGCTCTGTCTGTCCGGACTCGACTATCGACTGGAACAGGAGCGCCCGCTGCCACGTTCTGACTATCTGGCCAGACTTGATTATGAACTAGGTGTTATCCACGATATGGAATACACCGATTATTATCTGATCGTCTGGGACTTCATCCGTTTTGCGCGCAGTCAGAACATCATGGTCGGACCAGGCCGCGGATCCGGTGCCGGCTCCCTGGCTGCCTGGACACTTGGTATCACCAACATTGATCCTTTGCAATATGGTCTGATCTTTGAACGCTTTTTGAACGCAGATCGCGTCAGTATGCCTGATTTTGATATTGATTTTTGTTATGAGCGACGGCAGGAAGTGATCGATTATGTGATGGAGAAATACGGGAAAGACCGTGTCGCACAGGTCATCACGTTCGGGACACTGGCAGCCAGAGCCTGTATTCGTGACGTCGCGCGTGCACTGGATGTACCTTACGCGGAAACAGACCGGCTGGCAAAAATGATTCCTTCGCAGATCGGGATCACAATCGAAAAATCGCTTAGCATCAATGCAGACCTGCGCAAAGAATATGAAGCAGGCGGGATGGCACGGGAAGTGCTCGATCTGGCCATGCGCTTCGAGGGGATGCCGAGACACGCGTCTACGCATGCAGCAGGCGTTGTCATCTCCAATGGACCTCTGACCGATCTCGCGCCGCTGTCGCGCAATGAGGATGCCATCGTTGTCCAGTTTGCCAAGAACAACGTTGAGTTGATCGGTCTCCTTAAATTTGATTTCCTGGGACTGAGAACGTTGACGGTGCTTCGCGACACAGCAACGATGGTTCAGGAAAATCACGGTATTCGGATCGACTATGATCGTATTCCCATGGATGATGCGGCCGTGTTTGAAATGATCTCCGAAGGACACACGGAAGCAGTTTTTCAACTGGAAAGTCCCGGCATGACCAGTTTTATGAAAGAACTCCAGCCGGAATCCATCGAGGATGTCATTGCCGGCATATCACTGTACCGCCCGGGTCCGATGGAGCAGATTCCCAGATATGTGGCAGCAAAGCATGATCCCGGCCAAATCAGATATGACCATCAGCTGCTGGAGCCGATTCTGAATGTAACATACGGGTGTATCGTCTATCAGGAGCAAGTCATGCAGATTGTTCGCGATCTGGCAGGCTTTTCGATGGGACAGTCAGATAATGTCCGTCGAGCCATGTCTAAGAAAAAACCGGAAGAACTGGCCAAATATAAAAATTTATTTTTGTACGGCGGCGTGGATGAAAAAGGCAACCCGGTGCCGGGTGCCATTGCCCGCGGGGTCGATTTAAAGACCGCTGAACGTATCTTCAATGACGTGATGGCGTTTGCCGGCTACGCATTTAACAAAAGTCATGCAGCGGCATACGCCCTGGTGGCCTATCAGACAGCCTGGTTGAAAAAGCATTATCCTGTTGAATTCATGGCTGCGATGCTGAACAGCTATCTTGGCAGTCTAAGCCAGGCAGCCTCATACGTTCGTGTCTGCCGCAGCCTGGCTATCCCTGTTCTGCCTCCGGACATCAACCTGAGTCAGGCTCGCTTCAGCACTGAAAACGGCGGAATCCGTTTTGCTCTGGCCGCAATAAAAAATGTCGGAGAGTCTGCGATCCGGCTGATGATCGAAGAGCGGCAGCGAAACGGTCTATTCCAGTCGTTTGGCGATTTTATGCGGCGCATGGATGAGGGGACATTGAATCGCAAAATGATCGAAAGCCTGATTCGTGCCTCAGCATTGGACTCGTTTGCTGTCAGCCGTTCAAAAATGATTGCTGTGATTGAATCATTTGCCAGTCAGCTGGCGGCCAGCCGTCGTTCACACATGGAAGGCCAGTTGTCTTTTTTTGAACTTTCCAGTGAACCGCAGCCGGAAGCGGCCGAGCCGGATTATCCGAATCTACCGGAATTCAGCCGCTCGGAATGCTTAAGTATGGAGAAGGAAATGCTCGGACTGTATATCAGCGGGCACCCTTTGGATGAATATGAGCAGGCAATTGAACGGCTGACATCTGTGAACAGCAAAGCGCTGGCTCTCTCGGGAGAAGAAGGGTCGGATACACTGCAGCCGTCCATCTATGATGGTCAGACAGCTGTTATGGCTGGAATCGTAACCAGCCGCAAAAATAAACTGACGCGCAGCAACGAATGGATGAGTTTTCTGACACTGGAAGATCTGCTGGGTGTGTATGAAGTAATCGTTTTTCCGAAACTGTACGCGGATCGCCAGACGATGCTGGAAGAAGGTTCCGTGCTCCTGATTGGTGGCAGAATCAGTATGCGGGAAGACGATGCGCCCAAGCTGATTGCTGAAGTGATCGACTGGCTGGCACCTGATCTGATGACCCTACCGGTCGAATTCCGTGCATTGCGTAATCACACCGTCAACCAGAAAAAAATGCGCCCCGGGCTGCGTGGAAAACCACTTGAAGAACCTGTTGAAAGACAACCTGATACACAACGCCAGCAGGGAGACATCCGCTTGTGCATCCGCTTTTTGGGGACAGAAAGTGAACCGGGTTTTGCCCGGATGAAGGCAATGCTGGCATTTTTCCCGGGTTCGACACCGGTGCGAGTCTACTTGGAACCTGAAAAAAAAGTGATTGATTTGCCGGATGAGTACCGGATTCAATTGGACGACAAGGTCTTAAAGCGACTTGCAAGCCGCTATGGTCAGAAGAACCTTGCGATCATCCAGGATGTTAAGTCGGCTGAGAACAGGAATCATGAGTGATCCGTGCTTGAAGCTTGCTGCGGCATAAGGCTATAATAGATTGGATTAATCTAAGAAAAGGGGAGACCGGCCGGATAAGTTGCCGGTTATGAAAACAAATGAAACAGCAACATCAGACGATCCGGAATATCGGCGTTCTGACAAGTGGCGGAGATGCGCCCGGGATGAACGCGGCTATACGCGCTGTTGTCAGAGGGGGCATCCATGACGGATTTCATGTGTATGGCATCCGCAGAGGATTTCATGGACTGTGGCGCGGTGACATAGATGATTTAAACGGGCAGTCTGTTTCAGAGCGCTTGCAACGCGGCGGGACTTTTTTAATGACCGCCAGAAGTGCGACTTTCAACTCACCTGAAGGTGTACAAAAAGCAATTGAGATGGCCAAGGTATTCAATATTGACGCGATCGTGACGATCGGTGGAGACGGGACGTTTCGCGGTGCCTGTGATTTAGCGCGGCAGGGGATGCCTGTGATCGGCATTCCGGCCACCATCGACAATGATATCGCTTGTTCTGACTACACGATCGGCTATGATACGGCTTTAAACACAGCTATGGAGGCCATCGATAAGCTGCGGGATACAGCGATGTCTCATGAACGATGCAGCGTCATTGAAGTCATGGGTCGGAAAGCCGGCTATCTTGCGCTGAATGTCGGCATTGCCTGTGGTGCGGAAGTGATCGTGATTCCTGAAGTTGAATTGAACTTTGAACGGGATGTGATCAAGGTGATTCTTCAGGGACGAAACAGCGGGAAACATCATTACATCGTCATCGTTGCTGAAGGTGCCGGATCTGCCAGCGAAATGGCACAAAAAATCGAATCAGTCGCGGGTATCGAAGCGCGCGCAACCATACTGGGACATTTGCAGCGCGGTGGAAGTCCGACCAATCGTGACCGGACAATGGCCAGCATGATGGCTCTCCAGGCGATCGAATGTCTTCGTGAAGGGAGGCTGAACCGGATCATCGCCTATAAAAATGGTTCGATTCTGGATCTCGACATCGAGGAAGCGTTGAAAGCTGAAAAAACGATTGACGCTGCTGAAATTGCGCGGGCGGGAATTCTGTCTGCACGACGGAATTTCTGACGACCGCGAACTGACGTTGACGGAAGGGATAGGTTTTGTCAGCATGAAAAAACAGGATATCCTGACTGTACCCAATATACTGACCCTGATTCGTTTGCTGGCGATACCGGTTTTGGCTCGCCTTATTTATGTCGGTAAGCCGTATGACCGCATTGCCTTTTTCTTGTTTCTGGGTATTTGGCTGACAGATTTGCTGGATGGTTGGATTGCACGGCAATTTAACCAGATTACGGAGTTTGGCAAACTGTTTGATCCGCTTGTTGATAAGTTGTTTCAACTGACGACAGCGATTATGATGACTGTCGTCGGAAAACTTCCGCTCTGGGTGTCACTTGTCATCGCGCTGAAAGAACTCATCATGATCCTTGGCAGCCTGTTTTTGCTCCGTCATTTTGAGATTGTTGTTTATGCTCGCTGGTTCGGCAAACTGGCAACCGTGCTGTTTGTTCTGGCGTTCGCCTCCCTGTTTTTTCTGCCGCGGGAATTGTCATACCTTGCCCATTATATCTTTATACCGCCTGTTGCCTGCTCACTGTACGCCTATTTTCGTTATGGACAGTCCTTTATGCGGATGAGACGAGCCAGATTACGAAACAAGGCCAGCGATGAAGCGGCACATGATCATGAGATTTGACTATGGATCAGCGATCGTTAAAAATTCTTGAATATGATAAAATCATCCACTCCCTGAGTCGATTGACACAATCTGAACCGGGTCGCAGACTTTGCCTTAAGCTGAAACCCGTATCAGATTATGAGCGTGTTCTCGTGCTTCAGAACGAAACGGATGACGCTGTGCGCCAGCTGATGAAAAAAGGTCCGCTGCCGATCAACGGTGTCACGGACATTCGACCGGCTGTTGAACGATCCGCGGCGGGATCGCGGCTAAGCCTGAAGGAACTGCTGCAGATCGGATCTGTATGCCGAACGGTTCAGAGACTGAAATCGCAGTTGACAGCTGACTCGCCGCCGGCCGGTGTTCTGGAGCAGCTGATCAGGCAGCTGGCGGAAGTTCCTGATTTGCAGAGACGGATCGAGCAGGCAATTGCCTCTGAAGATGAACTCTACGATCAGGCCAGTGCAGAACTGGCGCGCATCCGCAGACGAATCCGCGAAACACAGAATCAGGTAAAAGAGAGTCTGCAGCAAATTGTACGCAGTCATGGCAAAGCACTCCAGGAGCAGCTGGTCACACTTCGCGGTGATCGCTATGTTGTCCCTGTCAAGGCTGAACATCGGCAGGCCATCCCCGGTCTGGTTCATGATACATCAGCCAGCGGCGCAACCCTCTTCATTGAACCGATGCAGGTCATTGATCTCAACAATCGGATCCGCGAATTGTCCGGATTGGAGCAAGATGAAATTGACCGGATCATTCAGGAACTGTCTGAACGTGTAGCGGATGTATCTGACCTGCTGATCGGCGATCTTGTAATTCTCGCCGAATTGGATTTTATTCAGGCCAGAGGTCAGCTTGCTCTCTCGATGGATGCCATGCGACCGCAGATCAATACAGCCGGACGAATTCGCCTTCTGTCAGCCAGACATCCTCTAATCCCGCGCGATCGTGTGGTTCCGATCGATATTGAGCTCGGTAATACGTTTCGCACCCTGGTAATCACAGGACCCAATACAGGCGGTAAGACCGTAGCGTTAAAAACATGCGGACTGTTTTCGCTGATGGCACTTGCCGGATTGCAAATACCCGCGCGCAGCGGATCGGAGATCACCATCCTTCAGGATGTTCTGGCGGATATTGGCGATGAGCAAAGTATTGAACAGGACTTAAGCACCTTTTCATCACATATGAAAAATCTGGTTCGCATTCTTGAACAGGCAGATTCAGATACGCTGGTTTTGGCAGATGAGCTGGGATCCGGAACGGACCCGACGGAAGGTGCTGCCCTGGCCGTTGCCATCCTTGAATACCTGAGGCAAAAAGGCTGTCTGACTGTCGCGACAACACACTACAAAGAATTGAAAGCGTATGCCCTGCAGACGCCTGACGTTGAAAATGCATGCTGTGAATTTGATGCGGAGACGCTGCAGCCGACCTTCCGATTGTTGATTGGGGTGCCGGGCGTGAGCAATGCTTTTGCCATTTCAAGCAAGCTGGGACTGAATCCAGAGGTTATTGCGATGGCCAAACAGGCCATGTCTGATGATGGTATTCATTTTGAAGACCTGGTACGTGCGATGGAACGCAGCCGTTCTCAGGCTGAGGAAGACAGACGGCTGACGGAGGCTGCCAGAAAAGAAGCTGAACAGCTCGCTGAGGAGCTTCGCAAGGAGAAAAAGAAACTTGAAACTGAAAAGAACAAGTCTGTTAAACGCGTAAAAGAGCAGGTGCAGGAGCGATATGCCGATGCTTTGAATGAAATCGAGGAAATGCTCAAGAGCGTTCGTACGAAAATGCAGGCGGAAGACCTTGCGGAAAGCCAGCGAATGGCCAGCCAGATTCGCAGTCAAATCCGATCCGACCTCAACCGGGTTCAGGATGATCTGGGCTCTGATGCTGCGCTGGCTGAGGGTGATAAGCTTAAAAAACAGGAAATTTTGATCGGTGAAATTTATGCAGCCCCGGCTTACGGACTGTCAGGAAGACTTGTTGCCGGACCGGACAACCGGGGTTACTATCAGCTCCAGAATGAGTCTGTTAAAGTGACTGTACCGCAGGATGCTCTCAGGCGTTTATCGAACAATGGTGCCACAACGAAACAGAAACGCAGACAGAGTAACCGCAGAACCGGATCGTCTTTAACAGCCGAGCGTCATCTGGATGCACACTCTGAAATTCAGCTGCTTGGCCAGACCGTTCAGGAAGCGACCGAAACGCTGGACAAGTTTATCGACGATGCTGTTCTGGGTGGTATTCACTCAATACGCATAGTACACGGTAAAGGAACGGGTGCGCTGCGGCAGGCTGTACAGGTTCTTTTGCGAAATGATCCGCGTGTTGATTCCTTCCGTCTGGGTGTTTATGGCGAAGGTGACAGCGGTGTAACACTGGCTGTCCTTAAATAAGAATTCATGACAACGGAATCTGTCGCGTGCTATAATGACAGGGTTACCATAGTCATTTGAAGTGGACGACGAAAATTAAAAACAGGAGGCAAACTATGCACATTCAAGTCTTTGACAATGAACTTCAGGCAGGTCAGGCAGCCGCTACGTTGATTGCCGCGCAAATTCTAAATAATCCTGAATCTGTCCTCGGTTTTGCCACAGGCAGCACACCGCTGCCGGCCTATCAGGAACTGGTCCGCCTGACCCAGAACGGTATTCTTGACTGGAGCCGTATTACAACATTCAATCTTGATGAATACGTCGGTATTCCTGCAGACCATGAGCAGAGCTATCGGGCATTTATGATGAAGAATCTATTTGACAAAGTGAATATCAAGCCGGAAGCCGTCCATGTTCCCAACGGGGTGGCGGAAGATCCCGAAGAGGAATGTCTGGCTTACGAGCGGGCGATCCGCCAGACCTGCGGCATCGATCTTCAGCTGCTGGGACTGGGCCGGAACGGACATATCGGGTTTAATGAACCGGATACGGCATTCACGACACTGACACACGTCGTTGATCTGACAGACGATACCATTGACGCCAATGCCAGATTTTTCGAAAAGTCATCCGACGTCCCCAGACAAGCCATGAGTATGGGAATCGGCACCATCATGCAGGCCAAAAAAATCGTCATGATTGTAACCGGTGCGTCCAAGGCGCGAGCTGTCCGCAGCATGGTTTGTAATCCTGTCGACCCGAACTGTCCAGGCTCTGTCATCCAGCTGCATGCAAATACCGTTGTTTTGCTCGACCGGCCGGCGGCAACTGCTCTTAATTATTGTTAATCACGGAAGACTAAAGACTCATGACATCCTGGAAACCGCGGCGGGTTAACCGTTCCAGCAACTGAAAACCATCAGCAATAAACAGACCGGTTTGTTCGCAATTGAACTCATCATATGCGGCAGCCGGTCTTTTGTCGCGTCCATCACTGCTGTAACAGGCAAAAGGAACCGGGTCGGCTGTATGTGTACGCAGGGCAACAGGCGTCGGATGATCGGGTAGAACCATCAGTCGATAGTCCTCACCCGTTGATCGCCGCTGTTCTTCCAGAAAATGCCAGACCGGGGTGATGATCTGTTCATCGATCAATTCAATTGATCTTATCTTTTCTTCAATCTGGGCATGGTGGCCGCATTCGTCAGGTGCTTCAACATGGAGATACACGTAATTGCGACCTGATCGGAGCTCGCGGATTGCCGCTTCAGCTTTACCGCGGAAGTTGGTGTCAATGGTACCGGTCGCACCGGGTACATCAACCACTTTCAGTCCGGCGCAGATGCCGATTCCCCGGACAAGATCAACGGCCGTGATGACTGCACCGTCCAGCTGATACCGATCGGTCAGATTGGGCAGATCAGGGCGTACGCCCTGCCCCCATATCCAGATCGCATTGGCCGGGTTCAGATTTCGCCTGATTCGAGCCTGATTGACCGGATGCTGCGGCAGGAAATCCCGTGCTTGGATCATCATGTCGAGAATCGGGCGGGCATCGCGGCCTGAAGGCAAATGAGGTTCGATCTGACGGGTCAGGATATCGTGGGGTGGTATCAAAGACATGTCTGTCGAACCCTTTTTCCAGACAAGACAGTGTCGATAGCTTTTTCCGGGATAAAAGTGCCAGACATCATCAGAAAGGTGGTCGTTGATGGTTTCGATCAATCTGGCTGCCTCATCACTGCCGATTTCACCGGCAGAATAGTCGGTCATTATCTGTGTTGAGAGATCAGATGAAAGAGAAGAAGGTGACTGTCCGGGTTCCGTTAGTGTAACCAGATTACAGCGGAATGTGACATCATCCGGATCCAGATCAATGGCCATGCTGATTGCTTCCAGCGGAGAACGGCCTGTATAATAGACGAGTGGGTCATAGCCCATGACAGACAGGTTCGCCGTGTCACTGCCCGGCTGCAGTCCCGGCGGGACAGTTCGCACCATTCCGGCAAGACCTTCCAGAGCCATTCGATCCATAGCCGGCTTTATCGCACAGGCCAACGGTGTCCGGTTCTGCAGCTGCAGTACCGGAAGGTCAGCCATACCATCACCCAGAAAAATGACGTGTTTCATGGAGAAACCCGGTTAGCTCAGTAGGGCCAGGAGCATACCGGCCGCTACGGCTGAACCGATGACACCGGCGACATTGGGACCCATGGCGTGCATGAGCAGGAAGTTACTCGGGTTCTCTTTCTGACCGACTTTCTGGACGACACGGGCTGCCATGGGAACAGCCGAAACACCGGCCGCACCGATTAATGGATTGACTTTACCCTTGGTCAGGACGTACATCAGCTTGCCCAGCAGAACACCGCCTGCTGTTCCAAAGCCGAATGCAATTACGCCGAGTGCGAGAATCAGCAATGTGCGGCCATTCAGGAAATACTCGGCTGTCGCAGTCGCACCTACGGTTACACCCAGGAAAATCGTAACGATATTCATCAATTCGTTTGCAGCTGTTTTGACCAGTCGCTCACAGACGCCGCTTTCTTTAAGAAGGTTACCCAGCATCAGCATGCCGACCAGTGTCAGCGCATCGGGGATGATGACCGCTACCAGAATGGTGACAGCGATCGGGAAGACAATCCGCTCTGTGCGTGATACAGGGCGGAGCTGGGCCATGACGACACTGCGCTCGCGATGAGTCGTCAGCATACGCATGATCGGCGGTTGAATGACAGGAACGAGAGCCATGTAGGCATAGGCGGCAACCGCAATAGCCCCGAGCAGTTCGGGTGCCAGTGTTTTAGCCAGGAAAATGGCCGTCGGTCCGTCAGCACCGCCGATAATACCGATTGCACCTGACTGTTGAGGCGTAAACCCCATGAACAGTGCGAGGAAAAAGGCAACAAAGATGCCGACCTGTGCAGCAGCTCCCAGTAAAAGTGATTTTGGATTGGCAAGCAGCGGACCGAAATCAGTCATGGCACCGATACCGAGGAAAATCAACGGCGGATAGATGCCCAGTTTAACACCAAGATACAGGAAGTCGAGCAGACCACCTTTGGAAAAGACCTCATTGATCGCAAACAGGGTTCCGTCTTCGTAGCCCAGCGCCTTGATATGTTCGGGGTCAAAGAATTCCATATGAAAAATGCCAGACATCGGCAGGTTGGTCAGCAGCATACCGAATGCAATGGGCAGGAGCAGCAGCGGCTCGAATTTTTTAACGATCGCCAGATAAAAGAGGACTAACGCGATCAGGATCATGCCAAGACTCTGCAGATCCATGTTGGCCAGCCCGGATCGTTCCCAGAGACTGCTGAATGTATCAGCAAACGCACTAAAAATATCTGTCAGCATTATTATTTACCTCCGTCAAACGCGTCTGATGCGGCGGACCAAAAAACCAGCTGTGGACCGCTGTCCGTCTTCTGTTCTGTATGCAGCAATAGCAGCGGCGATAACTGCGATCAGATCCGGTGAAGGATTCGAAGCACTGACTGAAGCAGACTTCGAAGTCTTGGCAATCACAGGCTGCGTCACTGCATTTTGGGCCCTTCTTGTATGACCGGAGGTACTTGTGTTTTGATCGCGGTTGATCAGACGGGAAATCAGGCTGACAACAGCGCTGATCAAAGCCAGAATAATCACAACAATGACAATGCCCAGCAGAGCCATCGTTACGCCAATAAACAATTTTTCAGAGACCGTTGCGTAGTTTTCTGTCCAGCTTGCCGCGCCGGCGACCAGAATATCCATAGAGAACCTCCACTATTATCTTGATCATTCAGGTTGCTCTGCCCATTGAAACATACGGCTTCAAGGTCTGTCAACGAAGGAACAGGAGAAAGCGAAAACAACCCCTTATAGTGTACCTGATGAAAGGTTGCCATGCAATCGCTTGAAAAAAAAAGGATGGACTGATACATTGAAGTCCGAACATGAACCTGAAGGTGAACTAAATGATGAGTAGATGTGGGTTGAAACACAAACCGAATCGTGTGACGGTGATCCTGGGTGCCTATGGCAGCGGCAAATCGGAAGTAAGTGTTAATTATGCGATCTGGCTTCGCAATCAACAACACGATGTAACGCTTTGTGATCTGGATACGATCAATCCGTTTTTCCGTTCAGCTGATGCCCGTATGCTGGTCAATGAACAGGGTATCAGGCTGATTGCGCCTGTATTCGCCGGAACCAATGTTGATGTTCCGGCTGTTCCGGCGGAAATTCAAAGTGTATTTGACGACCGCTCAAGATATGCTGTTCTGGATATCGGCGGCGAGGCAATGGGCGCGCGGGTTGTAGCCTCTTTCAAGAACCGTCTGGCTGAACTGCAGCCAAGTCCGGACGTCTGGATGGTTGTCAATCCATATCGTCCATTTACGCGTACAATTGAGCAGATCGTTGAACAAGCTGACGTGCTGGTGCAATCTGCCGGTCTGCCGTTGACAGGACTGATTCACAATGCCAATCTGCTGGAAAACAGCGACGGGTATATCCTTTCGGAAAGCTACTCAACCGTTGCGGGGGCGGCTGAACGTCTGAAACAGCCAATCGTTTTTGCGGCAGCGCTAAACGAGCATGTACCGGCTGGTTGGGGCGACTGTACACCCGAGGGCGTACCGCTCCTGCGCATGAGACGGACGATCCACTATCGGGTGTGAAAAGAAAGTGTGCGAACAGTTTACGGCCTGCACCACTCAGCTGTGCTTGATGATAACCGGGAAAAACACTATAATGTTTTGAATAGTCTGTCAGGAGGATCATGATGTCAAGAATTGAAATCAAGGAAGAACGATGCAAAGGCTGCGGACTTTGCGTATCGGTCTGTCCCAAAAAAATCATAACCCTGAAAAGGGATACATTGAACTCGAGAGGATTTCATCCGGCCGGTGTGACGGATATGAGTGCCTGCATCGGCTGTGCGTTCTGTGCAACCATCTGTCCGGATGCTGTGATCGAAGTCTGGAAGGAGACAAAACGGACATGAACAAACGCGTACTGATGAAAGGGAATGAAGTGATCGCTGAAGCTGCCGTCAGAGCCGGATGCCGTCATTATTTCGGCTATCCGATCACACCGCAGACTGAAATCATGCATTACATGGCACGCCGGATGGTGGAAGCCGGGGGTGTCATGGTTCAGGCGGAGAGCGAAGTAGCTGCCATCAACATGGTCTACGGTGCCTCTGCAGCCGGAGCCCGTGTCCTGACAACCAGCTCGAGCCCGGGAATCAGCCTGAAGCAAGAAGGATTTTCTTATATAGCCGGTGCTGAACTGCCCGCCGTTGTGGTCAACATTGTCCGGGGCGGTCCCGGTCTCGGTGGTATTCTGCCTGCCCAGGGTGATTATTTTCAGGCCACCAAAGGCGGCGGACACGGTGACTACCGGAACATTGTACTGGCACCTGCCAGTGTACAGGAGTTGTACGAACTGACCGTCGAAGCATTTAATCTCGCTGACCGCTACCGCATGCTGACCATGATTCTTGGTGACGGGACGCTCGGGCAAATGATGGAGCCTGTTGCCTTCCGCGAGGAAGAACCGATTGACTCCTCTGACAAACCCTGGGCTGTAACTGGTTTCAAAGCGGCTGAACGTGAACACAATACGATTCAATCAATCTATATTGAAGCGGATGATCTTGAAGCGCTGAATAACAGGCTTCAGGAAAAGTACCAGATCATTCGGCAGCAGGAAGTGCGGTCTGAGCAGGTCAACTGCGAAAACGCTGATGTGATAGTCGCTGCGTTTGGGACATGCAGCCGAATCTGCCGCAATGTGATTCGTGATGCGGCTGCTCTGGGCATCCATGTCGGACTGGTTCGACCGATTACGCTGTGGCCGTTCCCTGATGCGGCAGTTGTGTCAGCTGCTGATCAATCGTCTGTCCAGGCAGTACTGACTGTTGAATTGAATGCCGGACAGATGGTTGAAGATGTTCGGCTTGCAGTCAATGGATTGAAGCCCGTTTATTTCCATGGCCGGACCGGTGGCAATATGCCGACACAAAAAGAAATACTGGACAAGATCCGGTCTATTGTGGGGAGATAAAATGATGGAAGAAAAAGTATTTGCCAGAACACCTGGTTTGACAGATAAACCGTTTCATTATTGTCCGGGCTGCACGCACGGCATCATCCATCGGTTGATTGCCGAAACCATGTGTGAGATGGGTATTCTGGAAACAAGCATCGGTGTTTCGCCGGTTGGCTGCACATACAATAACTATGAATATTTTGCCTGCGATATGGTCCAGGCTGCCCATGGCCGGGCACCGGCAGTGGCGACAGGCATTAAACGCGTTCATCCGGATCATACGGTGTTCACTTATCAAGGTGATGGAGATCTGGCGGCGATCGGAACCGCAGAAATCGTTCATGCGGCTGCCCGCGGTGAGAAAATATCAACTTTTTTTGTCAACAATGCGATTTACGGCATGACATCCGGCCAGATGGCACCGACAACATTGATCGGCCAGGTGACCACAACATCGCCGTTCGGCCGTTCTGCTGATGCGCAGGGTTATCCGATCAATGTCAGTGAGATGCTCGCGACGCTGCAAGGTGCCGTTTATATTGAACGCGTCTCTGTGACCGGCGTCAAACAGATCAGGCAGGCCAAAAAAGCCATACGGAAGGCGTTCTATGTTCAACAAGCAGGACTGGGTTTTTCAATGGTTGAGATTTTATCAACCTGTCCGACCAACTGGGGGCAAGACCCGGTTTCAGCTCTGCAATGGGTTGATGAAGCGATGATGAAACAATACCCCCTTGGTGTTTTCCGGGGCTCAGAAATCGAGGTGAAGCCAGAATGGAAATGACCGTTTTAATCGCCGGCTTTGGTGGGCAGGGAGTTCTGTCAGCAGGGAAATTTGTCGCTACCGCGGCTTTGATGGAAGGGCGCGAGGTCTCCTGGCTGCCTTCATACGGACCGGAAATGCGAGGCGGAACCGCAAACTGCAGTATCATTTTGTCCGATCAGTCGATCGGATCACCCATTCTTAACCAGACGGATGTCCTGATTGCACTCAATAACCCGTCTCTTGACAAATTCAGCCCGATGGTCAAATCGGGCGGACTGATTATCGTTGACGAATCGCTCGTCAAGAGCGTCCCCAATCGCCAGGATGTCCGGCTCATTGCGATACCGGCTTCTGACATGGCATCTGAAGCTGGGAATATGACGTTTGCGACCGTTATTCTGCTGGGGGCCTTTTCAGCATGCACGTCATCCATTCAAAGGGAGACTTTTGAAAAAGCGCTTCTGGAGAGTCTGCCCGAACGACATCATCATCTGATCCCTCAGGAGATGGATTTGTTTGACCAGGGAGCGGCCTATGCCGGGCAATCCTGATATCTGGAAAAGGAACTCTAATCAGACACAGTGGACAAAGAGCAGATGCGAACTGCTCTTTTTCATTGTTTAGATAACCAAATAAGGTATAATAAAGACAGACGATGATCGTCTGAGTAATCTGACCGCCTGCCGGCTGAAGCAAACACTTCATGCATGCAGCAAGACAGGGGAAGAACCATGGACCAGGCTTATCTGTTCAACCAGGGACAGGACTACATGAGCTATCAGTTGCTTGGCGCACGGCCAGACTCCGATCTGCAAAATCGTCCGGGTTATCGTTTCGCGGTCTGGGCACCGGCAGCCGTTTCGGTTTCCGTAGCAGGCACATTCAATGATTGGAATCCTGACAGATCTCCGCTGAAACGGATGGGGCAGACGGGAATCTGGACCGGGTTCGTGCCGGGTGCGCGTCAATGGGATCGCTATAAATACGCAGTGTGCGACCAACTGGGCAACATTTGTCTGAAAGCCGATCCTTTTGCCAGGCACAGTGAAACACGGCCGGCCAACGCATCTATTCTGTACGATCCGGATGATTATCAGTGGCAGGACCACGCTTGGATGGCAGCCCGGAAATCAGCTGCCGATGCAGAAGCGCTCAATATTTATGAAGTCCACCTCGGTTCCTGGAGACACAACAGCGACGGTTCGTTCATGAATTACCGGACGATTGCCCATGAGCTTGCCGATTACCTCTCCGACATGGGATATACTGCTGTTGAACTGATGCCGATCATGGAACATCCACTTGATGCGTCATGGGGATATCAGGTGAGCGGTTATTATAGTGTAACCAGCCGTCATGGTACGCCAGCGGATTTCAAATATTTCGTCGATATTCTTCACAAGAAGCAGCTTCGAGTGATCCTGGACTGGGTTCCGGCTCATTTTCCGAGGGACGAGTTCGGGCTTGCCCGTTTTGACGGAACACCGCTTTATGAACATGCTGATTCCCGCCGGGGTGAGCAGCAGGAGTGGGGCACGTATGTTTTCGACTTTGGCAAGCTTGAAGTTCAATCGTTTCTCATCTCCAACGCGTGGTTCTGGCTCGATGAATATCATATTGACGGCTTGAGGCTCGATGCTGTATCGAGCATGTTGTATTTGAATTACGGCCGCAGCGATTTTCTGACCAATGAACACGGCGGGGTGGAAAATCTCGATGCGGTTGACTTTATCCGAAAACTCAACACACTGATCCGAACTGAAAAACCAGCCTGCCTGATGATTGCCGAAGAAGCGACGCCCTGGCCGGCTGTCACCCGGCCATTGTCTGAGCAGGGTCTCGGATTTACCCATAAATGGAATATGGGGTGGATGAATGACACACTCGACTATATGGGTCAGGATTACGCCCTTCGCCAGTGGCATCACCATCAGTTGACCTTCTCGCTGACATACGCCTTTTCTGAACGGTTTATTCTGCCGCTGTCTCATGATGAAGTCGTTCACGGCAAAAAATCATTGATCAACCGGATGCCTGGTGACTACTGGCAGAAATTTGCCTGTCTCCGCACCTTGTTTGTCTGGCAGATGACGCATCCGGGCAGCAAGCTGACATTTATGGGCGGTGAGATCGGACAATTTATCGAATGGCGGTTTGATGAACCGCTGGAATGGTTTTTACTGGATTACGAGGCGCATCGGCAGCTGCAGGATTTTGTCCGGACGCTGAATCGCTGGTATCAGATAACACCGGCTCTCTGGGAGCAGGATTCGTCCTGGGACGGTTTTCGCTGGTTGATTGCGAACGACACAAACAACAGCGTCTTCGCCTACGAAAGAATTGAGCAGACGGGCAAACGCCTGGTTGTCATTCTGAACGAAACCCCCGCACCTCTGCCGGGCTATACTATCCCGCTGCAGGCCCCCGGCCGTTATCAACTGATTTTGAACAGCGATGATCTGCAGTTTGGCGGAAGCGGTTATTTGAGCAGGCAAGCCGACGGCCAGGAATCTTCTGATGAGAAAACAGCCGCCTTGCGTATCTTTGAAGCCACCCGGCAGACACAGCAGCTAACGATCGATCTGCCGCCGCTGTGCGGTATGGTTTTACAGGAATGTTGAATGAAAAATATGTTTTGGAGGAGTGCATATGGCTCGAACTGAAATTGTCGCCTTAATCCTGGCTGGCGGTCAGGGATCACGACTGGGGGTGTTGACGAAGTATTTGGCCAAGCCGGCTGTACCCTTTGGCAGCCGTTACCGGATTGTTGATTTCACCTTGAGCAACTGCTCCAATTCGGGCATTGAAACGGTCGGGGTTCTCACGCAGTACCAACCGCTTGCCCTCAACACATATATTGGAAACGGTCATCCCTGGGATCTGGACCGTAATAAGGGCGGTACGTATATTTTACCGCCGTACCAGAAAACCGGACACAGCGACTGGTATAAGGGAACAGCGAACGCGATCTACCAGAACATCGAGTTTATCGAGGACTGGGATCCAAGATACGTTCTGATTCTCTCGGGCGATCATATTTACAAAATGGATTACGCAAAAATGCTGGAGACACATATTCGTCAAAAAGCGGATGCGACCATTGCTGTGCTTGAGGTACCCTGGAGTGAAACCAGCCGGTTCGGAATCATGAACACTGATAAGCAGGGTCGGATTACAACCTTTGAAGAGAAACCAAAACAAGCAAAAAGCAATCTCGCTTCGATGGGTGTCTATATCTTCAACTGGCCGGTTCTGAGAGCCGAACTTTCCTGCGACGAGGAAGATAAGGACTCTGATCATGATTTTGGCAAGGATATCATTCCCAAGATGCTGCAGGTCGGTATGAATCTGCAGGCGTACCGTTTTAGCGGATACTGGAAAGATGTCGGTACCATCTCGAGTCTCTGGGAAGCGAATATGGATATACTGGATCGGCCTCATGACATCAATCTGCGGGATCGTGACTGGCGTATTTACAGCCGGAATCCGGTCAAGCCGTCACATTTTATCGCAGACAGTGCGGAGGTCAGCAACAGCGCGATGACTGACGGCTGCAATATCTTCGGGACCGTTGACCACTCTGTTTTGTTTAACAGCGTGACCATCGAGAAAGGAGCCGTTGTCCGTGATTCTGTCCTTATGCCGGGTGTCACGGTCGCGTCCGGGGCTGTTTTGAACAAATGTATTGTCAGTTTTGCAACAGTCATCGGACAGGACGTCCGGGCGGGTGCCGACATCACAGGTCGATGTCAGTATACAAATGAGCATTTGCTGAGCGGTGGAATCACTGTCTTTGAAAGAGGTCTTAAAATCAGAGACAAAGCCGTTATTCCAGGCAATTCGATGGTTACGTATAACGAACCGGATGAGATCATTGAAACGCGATTCCGCGTCTGAGGAGGATTGAAGCGATGTTCATTAATGCCATGGGACTGATTCTGGCTGACCATAAACGAATCCAGCTGGGTGAATTATCTAGACCGCGTGCGCTTGCCGCCATACCGTTTGCCGGGAGATACCGGATCATCGATTTCATGCTTTCCAACATGGTCAATTCAGGCATGACAAGTGTCGGTGTGATTGCCCTTCATAAATACAAATCTTTGATGGATCATCTGGGGACCGGAAGTTCATGGGATCTGGATCGAAAGAATAAAGGTCTGAGCCTGCTGCCGCCCTATATCAACTCGGTAAACATCAATGATGGAGGTGAAATCGACGACCTGTCGGGTCTTCTGGATTTCTTCCGGGCTAACCGCCGCCGTTACGTTGTCATCGCCAACAGCAATGTTGTATTTAATGCCACCTTTAACGACTTTGTTGCTCGTCACGAAGAAAGCGGTGCAGACATCAGTGTTCTTTACAATCGGGATGGGATGAAGTACGGCTCGCCCGGTGCTATTCTGGGCGTTGATCGAAAAGGATGGGTCAAAGATGTTCTCTTCAATCCGCCTAAGCCGGTGTCCAGTCGCTGCTCGATGGGCGTCATCATTATAGAGAGGGAGCGGCTGCTTGATCTTGTCAACGAGGATGTCGCCCGCGGCGAACATGATTTCTCGGTTGAAAATTTTCTCAGACGTTACGTTGAACTGAAAATATTTGCGATGGAATATAAGGAAGTTCTTCTAAGGATCAACAGTATTCAGACGTATTTTTCCAGCACAATGGATTTGCTTGATGAACGAACGCGACAGGATCTTTTCTGGTCCGGTCTGCCGGTATTCACAAAAGTCAAAGATGAGGCGCCGACGCTGTATGGATCAAAAAACCGGGCTGAAAACAGCCTGATATCAGACGGCTGTCTGATCAACGGGGCTGTATCGAACAGCATGCTGTTCCGCGGTGTCACGGTATCAGCACATGCGACAATTAAAAACAGCATTATTATGCAGGACACGTATATTTCAGAAGGTGTTGTACTTGAAAATGTCATACTCGACAAAAATTGTGTTATTCGCCCGGGTATTAAACTGGTCGGACAGAAAGAGTTTCCGGTGGTGATCGGAAAGGGGGCAATCGTATGAGAAAGCGTAAAGTTCTCTTCATTTCTTCTGAAGCGGTTCCGCTGGCAAAAGCAGGCGGGATGGGTGATGTTGTCGGGGCACTTGCACCGGTTTTAAACCAGAAGGGCTTCGATGTTCGTATTGCGCTGCCGCTTTATCAGTCGATTCGAAATGAGTACAGTGACGATCTGCAGTTTCTAGGCTGGCACATGGTTCGCATGGGCTGGCGGACACTGTATTGCGGTGTTTTAAAACTGGTCGTGAACGATCAGATCTTTTACCTGTTTGACAATGAAACATATTTCAACCACGAACAGATCTATCTGGATTACACATTTGACATTGAACGGTATAGTTTTTTCCAGCGGGCGGTTCTTGAAAGTCTTGACCATCCGATGGATTTCATGCCGGACATTCTGCATCTGAACGATTGGCAGACCGGTATGATACCATGCCTGCTTGAAGCACATTATCGCCCTTACGGGCGGCTTGATTCGATCAAGACGATTCTGACCATCCACAATTTGAAATATCAGGGAATTCATGGTCGTGAGCGAATTGCAGACCTGATGGATATGCCGGATCGATTTATGACCGAAGAAGGTATTCTCCGGGACGGTGTGCCGAATTTTATGAAAGCCGGCATCGTCTACGCCGATCATGTGACAACGGTTTCACCCAGTTATGCAGAAGAAATCAAGCTGGATTTCTACGGAGAAGGACTGCACGAATTGCTGCAGCGGAATGCTTATAAGCTGACCGGTATTCTTAATGGTATTGATATCACGCAGTATGACCCTGAGACGGACCCGGTTATTACCGACCGCTATTCGGTTGATGACTGGCAGACTGGAAAAGCGCACTGCAAAACGGCTGTCCAGACGGAACTCGGCCTGCATGTGTCTGCCAGAACGCCACTGATCGCCATGGTGACCCGTCTGGTCGACCAGAAGGGACTTGACCTGCTGCTGCATGTACTGGATGATCTGCTTGACGGCAGCTGCCAGCTGATCGTACTGGGTACCGGACAGCCACATTATGAACAGGCGCTCAAAGCAGCGGCACAGCGCCATCCGGATGCGATGGCAGCCTGTTTGACATTCGACGAATCTCTGTCCAGACGCATTTATGCAGGAGCCGATTTGTTTTTGATGCCATCCATTTTTGAACCGTGCGGTCTGTCACAGATGATTGCCATGCGTTATGGAACCATACCGGTCGTTCGGGAGACGGGAGGACTTCGTGACACCGTCAATCCGTACAACCAATATACGGGTTCCGGTAACGGATTTTCCTTTAAAAACATCAACGCTCATGAAATGCTGTTTATCACCCGATATGCCTGTGACGTCTACCGACATATGCCACAGGCCTGGCAGGCGCTTGTTCGAACGGCGATGAATCAGAACTTTTCCTGGAGTCGGTCAGCAGACACGTATGCGTCTCTGTATGAGATGGTTCTTAGCCAGCCGTCAAACCGTCCGATATCATGACGGTACAGCATCAGAGCCGCTGTTTGAACCACCGCGAACCATTCGGTGCCGTTCAAACCGGAACGACTGTACGCCTTGCAGTCCACGTGGATCGGAATCATGACAACAACCCTATACAGACAGTGACATTGGTCTATGCCTATGGACTGTGCTCGTTTGAGCGCAGTCAAAAGCGTTTGGAAAGAACAGCGCAACAATCTGGATGTCAGGATTGTTACAGCCTGTCCGTCACCATGCCGAGTGAGGCATGCCTTTTTTTCTACTGGTTTGAAATTGAAACGGAAACCGGCCGCTTCTTTTTGACGCGTAATCGCGATGATCTGTCTGGCGGCAGTCTCATCAGCAACAAAGAACCACGTTTTTTACCGGGTCAGCCACAAACACCGCAGGCCTGGCAGATCACTGTTTATGAAAAAACGTTCGATGTCCCTGACTGGCTGACAGGCCATGTCATCTACCAGATATTCCCTGACCGCTTTAACAGAGATGCTGCATTTCAGCCAGAACGCTTTCAGGTACATGACCGGCCGGAGCGGTTGTTCCATGAAAATTGGGATGATGAGGTCGATATCGCAGGGAAACCTGAAACGGGCTATCTGGCGTGTGATTTTTTTGGTGGGTCACTGAACGGAATCCGGGAAAAACTGGATTATCTTTATCGGATGGGTGTTTCTGTCCTTTATCTCAATCCCATTTTCGAGGCGCGGTCCAATCATCGATATGATACGGCCGATTACAGACGTATTGACCCGCTTCTGGGAACAGAATCGGACTTTAGTGCCTTGTGTGATGAAGCAAAGAGACTGGGTATCCGGATCATTCTCGATGGTGTTTTTAACCATACCGGCGCAGATAGCCGCTACTTCAATAAATATAAGCGATATGACGACACTGGCGCCTGGCAGGAGGCAAACGGAGAGGGACTGTCACCTTATGGCAGCTGGTATTCCTTTTCCCACATGAACGGACAGGTTTCCTATGATGCCTGGTGGGGATTTGCCGAGCTGCCCTCAGTCAATGAGCAGGACCTGATGTACCGGGACTTTATCGCGGGTTCTGAGGGCATTGTTCGCCACTGGCTGCGATTGGGAGCGTCCGGATGGCGCCTTGATGTCTCTGATGAACTGCCTGATTTTTTTCTGCGTGCGATTCGACAGGCCGCACGGGACGAAAAGGATGATGCAGCCATCATCGGCGAGGTCTGGGAAGATGCCAGCAACAAGATCAGTTATGGCTATTACCGGGATTTTCTGTTTGGCCGAACACATGATTCCGTTATGAATTATCCGTTCCGGCGCGCTCTGACAGGATGGCTGATCGGCCATTTTGGGGCTGAACGGATGCACCACCAGCTGGAAACACTGCGAGAACATTATCCGGAACCAGCTTTATATTCGGCGTATAATCTGATATCCAGTCACGATATCGAACGTGCTTTAACGACCCTGGCAGGCGACCCGGATCCGGGCACACGCGAACAGCAGGCGGTCTTACGCCTGTCGGATGAACAACGAAAGCGTGGAGAAAAGTTAATACGGCTGGCCATCCTTTTCCAGATGGTCTATCCTGGCTGTCCGGTCATTTACTATGGCGATGAGGTGGGCATGGAAGGTTATCGCGACCCATTTAACCGCCGGACGTTTCCCTGGGGCAGCGGACAGACAGAACTGCAGGCTTTTGTCGCCCGTCTTGGCTGCCTGAGGAGGGACTGGCTGGTGCTGCGCAGCGGCAGACTGACCACACATCTGGCACATCAGGATTGTATCGTCATGGAGCGGATGCTGCTGAAGGAATTGGATCGGTCAGGTGATGACGGACCTTCAAGTGTCTTTGTTGCACTCAACCGAAGCGACGAGCCTCGCACAATAACAACTGGTGAAAAAACAATCACGCTCGATGCCTTTGGCTGGGTGTTTGAAGCAGATCATCAACCGATTGAACTAAATCCCGGAACCGTCTGAGCCGTAATCGCATCATTACCAAGGAGCGGCTTTTGGCCGGATTGCTCTGTTGACAAACGATGAACACGATGCTTATAATGTCAAATGCTGATCTGCGTGATCAGACCGTTTAGCCGTGCGGCCATGGCGGAACTGGCAGACGCGCACGTTTGAGGGGCGTGTGGGCAACCGTATGGGTTCAAGTCCCATTGGCCGCACCAACCGAAACGCTTGAGACTGTAAGGTCTTGGGCGTTTTCTTTTTGTCCGCTTGCAGGAAAATATTTTTATGATATCATGGATAGGCAGCGCCGGAAACGGCAGGGAAGGATGGTAGTATGCTTAAATATGGTGTTCTGGGCTTGTTTCTTCTTGTCATGATTCTTGTCGGACTGATCAGTTATCGAAAAGTTCAAACATCTGAAGACTATGTTCTGGGTGGACGCAAAATCGGTCCCTGGTTATCTGCATTTTCCTATGGTACAACTTATTTTTCCGCTGTCGTTTTTGTCGGCTATGCCGGTCGTTTTGGCTGGCAGTTCGGCTTGTCCGCAACCTGGATCGGGATCGGCAATGCCGTGATCGGATCGTTGCTCGCCTGGCTCCTTCTTGCAGAACGGACGAGGCGCATCAGTCAGGCCATGCAGGTGAGCACAATGGCGGAATTTTTTCGTAAGCGCTATGACAGCATCGGGATTGAACGTTTCGCGGCGGTGATCATTTTTATATTTCTGATACCCTATTCTGCATCTGTCTACCAGGGGTTGGGATATGTGATGCAGCGGTATTTTTCCGATTCAATTCTGGCGGATATCCGCATCAGCATGATGCTGATTGCAATCGTTACGGGTGTCTATCTGTTTTTTGGCGGTTATTTGTCTACGGCGATCAACAGTTTGATTCAAGGCCTGATCATGACGATAGGCGTCGGATATATGGCTGTACGTGTGGTTCAGCTTTCCGGTGGATTTTCCGAGGCGCATGCTGCCCTGTCAGCTATACAGACAGATGTGATACCGGTCGGATCACTGGTTCAGCCGCTCGGCCCCATGCCCTTTGATCTGATCACATTGATTCTCATGACCAGCCTGGGAACGCTTGGACTGCCTCAGATGATCGCCAAATTCAACGGAATTCGCGATCGGGTAACGGTCAGGCGCGCGACCATTATGAGCACGCTGCTTGCCTTGATCATTGGCGGCGGTGCGTACTGGATTGGCGGGTTTTCCCGTGTCTTAACCCAAAAGCGTGCCATTGAATTCAACACCGCTGATCTGGATACCTTGATGCCGGCGGTCTTCGAGTCGATTTTATCGCCGGGTCTGATGGCCATCCTGATTGTTCTGATGATGTCAGCTTCCATGTCGACACTGGCTTCTGTTGTCCTTGTCTCTGCGCCGACATTTGGACGAACCATTCTAAAAAAGAAAAGTATGCTGGTTATGCGCCTGTTGTCACTGCTGTTTGTTTTTATATCTTATCTGATTGCCGTTATCCCAAGCGCGATCGTCACGCTGATGGCCTTTTCCTGGGGCGCTGTATCCGGAGCGTTTATCGGACCTTATATCTGGGGATTATATGACCGAAAAGCGACACGCGCCGGTGCTGTTG
>Ga0123335_1001842_pt1 | contig 33267 bp, 19 predicted proteins | sample BiotimSIPDNA_2_FD_89707 | JGI IMG/M metagenome (GOLD analysis project Ga0123335, IMG submission 89707) | Anaerobic biogas reactor microbial communites from Washington, USA - Biogas_R2 time_0 SIP DNA | ecosystem: Engineered > Bioreactor > Anaerobic > Unclassified | place: Washington, USA... | reverse complement strand
TCAGCGACTCCTTCCAGACCAAACAGTGCGGGTTTTTGAACCATAAAGACATTAAGAAGAAATAGAAGGCCGCAGCCAAGATATCCGAAAGAATATCCCATGGACGATACCCAGTCCATACGTTCTTTCTCTGTTACATCAATGAGAAGAGAGTCGTAGAAGAGATTGGCGCTGTTAAACCCTATACTGGCAACGACAAAAACAATAAGCGCCGGAGCCCATTGCCCCTGCCCTATTGAAAAGAGTGCCCCGGTTGCGACTACCCCAATAATTATGAAAATTCCAAGAAGTCTTTTTTTTGCACGCCCGGCATCAGCAATCGCACCCAGAACCGGAGACAGAAGAGCTACGATAAGTCCTGCCGATGCATTTGCCAGTCCAAGTCTGGCAGTGCTTACTGTGGGTTCAACACCTGAGCACCAGTAGCTTTTAAAGAAAACCGGGAAAAAGCCGGCCATAACTGTCAGCGAAAACGCAGAGTTGGCCCAATCATAAAGGCACCAGGAGAAAATTGCTTTCTTGTTGCTCATCGTGGTAGAAAAATCAGGTTTTCTTTTCCTTTTTTTCCGCAGCAGGAAAGAGAACGTTGTTGAGTATTAATCTGTATCCGGGGGAATTCTTGTGAAGCTCAAGCATTGTCGGTTTGTCGCCTACAGCATGACTGTAGTCTTCAGGGTCATGTCCTCCAAGATAGGCGAACTGGCCTTTACCCACCACCCCGTGTATATAATTCACCATCTCAGTTCCAGGCACATCAGCCAGAACTATTATACTTTTTTTTATCACATTACGATTAAAAGAGGTAAGAAGCCCGTGAAAACCCGTTATGGTTGAGCGATGACATTGAACAAGCATAGAGGGCACAGGGTCAAGCTTGGCGCTGAAGTCAAACAGTTCAAAATCACGTGCTTCACGGCGCATGGGAGTATTCACCAGATTGACATCGATATTGCAGAAATGAGAGGCAAGCGGGTCAGTTTCAATCTGGAAATTCTCAAAAGCCATGCAATTGTTGAAATCAAGTTTCTGTTTATATCTGGGGTCAATTCCATCTCCATCATAAACATCCCCGACGATATCGGTTCCCAGAGCTGAAAGAGCAATTTCAAGAGTGTTTGTTGCACTGCACATGGCAAAAAGGAATCCGCCCCGCTCCACAAACTGCCTGATTGCGAGGGCGACAGCTTTTTTGCAATCGGTTACTTTAGAGAAGCCCATACTTGAAGAGAGCCGTTCGAGATCGAGTTTCTGACGCTGATACCATGTTGTGTTTGAAAAACCCCTGTAAAATTTGCTGTATTGACCGGTAAAATCTTCATGATGTAAATGGAGCCAGTCATAGCCGGAGAGTTTACCCGTAAGTACTTCTTTGTCGTAGATTTTGTCATACTCAATTTCTGCGTAAGTCAAAGCCAGAGTCACGGCATCATCCCATGGAAGCTTACCGGGAGGAGTGTAGACCGCTATTTTGGGCGCTTTTTCAAGTGTAACCTTCTCCATATTGTTATTCTGAATATCAGCCAGAATTTCATTCCAGCTTTCACCGGTAATATTTCTGATTTCTACCCCGGCTACCCGTGCCTGGAGTTCAAAATTTTGAGGAGCTTCGGTGGCAAATGAACCACCTCTGTAGTTAAGGAGCCAGTAGACTTTATGGCCTGATGTCAGAATTTTATAGACAACACCGTAGGCTTTAAGATGATCGGTCTGTGAATCATCCATGGGGATAAAAAACATTGCCCTTGCCGGTAAAATCAGTATCGGGATCCATAAAAGAATCAACACTGAAAAGCGGCGCAGTGCACAAATGCCGGAGTTCATCAGCTGCCCGGGGCTAATTTGACAGTTCTGATATTCAGCTCTTTAAGCTGTTCCGGAGATACCTCAGAAGGCGCGTTCATCATAAGATCCTGTGCTTTCTGGTTCATGGGGAAAGCAATAACCTCCCTGATATTCGGTTCTTCGGCAAGAAGCATTATTATGCGGTCGATTCCAGGGGCAATCCCGCCATGAGGCGGAGCACCGTAACGGAAGGCGTTGATCATTCCGGAGAATCTCTGCTCGACTTCCTCACGGCTGTAACCGGCAATCTCAAAAGCTTTGAACATGATTTCGGGGCGGTGATTTCTTATGGCTCCGCTTGACAGCTCAATACCATTGCAGACTATGTCATACTGATATGCAAGGATATCCAGAGGTTCTTTTGTCTCTAAAGCTTCCATTCCCCCCTGAGGCATAGAAAAAGGATTGTGTGAAAATTCAATTTTTCTGTGTTCCTCATTGTATTCGTACATTGGGAAATCGGTTATCCAGCAGAAACGGAAAGCGTCTTTTTCAATCAGCCCAAGTTCATTACCCAGCTTCGTCCTGATTTCACCCGCTATTTTTTCTGCCTGTTTTCTATCATTACACACAAAAAAAGCTACATCACCGGTTGAGGCACCAAGCTGAGATGCGAGTTTATCAAATTTTTCCTGATCGAGGAATTTTGCAATGGGTCCCTTTACCGCAGCTTCGGTCCAGGTGAGATAGGCCAGCCCCTGTGAGCCTATCGATTGGGCAAACTCCAGCATCCGGTCAAAAAATGCCCTGGGCTGTGATGCTCCCTGCTTTACAACGATAGCACGTACAACCCCGCCCTGTGCAACAACGGAACTGAAAACCTTGAAACCCGAGCCGGCAAACGCCTCTGAAACATCCTGAATCTGAAGCGGGTTGCGAAGATCCGGCTTGTCGGTCCCGTACCTGAGCATTGATTCGCGATATGGGATTCTCCTGAACTGCGGCTTGTCCATATTCCAGCTGGAGAAGGTACTGAACACACTGTGTATGATTGATTCAACAACTGCAAAAATCTCTTCCTGATCGACAAAAGCCATTTCTATGTCAAGCTGATAAAATTCTCCGGGAGAACGATCCGCCCTGGCATCTTCATCACGGAAACAGGGTGCTATCTGGAAATAGCGGTCAAAGCCAGATACCATCAGAAGCTGTTTAAACTGCTGAGGAGCCTGGGGCAGAGCATAAAACTTCCCGGGATGAAGTCTTGATGGTACGAGAAAATCACGCGCGCCTTCGGGTGATGAACTTGTAAGAATCGGCGTCTGGTATTCATTAAAGCCCAGTTCCCACATTTTGCTGCGGATATGCGCGATGATTTTTGACCGCAGAAGAATGTTCTGATGCAGTTTACTTCTGCGCAGATCAAGAAATCTGTACTGAAGACGCAGGTCTTCAGGAACCGGATCTTCAGGGAAGACATTGATCGGTACTATATCACATGAACCCAGTATCTCATAATCCTGAGCCACCAGCTCCACATCTCCTGTGGGCAGCCTTGGGTTGACGTTCTCAGCAGACCTCTCAGCCAGCACACCGTCAAAACGTATAACTGTCTCCTTGGCAAGGTGTGCTATTTTTTTCTGGAATTCCTTATCTGGATAAACTACAACCTGAGTAATCCCGTAATGGTCGCGGAGATCAATAAACAACACTCCACCGTGATCACGCCTGTTATGAATCCAGCCGCTCAACCGCACAAACGATCCGATATTCTCACGACGCAATTCATTGCAATTGTGCGTCCTGTAAGGATGAAGCCCTTCGGTTTCTGCTTTCAGGTCAGGTCTTTCCATTGTCGACAACTGATAATCTGCCACATTCAATTCCTTTAATTTGATCTTTCAGGATACATTTTATGTACTCCTGAGCTCCAGTGACTAATAGAATTACAAAATACATTCAGATCAGCGTTTTTGCCACACAGAATGAGGGTTGTTGTTCAGGTAATATCAGGGTATCGGACTGCTGACTTCAGCAGTCCGATAAAACACGATCATTTTTCAGGAGCGAAAAACTCCTCCTCGATCATTGCGCAGAGCATATGATAAGCCGGAAGATGCAGTTCCTGAATACAAAATGTCACAGAAGAGGGGAAACGGACCGGAATCTGGCACAGCGGGGCAAGTGCTCCCCCGTTTTCTCCAGTGAAACCGATCACTACCAGATCAAGTGCTCTTGCTACTTTGACCGCATTGAGAATATTGCTGGAATTCCCGCTGCAGCTAATCGCCCAGAGTATGTCTCCGGGCTTTCCATACCCTAACACCTGCTGGGCGAATATCATATCGGCTGATGTATCATTGGACACGGCAGTAATCAGTGCCATCTGACTTACCAGGGATATTGACTGAAGAGGTGCTTCCAGATGTGAGGAGATGCGATCTGCATCAGTAAAACCCAGAGAACGGAGTTTTCCTGCTATACCGGGGCCCACAGGTCTCTTTATACGCAGTTTATTCATCAGTTCACCTGTTATATGTTCCGCATCTGATGCACTTCCGCCATTACCGCAGGTCAAAACCTTTCCATGATTTTTAAAACACTTATAAATAGCTTCATAAGCACTGTAGAGGTCGCCCCTGCACTTTTCAAGCTGAGGAAAGCGCTCCAGACAGTTTTCGAAGAGCTTTCTTGTTCCCTCTCTCATTGAGTCTCCCCGGGAAGGATTCTTACTGCGCCTTTATCTGCAGACGATGCAAAGAGAGCGTATGCTTTAAGAGCCTGGGAGATTGGACGGATGCGGTTAACAGGTTTGAATGCATCTGCACCTCTGGCCAGTTCTTCTTTGCGTCTTTTCTCCATCTCATCGCTGGAGATTTTCACGTTTATGGTCCTGTTTGGTATGTCAATTTCGATGAAATCGCCGGTACGGATCAGTCCGATTTCTCCACCGGAGGCAGCTTCAGGAGAAACATGACCGATCGAGAGCCCCGATGTTCCTCCAGAAAAACGTCCATCGGTAATCAGCGCACATTCCTTGCCCAGATGTCTTGATTTTATATAAGATGTAGGATAGAGCATCTCCTGCATTCCAGGGCCGCCCTTTGGTCCCTCATAGCGGATCACTATCACATCTCCGGCCTGAACCTCATTCAATATTCCTTCACAGGCATCTTCCTGAGAGTCATAAACACGTGCTTTACCTGTGAATTTGAATATAGATTCGTCAACACCGGCTGTTTTAACCACGCATCCCTTGGAGGCAATATTGCCGAATAGTACCGCCAATCCTCCATCTTTACTATAAGAATGAGCGCGATCCCTTACACACCCATTCTGACGATCTTTGTCAAGAGTTTCATAGGTTGCATTCTGTGATCCTATCTGCAGATTCCTGCCCATTGCTCCGGGAGCGCTCCTGTAGATCTCTTCTGCATCCTTTGTGCATTTGTCACTCATCAGGTCATGAGTCGCCAGTACATCTTTGAGCATGCCATCGACTCGTTTTGTTGTTGTATCTATCAAACCTGCACGGGCAAGCTCACCTAAAATTCCCATGACCCCGCCAGCCCGGTTCACATCTTCAAGATGATAGGAAGAACTGGGTGCTACCTTACAGAGTACAGGAATTTTTCGGGACAGTGCATCTATATCAGAAATGGAAAAATTCACTCCGGCAGACTGTGCAACTGCAAGCAGATGCAGGACAGTGTTGGTTGAACCTCCCATTGCGATGTCAAATGACATGGCATTGAGAAAGTTCTGCCTTGTGGCAATAGAAAGAGGCAGTACCGATGTATCCCCTTTTTCGTAATATGCTTTTGCTATCTCCACGATCCTCGCAGCGGCACGTTCGAAGAGCCGGGTCCGGTTCTTGTGTGTGGCCAGGATAGTTCCATTGCCCGGAAGCGCATATCCAAGGGCTTCAGTGAGACAGTTCATTGAATTAGCTGTAAACATTCCGGAGCAAGACCCGCATGTAGGGCAGGCAGCCTTTTCAAGCTCATCTATTTCCTGATCTGAAACGTCCTTGTCTGCAGCCATCACCATCGCATCAACAAGATCATACTTTTTGCCCTTCAAATTACCGGCTTCCATGGGGCCGCCGGAGACAAATACTGCCGGAATGTTAAGACGCATTGCTGCGATGAGCATTCCAGGGGTGATTTTGTCACAATTGGAAATACAGATCATCGCATCCGCTTTGTGCGCGTTGCACATGTATTCCACACTGTCGGCAATAAGCTCTCTTGAAGGCAGTGAATAGAGCATCCCGTCATGGCCCATTGCAATTCCATCATCTATAGCAATAGTATTGAATTCTGCTGCAAAACAACCCATGCTCTCGATAATTTTCTTTACCTGCTGACCTATTTCATGCAGATGCACATGACCCGGAACAAACTGGGTAAATGAGTTTACCACTGCAATCACAGGCTTTCCAATCTGTGACTCTGTCATTCCGTTTGCACGCCACAAACTGCGTGCTCCGGCCATTCTACGGCCCAGGGTTGTTGTTGCACTGCGCAAAGTAACAGCCATTCTATTGCCTCCTTAAATCGTGAAATCAACACTCAAGCAAAGGAAAATAAAATAACGAATACACATCATCTTATCAAGGAAAAGACCTGAAATCTTGCAATGATCTAAATGGATGGATATAATAGAATGATGGAGGATATTAATGAAAACGTCTATTATTCTGCAATTTTTACTGACTATTATCCTGGCCGAACCGGTTTTTTCTGCCAGGCCATTTGTACTGATCGATTCTCTATCGGGAAACGCTGAAATCCAGAGAAACGGCAGATATGACTGGCAGACAGCCTCAAAAAATGAGAACCTTTACACAAATGATATTATACGCGTACTTAATGACGGCATGGCTATTCTAAAATGGTCTGACGGTTCAATTCTCTATGTTTCCCAAAACACACAAATCCTGATTAATATTCTGCAGAAGAACCCTCAGGACAAACAGCTCTGCCACTCCACTATATTTTCCGGCAGGGTTTACCATTTATCAAAAGAAAAGGCACCCGCTGAGATCTCGAGCAATATGCGGGTCTACACCCCTGGATCACTGATATCTCTGAATGGGAGAACATCTTTTGAGGTCAGCGTGGATCCTCTTGACGGGACTACAACTGTAAAAGTCACAAACGGCATCGTCGAGCTAAAAAACATAAAAACCGGTGCTACGCTGTTTCTCAGCGCTTCACGTAAGGCAGTTATCAGGGAAAAGACCAGATCCCTAACTCCAAGAGCCCTTCTGGATTCAGATCTTGATTCACTGAAAAGGTGGGTACCATCGGCTCTGATCGACGGGGAAATAGCAAAACAGCTGACCAAATCCAAAAGAGATCATCTATTTATCTCCCGAAATGTACAGGATACCTGCATTTTTTTCCCTTTCTCAAACACCTCCTCTTATAGTGGAAACTGGGAGATCGGCAGCGGTATTACCGGGTTTCTTGCAGAGCGAATGAAAAGAGCAGCTGACTGGATGGCCATTCTGGTTCTTGATTCAGCTGTCAAGGATCCGGTGCTTACAGCTGCTCATCACAACGCAAAGTATGCAATTACCGGTTCAGTTGAAACTTTCGATATTCAGCAACGTGCAGAAATCACCACAAACGCTGATAATTACAAAGAAACCTCAAGCGGCAAGGTTAAATTTGCCGTTCGGATTTTCGATGTTGCAGAAAAAGAGCTCCTGAGTGAAGAAGTGTTCACAGGGGAAGTAACAAAAGAGCTCAATGAAAAAAATAAGTGGAAAACAGTTGACTCGTTAAGGTTTGATCTGGCTGACGAAGCTTTTGTCAATTCTATTATAGGATCTGCAACACTGCAGGCAGTCGATGGCGCGTCAGAAAAACTGACCCGTAAGTTCCTTTTCAAACAGGAATAACAGACAATCAATCGGTTGTTCCCTATTCCCTTTTCTTCCTACCAATAAAAAAGTGGTTTCATGCATAATGCATGAAACCACTTTTAAATAAGAACCCCGATCAGATTACTTCAATACCAGAAGGGGTGCGATAGTCAGAGCTACAACACTCAGCAGCTTGATAAGAATATTGAGTGCTGGCCCGGCTGTGTCCTTGAAAGGATCTCCAACAGTGTCACCGATAACAGCTGCTTTGTGAGCTTCAGAGCCCTTGCCGCCAAAAGCACCGCCTTCAATGTGCTTTTTAGCATTGTCCCATGAACCTCCGGCATTTGACATAAAAAGAGCCATCATCACACCGGAAGCAGTTGCACCGGCCAGAAGACCGCCAAGCATCTTGGGACCGATTTCAGGAATGAATCCGATAACGATCGGAATGGCAACAGTCAAAAGACCGGGAACGATCATCTGCTTTATGGCAGCTGCAGTGGCAATATCAACGCATTTTGCATACTCTGCACGGCCTTTCCCTTCCAGAAGTCCGGGAATTTCTTTGAACTGACGGCGAACTTCACCGATCATGGCGAAAGCCGCTTTTCCAACAGCGCTCATGGCGAAAGATGAGAAAAGGAACGGATACATCGCACCGAGCAGCAATCCAACTGTTACAGAAGGATCGGTGATATCGATAGCGGAGATACCCACAGTTTCCCTGTATGCGGCAAACAGAGCCAGAGCAGTAAGAGCTGCAGAACCAATCGCAAATCCTTTTCCGATTGCAGCGGTTGTGTTTCCGACTGCATCAAGTTTATCGGTTCTCATACGTACTTCTTTTTCCAAGCCGGCCATTTCAGCCAGACCACCCGCGTTATCGGAAATCGGGCCGTATGCATCAACAGCAAGCTGAATACCGGTTGTAGCCAGCATACCAACAGCAGAGATAGCTACTCCGTACATTCCGGCAAGATGAAAAGCCACCAGGATAGCTGCGCAAAGGCAAAGAATCGGGAGAGCTGTTGAGACCATACCATTGGACAGACCTGCTATGATATTGGTGCCAGGGCCTGTTGTAGAGGCTTCAGCAATTTTGCGTGCAGGGCCTTTTGATTCTGCAGTGTAGTACTCGGCAAGCATTCCAATTGCCACACCGGCAACAAGACCTGCGATAGTAGCCCAGAAAATACCAGCAGACTGATATGTAACTCCACCAAGAGTAAATGTGGCCGGAGCCAGACGCTGGATTACAAAATAAGAAACAATGGCCATGGCAATTGAAGCACCGAATGATCCTGTATTAAGAGCTGCCTGGGGATTGCCACCCTCTTTTGTTTTCACAAAGAAAGTACCAAGTATTGACAGGAGAATACCAACACCCGACAGAACCAGCGGGAGTGTGACCATGCTCATATCACCAATAGCAGCACCAAGAACCATGGTACCGACTATGGCACCGATATATGATTCAAAAAGGTCTGCACCCATACCGGCCACATCACCAACGTTGTCACCAACGTTATCTGCAATTGTTGCAGGGTTTCTGGGGTCGTCTTCAGGAATACCGGCCTCAACTTTACCAACAAGATCAGCACCGACATCTGCACCCTTAGTGTAGATACCGCCGCCGACACGGGCAAACAGAGCGATTGAGCTTGCGCCAAGAGAGAAACCTGTTATTATGGGCAAAACGGTTCCTTTTACAACAGCTATATCAGCAGCATTTGGAACGATTTTGCTTACGACGAGAATCGCTACAGAAAGCCCGAGCAGACCCAGACCAACAACGCACATACCCATTACTGAACCACCGGCAAATGCCACTGCAAGAGCCTGAGGAAGCCCGCGACGGGCAGCATTGGTTGTTCTCATGTTGGCAGCAGTTGCTACCCTCATTCCGAAGAAACCAGCCAGAGCTGAACAGAATGCACCAAGAACAAAAGCCCCTGCAGTGTACCTGATCCAACCAGTGTAAGCTACAGCCAGAAGAACGGCAACGGCTAACACAAAGATAGCGATTACCTTGTACTCACGAGCCAGAAAGGCCATTGCGCCTTCACGGACCGCTTTACCGATCTCCTTCATTTTTTCCGTACCTGGATCCTGCCGGTTTACCCATGCAGTTTTGATCCAGGCGTACACCAGGGCTATGGCACCACAGCCTATAGCCGCATACAGATACGTCTCATTCATAACGCCTCCTAAAAATTGAGATGGATACAGGGATCAACTTCAGAGTGGATTCACGAGAAAAATAAAGACAGATTGTCACGATAACTCTCGAATTTCTTTACATATAAACAAATAAAGGATTAATAAAATAATTGTTCCCTCCCCCGCTTGCAACTACTGAAAGACAGTTATTACCTGACCTGTAAATCCGGGGAGGGATGAAGTGCATCAAAGCCTTGTAGCTGAAAGAATTGTGCGAATCTCAAGTGCACAACACTGGAGGTACAGCAAGATTTGTGAAAGCTTTAACCTGAAAGTCGCAGTTGGGGAGAATAAAAAACCGTAAGATGTTGAGATGATAAGACTTGAAGGCATTGCAGGTCTTATCGACAAGGTGATAAGATCAAGATGCCTGAAAGCCTTAGCGCCCAACAGATTACGATTTTTTGCCTCATCCAACTGCGATTTTCAGGATTATTCAAAGGAACGCAATTTGCACCAAAGATTGGTCAGAGCTTGCCGAATTTCAAGGCCTGAGAGGAGTCAGAATGCAGTCTAAAGGCATAAATCTCAATACTGCCAGTTATGAAGAGCTTGCGCAGGAGCTACAGATTAGTGACCGCAAAGCCCAATACATCCTGGAAAATCGTCCATACAGCAACTGGGATGACTTCAGAAAAAAAGTTCCGGATCTTCCAGATTCCACAGTAAGTGATCTGAAAAGAGGAAACGCTGTCATAGAATAGGCTAAGGCGGAAAACCTCTGAATTTTACCGTTTGATTGTATCCGGCTTCAGTGGGACCGGTGAAATCATAACTGGAGTTTTGGAACTGTCTGAAACCGGACTGTTCTTTCCTGCCTGAATTGTCTCTCCGGATAGTGCACTGGAACCCGACTCAGTTGTGACATTTGAATCGGCTCCAATCTTATTTTCAGGCACCGAAATAACCTCTTCAGCATCAGTCGCCTTTATGAGTGAAATACCCGTTTCCTGTTCAAGTTTCTGCAGAACTTCATGCGCCGTATAGGAAACAGCATCATCGGGATCATTTGCCAGTTCCTGCATCAGGTAAACAGCTCTGGTCTCTTTGATTTTCCCAAGCCCGATAAGACACTCGATTTTCATCTCAGGTGTATGCGCCTGGGCCAGAACCTCTATCAGAGCATCAGCGGCCGCTTTTGTCCCTATTTCTCCTAATATTGAAGTTGCAAGGGTTCGTAACTTGAGATCTTCTTTACGGTCCTGGGCCATTTTGCTGAGAGCCGGTATCACTCTCCCGCGGTAGTTGACCAATTCCTGAATTAAACTTCTGGCCCGCTCCGGTTCAAACGGTTCCTGTGAATAGAGAGCTTTTAAGGCAACCAGCTTCTGTAATGCCAGGAAGTCAATCTGTGCCTGTCCGTCAACACTGCTGTCAAGGATCGCTGTAACAGCACTATTTACATTCTCTAATTTGTTATTTCCGGTATTAACGACATGCTTAAGGCTGTCAACCTGTTTAACAAGGCTCTCAATTTTTTTATTCTGGTATGAAAGCCGTTCATCAAGACTTATAAAACCATCATTTTTTCTACTCCCGATAACGCTCTGGAACTTCAGCCCGACCCAGACACCCGGCTTTACAAACGGGTTGCCCGGGGCATCATCTGATTCGTCAATGGTCTTCTTTTTGGAAAACATTCCCGATATATCAACCGCTCCGGCAGAAAGTTCAAATCGGTTTTTCAGAAATCTCCAGTTAATAAACGCTGAGGGCCTCAATACCCTGTCTCTTCGATGTGCCTCAATGGTCAGGTACATTCCCCTGCCGAAATATTTTTCTACACCAAGGAATGGATTAATGGCTTCATTCTTGTTTCCGGGAATGGAAAGGATGCCGCCATGGAAACGGATCTTCAAGGTATTAATACTTTTGCCCAAAGCAAGGTATAGTTCGTTCTCCAGAGTATCAGGACTTTCATCGTAATAATAAGCCTCTTTGTGGGAGAAAATATTTCGGACACCAATAGCAATTGAGGGAACCCAGGTGTCAGTCTCACCCAGAACTCTTGCCTTCAACCCCAGATTAAACCCGCCAGCATATCCGGCATCGATATTAACCCATTCAGTCAGCCCCAGAGTTAATGTCGCTGTCGGTTTGTAAAAAAATTCTTCTTCACTGTCTTTAGAGAGGTAAATCTGGCCTTCAAGTGAAAAACCGCCACCCTCAAGAAAATCCGCATCAGGAATTATATGTGTTGTACTCCAGCGTGTCAGCGAGTGGGCGTCAAATGCAGAAAGATAAAATATCAAAAGCAGCGGAAAGAATTTGTGAGATGGTCTCATCTGTTCTATTGATCTGAAAAAGTGTGCAGGCCATCTCTTAAACGATGGCCTGCATAAGTTTATTTTTCATTCCCCGGAGTAAGCATATCTTCTTCCTGCCCGGAAATCATATTTTCCTGATCCGGCTCATCATCAGAAGCATTCCGGCACTGCTCCTCAGGCATCGGCTCATTACATTTCTGATCCTGAAGCTCAGCATCCGCCTCTTCAAATGCGGGCTTGGGCAGACGATCACGTATTTCTTTGAGCAGACGAATAATTATATCATTCTGCTTTATCAATTTCTCACTGAGATTAAGAGTCTCTCTCTTGTATCTGTCTGTACGGCGTCTGGGATGCTGGGAGTTAAAATTGTTTGAATTACCATTATTGTATGAAGAGTTGCCATAGCCATTGTAATTAGATCCAGAATTATACATATGATTTTTCTCACCGAATTTAGACATCATTGGTTTACGGTTTGGTTGGTTAAGCATACCACGTGATGATTCATCACTGCTCATGAAAAAAACTCCTTTCTTCACCATGGAAGATTTTCTAATTGAAGGGAATCGTTGCCCACGTGTTTGTTCGTCCCAGACTCTGCTGGTGCCGACGAGGTGTATGATGTACGATTTTCTCTAAGTATATAATTTCGGAGACTGAAGTGACAAGGGTGTAATGATGTCCAGGTTTTATGAGAGCTCTTCTTAGAGATTCATTCTCGTCTTAAAGTAATCCTTAAGTTTTCCATAACAGTCGTTTGAATTTATGTCCTCTCCACCTGTCTGGTGTGAAAACCATGTGATCTGCCGTTTCGCGTATCTTCGTGTGTTTCTCTGAATTGTCCCGATTGCAGTATTTAAAGTGCACTCCCCTCTTTGAACACAGAACAACTCTTTGTACCCCACACACTGCATACCTGGAGAGAATTGATCATATCCACAGTCAATCAGTTTCAGAAACTCTTCCAGGAGTCCGTTTCTGACCATACATTCAACCCTGTCATTTATTCTTTTGTAAAGTCTGTCCCTGTCTTCAAAAAGTTTTCCAACTACAAACTCTACTCCTTCGGGTGCACATCCCTGCTTAAGAGAGGATATTTTATTTCCAGACTGATAATAAACAGCCAGAGCTCTTACTATCCTCTGCAGATCATTTGGATGCAATTTATACGCAGATTCAGGATCTTTTATCTTGAGCTCTTCATGCAGTGATGCACTTCCTTCTACCCTTCCCCTCTCCATCAGCTCGTCTCGAATGTGAGGATCCGAATCGACCTGCACTCCCATACCTTCACTGAGGATTTTGAAATACATCCCTGTACCGCCACAAATCAGAACTGTTTTTGAAACAGATGCTTTTTCCCTTATTATCCTCAGAGAATCTTCTGCGAATCTATAGGCGGAGTAAGGTTCAGAGGGATCAATTATATCTATGAGCCAGTGTTTTACTTTCTGAAGCTGTTCTGAGGTCGGTTTGGCAGTTCCTATGTCCATTTTCCTGTATATCTGCCTGGAATCGCAGGATATGATTTCCCAACCATACTCTGATGCAAGCTGAACAGCCAGTTCAGTCTTCCCGGTAGCTGTAGGACCAAGGAGCACCGGAATTTTGATTTTTGTCTCTTCCAACCTTAGAACCGCCTTGATTTGATCAGATGAAATTGGCTATTTTGTTAGTTACCTTCAGCGGACTACCCGTATAAAGAAGACCCGATGCGATTTCGAATCATCCTTTCAACAGTCCTTACCATCCTGCTGTTTCTTGCGATACTGTTGGGAATACGTTTTGGATACCCGGATAAAGTAGTTACTTTTTTAAAGGTTTCCCATCAGGAAAATAAAAAAGTTACCCCCGCAAAACCGGTAAAAAATCATTTATCGTTAGATTCCGCCCTCGCACAATGTTTCAGGGATCTTGAGATATCGCAAAACCAGGTTACTAAAAAACTCATACCTGAGGATTCCACCCTGCAGATTAAATTTCAGGTCCCCCGGGGCAAACCGATGGAGTGGATTGTCTGGTTTGTCTCATCCTGCATGCTCAAAGCAGATTACATAAATGTTGACTGTATTTACCATTCTGAACAAAAAGGCTGCAGATTAAAATTCAAGAGTCTAATACCAGATCAGCCCGGAATCGCGATGCATATTATTCATTCATCAGCATTTTTCAGTAAGACAGCCAGGATGGCAATACTTGTTGAAGATTTCGGGTTTTCTGCTGATGAAACAACCATCGGTTTTCTCTCCTTTCCGGAACCACTCACAGTTTCGATGGCAAGCACAAAGAAACTCTCCACCTGGACAGCTCAGATTGCCAATGAATACCACAAAGAAATTATAGTAATGCTTCCGATGGAGCCTTTGCCTGCATCTTCCCGGTACAGCAAATCAGCGATCTTGGTTCACTACCCGGAGGAGAAAATACGCTCCATGCTAAACACTGCCGCAGAAGCTGTTCCAAATTTCGCGGGTTTTTCAAATTATTATGGTCAGAAGGTACTGGAGGACACCCGCGTCATGGAGATTATCTTCAGCGAAATCAACAAACGCAACTCTTACTTCATTATGACTCCGGAAACCCGTAAGTCGGTTTCAAAGCCCCTTGCAAGAAAAATGAACATTCCTTTTGGAATCATAGATTTTACGATCAATACGGACCTTTCTGCCGCCGCGATTCAGGATTCGCTCAACCATTATGCAATCGTGGCCCAGAACAAAGGAAATGTGATTTTGAAAGGGAAAGCTACTCCATCTTTTATCAAAGCGCTGAAAAATGGCCTGCCCGATTTGAAACAGAACGGAATCGGACTTGTTTACGTCTCAGAAATAGTAAAAGCTACTGCTAAAGAGAATAAAAAGTAAGTGCCCTATCCCGGAATTGCATATAAAACAGGGCGTATTGTAAATTGCATTCTCACAAGAGCAGAAGCATACCTGCATAAAGGAGTATAGAATGGCAACTTTAGGGGTGAATGTAGACCATATAGCCACAATTCGTCAGGCCAGGGGCGGAATAGAACCGGCCCCTGCTCATGCTGCTATGATTGCCGAGCTCGCAGGTGCATCCGGTATCACTGCCCACCTCCGTGAAGATCGTCGTCATATCCAGGATAGAGATATATATCTTCTGAAGCAGACCATCTCTACCCGCTTGAATTTGGAAATGGCACCCACACCGGAAATGATAAAGATAGCAGTAGATGTGCTTCCCTACATGGTAACTCTTGTTCCGGAAAATCGTCAGGAACGCACAACTGAGGGCGGCCTACCGGTACGTGAGCGGGAAAAGGAGCTCCAAAAGGCAATTGAGACATTCCGTAACAACAATATTCTGGTAAGTCTTTTTGTTTCTCCAGACCTTAATGAAATTAAAGCAGCTAAAAGAACCGGTGCAACCCATATCGAGCTCCACACCGGACAATATGCCAATGCATCGAGCGGTCCGGCAGTTACCGAGGAACTTGGGAAATTGAAAGATGCCGCAATGGCGGCAAATAAACTTGGTCTGCATGTAAATGCAGGCCATGGACTTAATTATCAAAACGTCAGTCCTGTGGCAGAAATCAATTATATGGAAGAGCTTAACATCGGACATTCCATTATATCCAGAGCAGCATTGACCGGATTGGAACTGGCTGTAAGGGATATGATAGCATTGATCTGACAGTGATCACAACAATCTGCTTCAGTCTTTTTGTATCAGTGTAAGCGTTTAAGAGATTGAAGCTGTTGCCTCAGCAGTTTCCTATCAGAAGCGCGCCCGGAAAGGTCTCAAAAAGATCACCCGCATACATTATTTCATCTGAACTCAACTGCCTCCCTGTCAAGGCATCTGTATATGATGTTCTCTCACCGGAAGGCATTTCTATATAGGAATCTTTCCAGATTCTGCGCCCCAGTGGCAGTTCCTGGGGGGAGATAATTGAAACCAGGAATCTTGGAACAGCAATGATTGCCCGATTTTCCTCTCCATCTCTTGTAAATGCGACTATGCTTCCCTTAAAAGTCCCTCCGGTTTTAAGAGGTTTATAAATTCCCGATTGAAAGAGTTCTCTGTACCTTTTCCTTGCCTCAAGACACCGGTAAATAAGAAACATCTTTACCCTGCCTTCATTTCTCTCCTCCAACAGGCTATTGATGAAATTCTTATCTGTTCCACCCTGCTTCAATTCTTTGAGAATAAGAGCCCTTTTGCGGTAATCTATCTCACGTCTGTTGTCGGGATCAACAAGATTGAGATCCCAAAGCTCTGTGCCCTGATAAAAATCCGGCAGCCCCGGAGCAGTAATCTTAAGAAGACACTGAGAAATCGAATTGTAAATCCCGAATGCAGATATTTTCTGAAAGAAGCGGATGAATTCATCGATAAATTCACCTGAAATATTTCTGTCCAGAGCCTTACAGATAAATTCATTCAATCCTTTTTCGTACTCGACATGAGGATCAACCCATCCGGTGTGCACCTTAGCCTCACGTACAACCTTTTGCATATATTCCCTGATTCGATTCACAAAATTCTGGTAGTCATCACCGGGATTGTACGCTCCGATCAGAGTTTGATAAAAGAGATACTCATCATTTGAATCGGGGATATAGCTCTCTTTGTGCATTATTTTCAACTTCAAATTAATTCTGCTGCATTTCCTGATAAATCTTTCCCATTCACGCGGCATTTCAGAAAGCACATTGATTCTTGCCCTCACATCCTCGCCTCTTTTAGTGTCATGAGTAGAGGTGCTGTTCATCGTGTTTGGCCAGGATTTTAGCCTGGAAGAGCAAAATGAGTGAAAAGACGCTGTTCTGATTCCAAAAACCCAGGGCCAGCCCCCCACTTCGTTGAGTGAACAAAGACGATTATAAATGTAAAGGACAGTGTCCTCAAAGCCTTTTGCCATCAGAGGTCCGGTAAACTGCTGAAATCGCATGACCACATTTGTCCATTCTTGTTTCTCTTCTTCTGAGGCCGACTCATCATACTGGAGCAGAAGAAATCGTTCTATAAATGCAAACTCTCTTGAAAGGCCCGGAACCATGCTTAAAGCATCAGAAATTGCAGTCTGAAGATGATTCCGGTCTTCATTACTGAAGGACTTGCCATTGATGTAAGACCGGTAAACCGGAAAGCTTGACAAAAGTTCCACAAGTGCACTTCTGAGTCCATAAAGAGTAATGTCTGTTCCACGCCGGTCCCGTCCACTAACCTTTTTTATTAAGTGAGCAAGATTATCTATGTCCCCGGCCATGTGCTTACTTATAATGAGTCGTTTTTTCTCAATCAGCAGATTTTTGGCATCAAGCCTTTGTCCTGTAAATTCTGTGTACAGTTGCTCGAATGCATTTCTGTTTTTAAAATAGCAGAAGAGATTATTTACATAGTTGCAAAAATCATAACCGGTTGTACCCTGTATAGGCCAGACCCCCGGAAGAGACTCATTAAGGCCGAGGATTTTTTCCACGATGATAAAACTTTCAGGAGCACCTTTTCTGAGCCTTTCAAGATAGAGGTGCGGATCGTAAAGACCGTCAATGTGATCTACTCTCAACCCGCTTATTTTTCCTGCATTTATAAGCTCAAAGATAAGCTCATGAGTGTCACGGAAAACCTGCTCATCTTCAACCCTTATGGAAATCAGATCGTTAACAGTAAAAAATCTGCGGTAATTGAGCTCCTCTGTAGCGACTTTCCAGAACGAGAGTTTAAAAACCTGTTCTGAGTGAAGTGCATCAAGCAGAGAAAAAGTCTCAGGCTTTCCGGGAACCCCGTTTATCTCCTTAATTGCATCATCGATAAATTCCCTTATTACGCTATCGGTTGTATAAAGTTCCCACAGTATTGCCTTTGTAAAATTGACCTGAGTCTTCCTGGATTCCATCTGATGTGCTGCAGGAAGATTTTTTATCGAATAAAGCACTCCAAGAAGCTTCAGGAAACCGGGATGAGAAACACCTGATCCGACTTTTAGTTTGTCAATATTGAGGTCCAAAATACGGGCATAAGTTTCAATTCGAAGCGGAAAGAAGTGCCCGTAGTATCTTATGGCAAAACCACTTTGGTCGTATGTTAATTTTATCTCACCCCGCTCCAGACACTCTCCATAAACACCGCCCAGAATTGGTGCCAGGAGCCTGCCCCGGAGCGATTCGTAAGTGTGGTTCCAGTCTATATCGAAGTATTGCAGAGGAAGAAAATCGGGCCCGTTCTCAAAAAGATCCATCAGGAGGTGGTTGCCGCTATCAAAGGCCATATGATTTGGAACAATATCCTGAATCCAGCCTAACCCTGCCTGAGCGACCTGCTCTGTGAGCCGGTCAAAATCGGCCCTGTCCCCGATTTTTTCATTCAATAATCTGGGGTCAGCAATGTCATACCCGTGCTGGCTACCCTTACGGGCCTTAAAAATCGGTGATGCATAGATGTGAGAGATACCAAGCTCCTTGAGATAGGGAATAATTGATGAGGCATCTTTAAAGGTAAAAGAAGGGTTAAACTGAAGCCTGTAGGTTGAAATTGGAATATCCATCTACTTCTTTTCCCGGGGATGGTTAACTTCATACAGATATGCAAATAGAATGCCGCGGCAGACCAAGTCCATTTGGCATCATTTATGTTATTCTGCAATAATGAATTTGTCCTTACGAATTCAGCTCTGTTATGGCACCTCCTGAAATGATATCTGAAATGAACCCGGCAGCTGCTTCAGTTAAAACAAGCACAGAGATAATTACCGAAAACGCTAATCCCAGGATATGCAAACTTGGAGGAGTCCAAATAGGCTGTCCCAATACAAAAAGAGCGCTTATCTTCAGTCTCTGGGACGGGATATTCGCAAACGGGATGCTGGCTCTTACAGAAACATTTTCTATAGCTGCCGCCGTATATCTCAGAACTCCTTCAGTGCTGATTGCTTTGCTTGGAAGCCTCCCCCTTCTGTTGAGTTCGATTGGACAATTTTTACTTCCTTTCTTTGTAGATTCATCCAAGGGACGTAAAAAGTATGTGACTAAAGGCACCACATACCAGGGTATCTTTCTTCTTTTAATTGCTACTACCGGATGGCTTCCCGAGAAGATCCGCCCATGGTCATTTCTTCTCCTCTTTGCCCTGTATGGTTTCAGTGGGAATGTCATCTCGGGACTATGGATTGCCTGGATGGGAGATTTGGTGAATTCCTCTGTTAGAGGAAGGCATTTTGCATGGAGAAACAGAATATTTTCAACCACTCAGCTTATCTGTGCCTTGTGTGCCGGATTGATTCTGCGTCAATTTACAACAGATAGTGCTCCATGGCTTCTTTTTGCAGCCGTTTTTTTCACTGCAGCAATGTTTCGCCTGATGTCGACCCAAATGCTTGTTCTGCAGAACGAGCCGCGTCTGCCCCTGGCCAGCGCCCCTCTTTCATTGCCATTTACAGAAATTCGAAAGAACAGGCCATTTCTGTACTACAGCTTCGCAGTTGCCCTTATGCAGGGTTCGGTAGCGATTGCGGGTCCATTTTTTAATGTATGGTACGCCAGGGATCTCAAACTGAACTATTTTTCTCTTGCCGCTATCACAGCATCAATGGTGCTGGGGACCATAATTTCACTCCTATTATGGGGAAAACTGGCCGATTCCTACGGAAACCGCAGGGCACTTCTGATTTGCGGTTTCCTTGTATGCATAGTGCCGATTCCGTTTCTATTCTCTTCTGTTAACTGGCATCTGTGGCTGTTTAACATTTTTACCGGAATAGCCTGGAGCGGCTACAATCTAAGCAATTTTAATTACCTGCTCACTGCGGCAGGCAACGACAGGCCAGAGCAGAAAATCTCCTTTTCAGTTGCCATGACCGGTTTTTCTGTGTTCTTTTTCAGTCTTCTGGGAGGAATTCTCTCTACAAGACTTCCGGTCCTGTTTCAATGGCAGCTGCATTCACTCTTTCTGTTATCAGTTGTCATGAGACTACTTGTATTTGCTGTTCTATTTTTGAGATTCCCGCCGCTTGAACTGGAGAACATGAAATCTCTGGATCTTTTTTTCCAGGTTCCAGGTTACCGATTCGGCATGGGCGTACTAAGAAATGTTTACCGGGTTTTCAGGAGTAAATAAACACTTAACTGTTTGCGCAATAGATGAAAATCCTGTATTTTTTGGTTTTTCTGAAAGGCACTATTTCTGTGAAAGCTCTACTTGTAGTCATAACACATCTTGTCTGCGTAACCTTCGCTGAAGTACCCGGTAAACTTACCGTCAGTTTCTTTGGGTCAAGCACATGCGGGGAATGTCTCCAGCTTAAAGAGAATCTGTTAAAGCCATTGCAGAGTAAGCACAAAGAAAAACTGGAAATAGTTTTTTACGATACAGATGTTGATTCCTCACTCAGCCACCTTATTAAGTTTGAGAACTCCTTCAAGGTAAAAAGCAGCGCATCACAAATGCTCTTCTTTCCCGATACATTCCTCTCCGGTTTCGACGATATCATGAAGCATGGAGGGGCAATGATCGAAAGCCGGCTCGATAAACACCCTCAAAAGATACAAGCTGCTGCAGAAGAAACAGATCTGGGAGAGGTTCTCAAAGGCAAAGCTATGGACTGGGGATTTTTCACCGGCAGCCTTGTTGCAGGACTGACAGACGGAATAAACCCGTGTGCAATTGCCACCATGATATTTCTCATCTCTTTTATGGCAACCCGCAAGAGGTCCCGCAGCCAGATTCTTACAATCGGACTCATATATACATCAACGGTCTTTATCACTTATTTTGCAATGGGTCTGGGCCTTAAAGGAATCCTTGAACACATAAAAGGCTATCATACAATCTCATCTGTTATTCGATGGAGTGCTTTTACTTTTGCGATAGGAATTGCGGCATTCAGTTTCAGAGATGCATTTGTTTTTAGCAAAACGCGAGATTCTGCAAAGATCGCCCTACAGCTCCCTAAACCAGTAAAACTTCAGATTCATAAAGTGATATCAGGGAATCTCAGCGGGAAAAACCTGATCATCGGATCTATTGTCTGCGGATTTCTTGTTACTATCCTTGAAGCGATTTGTACCGGTCAAATGTACCTTCCCTATATCGTTGCCATGACTCAGCGGGAGTCGCTGCGTCTGACAGGTTATCTCTACCTGCTCTTCTATAATTTCCTGTTTGTGCTCCCGTTATTGATTGTTATGATACTTGCCTATTTCGGGCTGAAATGGAACGATCTGGCAAAGAGCACAGGAAAAAATATGGTGTTCCTCAAAATCACTCTGGGGCTTGTAATGGTGGGGCTTGCAGTTTATCTGGCAAGCGGAATGTTTTAACAGCAGCTTTAGCAGAAAAAACACTACCTCTCAGGTAGCAGAGATTCGATCTTCGACTTTTTTGCGTCAATTTGTTCTTTATTTCTCTTTATTGCCGCATCAAGCTCTTCATTTTTTAAATGGAGTTTCTGTATTTCGAATCGTTCCTTTTTAATTTCCGTGTTAAGTAAAGCCTCTTTGTCCTGGTACTCCTTGATGGCCTTGAGCAATTCACCATGGTTTTTATATTGATAAGCATAACCGGGAAGAGACTGTTTCTTTTCATTGATTCCGGTTCCAGTTTCTTCCACGGCAGTTTCTTCTTCTGATTTCACGGCATTACCTTTAATATCAGTATTCTCTTTGGCGGGCTGCGGTTCCTTTAATACAGAAGGCAGCTTTATTGATGATTTGAATTTCTGTGTTGTATCTATCATGGCAGTGAAAACAATTGCTATGCCGTTCTGTAAAGAGTCAGAAGCTTCCGCCTCTATACAAATAACATTATCTCCACCTCTGACCAGTGAACCCAGAGAAGTGACGCTGTCGATCCTCTCAAATCCCCTGTTGCCTGTTGAATCACTGATAGTGACGGTTCCGTTGAGAAACAGACGATATTTTACATTTGAAGAGATGCTGATAGATGCGTTTCTTGGAACCCCGTTGAGGTATATGTCTTTCCAGATATAGACTTTTCTCCAGTTACCATCTCCCCATACAACCGGAACTTTACCTGCATCAGACATATCCGCATTACCTGTCTTTCGTACATGTTTCCACCCTTCTGAAGGTGGTTCAAAACCATTCCATGCCTCTACACTGTCTGCCCTCACGATCCATCCGGCACCGCTGCGGAACAGTTCTGTATGATAGAAGGATGTTCCATATTTATCGGGGCTCAGTCGAGCAAGACTCTCAATAATTTTGCCATACCATCTGTTCTTCTGCAGACCTCTGTTCTGTACATTTTTTATCGCGTCTTCAAAAGCAAAAATGGCGTTGTCTTGAAGCTCAAAAACAATATCTTCCAGCTGAAAAAGCAGATCTTCTTTCTCTGCATCATCAATTTTCCCTGAAATATTTCCACTACTCTTCAGGATCTGCATCGAAAGACTGTCGAAATCACTTCCCGTCAGATAATTAACATATACAAATTCATCTTCACACTTCTGGGTGGAAGAATCAGAAAGTTTCATTGAGTCAATCTCATCCAGCACATCTGAGTAGTATCTGGAAAGCTTGGCCTTGAGAGGAATAAGGGTTTCATAAAGCTGTTTCATATACTGATGATAATGCAGTGGTTTGTCTTTGATCTCATCGGGTACAGGTGCTTTTTTCATGGCCTGAATTGCCATCATCAGCTGCTGGCCGGCAGAGCTGAAATTATTCGTCAAGCTGCTGGAGGACTTCTTTACCCACTGAATCTGTTCTGAACCTAATGAATCGAAACTTCCTGAGATCTCTATAGCCTTTTTGTAAGGAATAAAGGATTTCTGGAGAAGCTGAGAAGACAGTGTAAGGATCTCCTTTTCCAGAATCGCGCCCTTTATTTCATCAGTTCTGGGACGTTCCTGATTTCTCCAGGATTCAGACAAATTCTCATATAGCTGGCCGACCCTGTAAGCGGCCTCAAACATTCTTTCACTCTGATACTGCATCACGCGTTGATAGGCTTTGGCTGCTTCAGTGAGAAGATCAGTTTTGATTTTTAAAGAATTTTTCAGCTCATTTTCAGGCAACTGAAGTTTTACCTGGACAAACTGTTCTCTTTTTATATTTCCCAGAAAGAAGGCCGCTTCTGCGGCATAATAATTGTTTGGTTCCATCCCTTCCTGAACAAACCGGTTGTTCTGCAGCTCAACCTGCTGGAAACCAAGCTGTGCGTTTTCCAAATCTTTGTTTTCATAACTGCATTTAGCAATCATGAACAAGGCTTCCACTGTTTTTGGGCTTTTAGGAAATCGTCTGACAAAATTCCTGTAAAGGGTGACAGCTTTATCATACATCTGTGCTTTTACATAGAAAGCCGCAGACCTGAGCAGCATCGACTCGACATCTTTCTCCTCTGGATAAAGAGAAGAGTACCTCTCATTGGCTTCAGCCATTTTGTCAAGTTTGCCTAACTTCTCGTAACAGAATCCCAGATTGAACAATGCGTCTTTTGCCTTTCCTGATTCCGGGTATTTATCGACTATGACCTCATACGATTCCGCGGCTTTATTGTATTTATCCGCTTTTTCGTAATCACCGGCAGCATTAAACAGCGCATCAGGTGCCAACTTTGAACGTGGATATTTATTCACCAGTTCACTGTATCTCTCGCATGCTTTCGTCCAGTTTTCAATTTTCTCAAATGACTCTGCCGCGTTAAACAGAACTACATCGCCGTATTCACTTCCGGGATATTTCTGTTCTATTGCTGTAAATGCAGAAGCAGCATTCTGGAAGTCCCCAACTGCAAACCACTTCTTTGCATGCAGGAACTCAGCCTGCAGAAGCATTTTGTACGAGGACTCCTGTTGATTCTTATCACCAGATTCTTTCCATACTATACTAAGAGTTTTTATAGCTGCCGGCCAGTTTTCCTGACCGAAATGGCACTGTCCTGAAAACAGTAGCGCCTCATAGTACTCTTTGCACTGAGGCCCGAGCTGAATGATTTTATCGTATACTTCTATGGCTCTGGCAAACATATGTCTGTTGAAATAAATCGCCCCCATGCTCATGAGAACTTTACTCATCGATGAACCGGAAGGGAACAGCTCAACATAATTATTGATAGCTTCAAGCACTTTTAAACCGGCAAAATCAAGACTTCCCTCTTTGGCCAGTGAATCCGGCGGCAGAAGCGACTGCGCTATTGCTATAGCATTCAACGCCGATTGTTCGCGCCGGGCAGAATCAAGCATTGTCAATCTGCTGTAACTGACATACTGATTGTACGCCTCGGGTTTGTCCTGGAGTTTGGTATCCAGTATGACAGCAAGATTCCACCTTGCTTCCGCGGCTCTTGGATGATCAGGATATCTCTGGGCCAGTTTGCTGTAGTTTTCTGCTGCTTGCTGGTATCCGCTTCGTTCCCTGCTACTCTCCGCACTTCTGTAACTTTCGTCCGCAACATACAGTCCAATTGAGATGGCCATAGAATCAACCCCTGCGACCAGCATTGAATCTCTCCCGATCATCTGCTTCTGCCACTGCCCGCCTTTACTATATGTGTCGGAGAATCTTGTTCTGGCCACAAATGCGGAATCAGGCTTATTCTGGCTTTCATACAGTTTTACAAGACTTACATTTACCTCCGGTGCCACACGGCTTAATGGATACTCTTCAAGCAGTTTGTTGTAGATATCTATTGCGGTTTTAAAATCAAGATCTTCTTCCCGTAACTCCCCTATCCTCTTTAGAACCAAGGCAGAATAGTCCGTATTACCCACAAGCTTCAAAAACTTTATCGATTCATCGATATTTCCCGATTCGTCAAAACTGATTGCGATATAATCTATTGCCTCACCTCTCAGCAGAGGATTCACGAGCTGTTTTTCCTCCATCCTGGATGGATCGAAATCAAGATCAGACTCCTCAATCAGGTACTTGAATACCGCAATAGCTTCATCATAGTTGTCCTGCATGTAATAACACCATCCAAGATGATACAGTGCCTGGACAAACTGAGGGTGGTCCCGGTAAAACAGGACTTTACGGAATGCATCACTGGCAAGATTATAGCCGTTATCGTTTTCTATTCTTGGATGATCAAAATAATACCGACCAATATTCATGTTGGCTTCTACAAAAAACTCTCCCTCAGGATATCTCTGAACAAGATCCTGCAGAGTGCTGATTGCTTCCTCTTCCATCCCCTGTTTCTGCAACGCCATTGCCTTATAAAACATCGCGTCATCAGCTTTTTCACCCCTGGGGTAGTCAGAAATTATCTTATTGTAAATTTCGATTGTTTTTTCCAGTCTGTAGTCCGGGAAAGTAGCACTGTCACTACCTGCAGAGACCGCTTTTTCATATTCTCTGAGATCAGATTCAAATCTGTCACCTGCTTCATCAAAGTAAAGTTCTGCAAGCCTGAAGAGGATCTCCGGGTTAAAGCGGTTTCTGGGATAAATGTCTACCATAGTATTGATGTGTTCTACCAGCCTCGCCCTCTCATCTGTTATTTCTGCTTTAAGCCGGTCTGTATCAAGCTCATTAAAAATCGTCACGACATCTTTTCCGCCCTGCTTAAGAGATTGTTCTGAGCCTTTCTCCCTGTTTTTCTTCAACTGTGCTATCTCAAGGGCCATCTTTTTAAGTTCTTCTTTTTTGTCCTGATACTTCATAAAAGCCCAGTCAATAAATTTAGCCTGGAGCTCCTCGTCTTTTCTGGTGTCCAGAGAATCAAACTCATGGGAGTCTTCCATAACCAGGTTAACTTCATGCTCTGCACCGGCCTTTTCTTTCAGTAATTCATTCAAAACAGCTGAGGCGCTGTCGGCCTTTTTAAGATATGAACTATCCTGAAGCCTGCCAGCGAAGAGTTGAGATATCTCCTCCAGTTCCTTGCTTTTTATGCGAATTGAGTCTTCATAGTTTTTCAGTTCTTCCTTTAAAATCGACAAATAGCGTCTTCCGGCAAGATCGGGAATTAAATTATTCTCGCCATCATCAGCGGTCCTTAAAGGATCCACCTCATAGAGCAGTACTTTAAGACGATTTTGCAGGTTTTTTATCTGTTCAGTACTTTTCAACGATTTCTGCTGCAGGGTCTCATTTTGATTCTTTATAGCCTGGTACTCGATTATCTGCCAGGTCCTGGCCATATCTGTCAGTCGGTCAATCTCTTCGAGCACTTCAAATTTGAGTCTGGCATTGATGATCTGGCGGTAAATCAGATTACCAAGCTGCCCGGCGGCTTTGAGATTGCCGAGTTTTGTATATGCCTGTTCGAGAATAGAGGCCATCTCAAAATAATAAGGACTGTTTTTATTCCCGTTAAAGTATCTCAGGGCAATATCCCTGGCCTCTTTGTATTGCTCCAAGTCAAGATGAGCTCTTGCGGTTTTGACAAGTGAGTGCTGGTACTGTTTTGCATCCCTTGGTACTTCCCTGTAGTACTCAAGTGCAGCTTTAAAGTTGCCTTTCTGGTAGTAAATATCACCAATCAGCAATATCGCTTCCGTGCTCAAGGAGGGATTTTGAACGCTTTTTCTAATCTGTTCGAGCACCATCAGTGATTTTTCCTGTTCATTCTGATGCAGAAAGCAGAGCGCTGTTACGAACTGGGCATTCAGGCTGTTTCTGGAGTTTACAGGAATTTTCGACAAAATGTCCAGTGCATCCTCAAATTTACGTTGTCTGTAATTCAGTACCCCGCAAACGTAAAGAACAGAATTGAAAAGTGGATGACTGTTAAAACGGCTTTGAAAGACAGAAAAGGCACTGTCAACCCGCTCCATATTTCTTTCATTTGCAGCGTACTCGAGAATCCGGTACAGTGCGGGCGGGGACTTGTCACTGGATGGAAAATGCTCGAGAATAAAACGGTACTGCTCAGAGGCCTTTTTATGCATTCCAAGCTGACGGTTGCACTCACCTGTTACAAATGCTACCAGATCCAGCTGTCCATCGGGAAGGTTTAATTTCCTGACTTTTTCCAGAAGCACAACCGCAAACCTGAACTGGCCGGAATTATACATATTTATGGCCTGATGCAGCTCTGCCGGGAACACTACTTCTGACTGATCAAAATAGAGAATTTCTTTCTCAAAGGCATTTTCAAGAAGCCATTCCGGCTCATTTCCTGAGGCCATCAAACCTGTGGCAGCCAGTAGTGTGATAAGTATGGTTATTCTTATTTGCAGCATCTGAAACCTGTTTCACCAGATCGTGATCCCAATGTCCCCGAGGAACGGGTCTTGCATTGGGCATCAATTCCATATTTGAATGTCCCCCCCATCATCAGGGGATAATCATTATCCTTATCTTCAACCCACTCCCATACATTACCTACCATATCATTTATTCCCGATTCGCTGCAGCGTGGAAAACGCCCCGCCTCCCAGACCTGTTTACCTTCAGTCGGGCAGCGGCCGGATTCATAAAGTTTTCCGTATGGATACATACGGTTCATAGTTCCATTGCAGGCATCCTGCCATTCCTGTTCGCTGCAGAGTCTTTTTCCTGCATCTATACAGTTCATTTTAGCTTCAACCCAGGAGACATTTGTTACAGGAGCTTTTCCCTTTATGTTTGGCCATTCGTATTTGTCGATGCAGAAGCTCAATCCATCTGTTCCGACCATCGATGCCATTTCCGGGGGGCACCTCTCTTTTACAGTTATTCTACCGGAATAGGATGATCGTCTGTAGTTTTCATCCTTTACTTCCAATACAGGATTGTAATTGCCGGGACTTGAATAACTGAATTCAATTTTCCTGCTTCCTGCATACTCTGTCTCAAACACTCCATCACCCTGAAAGTCCCATCGGAAAAGAAGTTTTTCCGGACGGCTTTCTTTATCAATGGTCAAAGAAGCATCAAACATGGCTTTGCTGCCTGGAAAGAGGGTGTCAGGGGATATTGAAAACATTGGAGATGGCGGAAGATCTATTTGATAAATAAATGTGTCTGTTTCTCCTCTGTATCCAGAAGCATCTACAACAAAAGCCACAAGAGTATCTGAGTGCAGCAGTGTCAACGGCTTCTGGAAAACAGGTGAACTTATAGTCGGAGTTTTACCGTGCTGCTCAAAGTAGATTGTTGATTGATCATAGGAGTTTAGTGTAACAGATAATACCCGGTCATAAAGACGATCTGCTCCTGCAGGCACATTTGGTACAGCGCGCGGACTGAAAATATCAACCACTGAGATTATACTCTGATTCCCTGCTGCGTCTTCAGCATAGAAAGCAAAATCCATATCGGTTTTCCTTGGCAGGGTAATTCTATCGGAAGATTGAAGGAATTTGTTACCAGCGGTTCTTGTCGTCTGGCTCACCTGAGGATTTGAACCATCGATTGTGTAGTAAATGGTAGCATTTTCGCTGCACTGAAAAAACACAATCACAGAATCGTTGATTCCTTTCCTGAGATTTATATCTACTTGCGGAGAGGTCCAGTCTAAAACGTATTCATTCCTTTTTACCGGGCTTCTGTTTCCACCAGAAGATTCCAGGTAATATTCAAAGCTGCAGTGACCCTCTTTATCAAGTAAAACTGTTTTGCCGGTATTTTTAAAGCCTGTATCAGGAAGAACTCGCCAGAGGACATTTCCATCAGTGCTAGTTGCAAAGGAAACTTTAACTTTTCTATTGTAGACTCCCCCCTCAGGAGATGCACTGACCATTGGATTGCGCAGTTCATTCATAGTCCCTGTAGCGCTTACATTGCCCGCGGAATCAACTGCCAGGTACTTAAGCACCTGTCCGTTGCGCATGCTTATAGGTGAAGTGTAAACAGAAGAGGACTGGTCGGGATCAGAACCGTCTGTTCTGTAAAAAAACCTGGACGGCTCATTTGCAGTCAAACTCACATTGAAATTACCGTCATTTATGTTTCCCTGTATCTGTACTTTCACTACAGGCGGTCTGCTGTCAATCTGGAAAGTTGCGCTCTGTTCCAGCGACATGTTCCCCACATCATCTATTCCCATGTACCGCAACACAGTTATGCCCTCTTTGGAAATATTCACACCTTCCTGTGTATAAAGTATTGAGCTGGCGTTTACAGGCGTATTATCTGATGTATAAAGTATTTTTACATCTTCATTTGAAGTAAAAAAGACCTTCTGCGGTTTGTTGAATATTCCTCCGGCATTCGAAATTTTTATACTCGGGGCAAGAAGATCATATGTGTAAATCCACTGTTCAATATCTGACTCATTTCCGGCATCATCCCACGCTTTTGCCTTTATGACAGCTTTCCCGCGATGCGCAATAACAAGTGGTTTTGTGTATTCCATGCTCTTATGGGTCGGATCGTGCCCATTCTGAGTAAAGCGGATTCTGGCCTTTTCCTTTGAGGTCATAATTAACGTATCGGACGTATTTCCCGGTACTTGACGTATATGAAGCCTGGGCGGTATTGTATCAATAACAAACTGCCTTTTAAAAATCTCTGTTTCTGTTCCGTGATTACTTTTCCCGTAATAACGCAGTATCGAAAGGCCGTTAGGTAGTGAAACAGGGTTTTCATATTTTCTGAACCATTTTGGTGGCGCAAGCGGGTCAAATGTGTAAAACACAGAGGCTCCGGCCGGAAACTCAAAAAAGAGTGTGGTGTTACGGTTGAAAACACCCCCTTCAGGATCAACTCTTATCTGGAGTGTTGTTGTATCAATACTGAAAGTCAGGAATTCAGATATAGTGCGGTTCCCTGAGCTGTCAACTGCAATGACGAAACCTTCGAATCGGCTGTTAACTGTGAGAGAATCCGGAAAGATTGTCCGCGGATTTTCCTTTAATGTTTTAACATGGTAAAACCTGCATTCCTCATTGCTCACGGCTCTGATTGTGACCGGCCCCGGATAATTTCCTGATGAAGGGCTCACGTTCAGTGATGGTGGACGGGTATCCAGGACGAAAAATGCCGAATCAAGTGCTGATTTGTTTCCAAAATCATCCTCACCATAAAACCAGACACGATATCTTCCATCCTCTGTTACCGCAACGGGTCTCGTATAAGGTTTCATCTGTCCAGGGGAATCCAGCGATAACCAAAGAGCAGCTTTTTCATTTGAGGAGAGAGAAATGTGGAACACAGACGAATGCCACTTTTCAGCGGGCAGTACTTTGACTACCGGTGCAATAGTATCAAGCCATACCGGAACCCCCTCTTCACCGGCGTAAGACATCGATGAAAAGAAACAAAAAAAAGCTCCAGTCAGGAGTATAACAAGCTTAATTTTTGGCACCTTTAATCTTTTCCTTGATAATCTTTCTGAGATCTTCGTCTTTTGACTTTACAAGAGCCTTTTCCCAGTGTTCAATCGCCAGATCCCTGAATCCCCGGTAACTCATATAAACATCTCCTATAACGATGTCAGGCTCCGGGTTTTCCGGATTATGTTGTGCCGCTGTCTTCATAGCATAAATTACATCCTCATAGTTCCGTGCGCCTTTATTTACAACCAGTTCGTACATACAGTAACCGATACCCAGATAGGCGTCAGGATCATCAGGATAGTCTCTTGCAATGATCTGGTATTTCATTATAGCAACCTCGTACCACCCTGACATTCTGTAAATACCTGCAAGTTTCTTTATCATTTCCTTGTTGTTTGGAAGATGCTCCAGATATGATTCCATAGGCTTTGTAGCGTCTTTAAATCTTTTCTGATCAACAAGGATATCTACTAAACCATTCAATGCGCCCTCATGGTAAGGGAAGATGTCCAGAGCCCTGGAAAAACACTGCTCTGCGTCCTCGTGTCTTTTGAGTTTTTTAGCAATATCTGCCTGCACAAGTAGGACATCTACTCTTCCAGGGGACAACGAGAGCAGTTCGTCGTAGTAATAGTAGGCTATTTTAAACTTGCCTTTTGCAGTATAGGCCTGTGCCAGATTATAAAGAACAGAAGGGTTCTTTTTGCCTGATTTGTAAGCTTTTCTGTAAGCCCTTATTGCCTTGTTCAGTTCTGTTTCTTTAAACAGAATATTCCCGGAATTATTCAGAGCCGACTGACGCAGTGAGGAGTTGGATGCGGCCTCTACGAAGAGCTTTTGTGCTTCTTTTTTATTCCCAAGGTGGTAATAAACAACGCCGAGATTTACAAGCACATCTTTTAGCCCGGGATTGGCTTCCCTGGCTTTTTGAAGTAGTTGGGCAGATTTATGATACCAGGTCAGTTTGAAATATGTATGGGCCAGATCTACCATTATAGTAGAGTTTTGCGGATCCATAACCAATGCAGATTCAAGAATCATCGATGATTCCATCAGCTGGCCGGCTTTACGATAAGCTGCACCCAGTGAGGAATAATAATGCAGATAATCCGGTCTGGCTTTTATAAGTCGGTTGAAGAATTCAATCGCCATCATATAATCACCTGCCGCAAGATAGGCCATACCAAGGGCAAACTCAACATCAAGATCAGACGGTCTGGATGCAACAGCTTTGGTCAGCACCGCAACAGCTCTCTGAGTCTCTCCTTGTGCAAGGTATAATTTGCCGATAGCCATTAGTCCCCAGGCAGATCTTTCCAGAGTCTTTTTATGTGTGTAGATAAATTCTGAGGCTTCTGAAAGGAGATCTGAGTCCACAAGAAAGTTTGCGGCCTGGGCAATCACATTTGGGTTATGAGGTGAAGAATTTACGGCCCGATCAAACCAGCTCTTTGTGTTTTCAAATTCCCCACTCTGCTGGCTCAAACGAGCCATTTTGCACCATGCTGAGCCATATCCCGGTTCTATTTCTACTGCCCTGCTGAATGCACTCATTGCGGCATTGAAATCCTTTTTCATCTCAAAGCCGTAACCAGCAAGGTAGGTCTGATATGCAGAAGCAGGTAATTTGCTTTTTTCGAGAATTCTTGCTGAATCCCCGGCAGAGAGTGCTATCTTCAAAAACGATGCGTTTTGTAAAATCATTTCCGGGATCTTGAGAGAAATTTCATCAAGCTTTGAGGAGAATTTTGTTTCTATTTTCAGTGGCTCGTCTTTGCCTGTAGCCCATACAATACGTGACCTGAGATAAACAGAGTCATTCCTGACAACGTATCTTCCTCCTATAAGCACATCCCATCCCCATCTGTGCCTGTGGACATTTGTCAGGCTGTCTGAGTTCATATCGTAACCGGTAGAGTCAACCTGGAAAAGATAGACCGGATCCCAGATCTGGAGGTCTTCCAATTGATCCATTTTTGTTGCGAACGCTTCCGGGAAAGCATAACTTACCCAGGAGTATACATCTGAAGATGTTTCATTCTTAAATGGAAATAATGCTATGCTTAAATTTGAAGCGGAAACAACCTGCAGTATAGATAATACTATTAGAGCCGTTTTGTTCATCTTAAGGGAAGGTCTGCCCGAATCTATGAGCACTGATATCTGTAACTTTCAGGAGTTAAAATAATGTAAATAAAGTAATGATAAAATAATTAACAGAATGTAACAAGCTTTTTTCCACAGGAAAAATGCGTCCATCCTTCAGGTTACCTCTAAGAACTCATTGTCCGCTGCGACCCGCTGCCAATTCTAATGCGCACTGCTTGTTGCACTCAATCGAAGAATCACAGCGTATTCTCGCTCGTCCTCGCTTGAGAACTGAATATTTAGAGATACCCTTTAAATAATTTAAAGCCGTTTCACAAAGTATGGATTAGTAATCTTTTCCTTCTGATTGACCTGCTGTCAGTAAAATAGTATTTTTTGACTCTTATCCAAACGAGTGCATTAAAGTTCACAATTTTAAGGAGAGATTTTCATGCAGCGACATAAGTCTGTTGAGAAACGTGCCCGTAAAAACATAGTGGAAAATCAGGCAAATCGCCAGGGCCGGTCTCAGATTAAAACAGCTGTAAGCAAAGTTTTAAAATCTAAAGACAAAAGCAGCGCAGAGGAAGCATTGAAATCAGCCGCTTCTATTCTGGACAAGAGTGTAAAAAGCGGCTTGATTCATAAAAATAAAGCAGCAAATAAAAAATCTACACTCTCCAGAATCGTTAATAAGCTGGATAAGTAAAAGAAGCACGGCAGCGCCAGACCAGGTAACGGTACAGCTGCCTTTTCACCCGCTTTCGGTTTATTGCTGCGGATAGTAATTTTTATTTTTTCAGCACGCAGCCTGGTGCGGCAAATCATTTATAATAACCGAGAGATATTCCTGTGCACTTTTCCGGGTTACATTTTCTTCT
>Ga0123335_1001839_pt1 | contig 33319 bp, 43 predicted proteins | sample BiotimSIPDNA_2_FD_89707 | JGI IMG/M metagenome (GOLD analysis project Ga0123335, IMG submission 89707) | Anaerobic biogas reactor microbial communites from Washington, USA - Biogas_R2 time_0 SIP DNA | ecosystem: Engineered > Bioreactor > Anaerobic > Unclassified | place: Washington, USA... | reverse complement strand
TCATTGTCGCTTGTGACGCCATGCGGAAGTGGTGGAATTGGCAGACTCGCTAGATTCAGGTTCTAGTGCACATCACGTGCGTGGGGGTTCAAGTCCCCCCTTCCGCACCATAACATTAGGTCAAAATAGATGCAGGGCCGAAAAACCCAGTGTTTATGCGGCCTGACGAGGGTTTTGAATGAAAAATTCAGAACCCTCGTTTTTCATAGATGCACCCTGCTTTTTAAGGAAAAGCAGGGTGTTTCTCTTTTTAGGCCGGAATCAGTCCGGCAGACAACATCATAAAGCCAATACCCTATGGGGCAATTTTAAGCGGCTGTGTTCTTCGTAATTGAAAAACACAGCCGCTTTTTTTGTTGCCCAAAAACGAAAAGAAAGGATAGATGCACGATGAAAAAAGAACTGACTACCCTCCGTTTATGGAATCCCCTCTTCCCTCATATCTACCCTCGAAATGAATGGGGAGATTTGGAGAACAATCCGGTGGATTTAAGCGCTGGGGAAATTTTAGAATATGAGGATAAAATCCTCGATCTCATTGAAAGGGAAAGGCTGTCCGATGAGGGTGAGCGTGGCCTCGCCGTTTACCTCGATGACGATCTCAGCCGAAAGGTGTACAGCATTAACCCGACTGTTGAGGAATGAAACGGTGAGCTGTGGGGCGTGACCGAAGTGCAAGCCCACGGTGCGCTCTCTTCCTCTGAGCTTGCGGAGCTGACAGAATGGCTCTCTGGACAATTTAGCGATGGCTGGGGCGAGGGGCTGGAGCAAAGGGAAATCAAAGTGGATGACGGCGAGCTGTGTGTCAGCTTTTGGGATAGCAGCGACCGTTTCTTCATTAAGCCGAAGGATAAACTGAAAGGTAGTCAGTCCTCCGGCTTTGGCATGACGATGGGGGGTAGATAGTATGGCGGTGCTTCATGCAGCAAGAGAGCAATATGAGCTTTGCGAGCTTGATGGAAAGCCTGTGGCCTTCACCAATATGCGCCTCGACAGGCAGACTATCCCTGATGGGCTGTACTGTTACGATATCCGTGACTCGGATAATCTGGATGGCAGCTGTGCGGAGGTCAAAGCCCATGTCATGGTAAACCATTGGGGAACGATCCTTTGCAAATCCCCTTTTCCGCTGAATGAGTACGGCTCATATTACCCTGAAAATTCCATGAACTATTTAGGCACCACAGTTTCACTTCAGGATTGGATGAATATGAGTGAAGTCGATTTTAAGGAACAACAGGCAACAGAAAACACGATGACGATGGGAGGAATGGGCTGATGCCAAACCATGTAACCAATATTTTAAGGGCATTCGGCGATCCGAACAAAGTTAGCGCTATGTTTGAGTCGATGTCACTGAAAATGTAGTGGTCACCGGCTCTCTTTTCTTTTCCGAGGGAGGTGATGGAATATCAATAGCTTTATCAGCTGGGTGGGCGGCAAGAAAGCCCTCCGCAATATCATATACCGGCTCTTCCCCAAGGATTTCGGCAGATACATCGAAGTCTTTGGCGGCGGTGGCTGGGTGCTGTTCGGCAGACAGCCGGACTTTAAGGGCATGGAGGTCTACAACGATTTTAACGGCAACCTAACCAACCTGTTCTACTGCGTAAAGAGCAGAACGCTGGCCTTCCTCAAGCAGCTGGGCTTCCTGCCCCTCAACTCCCGGCATGAATTTGGCGTACTGCGCCGGTTCTTTGAAAAGGATGAATTCGATAGGGAATATCTGAGCGAGGAACTGGAGCTGGCACAGCAGAACCTCCCCCCGCCTGAATTTGAGGAACTGAGGGCAATCCTGCTGGAACAAGCAGAACCCAGCGATGTATGGAGGGCGGCGGCCTTTTTCAAGCTCATCCGTTACAGCTACGGCAGCGGATGCACCTCCTACGGCTGCCAGCCCTTCGATATCCGCAAGGTGTTCGCCGTTATCTGGGAGGCATCGAGGCGGCTCGCTGATACGGTGGTGGAAAATAAAGACTTCGAGGCATTAATCCGGCAGTACGACCGGGACAATGCCTTTTTTTATTGCGATCCGCCCTATTATATGACCGAGGGTCACTATGCGGTGGAATTCCGGAAAACTGACCACCAGCGGCTCCGGGATGCGTTGGCAGACTGCATGGGAAAATGGATGGTCAGCTACAACGACTGTGAATTTATCCGGGAGCTGTATCAGGACTACACCATCACACCGGTCACCCGCCTGAACAATCTGGCACAGCGGTATGAGGGCGGCTGCGAGTACCCGGAGGTCATCATCACCAACTATAATCCCAAGGAGCGAGAGAACGCCTCGTTCCAGATGAATCTATTCGACTGCGGATATGGTTTAGACGAGGACGAACCGCAATATGGGCTTGGCACAAACACTTAAATCAGAGAAAGCAAGGAGGAAGTGACTATGAGATTGATTGAAACCAAGGGCAGGATTGCAGAGGATGGTAGCATCATCCTGCCGCCCGGTGTGTTGGAAACCATGTGCATCACCACCGGTGACCCGGTGCATCTGGCATACCTATCCCATCACCCGGTGAAACAGATGAACAGCTACGGCGAGTTTTTTCTCACCAAGGAGGGCATCGACCATGTAAGCGAACCGGTGGAAGCGCCGGAGGTTGCCGAGCTGTCGGTGCCTCATGCACTTTTGGAAGCAGCAGGGATTGGGCTGGACGATGATCTGGATATCCGCTGTGAAAACGGCGCAATCATCATCGGCAGCGCTGATCCGGTGGTGCAGCTGCCACCCCAGCTTCTAAAGCTGTTCGACAGCCTCGGCATCAGCCATGATGCCATCCGCTGTGTACTGGAGGGAGGTGCGGAGAATGAAGCATAAGCCTATCTACAAACTGGTGGACGGCAAAGGCCGGGTATTGATTCCCAAGGATCTGCGCACCGCCAGCGGCATGGATTACGGCGACATTGTGCGCCTTGGCCTGTCAAACGGCACAGTCAGTGTGCAGAAGATCAATATCATCGAGGTGGGCGACCAATCCCCGGAGGCGGTGGAGGCCTATGTCCGTGCGGCGTTCAAGACCATGCCGGACGATATAAGGCTCTCCCTCATTTCAGACCTGACCGCACTCATGCAGCAGAAAAAGGAGGGATAGCCCTATGGAACCCAAACTGCTCTACACCGCCGCCGACTGCATCGAAACCGGCTATGACTGCTCCCTGCAAGGCAAGGTCATCGTTCTCAGCAGACAAGCCCTGCGGTCGGATTACCGGAATCAGCTCTTTTTCTGCTCCGGAGGCAACGGCGCAAACCCCAACCCTATCGGGCGCTCGGTGTTCCTGACCTCTCTGTCTGACGGGGAGAACTACCGATTCTTCCGCAGTGACGTCCTCGGCGTACTAAAGCCGGAGTTGCTGCCGGAGAGCGCCAAGCTGCACCTGTCCCAAATCAGACCGGCAGATGCGCTGCCTCTTGAGAGGAACGAGCCGAAATACAGCGGCTACAGCTTTCTGCCCGATGGCCGCTACGCTGCCGGTGTGTGGCTTTGCAGCGAGCAGGAGGTGATGGACTACATCGAAATGCAAAAGCCCTACCAACATCGCATCATGATCTGCGACCGCAATGACTTTTGTGTGCTGGAGCTGCGGGAGGGTCAACTTTTGTATCCCGGCGAGGAAGCGATGGAGGCCTTCCGGCAGGAAGCGCAGGCCGTAGCCCCCTATCCGCTTTCTCGCCACAGCGATTTAGATGAGGGAAACGGAGGCATGACCATGACATAAGGAGGCACGCCCATGCGAAATATCCGAATGGAAAAAGAGATTATTCTGTACTACGGCAACCCTGCCGGTTATGCCAGCGGCGGCAAGGCGGTGGTTGATCTCCTGTTTGAGTCGGAGGAACTGAAAGCCTTTCTCAGCCGCCAAAAGGATATCGGTGAGGTGAAATGGACGGACGGTGTCTACGACCGGCTCGTCAACGGACAGAGAGATACCCAAGAACTCACCCTGCTGAAAAACTGCCGGGTGTGGCAGTTAAAGCCCGAATCGGATATCCGGATGCGCTTCATCAGCCTTGCGGATTTCTGCAAGACCTTTGGAGAGCCGCAGATATCCGACTACCAAACCGTCTATGACAGCGAGGTGGAAACCAATGATCTGGAGGCGCTGTATACCAAATTCAACACAGCCCACCCTCCCGGCTATGCAGGACATTCCCTGTCCATGTCCGATGTGCTGGAGCTGTACGATGAGAACGGCAGCAGCTTCCACTACTGCGACCGCTTCGGATTTGAGGAAATCAGCTTTGCGCCACCGGCGCAGACACAGACCATGCAGTTCTGACGGGGCTGTTTTTTTATTGCCAGAATGCGAAAGGAGAAAATCATGCCCGATGTAGATGTAAAAATCAATTCCATGTACCCGCCCGGTGCCAGCGGCGGCATCCGTGCCTACGCTTCGGCAACGGTGGACGGTTGCCTCGGTATCCGGGGCATCAAGGTGGTGGAGGGCGGTCGGGATGGCCTGTTCGTCTCTATGCCCAGCCGCAAGACCGAGAACGGCTACAAGGAAATCTGCTTCCCTGTCACCAAGGAGTTTCGGGAGCAGCTCCATAAGGCTGTGCTGGACAGCTACCAGCAGGCCGTAGCCATGAATCAGGCTCCGGTGCAGCCGCAGGAAAACGCACCGGAGCAAGCCCCTGCGCCCATGCAGATGGGCGGTATGTAAGCAAAAATATCCTATAAAATTTTGGAGGTAAAACACCATGAAAAAGATGATGAACAAGGTAACCCACAAGGCAAATATGCTGGCAATGAAGGCAAGAATGGCGCTGGCCAACCCCCGCGGGGAAGGTTTTGTGGACACAGCAATCAAGATTTTGATGGCAGTGGTCATCGGCGCTTTGGTGCTGGCAGGGCTGTATCTGCTCTTCGATAAAACCGTGCTGCCCACCCTGACCCAGCGCATTAAAGATATGTTCAATTATGCCGGATAATCTGGCCGCTGTGCAGGCGGTCTTTTTTGCCCTATTGCTGTGTGCGGCATCCGTATTTGATCTTAGGAGGCGCATCATTCCCGACACGCTGAACCTCGCCATCGCCGCAAGCGCCCTGCTGTGTTTTTCACCGGTGCGGCTCTGGGGCTTGTTCATCGCCCTGCCGTTTCTGCTGGCAGCTGTGCTATGGGGCGGCATAGGCGGCGGCGACATCAAGCTGATGGCAGCCTGCGGTCTGGTGCTGGGATTACTCAAAGGACTGCTTGCGGCAACGGCGGGACTCAGCCTGCTGCTGTTCTATGCAGGGATATACCGGATTGTTTGCAAGGTGCGAGGATGGGAGGCGGTGAAAGCCTTCCCTCTTGCGCCCTTTTTATCGGCGGGCTGCCTGCTCGCCTATTTGATAACCATGAAAGGATGGGTTATATGAGTAAACCAAGCAGGAGAAGTATTCTGAAGCTGTTGTGCGTTGTGCTGCCGCTGATAGCTGCGGCGGTCAGTATACCACAGCTTATCCGCAGGCACAAAATCAGAAAATATGTTGTGCAGTAATCATTAAGGCGGTCAGCTTCAAGCTGGCCGTTTCACTTTTTATCAATCAAGGAGGACTTAAGCTATGAGCTTTCTTAAAAACAGAACTGTCATCGGCGTGATCTGCATTGTGCTGTCGCTTCTGATCTGCTTTGCGGTCACGCCGCTGTTTAACCAAGGCATCAGCCAAAAGGCTGAAATCGTACGGGTAATAAAGCCCATTAAAATCGGGGAGGTCATCACCAAGGATATGGTGCAGGCCGTAGAGGTAGGAGGCTACAATCTACCGGAGGATGTGGTCAGGCATACGGATACGGTGATCGGCAAATTTGCTTCCGCCGATCTGGTGCCGGGGGATTACATCATCGGCTCCAAAATCGCCGATGCTCCCGCCGCAGAAAACGCCTACCTCTATCATCTGACCGGAGAAAAGCAGGCCATCTCCGTATCGGTCAAAACCTTTGCCACAGGGCTTTCCGGCAAGCTGGTTTCCGGCGATATTGTGTCTATCATCGCTCCGGATTACAAAAAACAGGGTGTGACGGTGATTCCGCCGGAACTGCAGTATGTGGAGGTCATCGCTGTCACCGCAGGCAGCGGATACGATGCCAATACGGTCGAACAAAAGGATGCGGAGGAAAAGGAGCTGCCCTCCACCGTTACGCTGCTGGTGACACCGGAGCAGAGCAAAATCCTCGCTATGCTGGAGGCTGACGGTGCGCTCCATGTGTCTCTCGTCTACCGGGGCAGCAAGGAAAATGCGGCGAAGTTTACCGAGGCGCAGGATGCGGTGCTTTCTGAGCTGTACCCGGATGAATCAGCCGATGAAGCGGACAATTCTTCGGAAAGCGAGGAAACCAGCCAACCGTCAGCGCCCTCCGAACCGCCTGCGGAAAGCGAGGTTGCGTAAATGCTGAATTTCAAAAAGGGCGGCTTATTCAGCCGCAAGGACGAACCGGAGCCGGACGTGCAGCAGGAAAGCGGCGCACAGGTGCTGGCGGTTTGGGGCAGCCCCGGCAGCGGCAAAACCACCACTGCCGTCAAGCTGGCAAAGTATCTGGCAGACAAGAAAAAGGATGTGGCGCTGCTCCTTTGCGACTCGACCACTCCCATGATCCCCTGCATCTGTCCTCCCGGTGAGCTGGAGGGCGACCATTCCCTCGGCAGCATTCTGGTAGCCAATGCCATCACCCAAACGCTGCTGAAACAAGGATGCAATACCCATAAGCGCATGAGGCATCTGGCGGTGATTGGTCTGCAAAAGGGAGAAAGCGAGCGCTGCTATCCGACCGCACCCACCGAGCTGATCCGGCAGCTGCTGGAAGCGCTGCGTGACATGGCCAGCTATGTGGTAATCGACTGCAGCAGCTATATCTATTTTGACGAGCTGTCCGCCATGTCCATCTTGGAGGCCGATGCGGTGCTTCGGCTCATGAACTGCGACCTCAAATCGGTCAGCTACCTGTCCAGCCAACAGGAATACCTGAAAATGGGCGGCTTTGACTTTGGCAAGATGTACAAGGCGGTCAGCAATGTGAAATCCAGCGAGGCCAGCGAACACATGGAGCAGGTGATGGGCAGCGCTGTGTTCTCGATTCCACACTCCCCGGAGGTTGCCTCTCAGGTGCTGGCCGGGAATCTGTTCGCCGACCTCGGCCTCAAGGATAGCCGGGGCTATCGCAAGGAAATTGAAAAAATCTGCAAGGAGGTGTTTGGTGTATGAGCAGGCACAATCTATTTTTTGCCCCGGAGCAGGAAATCGATGACTTCCGTGGTGTTCTGCAACAGGTGCAGGAGCATATCGCCGGACAGCACAGCGAGCTGCTCTCGGACGGCAATGCTTCCGAAGCCAAGGCGCATATCAAACGGTATATCGCCAAGTTTGTGCAGGACAGCCGTGTGGCAGTGCGTGGCATGACATCGCAGCAGCTGGTGGATGCCCTGTTCACCGAGATGGCTGAATACTCCTTTTTGACAAAGTACATCTTCAGCGAGGACATTGAAGAAATCGACATCAACAGCTGGCGGGATATCGAAATCCAATACGCTGGTGGGCGCTGCGAAAAGCTCACAGAACACTTCGACAGCCCCGAACACTGCATCAATGTGCTGCGCCGGATGCTCCATGTGTCCGGTACGATTTTAGATGATCAATCGCCGCTGGTGGTAGGTACTCTTGCGGAGAATATCCGTATTGCTGTGATGAAAAGCCCTATCGTGGATGCCAGCGTAGGGGCGGCGGCATCCATCCGTATTGTAAACCCCAACAACATGGGAAAAGAGGATTTCATAAACGGCGGCACGGCTACCGCCCCAATGCTGGATTTACTATCGGAGTTCATCCGCTACGGCATTTCTGTGTGCATTGCCGGAGCCACCAGCAGCGGCAAGACCACTGTGGCAGGCTGGCTTTTAACCACCATTCCCGATAATAAGCGCATCTTCACCATTGAAAATGGCAGTAGGGAGCTTTCCCTTATCCGGGAAAAGGACGGCAAAGTGAGCAATTCCGTGGTGCATACCCTGACCCGCAACAGCGAAAACGAGCTGTACCGCATCGAGCAGATCGACCTTGTGGACATCTCCCTGCGTTTTAATCCGGACATCATCGTAGTCGGAGAAATGCGTGGTGCGGAGGCCAACGCCGCACAGGAGGTAGCCCGAACCGGCGTGGCGGTGGTCACCACCATCCATTCTAATTCCTGTGAATCCACCTATCGCCGCATGGTTTCTCTCTGTAAGCGTGCTGTGGATCTGTCGGATGAAACCCTCATGGGCTATGTCACCGAGGCCTATCCCATTATCGTGTTCTGCAAGCAGCTGGAGAACAAACAAAGGCGGCTCATGGAGATTATGGAGTGTGAAATCCTGCCGGACAACAGCCGCCGCTATCGCACCCTGTTCCAGTATGAAATCAGTGAAAACCGCTATGAAAACAATCAGTTCCATATCAGCGGCGACCATGTGACGGTTAATCCCGTCTCGGACAGCCTATGCAAGCGGCTGCTGGAAAACGGTATGCCGCAGGAGCGCATCAACGCCATCAAGAAAGGAGGGAAGATATCCGCATGACAACCATTCAATTACTGGCCTGTATCGGCATGATCACAGGCTCCTTTCTATTGTTCGGGCTTGCGCCGATGGAATTCACCGATGGGCTGTTCTCTTTTCTCACAAGGGAGAAGTCCTCCATCAAGGATGAGATTAAGGCGGCGCAGCGCCGCCAAAAGCAGGGATTTCTAAAACGGGAAATCCGCATGGCACAGGATATCCTGACCATGACCGGGCGCAGCAAGCACTTTTCTCTGCTCTGTGCCTGCTCGCTGCTCCTGTTTGGCATCGGTGCCTCTATCGCCATTGTGCTGGGCAATTTCTTTCTGGCTCCGGTGATGGCGGTGGGCTTTATGCTGCTGCCGTTCTGGTATGTGCAGCTGACCGCCAGCCACTTTCGGAAAGACATTGCGGCAGAGCTGGAAACAGCGCTCTCCATCGTGACAACCGCCTACCTCAGAAGTGAAAACATCCTCACCGCTGTGGAGGAAAACCTTCACTATTTGAATCCGCCGGTGCATCAAGTGTTTCAGGATTTTGTGATGCGGGTGAAACTCATTGATCCCGATGTGCTGGAAGCGCTGAAAATCCTGCGCACCAAGATCGACAACGAGGTCTTTCGGGAATGGTGCGATGCCCTGTGCGACTGCCAGCATGACCGCAGCCTCAAAACAACCCTGACACCCATCGTCAGCAAGCTGTCTGATATGAGGATTGTGAACGGCGAGCTGGAATATCTCGTCTTTGAACCCCGCAAGGAATTTATTATCATGGCGTTCTTTGTCATCGGAAACATTCCGCTGATGTATCTCTTAAACAAAAGCTGGTATGACACGCTGATGCACACCCCGCTGGGGCAGATCATTCTGGCGATCAGCGCCGCCCTCATTTTTATCTCTACCGCTTGCGTGATACGGCTGACAAAGCCCATTGAGTACAGGAGGTAAGGTGCGCATCACTTCTGCGGAAGTGATATGGTTCGCTTCGCTCACGGCGCACCTCACGGGCGGGAACCAGTTCCCCCCGTGTGCCCCCCATGCTCTCCGAGGGGGATTTTAATGCAAAGGAGGTCTATCTATTTGCAACTACTATTTTTGTTTGGATTAACACTGGCAGCTGGTCTGTTCTTTATCCTTTTGGATGTGCTACGCCTGCCTTATCTCAGTACGGCGAAAGCCATGCTGAACACCACAAGAGCAGAGAAAAAAGCGGCAAGGAGTTTTGAAACCTATCTCATGACCTTTGCGGTGAAGCTATCAAGGTATATCCGCATGGACGAATACCGCAAACACCGGCTGAAGAATGTGCTGAAAGCCACCGGCATGAACATGGAGCCGGAGATTTATCAGACCTATGCGTTGGTCAAGGCCGGAGCAATCCTGCTGGCTGTAATCCCGGCAGGGCTAGTCTTTCCGCTGCTGGTGCCAGTGGTGGTATTCCTGTCGGTGATGGTGTATTTTAAGGAAACAAAAAAGGCCGATGAAAAGCTGTCGGTCAAGCGAGCTGCCGTGGAAAAGGAACTGCCCCGATTTGTTGCCAGCATAGAGCAGGAACTGAAAGCCTCCCGTGATGTGCTGTCCATCGTGGAAAGTTATAAGAAAAACGCCGGGGAAGTCTTTGCCGGGGAACTGACCATGCTGGCAGCGGATATGCGATCCTCTAGTTATGAGGCCGCCCTTACCCGGTTTGAGGCGAGGCTCAATTCGCCCATGCTGTCGGATATTACCCGTGGTCTCATCGGTGCGCTGCGAGGCGATGACAGCACCTTGTATTTTCAGATGCTGGCGCACGATTTCAAGCAGCTGGAGCTGCAGCGACTCAAGAGTGAGGCGCAGAAGATACCACCGAAAATCCGTGTGTTTTCCTTTCTCATGCTCATGTGCTTCTTATTTACCTATCTGGCCATCATCGCCTTTGAGATTATAAAGTCTCTTGGCGGGATGTTTTAGGGAGGGGTGAACATGAAGAAAATTCTAAAATCCAAACGTGGCGAGGGCTACATTGATGTGTGTGTCCTCGTCTTATGTGCTGTTCTGGTGATTGTACTGGCGGTGCGGGTGCTGCCTGTGTTCATCGCCAAAAACCAACTGGATACCTACGCCACCGAGCTGTGCAGGGAAGCGGAAATCTCGGGCAGAGTCGGCAGCGAAACCAGCCGCCGTGCAGCGGTTCTCACTGAGCAGACCGGGCTGAGTCCCCGGATTTCATGGTCAAAGACAGGCAGTATCCAGCTCAATGGAGAAATCACCGTCACCTTAACATTGGATATGAATATCGGGCTGTTCGGCGGCTTCGGCTCTTTTCCCATCACCCTGCGCTCAGAGGCCTCCGGGAAAAGCGAGGTGTACCACAAATGACCAAGCTGAGAAGAATTCTCAAATGCAAGGCCGGTAACGGCTTCCCTTTGGTGGTGGCCATTACACTGGCGCTTATCCTCATTCTGTGCGGCGTGATGGAGTTTTTCAGGCTGAATATTATCGCCAGCGGCGCAAAAGAAGCCCTGCAGGATGCCATCATCGTCACTGTCAACGACAACTATGCCGATGTGTATCATGGAGTTCGTGAGGGATACAGCGGCGGCTATCAGCCGGACGGTTCCTCCTTCTACTACAGCGTGAACACCGGCGATATCTACAGCTACATGGACAGTGTTCTCGGTACGGAAGAAATCAGCGGCAGCCATGTAAAGTATTCCGGAGATGCGCTCGAATACAAGCTCTCCGGCTTGGACGTCACCATTCGCAATGCGCCGCTGGCACCTTCTTCTCCAAGAAACGTCCAGCGCTTCGAGGCTGATGCCACAATCTGGCTGGAGGTGCCGGTCTATTTCGGCGGCAAGCAGCTTCCGTCCATGAAAATCAAGCTCAAGGTTCAGGCAGGGTATACCGAGGTGTTTTAACTGTGCGGGAAATTGTCTGGACTTCTGGAAAAAAATATAGTATGGTGAAAAATACAAAAAGGTAGCATTTTACACTTCTCAAAGGAGGGGTTCAATATGACAGAGAAAACAAAGAAAAGGCTGACCATTGCAGGGGTATCGGTTCTCGGACTGGCACTTCTGGTCGCTATTGGAATGCAGTTCGCCAAGGCTCCCGATAAACCGGATACCCTGCCTCAGTCGGAGCAAGGCTCTTCTTCAGTAACGCCGGAGGTGCAGCCGCCTGATGTGGTGGTCACGCCGCCCAATCATACACCCTCGCAGCCGGTGGAAACCCTGCCGCCTCAAACCGACCTGCCGGAGCAGAAGCTCCAGTCCGATCCGGTAAAGCCGGAAGCCCCGGAGAATCCAAAAACAGCGGATGGCACTGACAGGACACCCAGCTCGGATAAAGACCATGACTTTACTCCCGAAAGCACCGATGCCCCGCCTGTCTACAAACCGGAGGATACTGAGAAAAAAACGACTCCTCCCGAAAGCAAACCGCAGGGTGGCGGTGGGCTGCCGGGTTTTGACAATGTGCCGAATGCAGGAGCCAATCAAGGGGAACGACTTGATAATATGTATGAGAATGGCAACAAAATCGGTGACATGGACTAAATAGAATAAGCAGCAGAAAAGCACGGTTTATGCCGTGCTTTTTTGTTGCGGAAAGGAGATAAAATGAAGCGATTGTTTTCTGTTTTTCTATCACTGGCACTGCTGCTTTGTCTGGTTTCGCCGGTTTCGGTTTATGCCATTGGTGAGGGCAATGTGGACGGTGGCGGTGGTGGTATGGGCGATGGTACCAGCACTAATTCATGGACTCCCGGTAATGATGGTGTGCGGGTGACGGTAGTTCGGGCAAGTGACCACACTGCTGTGACAACACCCGTTGACCTCACCAATAAAACACCTCCCTCCAGCATCTATCATTTTGGAAAGGTTAGCAAACTGCAATACACTGGCGGTAGAGGACTCTCTCCTGTGCAGGGAGGATATACCTTTAAAAACCCGGCACAGTCTTTGCCCCGAATTATCAGCACCAGCGGCAGCAATAACATCGCTGCTATCAAGAGTTATTTCACCGATGAGCAAGTCATCCGGTCTATTTCAGAAACTGTAGGAATGGACTTCGATGTGTTAATTAACGGTGACTATAAATTACTCATTGAGCCGTTTGCCTTTTATAAATTTGAGGGTGTGATGGTGTTAACTACAGCCACCGAAGCCGCCCTGTATGATGCTCAGGTCGGCGGTCTGCTTCGCAAGCGAATGGTTTCTCTTTCACATAAGAATCTGCCGTTGTCCATGTTCTTGGAGGTGGCCGACCTCGGCTATCCCGCATGGTCGGGCAGCAAAAGCGCCGCAGCCTCCAATGTAGATATCAAAGCCGCCCTTGGTCTCGGTATCGTGCGCTTTAAGGATAGGCCTGCCGAACCGCCCGATGTGTCGGTCTATGATTATGAGTACCGGGTGAACACCGAAGTCATCACAGCCATCACTGTCAGCGGCGGTCAGAGCGATCCGGATAAGCCGGTGTCCGCCACTTTTTATGTGAACGGCAAAAGCCTCAAGGTCAGCAATATTTATTATCCGAATGGCGACAGCCAGCTGGCGTGGATACGCTGGACAACGCCCGGCACTCCGCAGAAGATGACCATTACCGTTTCCGTATCGGGAGGCGGCAGCTCCAGCAAGGCCACCATCAATGTAAATATCGTTGACCTTGATAAAAAACCACCCCCCAATCCGGTAGCAGACGACCGAAATGATGGGTATACAAGGCCGTCTGTGGTCAATAAGCCGCAGAAAACCTCGGCGAGCTGGAGTGTCTGGCGACCTTGGTGGCAGGAATATTGGGTATGGATTTCCGATTGGGATTACTGCGATCATGGCGAGGATGGCGGTCATTGGGTAGACAACGGCTGGTGGGAGGATCATGGCTGGTGGGAGTTTGACCTCGACCGGTATCAAGCCAGCCTGTCTGCCTCCATGAGCATCAAGCCGGATGACAAGAGCCCTACCGCCAGCGGAAAAAGCATGAAGTCCGGCTATGGCTTTAACCAGACGGTCACCGCAAGTGTCAGCACCAATCAGTCCTCGGCGGTTACCGGTGCACAGACTGCGGTAACCTACTTCCCGGAATTCGCATACCAGACCTACTGGCGGCTTCTGGAGCGCATGAGTTCCGGCTACAGCGCCCGGTTTGAGTTTAAGGAAAATCAATACAGCACCTATGGGAGCAGGACACACTTCACGCCCATCTGGTACCCGGACGGAAGCTACACCCCTCACACTTGGCTGATTGACAGTTGGACACCGGACGGGATGCTCTCCCTTAACTTTACCGATAATATCACCATCCGAGGATCACTTTGGGATGACTGGCACATTGCGCCCCAAAAACCCCATTAAAAACAGAGAAAAAACAAGGCCGCAGCTCGAAAAAAGCTGTGGCCTTGCGCTTTTTACCCTCACAAAGAAAGGTGGAAAATCAATGAAAATGAAGCGACTGGCAGCCGCCCTTTGCGTGGCGCTGCTCCTTTGTCTTGTGTTCAGCCAGACCGCTTTTGCGGCGGGAACCGGCGATGTGGCCGGAGCGATTGAGGGAACGTGGAACACCGCCTCCCAGCAGATTAAGACGGTGGTCAACAAGGTGGTGTTCCCCGCCATCGACCTGATTCTGGCGGTGTTTTTCTTTGCGAAACTCGGAACCGCATATTTTGATTATCGCAAGCATGGGCAGTTCGAGTGGGCGGCTCCGGCAATCCTGTTCGCCTGTTTGGTGTTCACCCTGACAGCGCCATTATACATCTGGCAGGTGCTGGGGATGTAGCGGAGGAAAAGCAATGTTTTACTCCTCCTCCGGCTTGTCCATCAGGCGCAGCGGCGTGTCGTCCGCATCCATATACATTTCCTCGCACTCCTGCTGGGCGGTGCGCATGATATGAGCCGCCTGAGAAACGAGTGCCTCGGCATCGGTTACTGCGCTAAACACTTTATGATAAAGTTTTTTGTAATCTGCCACACAAATACCTCCTTTCATTTTTTCGGCGGCCTCCGTTGTGTGGTATTAAAGCTCTAAAAAAGCTGATTGTCAAGTCATAAATCAATCCTGCAGCCGCATCTCAAATACCCACTAAAAATGTACTTGGGCTGTGGCTGCGGTGACGAAAGGAGTGATGACTTCAAATGTTCATTTGGGATTTTATCGCCGACACTGTCCTCGGTCAGATTGTGGATTGGATCTACGGTCAGATTGTGGGCTTCCTCGGCGATTTTTTTATGCAGATGGGAAACATGGGAGCCGACCTGTTCACCATGAGCTGGGTACAGTCCATCGTCCTGTTCTTCTCCTATCTGGCATGGGCGCTCTACGGTGTCGGCCTTGTGGTCGCCGCCTTTGAATGCGGAATCGAATATCAATCCGGCAGAGGCAGCATCAAAGACACTGCCCTCAACGCCATCAAGGGCTTTATGGCCGTTGGCCTGTTTACCACTGTGCCGGTGGAACTGTATAAGCTGTCGGTGTCCCTGCAGGGCAGCCTCACTGCCGGGATTACCGGTCTTGGAACCGACTTCGGCACGGTAGCCGGAAATATCATCACCTCGCTGCAGGATGCCGGAAATTTGGAGCAGGCCATGACCAGCAATGTGTTTGGCGGTCTATCTGCTATCACCAGCCCCATCATGATGATCTTTATATTGATCCTAATGGGCTATTCGGTCATTAAAATATTCTTCGCCAACCTGAAGCGAGGCGGCATCCTGCTCATTCAAATTGCTGTGGGGAGCCTGTATATGTTTTCCGTTCCCCGTGGCTATATTGACGGCTTTGTCTCATGGAGCAAGCAGGTCATCGGCCTGTGCCTCACAGCATTTTTGCAGGCAACGGTGCTGATTGCAGGACTCATGGTGGTGAAAGACCATGCTCTCCTCGGCCTTGGGCTGATGCTGGCGGCAGGAGAAATCCCCCGCATTGCCGGACAGTTCGGGCTGGACACCTCCACCAAGGCAAACCTCATGAGTACGATGTATGCGGCGCAGACAGCGGTGAACATGACCAAAACGGTGATACAGGCGGTGGCGAAATGAGTGAGCATAAGCTGGTCTACATCGCCTCTCCTTACGCCGGTGATGTGCTGAAAAATATTGAATTTGCAAAGGCAGCCTGCCGCTATGCAATGAGGCAGAACTGTACGCCGGTAGCTGTGCATCTTTTATATCCGCAATTTTTGGATGACAACGATCTGGTGCAGCGAAGTGCCGGTCTCACAATGGGGCATCGGGTGCTTCTGGCCTGTGACGAGCTGTGGGTGTGCGGCGAGCGCATATCCAGCGGTATGGCTGCCGAAATCACAGAGGCAAAAAAGCTGGGTATCCCTGTCCGGGAGGTATCCGCCGAACAAATACAAGGAGGTCTTGCAATGGATAAAAAATATGGCGTATGGGCGGTGCGCAGCGCTGCATCGGTCTGCGGTGCGGCACAAAGCTGGTGCAAGCAAGGCGGCAAGCCGATGGAGTTTGATATGATGGAGCAGGCCGTCGAGTATGCTGACCAGCTCAATAAAAACCTCGCTACCATGAATGTACATTATTACCCCAAGGAAATGGAGCCGAAGCTGAGTCAAGGTTCCGGTTTTTCTATGCGGATGTAAAGGAGGTGCCTCATGTATATCTACCCCGACCACTTAAGGGCAAAGGCAACCCTCTGGCTGTGGCAGCTTCGGGATATCGGCATCATCGGCGTGGCGCTTCTTCTCTCTGTGCTTGCAATTTCCCAGCTTGGACTGGCGCTTCCCATCGTGATGACCGCCGTCTACGCCTTTTTAACCATACAATTTGAGGACACAAGTATTCTGGATTTTCTCCGGTATGCCTGTGCTTTTTTTATGACCAAGCAGCAATTCTACGAATGGAGGTATACGCCAAGTGAGTAAAAAAGCAAAGCAGGAGGCAAAACAGCGAGCCTCCACCCGTCAGCTCATCGGTACCAAGGCTGTCACCGATTACAGCCTGCAGACCTACGGTCATGGCGAGCTGGTGTATTTTATCATCAAGCCCAGCAACATCTCGGTGCTGTCCGAGGCCAGCATTAGCACCCGAATCTATGCGTTGATGAACGTGCTTAAAGGCATCGCCGAGATTGAACTGATGTGTTTAAATAGCCGGGAAAACTTCGAGGACAACAAACGGTTTCTCCGCAGCCGCATTGAACAGGAGCAGAATCCTGTGGTGCGAAAGCTGCTGGAGCAAGACCTGTCCTTCCTTGACAGGATACAGGTACAGATGGCGACCGCAAGGGAGTTTCTCATTCTCATTCGCCTGCGGGATGAAAAAGAAAAAGAGGTGTTTCCGTATCTGTCCCGCATCGAAAAGTCCTTGAAAGAGCAGGGCTTTTCCGTAAAGCGAGCCGATAAGGAGGACATCAAGCGCATCCTTGCGGTCTATTTCGAGCAGAACGTCACGACCGAAAAATTTGAGGACTTTGACGGCGAAAGGTGGGTGATTTTTAATGAGTAAAAACAGAAGAAAAACAGCAATGCAGGAACCGGAGGATGTGCGCATCCAAGGATTTCTGGATATGATCGCCCCTTCGGTCATCAAATTCAACACCGACCACTTTATCTGCGGGAACACCTACCGCTGTGTGTGGGCGCTCAGAGAATACCCCACTGCCACTGAGGAACAGGCAATCCTACGGCATTTGGGGGAAAAGGATGGCGTTACCCTGCGCATCTACACCCGCCATGTCACCCCGGTGGAGGAAAAGAAAATTATCAGCAACGCTGCCAATAAGAACCGGCTGAACAAATCCAACACCAACGATTTACAGCAGACGGTTATGGCCGAAAGCAATCTGCAGGATGTGGCCACCATTGTGGCACAGGCGCACCGGAACCGGGAACCCTTCATCCACTCGGCTGTATATATTGAGCTGTCCGCACACGATTTGGATCAGCTGAAGCTCCTCCAGACAGAGGTGATGACCGAACTGATCCGCAGCAAGCTCAATGTGGACAGGCTGATGCTCCGACAGCAGCAAGGCTTCCAATGCGTGATGCCAAGCGGCTTTAATGTGTTTCGTGACCAATTTGAACGGGTGCTGCCTGCCTCCAGTGTGGCCAACCTCTATCCCTTCAATTATTCGGGCAAAACCGATGCCAATGGTTTTTATATTGGCCGTGATAAGTTCGGCAGCAATGTGCTGGCAGACTTTAATAAGCGAGCCGATGACAAAACCAACGCCAATATCTTAATTCTCGGAAACAGCGGTCAGGGTAAATCTCATCTGCTCAAGCTCATTCTCACCAATCTCCGGGAATCCGGCATGAATGTGTGCGCCCTCGATCCGGAAATGGAGTACGAGGATCTGACCAATAACCTCGGCGGCTGCTTTATCGACCTTATGTCCGGTGAGTTTATCATCAATGTGCTGGAACCGAAAACATGGGATGAAAACGGCAGCCCGGAGGATAAGGATGCGCCGCAGACCTTCCGGATCAGCAGCAGACTCAGTCAGCATATTTCCTTTCTCAAGGATTTTTTCCGCACCTACAAGGACTTTTCCGACCGGGAGATCGACACCATTGAAATCATGCTGCAGAAGCTGTACGCCAAGTTCGGCATCAGCGATGGGGCTGATTTTGACCGGCTGACAGCTACCGATTATCCTATTCTGTCCGATTTGTATGGGCTGATTGATGACGAGTACAAGGCCTATGATGAGAGCCAGCGGCAGCTGTATACCGCCGAGCTGCTCCAGAATATCCTGCTGGGGCTGCATTCCATCTGCAAGGGTGCGGAAAGTAAATTCTTTGACGGACACACCAATATCACCGATTCCAGCTTTGTCACCTTTGGTGTGAAAGGACTCTTGCAGGCCAGCAGGAGCCTGAAAAACGCCCTGCTGTTTAACATTCTGTCCTACATGAGCAACGAGCTGCTGACCAATGGCAATACCGCCGCCAGCATTGATGAGTTTTACCTGTTCCTCACCAACCTCACCGCCGTGGAATATGTCCGAAACTTCTCCAAGCGTGTGCGTAAAAAGGACTCGGCGGTGATCATCGCCAGTCAAAATCTGGAGGACTTCAATATCGAGGGCATCCGGGAATACACCAAGCCCCTATTCAGCATCCCAACTCATCAATTCCTGTTCAATGCCGGGAATATTGATGCCAAGTTCTACATCGATACCCTGCAGCTGGAGCAGAGCGAGTACAACCTGATTCGCTACCCCCAGCGTGGCGTGTGCCTCTACAAATGCGGCAATGAGCGCTACAATTTGATGGTTCACGCTCCGGAGCATAAATCTAAGCTGTTCGGAAAGGCGGGCGGGCGTTGATGGGAGGTGAAAGTAATGGACATGAAAGCCCAGCGCTTCGGCATCGAGGTGGAGCTGACCGGCATCACCCGCAAGGAGGCTGCCGATATTGCCGCTGCCTATTTCGGTACCAGCAGCCGCTATCTGGGTGCAGGGTACGACACTTATGCAGCGCTGGATAATCAGGGCAGGCAGTGGAAATTCATGAGCGATGCCAGCATTACACCACAGAGAAAAAACGGCAGGCAGACCATATCCGCTTCGGATGAATACAAAACTGAGATGGTCAGCCCCATCTGTTATTGGGATGATATTGAAAAAGTGCAGGAATTAGTGCGCAAGCTGCGGGAGGCCGGTGCCATCTCCAACAAATCCTGCGGCATCCATGTTCATGTGGATGCTTCACCCTTTGATGCCAATACGCTGCGCAACATTACCAATATCATGGCGGCAAAGGAGGATTTGATTTACAAGGCTTTGGAGGTATCGGTGGCAAGGCAGCATCGCTGGTGCCGCCCGGTGGACAACCGTTTCTTAGAGGAACTCAACAGCAGGAAACCCCGGACACTGAATCAGGTCAGCCGTATCTGGTATAACGGCGAGAGCCGAAGTCATTATCACTATGATGACAGCCGGTACCACTGCCTCAACCTCCACTCGGTGTTCCAGAAAGGTACGGTGGAGTTTCGCCTGTTTAACGGCACAACCCATGCCGGAAAAATCAAGGCCTATATCCAGCTCTGCATGGCCATTTCCGCACAGGCGCTCAATCAGCGCTGTGCCAGCCGAACCAAGACTCAGACCACCAACGAAAAGTACACCTTCCGGACATGGCTGCTGCGTTTGGGGCTGATCGGCGATGAATTTAAGACCGCCCGTGAGCATTTGCTTAAGGCGCTGCCCGGTTGCATCGCTTGGCGTGACCCGGCGCAGGCCGAGCAGCAAAAGGAACGAATGCGGCAGAAAAAAGAAAAAGAGCTGGAGCAGGCACGGCAGGCTGCTGGCGAAGCTGATCCGACTGCTCCCGAACCGATCGAAGCCGAGGCAGAAGATGCCCCGGCTTTTACTATGCGAATGTGAATGTCAGGAGGATGAACATGAGTAAAACCCGTCTATATATCGCCTACGGCAGCAACCTCAATCTGCCGCAGATGGAGTACCGATGCCCCACCGCCAAGGTGGTGGGAGCCGGTGAAGTCAAAGGGTATGAGCTGCTGTTCCGGGGCGGCAGCCGAGGTGCGGTGGCTACCATTGAACCACTGGAGGGCAGTTCTGTGCCTGTGCTTTTGTGGAAGATCAGGCCGCAGGATGAGCTTGCCCTCGACCGCTATGAGGGATACCCCAATTTTTACCGCAAGGAAAGGATGGAGGTGGAGCTGAACGGCAAGCCGGTGGGGGCAATGGTTTACATCATGAATGACGGCAGAGAGTTCGGCACACCATCGGACTTCTATCTCCATACCATCGCCGAGGGCTATGAAACCGCAGGCTTTGATACGGATTTTCTGGATCAGGCGGTGGAGAAATCCATCCGGCTGGCGCAGGAGAAGCAGGCTATAGAGGATGCGCAGTTTAATCTTTGGGAGCAGAAATGGTGGTGATTCAATGGCTGTACCTGTAGCGGCAATCGCAAAAGCTGCGGCTGCCCTATTGTCCAATGAGAAAACACGCAAGGCTGTAGGCTGGGTGATTGCCGCCATCCTGTCCCCGGTCATTTTAATTGTTGTGCTGGTCTGTTCTCTCCTGTCCGGCACAGCCGACCACAACAATTCTGCTGTGGATTTGACCTTTTATGGAGGAACGATCAGCTCACAGATGCCAGCTGACTACAGAAATTACATTGAGGATATGCGAGGCAGCTTCTCCGATTTGGACAGCGCCGTGTCGGAGATTGCGCCAATGATAGAAAGCGGCAGCATCGACAGCACCCGCATGAAAGCTATTTTTTACTCTCTGTTTTTCGGCGCTGAAAATCTCCGAATGAACCAAAATGACTACCGGGAATTTGCAGATGCCTTTGTCCGTTACGAGGAACGCACCCGTACCGTCACCGATGGGGATGGCAATGAAACGGAAGAAACCTACATGGTAGCCATCCCCCTTTCCAACCTCAATGCGATTTATGGGAACCTTGAAAGTGCTCTTGGCAGAACCATTACAGAGGAAAACCGCATCAATGCGGCTCAGATTTACAGTCGTGTGCTTTACGGTTATGGCCTGCCGAGGGATGGAAGCATCGGCGAGGACGAATGGCTTGGTGGTGTGTTTGACGGCGAAATCTACACCGGTGGCGGCGACTTCGCCAGCCCCCTTGGAGCAGGCTGGCGCAGTATGGTCACCTCGGAATTTGGCTGGAGGCCGAATCCCTTTGGCGGTGGCGGCGGTGAGGGTCACTCCGGGCTGGATATGGGCGCACCAAAAGGCACACCCATACAGGCAGCCCGCACCGGCGTGGTCAGCTATGTAAAGGACTCCGGCAGCAGCGGCTACGGCTATCACCTCGCCATTGATCATGGCGATGGCATGGTCACCCTTTACGCCCATTGCTCCAAGGTCTATATTCGTTCCGGGCAGACTGTGCAGCAGGGCGATGTCATTGCCGCCGTAGGCAGCACCGGTCGAAGCACCGGCAATCACCTTCATCTGGAGGTGCGCATTGGCGGCAAGAAAGTAAATCCAAGACAATTTTTGCCGTAAAGGAGGCGGTAGGATATGCAAGCTATTTTTGAAAGAAAACCCTCAGACTTCTGTTTGCAGGACTTTGAGGTATCAAAGACCATTCGGCTTCCCGTTGAAGTCTTTGAAGATGTGCTGAAAAATCCCATTCGGGATTACGATTTTATTCGGGAAAATATAGACCTCATGCACAGTGATAATAACGGCGTATATCACTGTCTGCTGCTCATCGGCGAGGGCAAAAATGACGGTCTGCTGGTGGAATCGGAGGGCTACGGCTACTGTCGGTACGCCTCTTATGTTCCGGATGCTTCGGCGCTGACTTCCCCGGCATTGCAGCAACTGAACGAGCTGATGACAGCCACAGTGGATTACATCGTGGAAACCGGAACACAGAATACTACCGAGGGAAACTGGATTATCAGCTTTGATGAGCTGGCGCAACAAACCGGCTTTGAGCATGACTTTAATAGTATGGATACAATCATGGATATGCTCCATGAGCGAGAGGAAGTGGCCGATGTAGCGTTGGGTGACAGCAGCATTGATGTGTGCTATTACCTCGACTTCTGCCCCAATTACAGTGGCCAACCGGAGGAAACTGTGCCGGAGCCTGCACTGGCAGCGCCAGTCACCACCCTGCGGGATTTACTTCGCACTCGCTGGGAGGACATTCACCTCATGCATAAGGAAGTAGAGTTAGAGGTGCCGCATACCATTGTGGAACTGGATGAACGCACCCTAACCGCTGCCGGTAAAGAGGCGTGGCAGGATGTGCTGAACGCCGAGGTGGCCAAAGTATATACCGGATACTACGGTTTGCAGATTGAGCTGGACAAGGTAAAGCCCTCTCGTTTAGAGGAATTCTCAGCCATGCTCGCCGGGTATTGTCCGGTATCGGATTATGAAAAATGGGTAGCAGAAGAAGCCGAATCGCCTACCCAATCACCTGAAATGAAACTGTGAAACGGAGGAAAGTACGATGAAAAAGGCAACACTGACCGTCAGCTTTGACTGCGAAAAGCTGGATGCCCTAACTTTTCACATGGGCAAAAAGGATGCGGATTTGCAAACAGAGCTGGAGGATACCGTCCAGAAACTCTATGAAAAGCACGTTCCGCAGGCCACCCGTGAATACATTGATGACAAATTGTCTCGTGAAGCTGCTGCCAAATCCAAGCCCAAAAGACCGGTGCGCCCTGCCACTATAGGCAGTTCTGAAAACAGCATGGGATAGGAAGGCGATGCTGTCCCGGCGTGTGGGCGGCTGTGTCGCCCTGTGTGGCCTTTTGGCAGGCCGGGTGGCATCCTTATGCCCCCACCCCGGTGAAAGCGCCCTGTTGCCCCCGTGTGCAGAGCATCTGAAAAGCACCAAATACGGTGATGGAACACTCAAAGCAGGGGCGTTCCGGTTGGGTCGAAAGTGGTGCAGGTTAAAGGGTTTATGCTGCTTTGGCAGCATAAACTCCCTGAACACCGACCGGCAAAGCCGTTCGGGGATTGCGAAGTGACATAACTTTCTGCCCGAAACCCTGATTTGTTATGCCGGTTTCAGAAAAATCCAAGGGGAACCGGGCATTTGTGAGGATTATTCTGCATACCGGGGCAAGAAACCACAGGAAAAGGAGGTCTTGCATGGCAAAGGAACCGGAAAAGGTGCGCACCGGCTTTTACATCGAAAAGGAAGTACTGGATCGGTGCGATGAGCTGCTCACGCAGGCCAATGTGAAATCCCGAAATGAATTTGTCACCGAGGCTCTGCGGTTTTACTGCGGCTACCTCACCTCGAAACAGAACGAAAATTATCTCCTGCAGAGCCTGTCCTCCGTCCTCATCAGCACCATCCGTGATACCGAAAACCGTCTGGCGCGAATGGATTTCAAAATCGCCACCGAGCTGTCCAAGCTCACTCATGTGGTAGCACATACCCATGCGATTGACGAGCAGGCACTTTCAAGTCTACACTTAAAATGTGTGGAGGAAGTCAAGCGGATCAACGGTGCGGTTGATTTCGAGGATGCCTACAACTACCAAAAGCGGCGGGTCTAAAATACATGATTTCTTTGTTTCTTTTGGGTATGGACTAAGGCGAATTATTCGTTTATGGTGTGTTGCGAAAGGAGATGAAAATGCACAATGGAAAAAAGTAAAATCTTTGAAATGGCAATCCGTGAACTGACGGAAACAGCAATCAACAAACGCAAAGAAACACTGGAGGACAATGAGCTGCAGCTTTATACCGAGGTAAAGACTCTCAGCGCTCAGGCTCGTGATATTGTCAAAATGCTACCGGAGGAACAGCAGAAAATCCTTACCGATTACTTTGAAAAAACCAATCTGATTGCCGACCATGAATGCCAGCACCTCTATGTGCAGGGCGCAAAGGACTGTGTGGAGCTGCTCAAACAGCTTGGTGCGCTTTAAGGAAACATAGGTGGACGGCCTCTGCGGAGCAGGGGCTGTTTTACATATTAGGGATGAATTTTTTCGTGAGGAGTGGTACAATATGTATTACTTAGTTTGAAAGCCCAAAGGAGGTATTGTTTGTGGTCAACATGGTTAATTTTTTAATGATTAACGGCAACATTCAGCCTGTTGATATGTTTGGATATATCGAAAATGTTGTAACAGAGCTGCAAAAAAAAGGATTAATAACCAAAATTGAATACAGTCCTGCACAATGCGACTTTGGTGATGATTCTTGCTTAATTGAAGTTGAAGATACATTTTATGTGGCAAACTTTATTTATTCAAAAGACGACAAGGAGAATCATTGGCAAATAGCATTTGAGTATGGAACATATAATTCATGCAGCCAACTTCAAATTAAAATTTTGTCTGCAGATTATGAATTAAATGTTGCAGATAATTATTTAGAGCAATTGAAGTTTGCCATCAAACTATTAGTAAAGCCAAATTGGGAGAAGATTATTTGGTTGATGGACAAGGATTCGGAACAATTATCAATCGCTCTTTATCCACGCATTTATAGAGTTGAAAATTTGGCCAGACAACTTATAAGTGAAATAATGACGAAAGAATACGGGTTTGAATGGTGGGATACTTACGTTCCTCTCACGATTAAAAATAAGCATATGGGGCGATTGGGTGGCTACAAATCAATTACGCCGGGCTTTGCAAATGTTGATGAAAGACTGATGTCTATTGACATTGGCGATTTAAATTCAATTATTACTCTGAAAGAGAAGAAATGGAACCCTGCTTTCATTCCGGAGATAAGCAGTTTTCTAAATGAGCAATCAGATATGAAGCTGGAACGGATGAAAACACTTTTATCAGCCCAAATGATTGTGTCTATTGATTTGTGGGTAGAGCAATTTTCTAAGTACTTGTCTGAAGATTTTATAAAAGACTTTAAAACATTTGAACTGAATCGCAATCATATTGTGCATAACAAATTGATTGATCGTTCTGCCTATGGCAGCATCTCTAATTCGATTTCTACTGTCGAAGCAGAGCTTATTAAAGCACTTGCAAAAATTGAACAAGTGGTAGTTTCAAAGGAACAGCGAGAGGCAAGAGAACAACAACGGGCAATAGAGCAAGAAGAAATGGAAGTCGCTTTAAAAGATATCATGGAATCGGAAGCAGGAGTAAAAATAAGGAATTCTCAAGAAATTATCGAAGTATATGAAGAACAACTTTTTATTTTTCATTCGGAGCTTCAAGAATATTTGAGATTCCGAAACGATTTGGAGATTGGGGAATATAAATCAATCGAAAATGATACTGGAATCTTATTTGAAATACGTTATAAAGTTAATGATGAGAGTGCTATTGTTAGCTATTCGATTGAGTGTATGGATGACTCTCAAGGTTCCGAGAGTGTAGTGGCAGTTAATATTATGGTAGGAGAAAATGTCTTTTCTAAAGACATCGCATACACAAATGGTGAAATATCATTTAATTCACATCAAAGTTGCTATATGCCAGAAACTCAAGACTCAATTTCAATGGAAGATTTGTCAGCACTCAAAGAAGGGGCTGTAGATTTCCTCAATGAACAGTTTGAAAATCTGCGTGAAAAGGTTGATTCTGAGATGTTCTCCATAATCAAGGATGGAGGTAGTAGTCCTTTAGCAGAATTTTCATGTTGGGAATGTGGAGAGGAATACATTTGTATAGATGAAAACTATGGAGCACTTGGTCAGTGCTTAAACTGTGGCGAGATGAATGATATCTGTTTTTGTGACAGATGTGAGTCTTATTTTGAAGGAACGGCAGATGAAGATGGGCCAAATTTCTGCGAAAATTGTTTAGAGGACTTTAATAAAGAGTGAAATTATTTTTAGGGCGATCACAACCGTGGTCGCTCTTTTCTTTTGCCCAAAACACAGAAAGGAGGCCGCCATGCCAAAGATCATCTTCACCTCGCAATATATGCGGGATGCTCCGCCAGCCCAGCTTGAAAACTATGTGAAGTACATCGGAACCCGTGATGGCGTAGAAAAGATTGATGAGAGCAAGCTGCTGCTTCCGGCTACGGTAAAACAGCAACAGCTCATCAATCAGCTCATCCGGGATATTCCCTCTGCCAAGGAAATGCTGGAGTATGCCGACTACTGCGAGAACCCTACCATCGGCAACGCTACTGAGTTTATTTCTCTGGCACTGGAGCAGAACCGGGGCCTCATCGGCAAACGGGAAAACTATGTGGATTACATCGCAGGCCGCCCTCGTGTGGAGCGCATCGGCGAGCATGGCCTCTTCACCGATGCAGGCGTTCCGGTGGTGCTGGCACAAGTGCAGGAGGATGTGTGTGGTAACAAAGGTGCTGTCTGGACTCATGTTATCAGTCTGCGCCGGGAGGATGCCGCAAGGCTTGGGTATGACAGCGGAAAACAGTGGCAGGATTTGCTCCGCAGTAAAAAAGCCATGCTTGCCAAGCACATGAAGATCGACAGCGAGAATCTCCGCTGGTATGCCGCCTTTCACAATGAAAGCCACCATCCCCATGTGCATCTCATGGTCTACTCCGCCAAGGACAATGACGGCTTTCTCACCCAGCCAGCTATCGAAGCCATGCGCTCAGAGATGGCGCATGATATCTTCCGTCAAGACTTCGCTCACATTTATGAGCACCAGAATGCCGCCAGAAGCGATCTCAAGCAAGGTGCTGCCGATGTAATGACCGAACTGCTTTCACAGATGCAAAATCATGTCGGTGAAAACAAAGCCATAGAAGCGGATCTGCTGTTGTTATCAAGACGGCTTCAAAACACGGGGGGCAAAAAGGTGTATGGTTATCTCAAAGCAGATGTAAAAGCCATTATCGACCGCATTGTGGATGAGCTTGCCAAGGAGGAACGAATCGACAAGCTGTACCGGGCATGGAACGACTGGCAGAATGAAATCCTAAAGACTTATTCAAATAAGCTGCCGCCCCTGCCGCCTCTATCCCAGCAGAAACAATTTAAGAGCATTAAAAACATGGTGATTGCCGAAGCGTTGAAGCTGGGTGGTCACCATGTTTCATTTGAGGATGAGGCAATGCCGGAACCGGAGCTGCCGGAGCCTGCCGATGTTCATGTGGATGATGCTTTTATGGAGCCTCCCGATGCGGCCTTTCATGCTGAGTGGAGCGAGCAATACAAACTGGCGAGGCAATATCTCTATGGCAGTGGGGATGTTCCGCAGGATTTTAGTGAGGCATACCAGCTGTTCCTTTTGGAAGCGGAATCCGGCAATGCCCTTGCCATGCATGATCTCGGCAGAATGTTTGCGGATGGCTTGGGGCGTGATATTGATTTACAGTCATCTCATGCTTGGTACGAAAAAACTCTGACTGCTTTTTTATCCGCAGAGGAAGAAAAGCCCAAGACCTATCTGGAATATCGCATCGGAAAAATGCACGCCTCCGGTCTTGGCACTGTGCAGGACTATGAGCAGGCAGCCTCATGGTTTCAGGAAGCGGTGGATAAGAACCACAAGTATGCCCAATATTCTCTCGGCTCTTTGTATTACCGTGGTCAGGGTGTTCCGCAGGATTATGTAAAAGCGCTGCAGCTCTACAGTCTGTCTGCCGCACAGGGCAACCCTTATGCGGATTATGAATTGGCGAAGATGTATCGGGATGGCGTTGGTACCACAGTGCGCCCTGAACTTTCCTCCCAGCATTTCAAGTCTGCCTTTACCGGGTTTTATCGTCTGGAACAGGAAAGCCATGATGATAGGCTGCAATACCGCCTCGGTCAAATGCTCTACACCGGAACCGGTACGGACAAGGATGTGCAGGCGGCGGTTTCCTATCTGGAGAAATCGGCGCAGCTTGGAAATGTCAATGCACAGTATCTGCTGGGTAAGGTGTGTCTGGAAACCGGCATCGGTGATCCGGCACAGGCGATAGTTTGGATGAGCAAGGCAGCGGAAGCCGGAAACGCCGGAGCGCAATATGCCCTTGGCAAGCTGTACCGGGATGGCGCTCATGTGGAAAAAGATATTCAAAAGGCAGTGGCCATGTTCACAGCCGCCGCAGAACAAAAAAATGAGTACGCCGCCTATCAGCTTGGCAGGCTGTATCTCGCCGGTACAGATACCCCTAAGAATGTTCCGGAAGCGGTCAAGTGGTTCACGCTCTCCTCTGATCTCGGCAATGCCTATGCGCAGTATGCTCTGGCAAAGCTGCATCTTGCCGGTGAGGATATGCCCAAGGACGTCAGTGAGGCAATTCGGCTGTTCACCTTATCGGCAGAGCAACAAAATGAGTTTGCGGCTTACCAACTCGGCAAGCTCTATCTGGGGGGCGAGGATGTGCCAAAGGATGCGAAGGCTGCGATCCGCTGGCTGACCGCCTCCGCCGAAATGGGAAACCAGTTTTCGCAGTATGCCCTGGGCAAGTTGTATTTCTATGATGGCGATGTTCCTCGTGATAAGGAAAAGAGTTTGTACTGGCTGGGACTATCTGCAGCGCAGGGCAATGCTTATGCGCAGTTTCTCATCGACAATATCAATGCCCAGAGCAATCCATCGGTGCTGTTGGCAGCCACCAGACTGTTTCGCCAGTTGGAGAACCTGTTTCATGAGGACTATCGCAGAAGCGCCGGTGTCGATCACATCGACCGCAAGCGCAGAGGTCAGCTGCAGGAGAAAAAACAGGCGCAGGGTCACAAGCGTGATGACCATGCACCGCAAATTCATTTATGATGGGAGGTTTTATTTTGTCAGGCTATATCTATTTTACAGACGAGCAAAAGGAGCGAGCGAACTCAGTGGATTTGGTGGACTTCCTCCAGCGGCAGGGTGAAAAGCTCCTGCCCTCCGGCAGAGATAAGCGGCTGGTCAGTGACCACAGCATTACTGTTCGTGGTAATCGCTGGTACGATCATTCCGCTGAACAGGGCAGCTATGCCATTGACCTTGTGAAACGGCTCTACAATCTGCCCTTTCCGGAGGCGGTCAGCCTTCTGCTGGGCGGCGAGCAAGGAGTGGAATACCGACAGCACAGCGGGAACAGAGAACAGGAGCAGCGAAAACCCTTTGCCCTTCCGCCAGTGCACACCGATATGCGCCGGGTATTTGCCTATCTCATCAAGCAGCGCTGTATCAGCCGGGAGGTGCTGTCTGAGTTTGCCAGAGAAAAGCTGCTGTTTGAGGACGGTGAGTATCACAATGCTGTGTTTGTCGGCGTGGATGAAAATGGTGTGGCTCGCCATGCTCATAAAAAAAGCACCGCCACCGGCAGCAGCTTTCGCATCAATGTAGAGGGCAGTGATCCGGCTTATAGCTTCCACTACCTCTCGAAAAATCCCTATCCACACCGGCTGTTGGTATTCGAGGCTCCCATAGATATGCTTTCATACATCAGCTTGCATCCGCACAACTGGAAAAGCGCCAGCTATGTGGCGCTGAACGGTGTGTCGGAAAAGCCCATCCTCAAACTGCTGGAGTTATATCCGCAGCTCGACCATGTGGTGCTGTGCCTCGACCATGATACCGCAGGCATCGAAGCTGCCGAGCGCATCTACGACACTTTGATAGAGCAGGGTCAGCCTGCAGTAGGTCAGGCACAATCCAAATATAAGGACTGGAATGAGGATTTAAAGGCAAAAAGTGGATTTACTCCTATTCCTGCTGAAGAACATCCTCAACTGTTACTCCGGGACGAGATATGTAAAGAAATCAATCGGTATGCACGAGAGCATCCAAGTGCTGACTGCTCCGCTATTGTGTTCCGAAATATCCTGCAAAACTGCAAAGATAATCCTCAGCATATAAAAGATTCACTGATAGAGCTGGCCAGTCTTTCTGTGCTGGCCGCTTCTAAGGAATACAAAAGCATCGGTCACAGCCGGGATTTATCTACTGTGAACAGCCGCTTGAACTATGGATTTAAACCTTACCAAAATCGTGGCAGGCTGGAAAACAAATTGAGCGACATCAGAAATACTCTGGTGCCGCTTTTTTCATGCTCCCAAATAGAAACACAGTATGAAAAACAAAGCCGTGCGGAGCACTATGAACAGCTGGCATCCGAATGCTTAAAGGGCGCTGTCCTTGCGGAGCTTTCCATTCAGCAAGCGGCAGAGAAAAAACAAGAGCAGTGCGGCCTGTGTTTGTCATGAGCCGTCTGCCGGAAAGGAGAACCCCTATGCCCTCACAAGTAACTATCCTAATAGCAGTGGTCGCCGTGATGTTCTCCGTCATCGGCGGCCTTTCTCTTTTAGCACACTATTACACCCTCAGTGGCATCAAGTCCAAGACGGTGGGTGACGGTCAGCACGGTACCGCCCGTTTCGCCACCGAGGGCGAGATTAAAAAGACATACACACATGTACCCTATGAACCGGAGAAATGGCGGCGTGGGCAAAATCTGCCCGCTTTGCAGGGGCTTGTGGTAGGCTGCAAGCAAAAGGCAGGCGCCACTATCGCCCTCATTGATGACGGCGACATTCACTGCCTCATGATCGGTGCTGCCGGTGTCGGCAAAACCGCCAACTTTTTATACCCCAATATCGAATATGCCTGTGCTTCCGGTATGAGTTTCCTCTGCACCGACACCAAGGGCGATCTGTTCCGCAACTACGCAGGTATCGCCAAAGATTACTATGGCTTCAAAATTTCCGTATTGGATCTGCGCAATCCCACACGCTCGGACGGCGACAACAATCTGCAGCTGGTCAACCGCTATATGGATGCCTACATGAAGAATCCCGATAACCTCGCTCTGAAAGCGAAAGCTGAGAGGTATGCCAAAATCACCGCAAAGACCATCATCACCAGCAACGGTGAGGATGCCAGCAGCTACGGTCAAAACGCCTTCTTCTACGATGCCGCCGAGGGATTGCTAACATCCGTCATCCTGCTGATTGCGGAATACTGCCCTCCGGAGAAGCGGCATATCATATCGGTGTTTAAGATGATACAGGATTTGCTCGCTCCCTCACCGGTGAAGAACAAAAGCCAGTTCCAGCTGCTGATGGACAAACTGCCCTCCGACCATAAGGCAAAATGGTTTGCCGGTGCAGCCCTCAACACCGCCGACCAAGCAATGGCCTCGGTGCTGTCCACCGCCATGTCCCGCCTCAATGCGTTTTTGGATTCGGAAATGGAGCAAATTCTCTGTTTTGACAGCTCGCTGGACACCGAAACCTTCTGTAAGGAGAAGTGCGCCATTTTCATTATTCTGCCGGAGGAAGATAACACGAAATATTTTATGGTGTCTCTGTTCCTGCAGCAGCTCTATCGGGAGATGCTGACGGTGGCTGATGAATACGGCGGCAAGCTCCCCAACCGGGTGATGATCTTCGCTGATGAGATCGGAACCATTCCAAAAATTCAATCGATGGAAATGATGTTCTCAGCCGGACGTTCTCGCCGGATTTCTATGGTACCGATCATTCAATCCTTTGCACAGCTTGAGAAAAACTACGGCAAAGAGGGCAGTGCCATCATCATCGATAACTGCCAAGACATTCTGTTCGGCGGCTTTGCCCCAAACTCTGAGAGTGCAGATATCCTCTCAAGGGCGCTGGGCAACAAGACCGTCATGTCCGGGTCTATCAGCAGAGGAAAAAATGATCCCAGCCAAAGCCTGCAGATGATCCAAAGACCGCTGATGACACCGGATGAGCTTAAAACACTTTCCAAGGGTAATTTTATTCTGGCCAAGACCGGCTGCTACCCTATGCGCACCAAGCTGCCGCTGTTCCTCAAATGGGGCATCCGCTTTGAGAAACCCTTTGAGGTTGAGGAACGTGCAGCCCGAAAGGTTGCCTACGCCGACCGCTTCGAGCTGGAACAGGAAATCATGAACCGTCGCTGTGCCTATGATGAGGATGACTTTGCGGAATTTCCCGAACCACCCGGTGGTGACCGCAGCGGTGGTACGCTGTATACGCCGGTGCAGGAGCATGAGTCGGAGACGGAGCCTCCTGCCATGCCTCTGCGCACCGATTAAGGAGGTGTTCATGGTTGAACTATCTTTCCTCACTCTATGCACAGGATGTCCCGCATCGTGCTGTTGCGGTCTATCGCTATTTGAAAGACCGGACAAATAAGGATGGAACCTGTTATCCTTCCATCGGCACTATCGCCAAGGACTTAAAGCTGTCTCGCCGCACCGTTCAGCGAGCCATCGCTGATCTTGAAAAGACCGGCCATCTACAAAAGGAACAGCGTTGGCGGGAAAACGGCGGCAAGAGCAGCCTGCTGTTTACGGTGAAATGAAAAAACACATACCCTGCCGCCAAGGGAGCAGTGCGCTCTCTTGATGGCATGAGGTATGTGTCATCATGGCCTATGCAGTGAACTTTTCACTCTAAGGATTTCTTTAAACACAGAGAAAGAACAATCTATCTTTATGGGATTATAAGCTACCTAAAGATAGAAGATGTGTCAAATTATTTAGCATCCAATAATGCTTTGATGATTACGATAGCCACTTTAATCTCCCTTTCATCGCACATATGAATCAGGTGGATGAGTTGTTCTTTTTCCCTGGTTTTATGCTGCATTTCAGGATAAAAGATTGTATCTGCTGATATTTTCAATGTGCATATGATCTTAGACAACACTTGGATGCTTGGGTATTTATTTTCGTTTTCAATAGCCATGATATACCGTGATGTAACCCCAACCCGTGTGGCAAGGTTGTCCTGCGTTAATCCTGCCTCTAACCGTGCGCTCTTAATTAATTTTCCTAAAGTTATAGGTGATTCACCCATCGGCACTTCACCTCCGAACAGTTGCCTGTTTATTATTAAAATGAACCCTCTTGATATTTTTACTAAGGTGCTAAAAATTTGTAGCCATAACCAACTAATGTTTGAATGTAGTTTATACTTGTAGAATTTATAGCCATCTTGCGCCGCAAATTGTATATAATATTTTCCACAGCGTGTTGATTACACACATACTCTTCTCCCCATACGGTCTCATAAATTTGGGATTTTGTAAATGCCCATCCCGGATGGATAGCCAAAAAGTACAAGAGATCAAATTCTTTCGTGGTGAGGTCTATGCGGTTGTTATTTATTAAAACACTGCGATGGCAAGGATTGATTACTAAATCCTTAAAACGCAGCTCTGATTGTAATGTTGCTTCTTTTAAGTTATCCACTTTCTCATTCCTCCTTGGCTACATGAATTTCATGCCAGATTGATGTCCCTCATTGCCTATCTCGCCATACGACTTATCAAAAAAGTGACGAGTTTTATCCAATCGATCATCCGGTTTTCTGGCCTGAGTAAAAGTTTCACCGGTGTTCTGCTGATACCCTGCCCGTTCTGTTAAAAAGACTCCACGACCTTTTGTAAGTTCCGAAAGCTGCTCTTTATAAAATTGTGATGTGCGAGCCGGAATTTTTCCTGATACTACGACTTCGTTGTGCTGTGTCTTTATTGATACAAT
>Ga0123335_1001838_pt1 | contig 33347 bp, 27 predicted proteins | sample BiotimSIPDNA_2_FD_89707 | JGI IMG/M metagenome (GOLD analysis project Ga0123335, IMG submission 89707) | Anaerobic biogas reactor microbial communites from Washington, USA - Biogas_R2 time_0 SIP DNA | ecosystem: Engineered > Bioreactor > Anaerobic > Unclassified | place: Washington, USA... | reverse complement strand
GACAAACTTTTCAGGAAACGAAGAACAAGTCATGCTGTGGCAAATCAACCCGTTGTTGGCCCAGGTCGCGGCACCGCCCCCGGCCGGCTTTCCTTGGTACGTGATATTATTGATCGCGATCGGCGTGATCGCGGTGTCGTTCTTTTTGGGCGACTATCTGGGCAAAAAGCTGCGCATGCCCGACCACGGCTGGAGAATCAGCCTGGCGCTGTTCACCTTGCTGGCGTCCGGCGCCATCGTGTGGATGGGACCGTCGCTGAAACTGGGCATCGACCTGAAAGGGGGCGTGATCCTCGTCTACGAAGTCGATCAAACCCAAAAACGCACCGACCAAACGATCGACATGGACGAGCTGATCGCCGCCATCCGGGAACGCATCAATCCCGGCGGCCAGCGCGAAATCACCCTCCGCAAACACGGCGTCGAGCAGATCGAAATCATCATCCCCGAAGTCGAAGAAGCCGAGGTGCAGCGGATCAAGCGGCTGATCACCACGACGGGAAACTTGCAGTTCCGCATGTTGGCGACCAAGCGAAAATACAGCGACCTGATCGATAGGGCCTTGGACAACCCGCAACTTCCGCAACTGATGGACGCCAACGGCCAATTGCGCGCATGGTGGGTGCCGGTCAAATCCGGCATGGAAGATTCGTTCCTGAAAGATGCGCAAATCGCCGTCCGCAAAGTCCAGCGGAAGGGCGAGGACGTGCTCGAAGTCCTCGTCGTCAGCGAAAACAAAAACGTCACCGGAGCGTATCTGGTCGACGCCCGGCAAGGCGCGGACCAAACCGGCAACCCCTGCGTGAACTTTGAATTCGACGAGGCCGGCGGCCGGCTCTTCGGCGAACTTACCGGAGACAACCAGCCCGACACGCAAACCGGCTACCAATATCGGCTGGGCATCATCCTCGACGACTACATGTATTCCGCGCCCGGACTGAAAAGCAGGATTTACAAGCGGGGCGAAATCACCGGCGGTTTCAGCAAGCAAGAGGCCGAGGAATTGGCCGCCGTGCTGCGTGCCGGCAGCCTGCCCGCCGCTCTGGCCAAAGACCCGATCAGCGAGCTGTTCAGCGGTCCCACCCTCGGCAGGGACACGATCGAAAAAAGCACCTTCGCCATGCTGATTTCGTCGATTCTCGTGCCGCTGTTCATGATCGCCTACTACCGTTTTTCCAGCATCGTGGCCGTTTTCGCCCTGTTTCTCAACCTGCTGGTGCTGTTCGCCGTGATGCTCTCGGTGAAGGCCGTATTTACCCTGACCGGCTTCGCCGGCGTTGCCCTGACCGTCGGCATGGCCGTGGACAACAACGTGCTGGTGTTCGAGCGATTGCGCGAGGAATTGGAGCGCGGGGCCGCGCTGCGCATGGCCATCCGCAACGCCTTCAATCGCGCCAGCACCACGATCATCGACGCCAACCTGACCACGATGATTACGGCCACCGTGCTGTACGTCATCGGCACCGACCAAGTCAAAGGCTTCGCCGTCCCCCTCTGGATCGGCGTCCTGGTCAGCATGTATACCTCGATCTTCGTCGCGCGGATCATCTTCGACATCGCCGAAAAGCGCCGCTGGATCAACGAATCCAACATCTCCTGGTTCCTCGGCACCCGCATGTTGGGACGCACGAAGATCGACTTTATGCGGGCGTTTCCCTTCACCGCCACAGCCTCGGTCCTCTTCATCATCCTGTCCGTCGCGGTGTCGATCAACCGCGACAAGGGCCTGTTGGACATCGATTTCACCGGCGGCGTATCGGTGCAAACGCTGTTCAACAACACGCAAGACATCGAACAAGTCCGCAAGAAACTCAGCGACCGGCTCCCCGACCTGGCCGTCAGCGGCGTCAGCCTGATGGAAGAGGAGAAGCAAGGAGTACGCTTCATTGTCAACACGTCGGAAATGGAAACTGACACGGTGAAGCGCGTCCTGACGGAGACGTTCGGCGGCGAACTCACACACAACTCGCTCGAATTTTCGCCGCCTTCAGCCGTGGCTTCCAGCCCGCCGGGCGAACCGGTCGGCAAGCCGGGCGAACCGGTTGAATCGGCCGAGCCTGCCAAACCGGCCGAACCGGCGGCCGAAGGAACCGCTCCGCCCGGCGGCGAACAGTCGCGCCGCGACCTGCCGCCGCGCACGATGCTGGCCTTCGCCGGCGAAGACTCGCTGGCCGTGATGCTTGCCGACAATGAGCCGGCGGCGGAACCCGACGGCGTCGCCGGAGAAAAATCGCCCGACCCCGGCGAGCAGGCGCCGAAAGCCGCCGAAGGCGAGCCGCTCCCCGAAACGGACATCCCCGCGCACGTCGTCGAGGAGCAGCCCGCCGGACCCGATCCCTTCGCCGGCGGCGTGCAATCGGAATTGAAATTTTCGATGCCGGTCAATCACGAAGCGGTCGTGCAGCTTTTCAAGACGGCATTGGATGAGGCCAATATCGACTCGGAGACGACGGCTTTTTCGATATCCAACCCCGAGTACGACGGTCTGGGCAGCGCCACGCATTCGTCATGGACGTTAAAGACCATGCTCCCCACCGAGAAAGTCGCTTCGTTGCTGGAGAGCATGAAGCGCGATCTGGACGACAACCCCCTCTTTCCAACCTCGAACATGATCGGCACGTCCGTGGCGGGCCATACCCAAGTATTGGCCTTGTACGCTTTGACCGCAAGCTGGTTGTGCATCATCATCTACCTGTGGATCCGGTTCCAGGGGGTTGCCTTCGGTCTGGCGGCCGTCGCGGCCTTGGTCCACGACGTGTTTATCATGCTGGGCGCGGTCGCCGTGAGCATCTACCTGGCCCCCTTCCTGGGATTCCTGCTGATCGACCAGTTCAAGATCAATCTGCCGATCGTGGTCGCCTTCCTGACGATCATCGGCTTCTCGGTGAACGACACGATCGTCATTTTCGACCGCATCCGCGAGGTGCGCGGCAAGAGTCCCGAATTGACCAAAGACATGGTCAATCTCAGCGTGAATCAAACGCTTTCCCGCACTTTGCTAACTTCGCTCACCGTGCTGATAGTAGTCGTCGTGCTATACATCAGCGGCGGCGACGCGATCCACGGATTCGCCTTCGCGCTGTTCGTCGGCGTAGTCGCGGGCACGTACAGCTCGGTCTTCATCGCCGCGCCGATCCTGCTTGCCTTGGTCGGCAAGAGCAAGCATGGCTCCGGCAAAACAGCAGGGTAAGCGGCCCCGGCAGTGAACTGCCGGGCTATTACCGCTTGTCGCTCCGGGCACAAAGATGTGGATAAGGACGTTTACAGCACCCGGTACGCGAGGGGCCGCCCACGCTATGCTTTTTTCCGCTTCGGATGCTGTTGAAATTGCCGGCGTCGTTCGGAGCGGGTGGCGTGGCGGACTTTGGCCTCGGCCAGCGGGCGGCCCAACTGCTCGCGCATCTGGGCGATGCGGTCGCGGATGGCCGCCGCACGCTCGAACTCCAACTCCTCGGCCGCCGCGAGCATCTCGCCCTCCAACTCGGCCAGATACTCCTCGGTTATGTACTGCGTTTCGTCGCCGCGGCCGACGGCCGCGTTCGCTCGGAGGTGGGCGGCCGCCTCCGACTCGATCCCCGCCCGGATGCTCTTGCGGATCGTCTCCGGCGTGATCCCGTTAGCCGCGTTATATTCCTCTTGCATGCGGCGGCGGCGGAGGGTCTCCTCGATCGCCCGCTGCATCGAGTCCGTCACCTTGTCGGCATAGAGCATCACCTTGGCGTTGACGTTCCGGGCCGAGCGGCCGATGGTCTGCATCAGCGAGGTCTCGCTCCGCAAGAAGCCTTCCTTGTCGGCGTCGAGGATGGCGACCAGCGAGACCTCGGGCAGGTCCAGCCCCTCGCGCAGCAGATTGACGCCGACCAGCACGTCGAACTGGCCCAGCCGCAGGTCGCGGAGCAGTTCGACCCGCTCGAAGGCGTCCAGGTCGCTGTGCAGCCACTTGCAGCGGACGTCCTGCTTGCCGAAATATGCGGCCAGGTCTTCGGCCAGCCGTTTGGTCAGCGTGGTCACGAGCACGCGCTCGCCGGCTGCCGCCCGTTGGCGTATCTGTTCGAGCAGATGCGGCACCTGATTCCGCGCCGGGGCCACCTCGATCTCCGGGTCCAGCAGGCCGGTCGGGCGAATGACCTGCTCGACGTATTCCCCGCCGGTCTTCGACAGCTCGTACGGACCCGGCGTGGCCGAAACGAAAATCACTTGATTGATCCTCTTTTCCCATTCCTCGAATCGCAGCGGCCGGTTGTCCAACGCGCTGGGCAGACGAAAACCGTGCTCGACCAGCGTCGCCTTGCGGTTGTGGTCGCCGGCGTACATGCCGCGAATCTGCGGCGCGGTTACGTGCGACTCGTCGACGAACAGCAAAAAATCGTCGGGAAAAAAGCTCATCAGCGTGTCGGGGGGCGAACCGGGCGCACGGCCCGACAACGGACGGCTGTAGTTCTCGATCCCCGGACAGTAGCCCATCTCCTGAAGCATCTCCAGATCGTAGCGCGTCCGCGCGCTGAGCCGATGGGCCTCGAGCATCTTGCCCTGCTCCTTGAACAGCTCGAGCCGCTCCTTCAACTCCTGCTTGATCTCGGCCACGGCCCCCTCGATCCGCTCTTCGGGCAGGACGAAATGCTTCGAGGGATAGACGAACATCCGCTCGCTCCGCTCGATCACCTCGCCGCTGGTCGGATTGACGACCGAAAGCTGCTCGACTTCGTCGCCCCAGAACTCGACGCGGAAGGCGGTTTCCTCGTAGGCGGGCCAGATTTCCACGCAATCGCCCCGAACCCGGAACTTGCCCGGCTGAAACTCGATGTCGTTCCGCTCGTATTGAATATCGACCAGCTTCGAGAGCACCACGTCGCGGTCGATCGACTGCCCGACCTGCAACGCGACCATCATCGCCCGATAGTCCTCCGGCGAGCCGAGACCGTAGATGCACGAAACGCTGGCCACGATGATCACGTCGCGGCGGCTCACAAGCGCGCTGGTGGCGGCCAGCCGCAGCCGCTCGATCTGCTGGTTGATTGAGGCGTCTTTCTCGATGTAAATGTCGCGCTGCGGTATGTACGCCTCGGGCTGGTAGTAGTCGTAGTAGCTGACGAAATAATGGACGGCGTTGTGCGGGAAGAACTCCTTGAACTCGCTGTACAACTGCGCGGCCAAGGTCTTATTGTGCGACATCACGAGCACGGGCCGCTGGAAGTGCTGTATGACGTTGGCCATCGTGAACGTCTTGCCCGACCCGGTAACGCCCATCAACACCTGCTCCTTCTTTCCTTCGCGCAGACCTTCGACCAGCGCCTCGATGGCTTGCGGCTGGTCTCCGGCGGGTTGGAACGGGGCTGCGAGTTGGAACATGAGAATAGAGATAAGGGGATAATACGTAAGGACCGAGGGAAGACAATAGTTTAAGGTCGGAAATGATTGATTTGCCCTATGGAAGGAATTGTGGTGTACAAATGGATCAACTCGTTCCAAGTTCATGGTTAAAGGTATCGAGCGAGCGGATTAACGGGGCAAGACACGTCTGATCCGTCTCAAATGCGAAGGATAGACGATTTAAATACTCGCCGAGGAAAACAAGCTGACCGGATACGAGTACATGTCCGTGTGCGCGCATTGACAATTCAAGACACTTTGCGTGCTCGTATACTTCTTCAAAGCGAGCCTTTCCATTCATATGTTCATCCATGCCTCGCAGAGATTCAATAGCAGCATGGAATGAATCCTTGCTCCAGTAGAATGGTCGCTGTGCGGAGAAACCATTACATCTTACAAACATTTCAGCGCTAAATCCTGGTCCATCGGAAAAATGTTGAAAGTTGCGAAGTTCTAGCACTTTGTCGAAGCAATTGGTAACAAGCACAATTGTGGATTGGGATTCTGTATTCATAATATCAGGCTGGATCAACACCGTTCGTTGTCCGTTGTCCTTTGTGAAACATGAACGCGAAACCGATGGCCACGTCCGACAGTTGTCGAATCTTCAAGCGGGCCTCCTCATTTTCCTCGCATCGGCAATTCACGTATTCGCAGCCGGGCTTCCTCGACCGTGACAATCGCTCCCTTGAGAAGCGGCTCGGAGGCTTTTTCCAGCGCCACCGCCAGACGGTCGATCACATGGGGGGCGCGAGTATTCTGGAGTCGAAACACCATCACGCTGGTCCTGCAATCGCCGGCCATCGCCGCGATTTCACCAAAATCCAAGTCGAACGTAAGGATGATTCGATCCTCGGCGACGGCTTTGGAGAAAATCTCGCCGTTCGGCAACCGGGCAAGACCCTCTTCGCCCAAGTGGATGCATTCATGCCCTTGATCTCGTAGCCACGCCGATACTTTCCGGGAAACTCCCATATCACACAAAAAGCGCATGCGTTTCTCCTAGACTCCGACAATTTGGTCTTGGGTCAGCCAAGCGGCATAGAGAAGAGCTTGCTGGATGTCCTCCGGCTCCAACTCGGGATAGCCATCCAGGATTTCCTGATTGCTCGCTCCGTGAGCGACTTGACCGACGATCACGGAAACCGGAATGCGCATGCCGCGGATGCAAGCCCGTCCGCCCATGATCTGGGAATCAAATGTAATTCTGTCAAGTTGGTGCATGCGATTGCTCCTTGAAAATGAAGGGCGTCCCCTTCAGTATTATACCATTACGGCCGGGAGCGGCCCAATCCCTCACTGTAAAAAAGATCGATTTACTACACCAGAACCCGGACGCAAAACCCGATGTCCGCTCCGACCGCCTGGGCGTAACGGTAGAGCGTATCAACCGTGGGATTCAAGTAGACGCCGTTTTCGAGACGGCTGACGGCCGAGCGGTCCATGCCGCTGCTCGCGGCCACGTCGCTCAGACTCATCCCTTTCTGCTCGCGGTGTTTTTTCAACTTGCCCAACAGCGCCCGAAGCTCTATGTATTCGCCTTGGGGAACGCTCTCCTTGGCGTCGCCGGCGGCATCAGTCGCCTTATTGTCGTCGGGTTTGCATATCGGTTTCGCTCTCTCGGCGATCGGAGGCAGCGGCTGATGTGAATATCCGCCCGGCGCCGTCTGATACCAATAGTAAACGGCGGCGTAATCGATCCAGCAGCCGCCGCCGGCCACGGCTTTCATCCAATCCGCTCGATTGGGAACCTGTTTTTCGGCGGTCCAGGATATTTTCCATTTTATAGACTCATCGAACCGGATCGGCAGGTGATCGTGAAAGCGATACACCGACAACAAATAAGGCGTCTTGTTCTGAATCAAGGTGATGCCGGCCCTTGGACCAACGAATGTTTTGCGAAATCCCCAACTGAAGGTGAATGAGTCCTCGGAGCCGAGATAGTCGATCTTGCGTTCCTGGCCGTCGATGTCGATTTCGTTGTTGCCTTCCATGCAGATTTCAAAGTTTTTAAATAGCGGTTCCTCGGTGGCGATGCTAAACTGCCGGCCGAGGATGTGCCCGGCGCCGTTGACTTCGAGAAATGTTTCGGTCGCATCCGGCGTCAATTGGAAGCATTTCCGATTATATGTGGCGTGAAAATAGCCGAGTTTGTCGTTCCACTCCGGCAACCGTTCCCATTCGACAAAGCTGTAGTTGGTGAATTTTCTGTCGGCGTCGTTGCGCAAATACACGCGAGCGCGGGATTTGAAGGGCATGGGTATGTAACAGTTGTAGCATCGCGGCGCGCATTCGAGAAACCGCGAGCAATAGTCCATCGACATGCCGTTGCAGCCGTCGCCGAAAAAATCGGCCAGCGGGCAATGCACGGCCGGCTCTTGCGAGTCGTCATACCAGATTTCCAGGACGACGCTTCGAGCGCCCAACTCATCGGGATTATGCCTCGTGAAATGGAGAAGGCGGATGACCCCGGGGCCTTGCAAGTCCGCCACCAACATCTTCTTTTTCGGTTCGAGCCTTGGAAGCTCGGGGTAGCGATCGTAGTTCCAGCCGGAGTTGGTAACTTCCGTCTTCGCGCCGGCGTGGATTTCGGCGATGTCCAGAGGATCGGCCAAGACGGTTGCCCGCAACGAAAGGACGCACGCAATTGCTCCGACAATCGCACAGCATATACTTGACGTACAACGCATGGAAAGGCTCCTCGCTATTTTGATCTTTGCGTCGGCTTGTCTTTCAGATAATAGTGGCACAGGGCGATGGCCAGGGCGTCGGCCACGTCGGGCGGGTCGGGCACGGCGGAGAGGGCCAGCTCGCGCTGAATCGCCCGCTGCACCTGCGACTTCGACGCGCGGCCGCTGCCGGTCAGAATCCGCTTGATCTGCGTTGCCGAATAGTGTTTTACGGGAATCCCGGCCTGTGCCGCCGCCAGGCAGATGACGCCCCGAGCGTGGCCCATCAGAATCGCCGTCCGCGGCCGGGCGTAGTGCGAATATAGTTCTTCGAGCGCCATCACGTCGGGCTTCAAACCGGCAATGACCTCGGCCAGGCCGACGTGGATTTCCAACAGTCGCTTTGTCAGCGACCCGCGAGATTTTCCCCGCACCACGCCCGCCTCGCACAATTGCAGCCGCCCGCCGTCGGCCTCCAGCACGCCGTAGCCGGTGATGTTCAGTCCGGGATCGATGCCGAGGATGCGCATGATTGGATCAATGACGAATGTCGAAACTCAAATGACGAATGAATGACGAAAACTAAATGACGAATGACGAAAGCACGATCATAACGATTCGTCATTTGAATTTCGACATTCGACATTCATTCGTCATTTGAGTTTCGACATTCGTCATTTTTATACTCCATTCCGTTCCGCCCGGCCGGTCTTCGAGAATGACGCCGATCTCGGCCAGACGGTTGCGGATTTGATCGGCGGTGGCAAAGTCTTTTTTCTTGCGAGATTCGGCGCGAAGCTCGATCAGCAACTGCATCAGCTTGCCGGTCAGTTCGTCGTCGCCCGAGGCGGCCGTTTCTTGCGGCGGCTTGCGAAACAGGCCGAGCGTCGAGCATAGTTCGCGCAATACGACTGCGCCCTGTATCAACGTGTCGAGCTTTTCGGGCGATTGCTTTTTCGGGTCTTCGAGTTTTTCGTCATCGACGAACTTGTTCAGCGCCCTGACCAGATCGAACAGCGCAGCGATTCCGCCGCCGGTGTTGAAGTCGTCGTCCATCGCTTCGAGAAAGCGGTTGCGATGTTCGGCGACGGTTTTCAACAGCGGATCAATCTCGCCGGCTTTCACTTGTTTAGCGGCCGACGGCACGTCGGCCCCGGCAGCGCCCTTGGTCGCCGTGCCGGCGACCGCTAAACTGTCGTCGCCCGTTTTACGGGTCGCGGGGGCGTTCAGTTCGTAGTAGCTCTCGCCGGCGACCCGCTCGAACCGCTTGAAGAACCGTAAGAACGTCTCCATGCCGGTCTCGACTTCGCGCAATCGTTCTTCGCTGAAATCGATCGGGCGACGGTAGTGCGTCGAGAGGACGAAGAAGCGGATCGTCTCGCCGGAAAACTTTTTGAGCATCTCGCGGAACGGCTCGGAGCCTTTCGACTTGCTGATTTTTCCGATCTCTTGCGAGGCGAGGTCTCCCTCGGCGGCCGCGCGGGTATTTCGACCGCCCAGCTTGCCGACCTCGCTGCTGGCCTGCATCAGGCCGTTGTGCATCCAGTATTTTGCCATCGGCCGGCCGTGGCAGCATTCGCTCTGTGCGATTTCGTTTTCGTGGTGGGGGAACATCAGGTCCAGCCCTCCGCCGTGGATGTCGAACGTTTCGCCGAGCAGTTTGCGGCTCATGGCCGAGCATTCGATGTGCCATCCGGGCCGGCCGGGGCCCCAAGGACTGGGCCAGGACGGCTCGCCCGGCTTGGCCGATTTCCAGAGTGCGAAGTCGGCGCTCGCCCGCTTGCGCGAGGCCATGCCGCCGCCGTCGCCTTGCAGGGCCTCGACGCCGCGATGGCTCAGCTTGCCGTATTCAGAGCACTTGCCGACCTCGAAATAGACGTCCCCCTCGGCCTCGTAGGCAAAGCCCTTCTCGATCAGCGTCTCGGTGAAGGCGACGATCTCGTCCATCGTTTCCGTGCAGCGGGGAAAATGGTCGATCGAATCGACGCCCAACGCTTCAAGATTGTTCATGTAGTCGGTCGTCATCTCGGCGGCCAGCTTTGTCATCGGCACGCCGCGCGAGTTCGACTCGGCAATCAGTTTGTCGTCGACGTCGGTCACGTTTACAACAAGCGTCACGTCGTAGCCCGAGTAGGCCAGGTATCGCTTGACGGCGTCGAAGATCACCGGGCCGACCATGTGGCCGATGTGGCTCGGCTTGTAGACGGTCGGGCCGCAGAGATAGATGCCGACCTTGCCCGTGGCGACCGGCTCGAAGGGTTCCTTGGTGCGTGAAAGGGTATTGTATACGCGGAGCATTGTTTGATTGTTTTCAGTTTTCAGTTTTCAGTTTTCAGTTTTCAGTTGTCAGTTATCACTTATCAGTTTTCAGTTGTAGGTTTTCAGTTGTCGGCGAAAACGCCTCGCAACTGCGGTCGCGGGCGGCAAGCCGCTTGCGGTTTCGCAATCTTTATCCCCAACCCCTAATCCCTCATCCCCAGCAGCGCCACGCACTGGGCGGCAACGGCTTCCTCGCGTCCGATCGAGCCGATGCCCTCGCCGGTTTTGGCTTGCAACCCGATCCGTTCGAGATCGACTCGGAGAATGTCTGCCAGTCGTTGTCGGATGCTCAGGCGGTGTGTCAGGAGTTTCGGCCGTTGGAGGAAGACGATGCAGTCGATGTTGACGATTTCCCAGCCCAGGGCGGAGACGGCTTCGAGCGCGGCGGCGAGCATCTCGGCCGAGTCGCGGCCTCTGTTAGCCGGGTCGGCGTCGGGGAACATCTGGCCGATGTCGCCGAGGGCGGCGGCCCCCAGCAGGGCGTCGGTCACGGCGTGCAGCAGCGGGTCGGCGTCGCTATGGCCGATGGTCTCGTGGTCGTGGGGTATATCGATGCCGCCGAGCCGCAGCGGTCCGCCCAGCCGCAGTCGATGCGTGTCGTGTCCAATCCCTACGCGCATGTCGTTCGTGGCTTGGCCTCCTTGTGCAAGGCGTTCTCGCGCGGGCGATTATAGCGAAATATCCGGCAGTCGGCAAAGGGGATCGGCTCATATCGCGGGCCGAAACTGAGTCGATCCCCAACTGTAAAACCGGCTTAACGGATCAGTTTTTTCAGTTCCGCTTCCAATTCGGCCGTCGACACGTTGCGGTTGACTACCCGGCCTTGCTGGTCGACGAGAATCATCGTCGGCACGGTGAGGATTCCGAGCGCATTTGCCGGCCGGCTGTCCATGCCGCCTTTTTCGTAAATCTGTTGCCAGGGCAAGGGATTCTCGGCCAGATAGCTTTTTAAGTTCTCCGGCTCGTAGTCCAGGTTGACGCCGATGATGGCGAACGAGCGGCCATACTTGTTCCAGAGTTCCTTGAGCGTGGCCATGTCGGTCTTTGCCGGGGTCGACCACGTCGCCCAATACTGGATCAGCACTACCTTGCCTCGATAGTTGGCCAGATCGACGGGGCTTCCCAGCGGACTTTGCCCCGCGAGTTTGATCTGTTTGCCGACCGAATCGATGCGGGTCAGCGCTCCGGCCGCCTTTTCAGCCGCCGGGGCTTGGGGAAAATCACTGACGATCTTGCCGTACCACTTCTTCGCTGCGGCTTCCTCGCCGCCAAACTCTTCGTTGATGGCCAATTGGAGCATGGCCTCGGCGGCGTCGGGCGAGGCGGGGTAATCGGCAATGAACTGCTCCAGCGTCTTCATCCAATTCGCCTGCACCTTGACGAAGTCGGCCTTCGGCGCCTTCATGGCCAAGTAGTACGAGGCCGTCAGTTCGCGGAACTTCACATAAGCGGCCATGTCGCGGTCGGCGGGATTCTTCGCCAGCCGTTCGTGCAGTGCGGCGAGCCGCTTAGCGCCTTCGTCGTATGCGCCCGACTGAACGGCCGCGCTGAGCATGTCGGCGAGTTGCCGGACCCACATTTCGCGTTGATCCGGGTCTTTCGAGGCGTCGGCGATTTTTTGCAGCAGCTCGGCCCGCTGCTCGGTGTATTTCGCCTGATCGGCGGGCGTATTTGCCTGGGCGGCCTGCTTGTCGAGGTTCTCCAGTTCGGCGAGCAGTTTCTGCGGCATCTCGCCCGCGCCCGCGGTCTGCGAATCTCTCCGCATGGCCATCGAGGCATGGAAGAAGAATCCCTCGGGGGCGGCTTCGGCCTGGCCCTCGACCAAAACTTGCGGCAGGTCGATCACCCGCCAGCGGTCGCCCACCTGGACCAACGTGCCGATCTGCACTTGGCGATGCTGCCCGCCGGTTTCGGCGATGGCGGTTACGTTTTCGTACACCCGCACATCCTTGGTCGATTGATCGGTTCCGGCGGGTACGACGCCGGGTAATCCGGCGCTGAACTGCACCCAGGCAGCGTCGTTGGCGAGCGCCTTCTGTCGCGTGGTCATCGTCTTGAATTCCGTGGTCGCCCGCGTCGCCTTTTTGGCGACGTCGTCGGCCCGTTCCTTGCCCAGCCCAAGCGATGCCAGTTCTTCGGCGGTAAGCACGAGTCGAGCGAAGCGATCGGGGTCGCGGGCGGCGATGGCCGCCACGATCTCGGCGGTGACTTCCTCGGCCGAGATGGCTTTCCATTCGTCGATCACGCCGTCTTCGTTGTGGTCGATGCCCCAGCGGCTGCCGCCGGTATGGAACCAGCGGTATTGGTCGGCCTTGCCGTTGTGGTTCGTGTCGATGTCGCGATATACCTCCAAACCGTCTTTGTAGTAGCTCCACTGATCGACGACGTTGTCGCCGTTGCTATCGACAAAGCGGCGGAGAATGGCGCCGTTGGGCGACTCGACGATCCAGCCGACGTAGCCGTCGATCTTCTTCGGCGTCATTTTGCATTTTGCGGTCTCGGCTTCGCCCGGCCGGTCGTAATCGACCCCCGCTTGAACGGGAACGAGCTTCAGCGCCTGCTCGGCCGAGGGGTTGGCCGCCAGCGCCCAGCCGGGCAATAACACAGTGCTCAATATCCAAACCAACGTCGTTTTTGCCGGTAAATGTCGCATCGTACCACCTTCCTTGCAGCTTGTTGGCGTTATGGGCGGACAAAGCACCGCCGAGACGAACCGGGAGATACACTTCCCATTATTTCGGTCCAGGCAAGGCCGGAACATAATCGGATCGCGGAAGATTTTTCGATTGCACCGGCTTTGCGGGCATTGAGCAGGCTTTTCGGCCGTTTACAGCACCAGTTCGAAATGATCTTAAAAGCCGCCCAGTGCTTTGTCAATCTTGGAGTAATTTGTTCGTAGTGCCGCCTTCAGGCGGAAGTTCCGGCAAAAAGCCGGAACTACGAACATAGAATACCCGTCAATTCAACATTTACAAAGCAGGGTGCTTTGTCTGCTCAAACCCGGGCATTGCTCTTCTGCCCCCCTTACGATTGAGTCTGGAAAAAGCTAAACTGAAAGAGGCGGGAATTGTGCTCGCCGTTGAGGGATTGGTTTAACCGGGCGGCTGACGCTACTTATGGGTGGATTGTTGCGGTAATTGTGGGTAGCAACGCGATCCCGGCGCAACTTCGCTGTTGGTTTGCGTTTGTGTAGTCGGCAGGGTGTCGCTAAAATTAAGCGGGTACGTGTTTTTTAGGAGTCGATTCCGTGCAGATAAGCATTTCGATCCGGCATGGTCGTGTAAGTGAACCAACCCAGGCCATGATTCGGGAAAAGCTGGAAAAACTACCCCGACTCTACGACCGCATCACCTCGGTCCTCGTCACGCTCGATCTGGAACATCGAGACAAGCCCGTGGTCGATCTAAAGGTTCTGGCCAAGCGGCACGAGTTCGTTTCGGTCGGCCAGGGCGAAAATCTGATCGCGGCGGCCGACGCCGCCGTCGAGCGGATCGAGCAACAATTGCGCAAGCACAAGAAGAAGGTCCAGGACCGCCACCGCGTCGCCGGACATAAAGCTGAGATAAACCCGGGAGAGAACGAATGAAGTTCGCTGATTTTATTTGCCGCGAGGCAGTCATTGCCCAACTCGCCGCCCAGGATAAAGAAGGGGCCGTTCGTGAAATGGTGCGAGCGCTATGCGAGGCGGGAAAAGTTCAAGAGGACGACTACGAAGGGATCGTCGAGGCGATATTGAAACGCGAGGAACTGGGTACCACCGGCATCGGCCGGGGAGTAGCCGTTCCGCACACCAAACATGCCAGCGTGGAGCAGTTGATTGCCACCGTGGCGGTCAGCCACGAAGGCGTCGATTTCGCCAGTCTGGACGGAGAACCGGTCTTCATGTTTTTCCTGCTGGTTTCCCCGCCCGACCGGCCGGGCGACCACCTGCGGGCGCTGGAAAACATTTCCCGGCAGCTCCGCGACGATACCTTCTGCCGCTTCCTCAAACAGGCGAAGTGCAAGGAAGACATCTTTACGGTGTTGGACGAAGCAGACCACAACAAGTTCGTTGCGTGACGCCATCATGCCGGAAACCGTCAAGCGAACAGTGGTTGTCACCGATCCGGCCGGCGTGCATGCGCGCACCGCCCTGGCCATTAAGATTCTCGTGGAAAAAAGCGACTCACAAGTCAAACTGATCAAGAACGATCGGCAAGCGACGGCAAACGAGGTTCTGCAAATACTGACCATGGTCGTCGAGCCGGGCGAACAAGTCGAAATCGAGGCCGTTGGCTCCGACGCGGCGGCGGTCGCCGACGCGCTCGAACTGCTGTTCGCCGGAACGTTCAACAACGATTCAAAGGCCGGGTAACCGCCGATGAAAAAACTGCAAGGCATAGCCGTTTCGCCGGGCACGGTCATTGGCGAGGCGCTGGTGATGGACAACGAGGGATTTCGCATCCCCCGCCGGTTCGTCGCGCGCGACGCGGTGGTCGACGAGCTAGAGCGGTTTGACAAGGCCGTGACCGCCGCGGCGCTCGAGATCGCCAATCATCGCGAGTCGGTTTCCGCCCAATTGGGCGAGAAATACGGGGCCATTTTCGAGGCCCACCTGCAAATGCTCCAAGACTCGCGCCTCCGCGACGAGGTCGAGGAACTGATCCGCGAGCGGCACTATTCGCCGGAATACGCGGTCAGCCAGGTCATGCGGCGCTACGCACAGGTCTTTCAACGGCTGCAAAGTTCGTTTCTTGCCGAGCGGGCGAACGACATTTTCGACATTGAAAAACGCCTGCTGCGCCATTTGCTGGGCCGCCGCCGCGAGGGAATTTCGCATCTCACCTCGCCCGTCCTGGTGCTCGCCCACAACCTGACGCCCAGCGAAACCTCGAATCTCGACCGGCGGTACGTCCGCGGCTTCGTTACCGAGATCGGCGGGCCGGGCAGCCATACGGCAATCGTCGCCGAAGCCCTGGAGATTCCCGCCGTCGTCGGCACCGGGCCGTTTCTGACCGATGTGTCGGGCGGTGAAACGGTAATCATCGACGGCGATCACGGGCTGGTGATTCTGCAACCCGACGAGGAAACCCTCGCCCGCTATCGACGCGGGGCCGAGGAGAAGCGGATACAAGCGACCAAGCTCGAACCGCTCCGCGATTTGCCCGCCGAAACCCGCGACGGCGTCCGCATCGAGCTGTTGGGCAATATCGAGTTCCCCTACGAGGTCGATCATTGCATCGACCGCGGGGCGGACGGCGTGGGTCTGTACCGCACCGAGTTCCTCTATCTCGGCGCCGAGGTCGCGCCGACCGAAGAGGTTCACTATCAGGCGTATTCCCGCGTTTTGCAGGCGATGGGCGACAAACCCGTCGTGATTCGCACCTTCGACCTGGGCGCCGACAAGATGCCCGACATGGCCCCGCCCGAGGACAACCGCAATCCCTGTCTCGGCCTGCGGAGCATCCGCCTCGCCCTGCGCAACCTGACCGTGTTCCGCACGCAGTTGCGCGCGATACTGCGGGCATCGGTCCAGGGAAACGCGCATATCATGTTCCCGCTGGTATCGACCCTGCTCGAATTCCGGCAAGCGAAAATGGTGCTGGCCGACGTGATGGAAGACCTTCAAGAGCACGGTTTGCCGTTCAATCGCGACATACCCGTGGGAATGATGGTCGAAACGCCCGCCGCCGCCATGATGGCCGACCGTTTCGTCGATGAAGTCGATTTTTTCAGCATCGGCACCAACGACCTCATTCAATACACGCTGGCGGTCGACCGCGGCAATCGGGACGTGGTCGATCTGTACAACCCCGTCGATCCGTCGGTGCTGAAGCTGATCGGCCTGACGATCGAGGCCGCGGACCGGAAGCAGGTGCCGGTGAGCATGTGCGGGCAGATGAGCGGCAGCCCCTTATACACGATGCTTCTGCTGGGCATGGGCCTGCGGCGGTTCAGCGTCACACCCAGCGCCATCCCGGAAGTGAAAAACATGTGCCGCTACCTGGCCGTGCCCGAATGCCGGGCCGTGGCCGAGCGGGTGATGACCATGGAAAACGCCCGCGACGTGATTACATATCTCAAGGAAGAAGTCAAGAAATTCGTCAAAGAAGTTAACGAGTAAGATAGGTTCCCCGCCGGCAACGGCAGTGGCGGGGAAAATCGAACATGGTTCGATTACGAGTACGCATTCGTTTTACCAAGCAAGGAGACTTGCGACTGATCGGGCACCGCGACTTGATGCGGTGTTTCGAGTGGGTGTTCCGCCGCGCCGGACTGGCGTTGAGTTTCAGTCAGGGGTTCCATCCGAAGCCTCGGATGACGTTCCCCTCGGCCCTGGCGGTTGGAATCGAAGGATTGAATGAAGTGATGGAAGTGGAATTGGCCAAAGCCGCCGATACCGAGGACATATTGCGGCGTTTACGCCTGCATGCCCCGCCGGGGCTTGTGTTCCTCGCGGCGGAAGCGTTGCCGGAAGGCAGCCGCAAGGTCCGCGTCCACAGCGTTTGCTACGAAGCCTCGATTCCCGCGCCCCAGCCCGGCCTCCAAGAGCGGATCGACAGTGTGTTGTCCGCCGCCGCCTGGCCTTTCGTCCGCCCCAATCGGAGCGCGGCGATCGACCTGCGCCCGCCGATCCGAAGCCTGAGCTATTCGGGCGGGACGCTGGCAATGCGGTTGGACTGCGCGGCAGTCGGCGGCAACGCCGGCCCGCGAGACGTGCTGGCGGTTCTGGGCATGGAAGATCTCGAACGGCGAGGCGGCCGACTGCGCCGCACGGCCGTGGAGGTTTGCCAATGAACGATTCCCAAACCCGCTCTCCCCGCCGAACGCGAATGCTTGCTGGTCGGTATTGCCGAACTGGAAAGCCCCATAATGAAACAGGAAATGTTGATCAACGTCGCGCAGCCGGAAGAATGCCGCATCGCGATCGTTGAAGACGGAGCACTCGAAGAACTCTACGTCGAACGCTCCGGCCAAGACAGTTACGTCGGTAACATCTACAAAGGAGTCGTGGTCAACCTGGAGCCGAGCATCCAGGCGGCCTTCGTCGATTTCGGCGTCGGCCGGAACGGATTCCTGCACGTCAGCGACATCGAGCCGCAGTATTTCCGCCAGGGCGGCTTCGATCCGAACAAGGTCTTCGCCTCGGACAGCCAGCGCCGCACCGAGGACTCCGACTTTGGCGACGATGACGACGCTAAGTCCGACGACCAGCCGCGCCGTCCGCAGCAGCGGAAGGGGCGATTCAACACGCGCCCCCGTTTCAAGCCGCCCATCCAGGAAATCCTCCGCCGCGGCGACGAAGTGCTCGTGCAGGTAATCAAGGAAGGCATCGGGGCCAAGGGGCCTACGCTTTCGACCTACATCAGCATCCCCGGCCGATACTTGGTTCTCATGCCCGCCCTGGGGAGAATCGGCGTCTCGCGGAAGATCGAGGACGACGCCGTCCGCCGCCGGCTCCGCGACATCATGCTCGACCTGAATCCGCCGAAGGGCGTCGGCCTCATTGTCCGCACCGCCGGCAGCGACCGAACGCGCCGCGAGCTTTCACGCGACATGGCCTATCTGCTCCGGCTGTGGAAAGTGATCGTCCGGCGGATCAAGCGTTCGCCCGCCCCCGCCGACATCTACGAAGAAAGCGACATGATCATCCGCACGATCCGGGACATCTTCACCTCGGACGTGAGTGCGATCCACATCGACGAGCCGCGGTCTTACGAGCGGGCCAAGGAGTTTCTGCAACTGGTGATGCCGCGGTTCGTACACCGCCTGCATCTCTACGAAGGCAAGGAACCGCTCTTTTTCAAGTACAAACTCGACGAGGAAATCGCCAAAATCCATCGCCGCCGCGTGCCGCTGCGCGCGGGCGGGTCGATCGTAATCGACCAGACCGAGGCCCTGGTGGCCATCGACGTGAACAGCGGCAGTTTCCGCGCCGACGACTCGGCCGAGGAGACCGCCTATCAGATGAACCTGCATGCGGCCCGCGAGATCGCCCGGCAGCTCAGGCTCCGCGACCTCGGCGGCGTGATCGTCAACGACTTCATCGACATGCGCAAGGAGCGGCATCGACGCGGCGTTGAACGGGCGCTGCGCGACGCCATGCGCCGCGACCGTGCCCGCACGAAAATCCTCCGCACAAGCCCCTTCGGGCTGATCGAAATGACTCGGCAACGCATCCGCACAAATCCGAACCGCAGCGCCTACAGCGAATGTCCAAGTTGCAACGGCGTCGGCATCGTGAAGACGGCCGAAAGCATGGCCATCGACGTCGTGCGAATGCTGATCGTCATCAGCCAGCGGCAGACGATCAAAAAGGTCTCCGTCACCGTGGCCGAGGACGTGGCCGATTACCTGAACAACCGCAAGCGGCACGAACTCGCCCGGCTCGAAGAAGAAGGCGGCATGTCGATCCAGATCGTCGGCATCGAGACCGCCTCGCCCGAACACTTGGTCTTCGATTGCCGCGACGCCGAAGAGCGGCAAGTCAAGTTTCCGTAATAGTTCGGGTTAAGCCAACGCGGCCTATATCTGGAATCGGAAATAAAAGAAAACCAATCCGATGGCCAGCAGCACCAGCACGCCCAGCATGGCGAGCGCGAACGGCACCGCGGATGATCTGCGGCGCGGCGCGCTATAGAGCTTCGTCCGCGGCGGATCGGGCACGACGATCGGAGTCTCCAGATATACGCTCGATGGCGGGGCGGGCGGTTCGATCGGCGGCGCTTTCAACAGCGGAGCGGGCGGCGGCGCCGGTGGAAACGCCGCACGACGCCGAAGCAACTGCGCGTCGTAGGCCGCTTTCTTCTCGGCGTTCAACAAACAGATCTTTGCCGCGGCCAACTCGTTCAACAGACGCTGTGAATCGTTGGAATGCGGGCCCGTTTGGAAAGTGCGCACGTGGGACATCTGCCGGTCGGCCGCGTTGGCCAGTACGTCGGGATCGTCCTCGAAATCGGCGACGCCCAGCAACCGGTAGTGGTTCGGCGGCCGCTCCGGGTCGCGAATACCCAGCCACCGCAGATATGGATCGAACTCGTTAGACATGATTCAATTATGCTTCCCCCCGGCTGACAGGACAAGGTGGACCGATATTTCCCCGCCCAGCGGCTTCAGCGTCGCAATGGGGGAACTATAATAGATATAGCGCCAGGAGCCGATCCAGTGCCGGAAAAACCGCCAAATCCGCCCCCATTACCATCGGAAAGAAGCGCCGATGCCGCGCCCAGGGTAAAGCCGCGCGGGTGGTTCTCCGACCAGTTAAACATCGAATCATCGAGTTGGTTGATCAGTTTTTTGGTTCATGGGACAGCCCTGTTCATTTTGGGACTGATTACCGTCAGCGTCGAGTCGGGCGGCGATCGGCTGAATCTGTTGGCGCAGATGAACCGCGACGAACCGGCCCGGCCGGGAATCGAAAGCCAACCGCTGGTTGTCGAGCGGGACCTCGAGGACGGTTTCCCCGCGAAATCCGAGAGCATCGAGGCTCCGTCGCTCGATGCCCCGTTGGATATGCCGCGAGTGGTGGTTTCCGGCGATTCGCCGTCGGACAAGCCGGAGGCGGCGCAATCGACCTCCGCGCCGCGAACCGAGCCGACCAAGCAGCCCAGCGGAAAACAGCGGACGGTCGTCATGCCGTCGGGCGGGGGCTGGGAGGGACGCGACAATCGGGCCGAACTGGCCGGGATGCGCGGTGGATCGAAACAGAGCGAGGAGGCCGTCGAACGGGGATTGAATTGGCTCGCCGCACATCAACGCGAGGACGGCAGCTTCAGCTTCGACCTGAAGAAACCGCCCTGCAACGGCAAATGCCGCAATCCGGGCACCGAAGCCAGCGCGACGGCCGCCACCGGCCTAGCGCTGCTCCCCTTTCTCGGCGCCGGCTACACGCACGAAAAGGGCGAACACCAACGTACGGTCAAACGCGGCCTCTACAGCCTGGGAGCGAGGGCGGTGGTCACGCCGCGCGGCATCGACCTTCGCGGCGGCGGAACGATGTACGCCCAAGGCTTGGCCGCGATCGCGCTCTGCGAGGCATACGGCATGACCCGCGACGAGGCGCTTAAGGACATCGCCCGGGGCGCGCTGCGGTTTATCGTCCACGCGCAAAATCTCGACGGCGGCGGATGGCGGTACACGCCCGGCGAACCGGGCGACGTCACCGTTACCGGCTGGCAATTGATGGCCCTGCGGAGCGGACAACTCGCCAAGTTGGAGGTGCCTTCGCCGACCGTCGGCATGGTCGAACAGTTCCTCGACAGCGTGCAAACCGACGGCGGGGCAAGATACCGCTATCAAATCCAACGCAAGCCGGAACCGACCACCACGGCCGTCGGCCTGCTCTGCCGGATGTATCTCGGCTGGGGGCGCGACCGGCCGGCGCTCTACCAGGGCGTTGCATTCTTGGACAAATGGGGGCCGTCGGAAACGAACATCTATTACGATTACTACGCCACGCAAGTGATGCACTTCTGGGAAGGCCCCGAGTGGGAGAAGTGGAACCGGCGGATGCGCGACCACCTGATCGCCGCCCAGGCGAACAGCGGCCACGAATCGGGGAGTTGGCACTTCCCCGACCAATACGGCGACACCGGCGGGCGGCTCTACACGACGGCCATGTCGCTGTTGATCCTCGAAGTCTACTATCGCCACATGCCCTTGTTCGAGCAGAGGGCGGTCCTCGAACGGCCGTGACCGGGGGGCCGGCGTCACGCTTGCCGGCGGCCGAGCCTTCGCCCGCGGCATTGGGCGAAACAATCATGCACGCGCCGCTCGACTTCGGCCAGCAACGCCCGATCGTCCAGCGCGGCGATTTCCTCCGGCGTCAGCGGAGCGCCGAAGTGAACGCGGATTTTCCCCAACCGCGGAAACAGATGATGGCGCGGCCAGGCCTGAAACGCCCCGTCAATGGCCGCCGGCTGTATCGCTGCGCCCGAACGAACGGCCAAGGCGGTGAAGCCGGACATGAATGGGGCAATCCGCCCGTCGTGGGTCCGCGATCCCTCCGGAAATATCATCACCGGCTCGCCGCGCTTCAGACGGCGCAGCGATTCCTTCATCCCGCTGATGCCCTTCCCTTCCACGTCGAGCGGAATCACCTCGAGCGACTGAAGCAACTTGCGAAAAGGAGCGAAATGAAACAGCGACTCCCGGGCAAGAAAGTTCAGCCGGCGCGGCGAGCCGATGCCGACCATCGGTGGATCGAGATGGCTCTGATGGTTCGACACCACCAGGACGCCGCCGGTCGCCGGGATGTTTTCCCGGCCGCTGAATCGTATCCCGTATGCCAGCACCGCAATCAGTTGCAACAAGCGGCAAAGCAGCTCATACCACAAGCGACTCAAGATGGATCGTTTGGATTTTGACATGTTATGACCGATCAACGATAAATCTTTTCTCGAACAATTTTTTCCAACCGATCGACCACTTGATCGAAAGTCATGCCGTCGGTGCGGACTTCGACGGCGTCGGGGGCCTGCCGCAGGGGGCCGACCGCTCGCGCGGCGTCTTCCCGGTCGCGGCGCTGCTGTGCGGCAAGCACTTCCTCGAACGCGACCGGCTCGCCTTGCGAGTGCAGGTCTTGCAGCCGGCGCCGGGCGCGCTCCTCGGCGTCGGCGGTCAGGAAGATTTTACACTGGGCGTCGGGAAAGGCGACCGTTCCCTGGTCGCGCCCCTCGACGACGATGTTGTCCTTGCCCGCCGCCCGACGCTGCAACTCGACCAGATGCGCGCGGACTTGCGGATTGCCGGCCGCGTAGCGGGTGACGGCCGTCACTTCCGTCGCCCGAATCGCCTCGCCGACGTCCTCGCCGTCGAGCAATATCCGCTCGTCGGCGGACTCGATGTTCAGCTTCCGAGCGAGCCGGGCCAAGTCGTCGGGCGCGTCCCAATCGTATCCCCGGCGGAGTGCGGCCAGCGCCACCGCGCGATACATCGCTCCGGTGTCGAGAAAGCGGAACCCAAGCCGCCGGGCCAACGCCCTGGCCGCCGTGCTTTTGCCCGCCCCGGCCGGACCGTCAATGGTGATTATCATGGTTTTTGATAGGCTGGAGGCTGTAGGGTGCGTGAAACGCACCAATCATCCCTCAATCAAGTTCCTCGTCTTCCTCAACATCCGGCGGTGCGACGTCGGCAGGAGAATGAATTCGTTCTTCCGCGCCGGGCGTGGTAAAGACCTTGTAGACGCACCAGGCCAACAATCCGGTCACGCCGCCCACGGCGAGCGTCATCACGATCCAACCGCCGGTGTTCATTTCGCGGTCTCCTTTTCCGCTCGTTCCATGGCCCGCCAACGCCTGACGGATTGAGCGATCAGTAGTAAAAACAAGATCATCACCACGCCGATGAAGGCCAACGTCACTTGCACCACGGCGCTTTGCTGAATCCGCTGCGTCCAGGTCAACTGTGTGGGGTCGTCGGGGGTTGCGAAGAACTGTTGGTGCGTCCAGAGGGCGAAGATTGCCAACAGATAAGCCGGCGACACGTATTTGATGATGAACTTGACGAAGCGGGGGATGCGGATCTCCGCCCCGCGCTGAAGCTCCTCGAATCCGCGGTCGACGCCCAACACCCAGCCGTAGAGGATCACCTGCAAGGTGGCCAGCACGAAGATGCAGAACGTGCCGATCCAGAAGTCGATGGTGTCCAGGGCCACAAGGTCTTTCGAGAAATAGACCACGAAGGCGGCCCCCACGGCGGTGATGAACCCCAACAGGGCCACCGACGCCCTGCGGTGCAGCCCCAAGCCTTCTTCCAGCAGGGCGATGGCCGGCTGCAACATCGACAGCGAACTGGTCACCGCCGCCAGGAACAGAAGGAAGAAGAACAGGAAGCCGATAAATTGCCCCAGGAACATTTGATTGAATATGTTCGGCAAGGCGACGAATCCCAGGCTGAACGTGCTGGGCGGGTTCTCGATGAACGCCTGGCCGAGAAAAACGAATCCGGTGGGGACGATAATCATCCCTCCCAACGCCACCTCGCAAAACTCGTTCCCCGCCGACGCGGTGAGGCTCGACAGCGCGATGTCGTCGTTCTTTTTCATGTAGCTGGCGTAGGTGATGACGATGCCGAAGCCGACCGAGAGGGAGAAGAAGATTTGCCCCGCCGCCGCCAGCCACATCTGCGGATTGCACAACGACAGCCAGCACTTCTCGCCTGTCATGTCGATGTTCCACATATAGCCCAGGCCGTTAAGCAGATTTTGTTCCGGCAGTTTCGGGTCCGGCGTGCCCAGGGTCAAGACGCGGATTAGTATGACGATGGCGCATAGCACCAGCAGCGGCATGGCCCAACGGCAGAACCATTCGATTCCCTTAGCCAAACCGCGATAGATCAAAATGAAGTTAATGGCGAAGCAGACGGCCGTGAAGAGAACCGCCGAGCCGAACGGCCAATCGCCGTGCGAGGACATCGCGAAGCCGTCTTCATTCATGCCGACAAAGCGGCCGAAGAAGCCGGCGTAGGCATTCGGATCGTCGCCGAAGCTCATCTGCCCGCACAAATACCGCAACGAATACGCCAGACACCAGCCCTCGATGTATACGTAGTACATATAGATCATCACGGGAATGACAACGGCCAACACGCCGCAATAGGGAGCGATGCGGTTTTTCCAGACGGCGCGGTAGATTCCGGGCGTGGAGTTGTAGCCCTGCAAGCCGCCGTATCGGCCCAACGACCACTCGACCCAGGCCAGCGGCAGGCCGAGGATCAGCAGCGAGATGAAATAGGGGATCATGAATGCCCCGCCCTCGTACTGCGCGGCCAGGCCGGGAAAACGGAGAAAGTTCCCCAAGCCGACGGCGCTGCCCATCACCGCCAAGATAACTCCGAGCCGCGAACCCCACGCTTCTTTCGGTCTGTTTGGGTCGATCATGATTTTTCCTTGTCCGCAAAGCCGCTTTGCGATGGTCGCGCCAAAATGGGATTTATGAGAGTCATGGGATTTATGGACGTTAGGGCGGCGGTTGAACTACCACCCTCATAGCAGCGTTATCATAATTCCCATAATTCCCATCAGGTTCGACCCCGGTTCGCGGCATTCCATTACCCCAAATGCGCCGCGTCGATGGCCGATTGCTCGTCTTGCGAAATCTCGCGCGATTCTCCCTCGTCGTCGATCCCGCCGCGGCCGCGGCAAAACGACATCACCGCCTCGACGATCAGCCAGAACGACATTGCCAGGACGATGATCGAGACGCCGGAGAGCGACCATTTTTTTTCGCCCCAGAATCCGATCAGGCTCAAACACATGGCCCAAACCGAGGCCGCCAACATGATCGCCATGGGGACGATCGTGTAGACGATCGGCCGGCGGAGCTTGAACAGGAACACGCTCACTGCCAGCAGGGTTAGCCCGGCCAGCAGTTGGTTTGTCGTGCCGAAGAGGATCCAGAGCGTTTTTCCGGCGGGGATCAGGGCGAAGAAGGCGATGCCGCCGACCGCGATCGCCGAGGCGACGAAGCGATTGGCCAGCAGCCGGACGCGCAGTGCGCGGCCCATCTCCTCGACGTTGAACCGCAGCAGCCGGGTGGCCGAGTCGAGCGTCGTGAGGGCGAAGGCCACGATGGTCACGGCCAGGACGGTCCGGCCGATTTGGCGTGGGATTCCCAATTGGGCCATGAAGTTGGCCCCGCCGCGGACCACGGCGCTGAGTTGCGCGGCGACGCCGGCCCCGCCGATGCCCTTCCAGGTCGAGTAGGTCCCGCCCGGCCCCCAGAATTCCGCTCCCAGTCCGGCTACGCAAGCCAGGATCACCAGCACGGCCAGCGCCGCCTCGACCAGCATCGCCCCGTAGCCGATCGGCAGGGCGTCGGTCTCGCGGTTGAGTTGCTTGACGGTCGTGCCGCTGGAGACCAGCGAGTGAAACCCGCTCACCGCCCCGCAGGCGATCGTGACGAAGAGGAAGGGAATCATCCCTCCCGGCGCGCCGGGCACGTCGGTCCGCACCAGCGGGGCCTCGATGTGGTTCTCGATCCGTCCGGCGAAACCGGCGATCAGCAAACCGATAAACAACGTCGCCAAGGCAAAATAAAGCTGGAAACTGTTGATGTAGTCCCGCGGTTGCAACAGCAGCCAGACCGGCAGCACCGAGGCCAAAAATCCGTAAAACAACAAAACGCCGATCCAGCCGTATTGCGTGCCGGCGACGACCGACCGGACGTCCGCGGCCGCCGCCTCGTTGCCGACGGCCTTCAAGTAGCCGGCGGCCGCCACGGCGCCGTAGGGCAGCTCGAACTCCGGCCGGCCGGCCACCGGCTCGGCGGCTTTTGCAGCATCCAGCGCGGAGCTGGTTTCCGCATCGACGAACCATTGATACGTGCAAACCGGCCGCTCGACGCCCCAAAGAATCAACCCCGCGAAAATCGCCAAGGCGACGACCGTGGTAATGCCCAGCGGAAACCGCAGCTTATAGACCGACAGACCCACGATGACCGCCACGACCATCAGGCCGAACGAGGGAATGATGGCGTCGGGATTGAAATTCACGAACAGGTCGGCGATGACGTTGCAGAACGATCCCATCGCCAGTGACATCATGAAGAAGATAATCAGCAGGGCGAGGATCCGCGCCCGGCCGCCCATCAGATGATGGCAAACCTGGCCGATCGAGCGGCCTTGGTAGCGGAGGCTCACGGTCAACGCGCCCAGGTCGTGAACGGCGCCGATGAAGATCGAGCCGATCAGTACCCAAAGCACGGCCGGCCCCCAGCCCCAGATCACGGCGATGGCCGGGCCGAGGATCGGCCCCAAACCCGCGATCGAGGCGAAATGGTGCCCGAAAAGGATCGGAATCCGCGTGGGCAAATAATCGATTCCGTCGCACAGCGAGTGGGCGGGCGTAGTACGCTTCGCATCGAGCCGATAGACGTGCCGAGCGATGAATCGCCCGTAGGTGAAGTAGGCCGCAATGAGCGCGGCGAAAGACACGATGGCGACCAGGGTCGCATTGTTCAACACTGTCCGACCTCCATTCTGCGCGAAGGCCCTGGAGAAGTACGACATAACCTGATTATTACCATAACACGCCGCGGCCGTTTACACAACCGCCGCCGGGGTGGACGCGGCGTCGCGATATCATATAATGGTGAAAAGCTCCCCTCGCATACCTGTTTCCAATTCGACGCATTCCCCGTTCACAACAGAAACATCCATCCCATGCCAGAAAAAGTAATCATCATCGGCAGCGGCCCCGCCGCTTGGACCGCGGCGATATACACCTCCCGCGCTTCGCTCGAACCACTCGTTTTCGAGGGCGCCGTGACCGAGGAGAACCGACTGGCGAGCACTTTGCCGATGGGCCAGTTGGCCTTGACGACCGAAGTGGAAAACTTTCCCGGCTTCCCGGCCGGCGACCTCGGCGGGTTTCTCGATTCCTCGACCGAGGAAAAACGCCGCATGATGATGGCCCCGCACAACAAAGAAGGCGTCAGCGGCCCGGAACTGATGGAACTGATGCGGCAGCAGGCCGTCAACTTCGGCACGCGGATTATCACCGAAGACGTGGTGGATGTCGATTTTAGCAAACGCCCGTTCCGTTTGACCGTATCCGACGAATCGACGCACGAAGCACAAGCGGTGATCGTGGCCACCGGCGCCCGGGCGAACTATCTCGGCTTGCCGTCCGAAAATGAATACAAAAATCGAGGCGTCAGCGCCTGCGCGGTTTGCGACGGCGCGTTGCCCCGCTTCCGCAACAAACCGTTGGCCGTGGTCGGCGGCGGCGACTCGGCCGTCGAGGAGGCCGACTACCTGACCAAGTTCGCATCGACCGTCTATATGATCCACCGCCGCGACGAACTTCGGGCGTCGAAAATCATGGCTCAACGGGCGATCGACAACCCGAAAATCGAAATCCTCTGGAACCGCACCTTGGCCGAAGTCCTCGGCGACGAGCAGAACGGCGTGACCGGCGTGCGGCTCAATAGCACCATCGGCAAGCCGGATATGACAAAGGAAGTCACCGGCGTTTTCCTCGCCATCGGACACACACCGAACACCGCCTTCCTGAAAGGCAAGCTCGAACTGACCGAGAAAAAATACGTCCGCTGGACCACGCCTTTCAGAACCAACACCAGCGTCGAGGGCGTTTTCGCCGCCGGCGACGTAGCCGACGACTACTACCGCCAGGCTATCACCGCCGCCGGTAGCGGTTGCATGGCCGCGCTCGACACCGAACGCTGGCTGGCCGCAAAAGGAGTTTAGGGGGAGAGAGGAGAGGGGAGAGAGCATGTAGGCCGGGTCGTGACCCGGCATGTGGGAGCGAGATAACCGCCGGGTTTACAACCCGGCCTACGATCTGCTGATATCGTCCGCGAACACCTTCACCTCGCGCGGCGTGACGTAAACCGTGTCGCCGCTCATTATGTTCAACGTGCGGAATCGCTCCTGCGACAACTCGGCGCAAAGCGGCTCGCCCGAGGATGCTCGAAGCTCCATTCTTACGTTCGGTCCGGCGGAGTGAATTCGGGTGACGACCGCTTCCAGCGCGGGATGGCCGTTGCGGTGTACGTCAACATCGAGTTCGTGCGGCCGGACAAATACCCGGGCGGGCCGGGCCGAGCCGTCCGATTCCGGCCAGTCCCAAGCCAAGTTGGAGAAGTGAACCTTTCCCCCTTCCAACCGCCCGTGGAAAAAGTTCACTTGCCCGAGGAATTTCACGACGAACTCCGTGGCCGGAGAATGAAACACTTCGTCGGGTGTGCCGATCTGCTCAATGCGGCCTTCGTTCATCACCAGCACGCGGTCGGCCAGCTCCAGGGCCTCGTCCTGATCGTGCGTGACGAAAACGCTTGTCAGGTGAATCTCGTCGTGCAACCGTCGGAGCCACTGCCGCAACTCCTGCCGCACCTTGGCGTCGAGCGCTCCGAACGGCTCGTCAAGCAGCAGCACCTTCGGCTCGATGGCCAGCGCCCGGGCAAGAGCGACCCGTTGCCGCTGGCCGCCGGAAAGCTGATGCGGATAGCGGTTCGCCATGCTTTCCAACTGCACGAGTTTCAGCAGCCGCATGACCTTGAACTTGATCAGCTTCCGCGTCGGCCGCTGAAGTTTCGGCCGCACCCGCAACCCGAAGGCAACGTTCTCGAACACGGTCATGTGCCGGAACAGGGCGTAGTGCTGAAAAACGAAACCGACCTGCCGGCTGCCGACCCGTTGCCGGGCGACGTCCTCGTCGTGAAAGAGTATAGCCCCGCTGCCCGGGTCCGGCTCTTCCAAACCTGCGATGATCCGCAACAGCGTGGTCTTGCCCGAGCCGGACGGCCCGAGCAGCGCGACTAATTCGCCGGTCCGCACGCCGAGACTAACGTCCCGCAGCGCGGCGAACGTGCCAAAAGTTTTCGAGATGTTGCGGACTTCTATGCCCATTATGGTAATTCTTTCGCGATTTGCACATCACCCGCCATTAGTGGCGTTGCGTCACAGTAACGTGTCACAGCTTGTCATAGTAGCAGTTCTATTGAGTGGTTGATCGTTTTTACGTGGCATTTCGTCATATAGACAATAAAATCGTTTGTAGCGACTATCGACTCATAAAAACAACAGCTTCATAAAGTCCGGTCTTGCTTTGGCGTTTTCGCATTTTGTCAATTCTGTCTAGCCGGAACCCGAAATGTTGAAAGATCGACGCGAGAATTTCATCGCTGGGCAATGGATGATCGTAGAATTTACTGTTTCCGATGACGTAGGCAAGTCGGCACGTTTCTCCACACACCATTGATATTTGCTCGGCGTGATCGAAAATGTCGTTAAAGTATTTTGTGACGTAATTCGCCATGAGGCCGCCGTTGACATCGATATTGCCCAGATGCGGCGTAAGGAGAGATTGAACCACGTCGTTTTTCGGCTCGATGCCCGATGCCAAAACGGAGGTGGCCCTTCCCCAAGTCCCACCGATTGCGTCAGTTTCCAATTGCCCCACCGCTTCCGCATTCTGAATGAAATTGAAAAAGAAAAGCTGGGGTCGGGTTTCTCGGGCGTAACTGAAGCGGTTAGGATAGGGCGGTGAAGTAATAACGGCCGAGGCGGGGCGAGAATTAGGTAAAACCTCGCTCAGGAACCGGCTGTTGCCCAGGAAAACAGTTGCGCCGGCTTGGGGTAAATTGCGCACCGCTTGAAGATCGTCGTACATTTCCTCATATTTCCGCCGCAACATTAGCGCAATGTCCATGGTTTCCAGCGGCGTTTCCGCGAAAGTGAGCGAGACGTGATTGTGCTTCGCATTGCTGGCAGGGATTAAAATCGCCAATAAACCCATTTTCAACAGATCAAGAATATCGGACGGCGCATCGTAAGCAAGGAGCAATCTGCGCAAGCATACAAGTTGCATAAGATTGCCGGGTGACCACCAACGGTTGATGTTGTGGATTGTGGGAACATAAGCTGTGTTTTCCGCGAGAAATCTTTCCAATTGCCCTTCGTCGGGAAGGCGTTTTGTCTCTTTTTCCGCCAGCACTGAAAAATCTTGAATAACGTCGCGCACTGTATCGATATCGTGATACGTTCTGGTTTTGACCGTGCCGACAAAGTGCAGAAAAGGATTGATCTCCACGCTGCACGACGATATTCCGAGATGCTTCATGCTCAACGGCACCGTGCCAACGCCGCTAAAAGGGTCCAAAACAAAATCGTTCCCGTTCAATTTGAATTCATGGGCGATGTCAACCGCGAGACGCGGCGAAAAACTTGGCGTCAGCCGATACCAACGGTGAATCGGCAATGCCAACTTGCCCTGAAAGGTCACCGTCTTGGTACTCCGGTTGACGAAGCGAGGAGCAATCTCGAATAGCGTTTGTTGCGTCATGGCGATAAACTCCGCAGCAATTCGAGAATTGGTTTTCGGAAATCATCCTTGTTGCGAAGCAGGAAATCAAAGAAATCGTATCCCGATAGTTCGCGGACCATGTCGTAGCTGTCCATGCCCTGCTTGACTACCCAAACACTGCGGTATCTCCGCACAATTCCAGGATTGCTTTGATTGCAAAATATCGGCATGATTGGCAATATGCCGCTGACAAGCAGGTGCCTGGCCATTGCTTCGTCGGCCTGAGCGCGTTTGCTGTCTCCCGTCTGATAGCAATGTCTGACTTCCATTCCCAAGCCAATTAGGTTGACTTGCGGAGAAGACGCCAGGCGGCGAAGCTCGCGGCCGCAGTAATTGCTTATCAAACGCCTCGCCCGCGCCGGCAAACGATCGAACTGAAGATAAGTATCCGCGTTGCGGGTTTCTTCATTTTCACCCGAGCGAATTATCGCGGAATAGACAATATCATCAGCCTTCAACTCGAAGGTGTGTGCGAATATCGCTCGAATGCACTCTTCATATATATCGCCGAGCTTGCGGTGGACGCTTGTAACTGTTCCACCGGCCAATGTTGCGCCAAGATATTCGACGGAGTCCAATCCAAAAATGCTATAAACGGGATCATCGCGATAACGCTGCAACAACTGGTCCCTCGTCCCCCCAGCCTTTTTGATTGGACCTGGGAGGTAGTCCTTCAGCTTCGCGAGATGGTCCATTACAATCTCGTGAAGAATTTGATCGAGAGAACTCTTGATATTGGACATTTACCCCCACCTTATGCTAAGCCTCCACAACGACTTAGAGATTGTATCAGCCATTTTCGACCCATGCAATGCTTACGATTATTTTCACTCAATGAATAGAGACAGCGCGAGTCAATCCCCCGTATACCCTTGTTCTTCCGGCGAAATGCTTTCGGTGGTTTTCCATTGCAGCATCGACTTCAATACTAGCGTGACCAACGCCAGCAGCGCTAGCAGCGACGCGACGGCGAATGCGGCCGTGGCGTTGTACTCGTTGTAGAGCACCTCGACGTGCAGCGGCATCGTGTTCGTCTCGCCGCGGATGTGGCCCGAGACGACCGAGACCGCGCCGAACTCGCCCATCGCCCGGGCGTTGCAGAGTATCACGCCGTAGAGCAATCCCCATTTTATGTTCGGCAGCGTGACGCGCCAAAACGTCTGTAGGCCGCTCGCGCCCAACAGCCGGGCGGCCTCTTCCTCCTCCGATCCTTGAGCCTGCATTAGCGGGATCAGCTCGCGGGCGACGAACGGAAACGTGACGAACAACGTCGCCAGCACAATGCCCGAGGTGGCGAAGATGACGTGAAATCCCCGCGCTTCGAGCCAAGGCCCCAGCGCCCCCTGCCGACCGAACAGCAGCACGAAAACCATGCCGGAAATGACCGGCGAAACGCTGTAAGGCAAGTCGATCAGCGTAATCAGCAGGCTCTTGCCGAAGAACTGGAACTTGGCGATTGCCCAGGCCGCGATTACGCCGAAAACCGTGTTTATCGGCACGGCGATCAGCGCGACGATGAGCGTCAATCCGACGGCCGAAATCGCGTCGCTCTCGCCAAGCGAGCGCATATACGTCCCCCAGCCTCCGCTCAGCGCTTGAGCGAAAACGGCGGCCAGCGGCATGAATAAAAACAGGCCGAGAAACGCCAGCGCGACGCCGATCAGCAACCGGCGCACCCAAGCCGGCTCGGTCGTGGCGGCCTCGGCCGGCCGAGCCGTTTTACTGCCGCGTCTGATTGTCGTAATGCCGCTCATGGTCGTTAATTGCACTTTTCCGATTATTGGTCAGCGACCGCCGGCACGGCGGTCCTGATTTTCAAGCACACCGCCGTACCGGCGGCGGCTAAACAGTGTGTTGCAGTGATTTCAGTATTGAAAAATGTTCACGCCGCGTATCGGCGGCTCCACCATTGAATAAGATTGATGAACAACAGCACGACGAACGACGCGCCCAGGGCCACCACGCCGATGGCCGCCGCTTCGGCGTAGTTGTATTGTTCGAGCTTCGTCATAATCATCAGCGGCACGATCTGCGTCTTCATCGGCAGGTTGCCGGAGATGAACACAACCGAGCCGTATTCGCCCAGCGCCCGGGCGAAGGCCAGCGCGAAGCCCGTCAAAAGCGCCGGCATGATCGTGGGAAAGATCACGCGGATGAATGTCTGCCGCCGCGTGGCGCCGAGACTGGCCGCCGCCTCTTCGATTTCCTTGTCCATGTCCTCCATTGCGGGCTGCAACGTGCGGACGACGAACGGCAACCCGATGAACGTCAGCGCCACCATGATACCCAACGGCGTATATGCTACTTTTATGCCCATCGGATCGAGCCAGCGGCCGATCCAGCCGGTCGGAGCGTAGATGGCCGTCAGCGCGATGCCCGACACGGCCGTCGGCATGGCGAACGGCAGATCGACCATCGCATCGACGACGTTCTTGGACGGAAACGAATAGCGGACCAACATCCACGCCACGGCCAGGCCGAACACGGCGTTGATCGACGCCGCGACAAGCGACGCCCCGAACGTGATCTTGTATGAAGCCACTACTTGCGGCTCGGTGACGGCCGCGAAGAACTGGCTCCAACTGATCGTGGCCGATTTCAACAGCAGCCCTGCCAGCGGAATCAGCACGATCAGGCCCAAATAAAACAGCGTAAAGCCCATCGTAAGGCCGAAACCGGGCAGCACGCTGTGTTGTTTGAGCGACATCATGGCTTATATATCTGATCGAACACGCCGCCGTCGTCGAAATGCTCGGCCTGGGCCTTTTCCCAGCCTCCGAACACGTCGTCGATGGTGAACAGTTTCACGTCGGTGAACCGTTTCATGTATTTCTCGGGAACGCCCTGCGGATTCCGCGGACGATAATAGTGTTTGGCGGCCAGGGTTTGCCCCTCGGTCGAATAGAGATGCTTCAGATACTCTTCGGCGATCTCGCGCGTTCCGTGTTTGTCGGCAACCTTGTCGATCAGTGCCACGCTCGGCTCGGCGAGAATGCTGATCGAAGGAACGACGATCTCGAACTTGTCGGGGCCTAGCTCGTGGATCGACAGGAAGGCCTCGTTTTCCCAAGCCAGCAGCACGTCGCCGATGCCGCGCTGCACGAAGGTGGTGGTGGAGCCGCGCGCGCCCGTGTCGAGCACCGGCACGTTCCTGAACAGCGCCGTTACATACTGGCGGGCCTTGG
>Ga0123335_1001837_pt1 | contig 33360 bp, 29 predicted proteins | sample BiotimSIPDNA_2_FD_89707 | JGI IMG/M metagenome (GOLD analysis project Ga0123335, IMG submission 89707) | Anaerobic biogas reactor microbial communites from Washington, USA - Biogas_R2 time_0 SIP DNA | ecosystem: Engineered > Bioreactor > Anaerobic > Unclassified | place: Washington, USA... | reverse complement strand
TCCGGGGGCAATCCTGGAGGGCGCTATCGGGAGTTGCAGACAGTCGGGGTGGCTACGGGAGATTTTGGGTCCGGAAGGATGCCCCCGGACATGTTTTAAAACTGTAACGAAGAGATAAAACGCCAAAGCCCAACAAACATCAGTAGCAAAACCAGACAAGTTAGCACGATCTGTAACAGGCTCAGGGGCAGTGCTAGGAACAGCGGATTATGATTTGTGGGTTTGACAGGAATGCTCTAAACACCTATTTTTGCACCAGCCTTTTGGCTCTAATGAATTTTGGTGTTTTGTCCCAGGAGCTTGTATGAGCCTTAAAATCTATAATACCCAGACTCGAAGTAAAGAAACTTTCGTCCCCCTGAACGAAGGCAAAGTCGGAATGTACGTATGTGGCGTCACCGTTTATGACCAATGTCACATCGGACACGCCAGAGCCTATGTCTCCTTCGACGTGGTCCAACGCTACCTACGATATCGTGGTTATGACGTAACTTATGTGCGTAATTTCACGGACATAGACGATAAAATAATCGCCAGAGCAGCAGAGCGTGGTGTAACCATTAACGAACTAACAGATCGATTCATCAAGGAATACCACGAAGACATGGAAGCCCTAGGCGTTGCAAAGGCCGATGTTGAACCTAGGGTCACTGACCATGTCACGGAAATCATTGAAATGATTACAACCATCATTAATCGTGGCCACGGTTATGTCGTCAATGGAGACGTCTACTTTGATATCGAATCCTACCCACAGTACCTAGGTTTGTCGGGCCGCAAACTGGAAGACATGAAGGCCGGCGCCAGTGAAAGGGTAGGCGGTGAAAAGGTAACCAAGCACCCAATGGATTTCGTCCTGTGGAAGGCCGCCAAGCCAGGAGAGCCTGCTTGGGACAGCCCATGGGGAAAAGGTCGGCCAGGTTGGCACATCGAATGTTCCACCATGAGCGCCAAATATCTTGGGGAAGTCTTTGACATCCACGGCGGCGGCGCAGACTTGATTTTCCCGCACCACGAAAACGAACGAGCCCAGTCTTGGGCCTCATCCGGTCACGAATTTGTCCGCTACTGGATGCATAACGGATTTGTGAAAATCGACGATGAAAAAATGTCCAAATCCTTGGGCAACTTCTTTACTATCAAACAGGTAATCGAACGATACCATCCGGAATCTTTGCGATATTTCTTGTTAACCACCCACTATCGCAGCCCAATCAACTTTTATGATGGGGCCATCACCGAGGCGGAAAATCGCGTTGAATACCTGTACGAGGCATTGGCCGCGGCAAATGCCTGGCTGCAAAATCGCCCAGGCAAGATTAAAGAAGAAGAGATTGATACTTGGCGTTCTCGTATCGTCGAAGTCATGGACGATGACATAAATTCCGCGGCGGCCCTTGGAATTCTGGCCACCGCAGCTAGGGCCCTTAACGATGCGCTTGCAATCAAAGGTAAGGCCCCTGAAAAGTCCGACCAGATCGCCACCATGGCCGCTGTGGTAAAAGAGATCGGCAACATTTTGGGCCTGAGTCAACGTGATCCAAGCGAAACTTTGGCCGAAATCCAAGCCAGGAAATTGGCCAGGTCCGGCTTAGACCCAGCCAGAATAGAGGCCAAACTCGAAGAGCGTGCGCAGGCAAGGCAGGCGAAGGATTTCGCGAAAAGCGACGCCATTCGCGATGAATTGCTGGCAATGGGTGTGTCCATAATGGATGGTCCTGACGGAACCAGGTGGAAGGTGGTTTGATGGCTTCAAAACAGCCTTTAAGCGGCGTGTTAGCAGAAATGCTTAGATTGGCGCGGTCTTGCGACTATTTCCAGTGTCTGCGCTTGGCCCGTGATGCCTCGACCACCGAGGTTAAAGACGCTTGGCTTTACGTCGTGGCTGAACTAAAGGCGCTTGAATCGCTTCAGGATATGACTGAAGAAGAGGCCCTGGCCCTGAAGGAAGTGACTCAAGTGTTTAACGATGCCTTCGAGGTGCTGTCAGACCCAGACCTTCGCTTGGCTTATCGTCTTGCTTTGGAATCCTAAGGAAGTTTTAAATGGCAGTTTTATCAGTTCGGCTTTGGCCGGATCCCGTTTTGACCACCAAGGCCAAGCCTGTCGACGTCATTGATGACGAGCTGCGCAAATTCATAGAAGACATGGCTGAGACCATGTACAAAGCCGATGGAGTTGGCTTGGCAGCACCTCAAGTTGGAGTCTCCAAAAGGGTCATCGTCATCGATGTGCCTGGAGACGAGCAAGAAGCTGGGTCGGGTTTGATCTATGCGGTGAATCCAAAGGTGATTCATAAAGAGGGTGCCAATGCCATCACTGAAGGCTGTCTGTCGTTTCCAGGTTTGGACATTAAAGTCAAACGGTCTGAAAAGGTAACCGTTGAGTATCAGGACCTAAATGGCACAGTTCAAACTATAAAAGCTGGCGGCACCTTAGCAATTTGCTTCCAGCATGAAATCGATCACCTGGATGGTATTGTGTTTACCGAGCGCCTTGGTCCTGTCAGCAAGCGTCTGGCTTTACGTGATTACGAGAAGCTGCGGCGTTTGAAGTAGTGGGATTAATACATGGATCTGCGAATAACATTCATGGGTTCAGCCTCTTTTGCGCTGCCTTCGTTGTTGGGACTTGTAAAAGCTGGTTATCAGGTGGTTCAGGTTGTGACAAGGGCGGACAAGCCGAAGGGGCGCGGTCTGGAGGTGTCGAGGACGCCTGTTGCTGAGCTTGCATCAGAATTGGGCCTGCCCATAATTCAGCCAAAGACAGTCAGAACTCCAGAGGTGCTTGAGCAATTGCGGGCCGCGGCTCCAGATTTGATTGTTGTCGCGGCGTACGGACGGATTTTACCTGCCGAGGTGCTGAATCTGCCACGGTTTGGCTGCCTGAACGTGCATGGTTCGATTCTGCCAAAATATCGCGGCGCAGCCCCTGTACAGTGGGCCGTGATTAACGGCGAAAAAGAGACCGGCGTTTCCATCATGAAGATGGACGAGGGGCTGGATACTGGTCCCGTCTATGCCGTTGGTCGGCTTCCAATTGGCGTAGATGACAACGCCGAGCTGGTTTATGACCGGCTGGCAGAGTTGGGTGCCCAGACTTTAATGGCCCATCTGCCTGGGATCTTGGATGGCTCGATTTTGCCTGTGGCGCAGGATGATAGCTTGGCGACTTTGGCTTTGCCCCTTGAAAAAAACACTGGTGCCATTAACTGGGAGGCCAACGTAGAGACAATCCGCAATCTGGTCAGAGGTTGTGACCCGTGGCCAGGGGCTTTTACCACTACCGCGGCTGGAGTCAGGCTAAAGGTCTTTGGGCCGTTGTCCAAGGAGATTGGATTTGGCTCGGGTGGACATCCAGGTGAAGTCTTGGCTGCAGATGCTGGTGGCATAGTGGTGCGTGCTGGCGATGGCGCAATCAGAATTCCGATGGTTCAACCGGCCGGGTCAAAGAAGATGGCAGCCAGAGACGCTGTAAGTGGGCGTAGAATTGCGATTGGCGATGTCTTGGGCAAGGCCGAGTTGGTGTGAGCCGGGGGCAGGGTCAGGGACAAGGCAGGGGCAGGGATGCTTGATATGTGTGATAAAAGATTGCATCGAAGAAAATTTGGAACACTTGTCGCGGTTTGTACGATAAGTGTGGTTGTGATGGCGTGCTCAAAGCAGCTGGGGGAAGCTACATTTGTGCAAGAAAGGGAACCCGAGGTTGCAGAAGCGGATCCCATTGACTGTGCTGCTTTGGCCGAACTGTTTAAAGGAGTGTACGTTTTTGCGGACACGGTTGTATCCATTGAGCGGGCTGGAAAAACGATAATGCTTCGGGACGAGCGAAGGGTGGCACAGGACAGAAATGGGGACTTTTTAACGTCTGTTCGCAGGATTCACGCTGGTTCTGAGGCTGGTGATTCCAACGAAAGTCTTGGCTCCATAAAGGTGGGGCGAAAATACTGGACCAAAGGCAACGCCGGTCCCTGGGTTTCCTGGGATGATGCCATCGATGAACCCGAGGCCTCGGTCAGTCAGGCGATGTCTGCGACCGTTGATGTAATGCGAATTGTTGCAAAATGTGGGACTGTGCAAGGGGACGATGACAAAAGCTCCGTGTCCTTAAAGACAGCTGATTGCCAGGTCGAAGCGCCTCATGATGGGGCCTCGTGGACTGGAAGCGTCGCCGCTTTAGATGGTGACCTGCGCTTCAAACAAGGCATGCTTATTGGTGCCAATCTAAAGATTCGCATGAGGATGTTTGCTGGTGGAAACGAATCGGTGGTCAGCATTGCCCACGATTTTTTGGCCAAAGGCCTGCCTGATGAGCACAAGCCAAAGGCACCATCAGAAGAGATTAGTTCCAGGAGAGAACGGCCAGCTTGGATGGTAAAAACTGTTTTGGAAGGCTTTGAGGATTCTTTTAAAGGGGGGGCTCCAAAAACCATACAGTAGCCAGACTTTGCTATCTGCGCGGTTTTGTAAGCTGATTTGAATACTAGGAGGTATGAAATGTGGCCTGAGGATCTTGAGGATATTTCAGTAGAGTATGAAGAAAATGGCGTTTTACTGGTAAAACAGGAGGCCGTTGAGATTATTTCGAGAGGTGGCTGGCCTGTATTGCTGTTTTCTTACAGAGAGATGGACCAAAAAACTGGTGATTACGGGCGGTTGAAATTCAGTCTGCGCAAGTATCGTAAACGTCAGGGTGTGTATCGACCAGAGGCTAAATTCAACATAGGCAATGCCGGTCAAGCAGTAGCCATAGCCAAGACTTTGATGGACTGGGCCAAGGATGCTGAGGATGGCGCAGACGCTGACGAGTAGCCTATATCTGCCCCATTAGTGTAGCTATCAACACTATTGCTACTGCTGCTGGGACAAGGTATTTAATCAAGAAATTCCAGACTCTAAAAGTTGGGGTTGCAAGTTCTGGCAGCTCCTCACGCTTTTCCGCCCTAGTCAAGGCCCAGCCCACAAAAAGGGCGATTCCTATTCCACCCAAAGGTAACGCGATGTTTGACGCGAAGTAGTCGAAGAGATCAAAGACCGTTTTACCAGCAAGGGTAAAATCTGAAAGCACGTTGAATGACAGGGCGCAAGGTATGCCCACCAAGGTTATTACGCCAGCACCGGTCAAGACAGCTGTTCGCCGCTTCATGCCGCGCTCGTCAATCAAAGTAGAAGCCACAACCTCCAAAAGAGAGACCGTTGAAGTTAAAGCAGCAAAACAGATCAGCAAATAAAACAGGATAGTCAGAATGCGTCCACCAGGCATATGCTGGAAAATCACAGGGATAGCCGTAAAAAGATTCCCAATGCCAGAGCCCTTCATGACCAGCCCGTACGAAAAGATGCTCCCAAAAATGACAATCGACGCCAACAGGGCAACTGTTGTGTCGAGGGACACTATGGCCACAGCAGATGCTCCGATTCGCTCGTTCTTTTTTAAATAACTTCCATAGGTTAACAGAGCGCCCATCCCAAGGGATAAACTAAAGAAAGCCTGTCCAAGGGCAAAGAGGACCATATCAATACTGATGTCGGAGAAGGAAGGTTTAAACAAGAATGTCAATGCCTTAGTGCCGCCAGGTAAGGTAAGAACCCTGACTGCCAATATCCCTAACATCAAAAACAGAGCTGGCATTAAGATGCGATTCCAACGCTCAATGCCACCAGAGACACCGCCAAGAACAACTCCAACTGTCAAAAGCATGAAAAACAAGAAGTAGCCAATCAACTTATACGGACTAGACAAAAAATCGCTGAACAGAGCCACAGGATAGGCCTCCAGCTTTTTCTCTTTAATGGCGTTATCGTATGCCTCGCTATCTGGGTACTTTGCCCCAAATTGAGCGAGTGCCGCTTCCTTTGAAATTGACTGATCCTGCTGGGCCTCCCTGGTTTCCTGAAGTATTCGATCATAAACCGTCTCGTTCGAAACGTGACTTTCATAGTTGGCAAATTCATTCGTGACCGACTTGGCAACATAGCCAGTTGCCCACCCAGCGACAACTGTGTAATATGACAGGATAATGAATCCGGTAACTACTCCCAGATAGCCAACGGCTCGCCAAAGCGAACCGGGTCTCAAGGCTTTGAAGGCACCTACAGGGCTTTTTTTGGCCCTTCGTCCGATCAATATTTCTGCAATGGCCAGTGGAAGCCCAACTAAGGCAATGCAAACCAGATAAAGGAACACAAAAGTTCCAGCACCGTGTTGGTCGCCCTCACCGCCCCCGAATTTGTAGGTCAGATAGGGAAATTTCCAAAGATTCCCAAGTCCTACAGCGCTACCTGCTGCGGCAAGGATGAAGCCGAGTCGATTTCCAAAACTGCCCCTGTCACTCTGTTTGTTGTCAGGCTGGCTCATGACTGTTTTTCTCCCCGCTGAGGTACAAAGGATTCTGTAACGGGAGCGCCGAAGGGTCAAGGGGGCTTTGGGTGCAAATTCGTGGGTTTTTAGGGGTGCAGGATCAGGGTGCAGGATCAGGGACAGGACCAAAAACAACAAATATTTACCGGTGGTTCATTAGGCCCAAAAATAACGCTTGACATTCTGTTTGAGTGCCCTTAAATTACCTGCCGCTTTGGCGAAAGCTAAAGGGTCGTCTTAAAACGTCAGACGGCGTGTTTGACATCCGGTGGATGAGTACCTTGAGGTCAGCAAAAAGAACTTGACTTTGGTTAATCTCTAGCCTACCATCCCCGTCCGCTTTGGAAAAAAGCGATTTTGATAATTCAGTTATAGCTCGCTGCTGGACGAAAAAATTCAGCAGAAAATGCTTGACAGTGTTTTTAACCTGAGCTATAGTACTTCCCCGTTGCGCCAAAAAGCGCAGCGGTCGCGCATTAGGGTGACGAGCGAAAAGGAACCCTAATCGCCATTGTCAAGGGCTCTCAGCTTCGTGTTGGTGACCTTGACAATGTCACAGGCGGTTGTTATTCTGAACATTCGCCGGCCGATTTCTGGCCTTGCTCCTTGAAAACTAGATAGTAGGTTTATGACAGTGAATCCCTGTTCAATTCAGTCGAAAGGGGATGGCCTTTTTTGGCCTATCCTTTCAAATATATACACGAAGAGTTTGATCCTGGCTCAGGACGAACGCTGGCGGCGTGCCTAACACATGCAAGTCGAACGCGAAAGGGGGCTTGCCCCCAAGTAAAGTGGCGCACGGGTGAGTAACGCGTGGGTAACCAACCCCTAGGTGGGGGATAACGGCCCGAAAGGGACGCTAATCCCGCATAAGACCACGATAGCGCAGGCTATTGGGGCCAAAGGAGTGATTCGCCTAGGGACGGGCCCGCGTCCCATCAGCTAGTTGGTAGGGTAACGGCCTACCAAGGCAGTGACGGGTAGCTGGTCTGAGAGGATGATCAGCCACACTGGGACTGGAACACGGCCCAGACTCCTACGGGAGGCAGCAGTGAGGAATTTTGGACAATGGGCGAAAGCCTGATCCAGCAACGCCGCGTGAGTGATGAAGGCCCTCGGGTTGTAAAGCTCTTTCAGGGGGAACGAGGAAGGACGGTACCCCCACAAGAAGCACCGGCTAACTCCGTGCCAGCAGCCGCGGTAATACGGAGGGTGCGAGCGTTGTCCGGAATCACTGGGCGTAAAGCAGGTGCAGGCGGCCTGTTGTGTCGGGTGTGAAATCCCGTGGCTTAACCACGGAACTGCGCCCGAAACTGATGGGCTTGAGTGCGAGAGGGGATGGTGGAATTCTCGGTGTAGAGGTGAAATTCGTAGATATCGAGAGGAATACCGGTGGCGAAGGCGACCATCTGGCTCGTGTCTGACGCTCAGACCTGAAAGCGTGGGTAGCAAACAGAATTAGATACTCTGGTAGTCCACGCAGTAAACGATGGATACTAGGTGTTGGGGGTGTCGATTCCCTCAGTGCCGAAGTTAACGCATTAAGTATCCCGCCTGGGAAGTACGGCCGCAAGGCTAAAACTCAAAGGAATTGACGGGGGCCCGCACAAGCGGTGGAGTATGTGGTTTAATTCGACGCAACGCGAAGAACCTTACCCAGACTTGACATGTAGAGAACCTGGTGGAAACACTGGGGTGCCTAGTTTACTAGGAGCTCTAACACAGGTGCTGCATGGCTGTCGTCAGCTCGTGTCGTGAGATGTTGGGTTAAGTCCCGCAACGAGCGCAACCCTTGCCGATAGTTGCCATCATTAAGTTGGGCACTCTATAGGGACTGCCGGTGTTAAACCGGAGGAAGGTGGGGATGACGTCAAGTCCTCATGGCCCTTATGTCTGGGGCTACACACGTACTACAATGGCCGGTACAAAGGGCTGCAAGCCGGCGACGGTTAGCCAATCCCAAAAAGCCAGCCCCAGTTCAGATTGGAGTCTGCAACTCGACTCCATGAAGGCGGAATCGCTAGTAATCGCTAATCAGCAGGTAGCGGTGAATACGTTCCCGGGCCTTGTACACACCGCCCGTCAAACCATGGGAGTTGCTTGCTCCTGAAGTCACTGGGCTAACCCGCAAGGGAGGCAGGTGCCTACGGAGTGGGTAGCGACTGGGGTTAAGTCGTAACAAGGTAGCCGTAGGGGAACCTGCGGCTGGATCACCTCCTTTCTAAGGAACAAGTCAGCCGGAAGGCTCGACTCAAAGGGATCACATGTCAACCTACTATCTAGTTTTCATCGAGCGAGGATCGGCCTTGCTCGTTGATTTCTGACTAATCGCTGCGGCGGCAACCTTCGGTTGGGCCTTTAGGCCTTGAAGGGCCTGTAGCTCAGACGGCTAGAGCACACGCCTGATAAGCGTGGGGTCGGCAGTTCGATTCTGCCCAGGCCCACTACTTTCTTTGTGGGCTAACACGCCTGCGGGGCTGTAGCTCATCTGGAAGAGCGCGGGCTTTGCAAGCCTGAGGTAAGGGGTTCGATCCCCCTCAGCTCCACTGGTTGATTTCAAAGCGACAGAAATTAACGCGATCTTTGACAAGTGAATAATGTTATTGTGATGACCTTGGTTACAACACCGAATAATCTGTGAAATTTAATGGTCAAGTTACTAAGAGCATATGGCGGATGCCTTGGCGCTCAGAGGCGATGAAGGACGTGGGTGGCTGCGATAAGCCACGGGGAGGAGTTAACCATCCCGTGATCCGTGGATCTCCGAATGGGAAAACCCAATACCGGACCAGGTCTCCTGGCACCGAGTATTACTCTGAATAAGAGAGCGAACCTGGGGAACTGAAACATCTCAGTACCCAGAGGAAAAGAAATCAAACGAGAATCCCCTAGTAGCGGCGAGCGAAGCGGGACGAGCCTAAACCGTGTATGTGTAAGTTTGCCGACGTTGCATGCACGGCGTTGTGGGGCCTTATTGGAGGAATCGGCAAGTTCCTCGGAAAGTTACAAATCGCTTTGATAGTGGAACCGTCCTGGAAAGGCGGACCATAGAGAGTGACAGTCTCGTACACGAAATTGAAGCGACTTTCTGGATAAGGTACCCGAGTACGGCGGGACACGTGGAATCCTGCTGGAATCTGGGAGGACCATCTTCCAAGGCTAAATACTACTGAGCGACCGATAGTGAACTAGTACCGTGAGGGAAAGGTGAAAAGTACCCCCGATAGGGGAGTGAAATAGTACCTGAAACCGTATGCTTACAAGCAGTTCGAGGGCTATGGCCTTATGGCAATGCCTGAGAGCGTACCTTTTGCATAATGAGCCAACGAGTTGCTGCTCTGTAGCAAGGTTAAGTCGAAGGAGACGTAGCCGTAGCGAAAGCGAGTCTGAATAGGGCGTTTAGTTGCAGGGCGCAGACCCGAAACCAGGTGATCTATCCATGGGCAGGGTGAAACGTGGGTAAAACCACACGGAGGCCCGAACTCACCGGCGTTGAAAAGCCGGGAGATGACCTGTGGATAGGAGTGAAAGGCTAATCAAACCTGGAGATAGCTGGTTCTCCCCGAAACATATTGAGGTATGGCCTCGGTGAAATCAGGAGCGGCGGTAAAGCACTGGATGGGCTAGGGGGCCTACAAGCTTACTAAACCCAACCAAACTCTGAATTCCGTTCGCTGTTACACCGGGAGACAGTCCGCGGGTGATAAGATCCACGGGCGAGAGGGAAAGACCCCAGACCGCCAGCTAAGGTCCCAAAGCGCGCGCTAAGTGGTGAAGGATGTGAAGTCGCGTAAACAACCAGGAGGTTGGCTTAGAAGCAGCCATCCTTTAAAGAAAGCGTAACAGCTCACTGGTCGAACGTGATTTTGCGCCGAAGATTCAACGGGGCTAAGTGCGCCGCCGAAGCTGCGGATTGCCGTTATTTTTGTAACGGCACTGGTAGGGGAGCATTGGAGTTACCGATGAAGGTTGACCGAGAGGACAGCTGGAGGCCCTCCAAGAGATTATGTTGGCATGAGTAGCGATAAACCGGGTGAGAAACCCGGTCGCCGAAAACCCAAGGGTTCCCTGGCACGGGTAATCCGCCAGGGGTTAGTCGGGCCCTAAGCCGAGGCCGAGAGGCGTAGGCGATGGAAAACAGGTTAATATTCCTGTACCACTTCGATGCGAATGAAGCTAGAGGGGACGGAGAAGGGTAGGTACCGCCAGCGGATGGATGTGCTGGTTCAAGCAGGTAGGGGGTTCTTCCAGGAGGCAAAATGCCACAAACGGAGGGACTTAACCCCGAGATGTGATGAGCTTATCAATGCTTCGGCTGCGATATGACGGGCTGATCCCACGCTTCCAAGAAAAGCCTCGAGTGGACAATTCGGGGTGCCCGTACCGTAAACCGACACAGGTGGGTCAGGTGAGTAACCTAAGGCGCTTGAGAGAATCCTCCTTAAGGAACTCTGCAAATTGCCACCGTAACTTCGGAAGAAGGTGGGCCTGGAATCGTGTAGGGACTTGCTCCCGAAGCGAAGCTGGGCCGCAGATAGCAGGGGGTAGCGACTGTTTATCAAAAACACAGCACTCTGCAAAGTCGTAAGACGACGTATAGGGTGTGACGCCTGCCCGGTGCCGGAAGGTTAAGGGGAGATGTTAGGGCAACCGAAGCATTGAACCGAAGCCCCGGTAAACGGCGGCCGTAACTATAACGGTCCTAAGGTAGCGAAATTCCTTGTCGGGTAAGTTCCGACCTGCACGAATGGCGTAACGACTTCCCCACTGTCTCGAGGAGGAACTCAGCGAAATTGGAATCTCGGTGCAGATACCGAGTTCCCGCGGCAAGACGGAAAGACCCCGGAACCTTTACTGCAACTTGGCAGTGAGCATTGCGTTTGCATGTGTAGGATAGGTGGGAGACGTTGAAGCAGGGGCGCTAGCCTCTGTGGAGTCAACCTTGAAATACCACCCTTGCACGCGCGGTGTTCTAACTCGCGCTAGTTAGCCTAGCGGAGGACACTGCCTGGTGGGTAGTTTGACTGGGGCGGTCGCCTCCTAAAATGTAACGGAGGCGTACAAAGGTTCCCTCAGCCTGATTGGAAACCAGGCGTTGAGTGCAAAGGCAAAAGGGAGCTTGACTGCGAGACTTACAAGTCGAGCAGATGCGAAAGCAGGTCTTAGTGATCCGGTGGTCCCGCATGGAAGGGCCATCGCTCATCGGCTAAAAGGTACTCTGGGGATAACAGGCTGATCACGCCTAAGAGTTCATATCGACGGCGTGGTTTGGCACCTCGATGTCGGCCCATCGCATCCTGGGGCTGGAGCAGGTCCCAAGGGTCCGGCTGTTCGCCGGTTAAAGCGGTACGCGAGCTGGGTTCAGAACGTCGTGAGACAGTTCGGTCACTATCTGCCGCGGGTGTAGGATTCTTGAGAGAGGCTGCCCTTAGTACGAGAGGACCAGGGTGGACGAACCTCTGGTGTACCGGTTGTCGCGCCAGCGGCACTGCCGGGTAGCTACGTTCGGAACGGATAACCGCTGAAAGCATCTAAGTGGGAAGCCGGTCTCAAAACTAGGAATCCCGGACGCAAGTCCCTGAAGACCCCTCGGAGACTACGAGGTTGATAGGCCACAGGTGTAAGCGTAGTAATACGTTCAGCCGAGTGGTACTAATAGGTCGTGAGACTTGACCATTAAATTTCACAGCGGAGTTGTAGCCAAGGTCATCGCAATAACACTAATTCTCTTGTTTTGAACGCTGGTTGGGCGCAAGCCCTTCCAACTCGAAATAAGGGGCTGGTGACCATACCGGCAGGGCCATACCTGATCCCATCCCGAACTCAGAAGTCAAGCCTGCCAGGGCCGATGGTACTGCTTGGGAAGCTAAGTGGGAGAGTAGGTTGTTGCCGGCCCCTTTTTTTTGCCCTCATGATTCTGGTCTAGTGACTCATGGACGTTTTCAAGCATATCAGCGTTGTTTTGGGTGACATCACGACGATGGATGTGGATGCCATCGTTAATGCTGCGGCACCAGCTTTGCTTGGAGGCGGTGGCGTTGATGGGGCCATTCATCGAGCCGCCGGTCCGGGGCTGTTACAAGAGTGCCGCAAGTTCGGGGGCTGTAATCACGGAGAGGCCAGGATCACCGCCGGTTACAATCTGAAGGCCCGCCATGTGATCCACACCCCCGGTCCCATCTATCGCGGTGGACAGTTTGGGGAAAGCCAGATCCTTAAAAACTCGTACCGCAATTCGATGCTGCTAGCGAAGGAACACGGCATCAAATCAATCGCGTTTCCTGCAATATCCGCTGGCGTTTATGGCTATCCAAAGCCAGAAGCATGTCAAATAGCCATCACAACAGTGGTTGATTTCATGAAGGTCCAGCAGTTCTTTATCGACGTAGTCTTTGTGCTATTTGATCAGGAGAACTATCAACTTTATGTCGATTATCTAGCGTCACTAAAGGCGATTCCTGTTCAATAACGTTCTTTAACTTTTCCGTACAACCTTGCCCTTAGTCGCTTTAGGCCTTACCTTCCCTAGCTGGAGGTTTGATTATGCCTGTCTGGCTTCGTGGAATCTTGTTCGTTTTAACAGTTGTGGCGGTTTGGAGTGGGGTACATGTTTATTTGTACTCCAAGTTTGCTGTTATTTTTCAGCCTGACAAGGCCGCGAAAAGATGGGCTATCTTTGCGCTAGTCTTCTTGGCCGCATCATATTTTCTTGCCAGAGGAGTGGATAGCTTTTTTGGGCGTGACGTAGCGTTGCCTTTGCATTGGATTGGGGCGGTGTGGCTTGGCTATGTTGGGGTGGCCTTCAGCGTCTTCTTTTTGTATGACATTTTGTTGAATTTGCCCCTGTGGATTGCGGCTAAGGTTGGCAGCGGACCTGTCTGGGCTGAAAAGGCCAAATATTGGGGTATTAGAGCTGCCATGCTAGCTGGAATCTTGGTCACTGTGTTTGGGCTGGTGCGTAACTTTTCAGGGCCTGTGATCAAGACATATGAGATTGCCTTGGACAGGCTTCCAAAAAGCCTTGATGGCTTTGTCTTGGTGCAAGGTAGTGATATCCATCTAGGCGGCCTTGTTGGTGATTGGTACGTGTCGCGGATCGAGCGTGCCTTTGAAAAGGCAGATGGCGACCTTGTTGTTCTTACAGGCGATTTGTGTGACGAACACAATGGTGGAGATGGTGCGTTGCTAGGGCGACTTGGAAAGCTTCGCAGTAAAAAGCCAATATTAGCCGTTGCTGGAAATCACGAAAGATATTCAGGTGGTGAGCCGCTGGTGCAAAAGATTAAGGACTCTGGGATTGATGTGCTGCGCCAGACTCATCGCATTATCGACGATGGCCTAGTAATCGCTGGGATCGATGATTCTGTATTCATGCCAAATGGACTAGGCGATGTGCCTGCAGCCATTGATGAATCGCTAAAGGGGGCGCCAGCTGAGCTGCCGGTGATTTTGTTGTCCCACCGCCCATCGCTGATGGAACATGCGGCAAAAGCTGGTGTCGACCTGATGCTGACTGGCCATACTCATGGAGGACAAACCCCACCTTTTGGAATTTTGAATCGCTTTGCCTTTCCTGTTATCAAAGGCTTTGCCAATTATGATCAGATGAAGCTTTATGTAACCACCGGAACAGCTTGGTGGGGAGCCCCTGTACGAGTCTTTAATTCCCCCGAGATAGTAAGGTTTGTGCTGCGGTCCTCACTTTAGGCGTACATCTCGCATGTACTGGGCCGCATCTTCAGGTTTGGTCGGATTAATGTAAAAACCAGTCCCCCACTCAAAGCCAGCTGTCTTCGTCAGACGAGGCAAAATCTCGAAATGCCAGTGCCAATCGTGCTCTATCGTGGTCCAGTAGCCAACCCTAGCGTTCTTTCCCTGGTAGGACGGCGCCGTGTGTAACAAGAAGTTATAAGGTGGGTCATCAAGGCTTTCTTTCATCCGCAGGATCACTTCGCGCAGATGCCTGGCCAGTCGCAAAATCTGGCCGTCATCCATTGCAGCAAAATCGTGGGAGTGGCGCCTTGGTGCAAGCATCATTTCAAAGGGAAAGCGCGAGGCGTATGGACACCAAGTTACAAAATCATCATCGGCACTTACAATTCTTGAATGCTCCCTTAGCTCCTCGGTAATGATGTCGCAAAAGATGCAGCGCTCTTTAAGTTGGTAGTGAGCCCTGGCCGACTGCAGCTCCATAGCTACAGTCCTTGGTGTGACTGGTGTGGCAATTATCTGGGAGTGAGGGTGCTCCAGCGAAGCCCCAGCCGCGGCGCCATGATTTCTAAATATCAAGATGTATCTAAAACGGGAGTCTCGTTGCAAATCCAGCAGTCGAGTGCGGTACATGGTAAGGATGCTAGCTATATGATCAATTGGAAGATCGCTGATATCCTTATCATGTTCAGGTGTTTCGATGATAACTTCATGGGCGCCTATTCCGTTCATGCGGTCATATTGGCCAGCTGCGGCGCGTTCCAAGTCGCCCTCAATACGCAGGGCTGGGTATTTATTTGGGACCACACGCACCTTCCAGTTGGGACCGTTTGGAGCGTTTTTGTCTCTGAAAGCCGCGATTTCAGGTGGTGTCGCAAATTCGTTGCCATCACAAAACGGACATTTACCACTTTGTGGAGCATCTTTTCCCCTTGTAAAATCAAAGGGCCGCTTGGCCCGTTCAGTAGCAATGATTACCCATCGTTTTTGTACAGGATCATGTCTAAGTTCCGGCATCAATGGCTCCAATAATGTTAAATAAACCAGTTGGTCAGCTCAAACCCGTAAGGGTCGACGTCAACGGTGATGGTTGAATCCCAGGGGAATCGCTCGGCCTCCAATTCACCTGTCCTTAAAACTAGGTGAAATTCCAAGGTAAAACGGTCGCTTTCAGCACATAACAGCTTCATAGGCAGACTGATTTCCATAACTTCACCAGTTGCCACCTTTGCCTGTGGCACCGGCTTGTCGTCCAACATGAGCTGGCCATCCAAAACTGCCAGCGTCTTTTGTGTTGGCTGATGTATTTCGATGGTCAAAGATCCATCTGCTTCAAAGAACTGCTTTAAAGGCTCGACGCCCTCCAGCCGCATATAAAAGGTCTCGTAATCGTATCCAAATTTAATCTTGGCAATAACCGGGTTCAGTCTGTGTATGGACCCCTGGGCAAATTCGCTGGACCCAGCCCCTATCCACTTGTAAAAGCCACCTCGTTTACCGCTTATCTTGGGGCTTATCCTCGCGGAAGGCTGTTTGATGGGCAGTGCCCACTTCTCGTCACCAATTGGCTGGTCTAGTTCCCTTGGGACCGCCATGTCCAATTCTTCATAGATAGCACGCAGGTTTTGCCTAAACAGATAGTCGAATTCCCTTTCGTGGATGGAGACATGCCCTTCTCCAAACCACCAAAACCAGTCTGAAGCCTCCGCACGAAGCATCAACGTTCTAAGGCGCGAGGCCTCGGGCTTATCAATGGAGTCCTGAGCAACCATCCAAGCGTCAGAAAGCAGCTCCCAAGCGCGATTTTTGACAGGGTCGCCGATCCAAGTGGTGAAATCACCGCTGATCCATGATCCAGGCTTTAATTGCTGCAAAGGAATCCCAGGCCCATGCGTGTTTAGGTAATGCGTCAAAGTAACAGGCTCAATCAGGTCGCTAGCGGTCATTGCCTCGTACAAGGCGTCCAGAAATGGGTATCCCCCGTCGGCATAAAACTCCCAGGCGTTCTCCCCATCAAGCGCCACAAAAACGTGGGCGCTATCACTATCAGCCGCCCTAGCACGGTGCTCAAGTTCTGAAATAAAGTGTGAAACCGCCTGTTCCTTGGACCATCTGCTGTACACAAATCCAATCTGGTCCGAAAGAAAGTGATCCCTGAAAAAGATGCTGACCCCGTCTTTTACATGTGGGGAAAAACGTTCAGTGTTGGTAAGCGAGCCCCCAAGCGAGCGATGCAGGATCTCCTCGTCAGTGGCTACCCAGCGTACGTTCCTGGATTTAAACAGTTTAATTGCGGCTTCAGAAACAGACCCCTCAGCAGGCCACATCCCTTGAGTTGGAAACCCAAATGTCTGCTCGAAGTAACCCAAACCACAATCAAGCTGTCGTTGAGCCTCTTCTGGTGCCAAAAAGCGCACATCTGGCAACGGTCTGTGTGGATTGGCCTGCGCTGCGACCGAGTTGTCGATCAAAAGTGGCAGAATCGGATGGTTAAAGGGCGTAGTGGACAGCTCCACTTGACCGGACTGCGCCAATTCCTTCCACAGGGGCACAATCTCGCCAATAAAAGCCCTAGCGGTTTTTATCAAAAGGTCCCGGTCATCGGTGGAAAAATCACGGCCTTTTTCCATTAATTCAATTACAACAGGATGTTGCTGTAACGTGGGGCCGCACCAAGAAAGCAAAAAAACCACTATCAGGTCCAGATAGTCCTGCGGTCCCAAAACGCTGTCTATTGGGCGTCCTTGCGCTTTAGCCTTGCGAACAACTTCGAAAAGTTCTCGGTATTTTGGGATTGGCGCCGCCATTGTTTGGGGAATCCCAAAACAGGTGCGATGTAGGTACTCGCGTTCCGTTTGTGTCAATGTCTCAGGGGGTTTAGACATGACCAGCAGCGTCTGATCAGGCACCAGATCATTTGCATACTGGTCCAGCTGCTCCAACAGGCATGCTGTGAAATTCACGTTGGCACGCATGTTTGGATGCCGCTTTATCGTGGCACCCATGTCGTAGTAGTCTTTCATTCCATGTAAAAAAGTCCATGGCAGCAGAAAGACGTTATTCCGCGGCTCGTGATACGGCGGCTGATGCATGTGCCAAAAGATTGTAACTGAGATCTTCCGTCCCATACGAAGGAAGTGTATCACGAATCGTTAATATCACCGCTTTTGAGTTACACTTTGCGTAACATTTTTGCCCTTAGGGCTTTGGGAGGAAAAGAGTGTCTGACATCATTAATGACAAATACGTGGAAGGCGCCAACTGTGATGTGCCCCCCAAAGACTTGGTTTCCGTGGTGAATGCTTTGTGTGAAGGTCATAACGGGCTAGTCAGATGGGGAAGCAGTAATGGTGTACAAAGGCAGTTGCCTTCCAGGGATGCCTTGATAGAAATTGTCGAGCTACTTAGAAGTGTGTTGTTTCCAGGGTATTTTGGGGTCTCGGATTTAACCCGTGAGTCCATGACTTTTCACGTAGGGGCGACCTTGGACAGTGTTGTGCGCATGCTTCGCGAGCAAATAAAGCGTGGGCTGTGCTTTTATGCCACCTTAGACGAGCATACGTGTGGTGCGGCGGTAGATCCAGAGGCTTGTTACAAGTGTGTTGAAAAGGCTGAAGTTCTGACACGGTCATTTTTGGCTGGACTGCCAGAGATACGCCGCTTGCTTGCCCTGGATGTTATAGCGGCCTACGAAGGTGACCCGGCGGCAAGGAGCCCTGATGAGGCCATTTTCTGCTATCCAGGCATTCTAGCCATCACCTGCCAGCGGTTGGCTCACTTGCTTTACCAAACGGATGTTCCGCTTATTCCGCGAATCATTACAGAGTATTCCCACAGCCTGACTGGGATTGACATCCATCCTGGTGCCCAGATTGGGGAAGGCTTCTTTATCGACCATGGTACTGGGGTGGTAATTGGTGAAACCTGCATAATTGGCAAGAACGTGACCTTGTATCAGGGTGTTACCTTGGGTGCGAAGAGTTTTCCAAAGGACGAGCAGGGTAATCCCATCAAGGGTATTCCACGTCATCCGATAGTTGAAGATGATGTTGTCGTCTACTCTGGAGCAACAATCCTAGGTCGTGTTACTATCGGCCGGGCTTCTACCATTGGTGGTAATGTTTGGTTGACCGAGAGCGTTCCCCCGAACAGCAGAATCACTCAGGGGTAAAACATAAAAGGCATTGCGGTCGGGGCCTTAAAATCGTCATATGGGTTGCGGCCATCGTTTCGTTCATGGCTTTGCTGGTTGTTTTGGCTGGCCCACCACTGTTGAATCTGTATGTGCGCCCAAAGGTTATGGATCTGCTGGCTAGGGCAGGCGACAAGTTTGAACTTCTGATAACTGCCGAAAATGTTGAGGCTTCCTGGAGAGGGCAGCTGCTGTTGGAAGGGGTGACTGTAGCTCGGCCACCTGAAGATTCTTTGTTTACTGCAAAAGAGATTGCGATTTCGCTTGACCCTTGGGATGTCCTGAAGGGACGCACCATACCTTCACACCTGAAAATCTATGAGATGAGGGTAGATGTCGACTCAAACGACATTGCGCACATAAACAGCAAACGAGGGGCCAGGGGGGCAACGGTGTTGGAAGCTGGCGGTGGTGACAGGTTTAGGGACTTCCCATTAGTTGAATTCATCAAAGGTCATATCGCTTTTACACCCATCGAAGGTGTGCCCTTGGAAATCGAAAGGTTTAATGGGAGCATCGACAAATCGGACGACGACGGCCTAGCTATTGAGGCTACTGGGTCGCTTGCTATTGCAGGTGGCGAAAAAAGTGATTGGCAGGCCACAAGTTCCTTGGATTCTGATGGCTTGATAAAGCTGTCGATAGTTGCAAAGAAGCCTCTTTCCATCAGCGGCTTGCCTAAAGCCTTGTCCGATCTGAATGGCCTAGTCTCCAAGATTCATGTGGAGTTTGACAGCAAAGAAAGGCTTGCAACCGCTACTTTACAAGAGGTTCAGGCCACCGGAGTTGATAGCGTTATCGAGGAAATCAAACCTGATTTGCCACTAAAAATTTCCCGCGTTGGAGCTAGCGAGGTAAGGGCGCTAGTCGCTTTGCAAGATATCGCTAGTCCGGCTGTAAAGAATCTGCATGTCACTGGTGGCTTTGCAGGTGTATCAATCCCAAAGCTTGGGGACCTTGATCTCGACTTTAACTCAGTATCCATCGAGGCAAGTCATGTTGAAGATGGCATCGCCGTTCAGGTTCATGGCGATGCTAAGGCTTTAACCGAGGAAGCGACCAGTTTTTCCCTCAAAACTACGTTGGTTGATTTCAAAACCATTCCCGATATTGCGCTTTCTGCCAGAGGTCCGTTGCCAGTGATCATAGCGTCGCGACTGCATAATAAAATCCTGCCTTGGGATGGCGCCAGCGTTGATGTTAACGCCTCAATTCACCCCCAAGAAGGTGGTGCTTGGCAGGTGTCAACCGATGTTTTTGCCAGGGGACTTACTTACTTTTGGACCAAGATCGCCTTGGTACCGCTGACTAATCTTGGTTTTTCAGGCCAGTTTAATGCGCTGATTAATCCTTCGGCTGGCACTGTAAATGTTGATGTCACGCGTTTTATGGTGGCAGATGCGTTGTTTTCTGGTGAGCTTTCTTTAAAGGGCCTTGGGGACAAGCTTGCAATTGACGCCAAGGTCCAGATGCCCAAGCAGCCTTGTAATTCGGTGGCCGAAGCGATTCCCCCTGTTATGATTCCAAGACTGGAAGGTGCCGTTTTTTCAGGTGATATGAGCCTAAGTCTTGAGGCTGGGGTTGATACCGCGAAGATAGGCCCAAAGGGGTATCCCAAGGCACATCTGAAGGTAGATGCAGACCTAGAATCCTGTAAGGCCGAGTCTTTGGGGCCAAAAATCAGGCTCAAAGCACTTGAAAGGCGGTATGTTCATGTGGTCCAGGAATATGACATGGATAAACCTCTGTTTTTGGGGCCAGGAACGCAATCGTATGTGCCAATCAAGGAAATTCCACACTTCGTCCAGCAGGCGGCCTTGGCCACTGAGGATATGGGGTTTTTCAGGCACAAAGGCTTTCAGCCAAATCTTGTTAAGCGGGCCATGTCCATGAACATCCAACGCGGTTGGTTTGTATATGGTGGCAGCACAATAACCCAGCAACTCGTCAAGAATCTGTATTTATCCAGGGAGAAAACCCTTGGGCGTAAGCTTGAAGAGGCCATCATCGTTTGGCAGATGGAGCAAAGTCTGGAAAAGGAAAAGATTTTAGAGCTTTATCTGAACTGCATCGAGTTCGGTGAGCATGTCTATGGCATCAGGGCGGCCGCAAAGGCATATTTTAACAAGGAAGTTCGCGAGCTTACGCCCTTAGAGGGTGCCTTTATTATGGCTACAAAGCCAAAGCCTAGATATGGATGGTCGATTTATAAAAAGGGCGAGTTTAATCAATGGTGGGTGAATCGGATGGAGGGAATTTTAAAGCGGATGTGGCAGGAAATGGACGTGATTGATGAACGTACCTTTTATCTTGCCGCGCCTTACCTGCCCTTGTTTTGGTACCCTGAAACCGGTGAGTACAAAAGGCCATACACGGCGCCATCTGTGGTAGTTCCGCAGGGTATGCCCGCGGATCTGGCGCCTGTGGATGACGATGGTTAGCCCAAAATCACTGTTTTTTAGTCTTTAAGAGCAAAATCGACACAGCTGCTGGGGTTACCCCCTCCAACCTAGAGGCCATTCCAAGGGTGGGTGGGCGTACTTGGTTTAAACGCTCGGCCACCTCAAGTGACAAGCCTGGAATCGACTTGTAATCGATGTCTGCCGGCAGTTTCAGCTCCTCAAAACGGTTGAAACGTTCAACGTCCTGCCGCTCGCGTGCTATGTATCCTTCATAACGAGTTCTGATAGTCAAAGCAGCCCTTTCGTTGTCTAAAAGCGCCTGTATGACCTCTCCGCCAGGAAGCTGTGACAGCCTTTCCATGGTCATTTCAGGCCGCCTTAAAAGCTCCAAAAGGGTCACCCCTTCTTGAGGTACTGAAATATCATCTGGCGCTGTTCGTACTGTCAGCCTTGCTTTATCCAAAGCCTGAGCGGTGTTATCGATTCGCTCAATTCTTGCGGCAACCTTGCCATATTTGCCAGCGTCCAAAAGCCCAAGTTCAGCCGCTTTCTCGGACAAACGCTCCCAAGCGTTATCTTCTCGCAGGCTTAGCCTGAACTCCGCCCTGGAAGTAAACAACCTGTAAGGCTCGGTGACCCCTTTGGTTACCAGATCGTCGATCATCACCCCCAGGTAAGCCTGTGCCCTAGTTGGAATAAAGGGCGGCTCTTGTCTGATTTCTTTAATCGCGTTGGTGGCGGCCAGTAATCCCAAAGCGCCAGCCTCTTCATAGCCGGTAGTGCCTAAGATCTGACCAGCTAGGTAAAGGCCCTTAACCCCGCGAACTTTCATAGTATTATGAACAACCCTAGGGTCCACAAAATCGTATTCAACAGCATAACCAGGCTGAGTGATGATGGCGTTTTCCAGGCCCTTTACCGCTCTGACATAGCGTTCTTGCACTTCGAGGGGCAGGCTTGTTGATAGACCGTTTGGATACACCAAGTTGTCATCAACGCCTTCAGGTTCAATAAAAACAGGATGTCTTTTGTGGTGGGCAAATCGTACGATTTTGTCTTCGATTGACGGGCAATATCTGGGCCCGCGACTGCCAATTTGCCCTGTATAGATTGGTGCCTGATGCAAATTTTCGCGGACCGCTTGGTGGACCTCGTCGTTTGTCCAGGTAATCCAACAAGAACGTCTAGGCAGTGGCTCAACATTACTAAAAAGCGAAAACGGGCCAGCAGTTGGGTCGTTTGGCTGCTCTTCCATGACGCTTAAATCCAAGGAATTCAGCGCCAAACGCGGTGGAGTTCCAGTTTTTAGCCTGCCAACTGGAAGTCCAAGCCTGCGCAAAGTATCGGATAACCCGATGGAAGGAGGCTCACCATAGCGCCCTCCCGGAATCTGGTCTTTGCCAAAGTGTAAAAGGCCGTCCAAGAACGTGCCACAAGTCAGGATGACAGCGGCTGCATCTATTTCAGTTTCATCTGCTAAAACGACCGCCGAGATCTTGTGGCCACTTAATCTTAAATCAATAACTTCTCCTGGAAAAACAGTCACATTAGAGGCTTGTGCAACAGCGCCGCTTACAAAGCGCTCATAGGCTTTCCTGTCGCACTGAGCTCTTGTTGAACGAACTGCCGGCCCTTTGTTGGCGTTCAGTGTGCGAAACTGGATGGCCGACACATCAGTGGCCACAGCCATCAGTCCGCCCAATGCATCGATTTCCTTGACCAGTTGCCCTTTGCCAAGCCCCCCAATGGCTGGGTTGCAAGACATGCGACCAAGCGCCGCGGGATCTGGGGTAACCAAAATGACTGGGTGTTCAAGCCTGGATGCAGCCAGGGTTGCTTCAACGCCTGCATGGCCACCGCCAACTACTACAATGGGCAAACTCACCAAGCACCTCCGGCTGGATATTTTCGGCAAATTCGCCGGTTTGTCCAATCTCGTCGGTTTGGGAGGTTATGGCGCGGATTTTGGGGGAAAACGCACGGTCTAGGGCGGACTGGTTAATTAAGACAACGCTTTGGGAGCGGCCAATCAAGCCTGCTGGTTTGCAGAAGCCTCCGCGTTCGTCTTTTTCTTGGCCGTACGCCTGACTGGGGGTTTTGCGCCCCTTTTCTTGCTGTTGACAATCATAGAGATGTCATACTTACTCAGAATGCTGTCAATAGCTTCCTGAAGCTCCACCCAAACGGGGTGCATCTTGCAATGATTTTGGAAAGAGCACTCACCCGGGAAGGCAAGGCAATTATTAACAGTTACCGGCCCTTCCATAGCTATGACGACATCAGACATTCTAATTTGATCTGGCGGCTTACTTAGGCGATATCCACCCGACTTTCCACAGGTTGACTGTACAATCGACGCCTGAGAAAGCTGCTGCATCACCTTCGACAGGAATTGCACTGGAACTTGTTCAGCTTTGGCGATTTCCTGAATGGAAAACCAACGTTCCTCAATCTGAGAGGCCAAAAACCTCAATGCCCTAAAGGCATATTCAGTAGCGCGGGTGAATTTCATACTGCTCCTAAACACAGCAAAAGGATCTTTTAGATACCTGGAGATTTTATTTTTCACAAATGCAAACGTCTACTTATGGCTAATTATTTGTTTTTTTATGATCAATTGAACATGAAAGGGCGATTTAGTTGACCGCTTGGCATCAATTACCTGGTGTTGTAATTGGGTGGTTCTTCGGTGATTTGCACATCGTGAACATGAGACTCTCGCAGCCCAGAATCGGTTATGCGCACAAACACGGCACGCTCGCGTAGGGCAGCCAGATCCTCGGCGCCGCTGTAACCCATGCCTGAACGCAGCCCTCCCAACATCTGATAAACCACTTCGGCCAAGGGGCCCTTAAACGGCACGCGACCCTCAATGCCTTCTGGTACTAGCTTTTCGGGCTCGTAGTCATCTTGGAAATAGCGGTCTTTTGAACCTTCGCGCATCGCCGCTATGCTGCCCATGCCTCGATAGCTTTTGTAGGCCCTTCCCTGATAGTAGATTACTGCCCCAGGGGCCTCCTCAGTTCCAGCCAAGAGGTTCCCAATCATTACCGATTCAGCTCCACAGGCAAGCGCCTTGATGACGTCGCCAGAAAATTTGATACCTCCATCGGCAATAACTGGAACGTCATGCTTTACGGCCTCTTTAGAGCACTTAATAATCGCCGTAATCTGAGGGACGCCAACACCGGAAACCACTCTGGTGGTGCAGATGGACCCTGGCCCAATACCCACCTTGACTGCGTCAGCCCCTGCATCGACCAAGGCCTTGACTGCCTCTGGAGTGGCAATATTTCCGGCTGCGATGTCGACGGTTGGATACAGGGCTTTCAGCTCACGAACTGTCTGCAATACCCCCTCGGAATGACCATGAGCAGTATCCACCACTACAACGTCCACACCAGCTTGGATTAAAGCTTCGGCTCGTTTAAGGCCCTGTGCACCTACGCCGGTTGCTGCGGCAACTAAAAGGCGCCCCTTGGAGTCTTTGGCTGCATTCGGGAAGTGGAATTCCTTTTCGATGTCCTTAACGGTAATCAGCGCCTTTAGCATCCCGTTGTTATCGATGATCGGCAACTTTTCAATGCGATGCTTATGCAGCAGTTCAATAGCGCCTTGGAAGGTTATGCCCTCAGAGCCAGTAATCACATTCTTGGTCATGCAGGCAGACACAGGCTGGTTCATGTTGGTTTCAAATTGTAGATCCCTGGAAGTCAGAATCCCGACCAACTTGCCTTCTTTCACAACTGGAAGGCCTGAAATGCCGTGCCGACGCATCGCTTCAACAGCGTCGCCAAGGCGAAAATCCGGCCCAACCGTAACTGGATCGTCAATAATTTTGCTTTCAGATTTTTTGACGCGCTCGACTTCGCGGGCCTGGGCCTCTATGGACAGATTTTTGTGGATAACTCCAATACCACCCTGTCTGGCCATGGAAATTGCCGCTTTAGCCTCTGTAACCGTGTCCATTGCGGCGCTCACCAAGGGAATCCGCAAGCTGACATTACGGGTAAAGCGAGTTTCAAGGCGTACGTCCTTTGGTAAAACTGTGCTGTGTTGGGGTACTAATAAAATGTCGTCGAAAGTTAAAGCTGGCTCGGGATCAAACCATCGCATCGTAATGTCTCCTGTTGGTTTTGGCCGAGGCCGAATGTGTTGGTGCCCCGGGGATGTATTTGTAATAGAATGATGGTCTCATGTCAAAGGTTTGGTACTGGTTTTGGTTGTTAGATTGCGGGAGTGGTGATTTTGGGTGGGGCAGGGGCTGGGGGCGGGACAGGGACGGGGACGGGGACAGGGACAGGGACAGGGACGGGACAGGGACGGGACAGGGACGGGACAGGGACAGGGACAGGGACAGGGACGGGGACAGGGACAGGGACGGGGACGGGGACAGGGGCAGGGACAGGGACGGGGACAGGGACGGGACGGGGGTAGGGGACGGGGACAGGCTATGGCAGGGCGGGGCAGAGCCCTTCATTTTTGACAACTGCTCCTGCCTTAGCTGCCTCGCAGTAGTTCGAATACAGACGGTTATCGCAGCCACAAACGTTGTACAAGGCAACTTCGCAGCTCCGTGGCCTCTCTTTGCACTGACCTTTAGCGGCGCAACCTACTGTTCCCGTTTGACAAAATTCAGTATCCAAACATTCAGTGAACCTTTCGCAGAGCCCTTCGCCTTGACATGCGATGTTGGTGGTATGAATGTTAGTGCGGCATTTGGCGGCTACGCAGGCGCTTGGATAAAAAACTCCATCACAACCACAGGCCAATTTTGAATTGGCTTCACACTCTTCTTTAGGAACGAGTGTGCACACCCCAGTTTCAGCGGTACATTCATCTTTTTTGCAATACTCGAATACAGTGCATTCATGGTTTGATGAGCAGTTTCTTGTTGAGGCACACGCTGCGAATGTAGGGTCAACCGACATCGAGCTTGCCTGTGCAAGACACTCGTTATTGTATGTTGTTCCATTACACCCGCAAACTGGAACCAAAGTATCAGGACAGGTGGCGGGAACCTTTGTACATACTCCAAAGTCGTCTCCAAAGCACCCCCTTTTGAAACAGAAGTTAGGCTGGCAATCGCCATCATCTACGCACTCCCTGCCTAGGCATGCCGTGCCGGTCTCATCAGTGTTTACTCCCGCAGCACCGGCCAAACAGGCATTGTTGTAAGTGATGCCATCACAACCACAAACGGGCTCAACTAACGTGGGACATGTGCTAGGCTTTGATGCGCACACACCCTCCGTATCTGAACACTCAGTCTTTTTGCAGTAATCGCCCTCTGGACAATCCTCGTTGTCGCCGCATGTATTTTGGTCTCCGTCGTCCTCTCCTACGTCATCGGTGACTTCTGGAGTGTTTTCATCGCCGCCGACATCCGGAGTGTTTTCATCGCCGCCGACATCTGGGGTGTCTCGTTCAGTCAGATCGCCGGTATCTTCCTTGACATCCAAGGTGTCCTGTTCAGCCATATCGCCAGTATCCTCCTTGGCATCTGGGGATGTAGTGGCGCCTGAACAGCTAAGTACAAAGACCACTGCCGTGAAAGCAAGTAACAACGTCGGAATTCTTTTCATGACGACCTCCAAAATGCATAGTTCCAAAGCCTGTAAGGTATCAAGTTAATTCGCGATCATTCTACCAATACAGGAGATGATATACAAGTGATTTTGGGACAGCCAAGATTTCCCGTCGCGCAAGTATTTGGACTCGTCGACTTGCTTGCACTCATGCTCAGCAAGCACAGGCCACTTTCCGAGTGAATTTTTTACCCCCTGCATTCTCCAGTCGCCGACATTTTTTTCATTTTGTCGTTTGACTGCTGAAAAGTGAAATCCGTACAATCCTCTCCGTTCAGGTTCGTTATTTCAAATCATGTCTTACTATTTAGGAGGTGCTCAAATGGAGACTCGTGCATTCTTGCGTTTGCTGCGGCCTAAGTCTTGGGTTTTGTCGTTGCCATTAATTGAAAGGCCATCCCATTGCGGGAATTCTTTTGAAGGGAGTGAGTGCACTCCATAATCAGGTTTGTAGATGTGGGTTAAGTCCCACCACAGGAGGATAAATGTTTGCTTTAACACACAAATTTTTCGAACGTCCCCGTTTCGAGGCCTTTTTGCATGTTGGAAAACGCCTCTCTCTGATGACAGCGCTGCTGTTCGTCGGTTGGTGTTTTGGGTGTGCAGGTGAGTGTCAAGGTGTTGGTTGTGATGGAGAGTATGTGGAGGTAGGTATATGTCAAACAAACAACTCCCAGATTTTTGGGGTACAGTACGGTGATCGAACACCAGATGAAGATAAGATATTCGTAGATGCAAAATATGTTTGCGCACCGACGCATATGATGGCCTTAACTCCCGCCTTCAGTGGACAATTTGAATGTCTTGATCCTCAAACGCCTTTCGAAGAATGGGGATCTGCTGACTGGGGTGTGTACCTTTATGTGAATTTTCCACCAGAGACATGCGGTTGTGACAAAGCCGACAAAGACTGTAACCTTGTTCTCCGTGCCATCTTTGACAATCAAGTCGGGGTTCCTAAGGTGGGGCAGGAGTTTGACCTGACCCAGGCAAGGCTTCTTGAACAGATCAAGGTCCCGATCGCAGCTAACACCAAATATGTTATCACCAGTGGAACCATCAAATTCGTGGCCATTCAAGCGAATCGCTATTCGTTTACTGTTAACAACCTGAAATTGACCGAAAGCCAAGATGAGAGTGGAGCCAACAAGTCTGATTGTTACACCCCCAATTCAGTTTCGGTGGAGCGTATTTCGATTGACTGCCTTCCAGAGCTTGAAGGCATTCCGATTAATGAATAGTAATTGGAGCTAATCAATCCAGAACATTTTCATCCAGTGTTCCTGGGGTTTTACCCTGAGGGAGAAGGCGAAAGTGAGGCAATTCTCCTTCTCATTTTCATTATCAAATCCGCCATGTGATGCTTGCAATAACCATTGGAACTTCAAAGAATAACAAGATATTTTTATATATTTTCAACAAAGGATTACTTCCACACAAATATGGATAATTGAAGTAAGGATTAGGGCACAATATCTAAGCAAGAACCTTCACCTACTTGGTGATCATCATTCTTAGATATTCGTTACGAGTTCAGGGAGAAAACTTGTTTGACAGGGTCAGGGCCAGGGGTGGGGACAGGGACAAGGCACAGGAGCGGGGGCAGTGACAGGGGCTGGGAGCAGGGGCGCTTTTGCATTTATAGTTTTGGATAATTGGTTTAAGGTTCTATTATTGTTTGGGCGTCTGTTTTAAGGCCGGGTGTTTTGTGAATCTGGATTTGTTTGCAGATATTGAAACTGGGGTAGAGGGGGCGAAAGCCTCCTCAAAGTCGACCCATGGTGCTGCCTCGGCGAATCAGCCCTTGGCGGAAAGGCTTAGGCCCACCACCTTGGATGAACTGCAGGGTCAGGTGGATGCAATTGGCCCCGGCAGCTTTTTGCGAAAGGCCATAGAAGCAGATGAAATCCCGTCTTTGATCTTGTGGGGCCCTCCAGGATGTGGAAAAACGTCGCTTGCACGGGTTATTGCAGGGCAAACTAAAGGTCATTTCGTCCTTTTTTCGGCAGTCCTGTCTGGTGTCAAGGAAGTTCGTGAAATTGTTGCAGAAGCTGTTGATAGATGGCAGCGTTTTCAGCGGCGTACGATTCTGTTTGTTGATGAAATCCACCGTTTTAACAAGGCTCAGCAGGATGCCTTTTTACCACATGTTGAAGCTGGGACCATCACTTTGATTGGGGCGACCACTGAAAACCCGTTTTTCGAGATCAACTCTCCGCTTCTTTCACGTTGTCGCGTCGTTCGCCTGGAGCCACTGGGACAAGAATCGCTGATAGCGCTAGCCAAAAATGCTGTTTCAGACGTTGAAAAGGGGCTTGGTTCCAAGGGAGTGTCTGTTGACGATGAATCGTTACGCGCCCTTGCTAGGATTGCGGATGGAGATGCTCGGCGGATGCTGAACTTGCTTGAGGCCGCCGTTGAACATGCAAGCCGTCAAGGGTTAAAGGTCGTTGATCAAGGTGTCCTTGAGACCGTCCAGACAGGCCCATCACTACGTTATGACCGGGCATATGAAGAACACTACAACGTGGTTTCTGCCTTTATAAAATCGATGCGAGGTTCCGACCCTGATGCGGCGATGTACTGGATGGTAAGGATGTTGGAGGCAGGTGAGGACCCAGGGTTTATTTGCCGCAGGATGATTATTTTTGCGGCTGAAGACGTTGGAAACGCCGATCCAAGGGCCCTGCAAGTAGCTGTGGCGGCCAAAGACGCCTTTGAATATCTTGGCTTGCCCGAGGCTGCGATTCCCATGGCACAGGCGGTTACTTACTTGGCTGGTGCCCCAAAATCTAACGCCTCTTACAAAGCCTTGACGTCCGCGCAAAAGGCGGTGCGCCAGTATGGCTCCCTTGAAGTGCCCATGCACCTGCGCAACGCTCCGCACCCAAAGATGGCCGAGCTTGGTTACAGTAAAGGGTACCAGTATCCACACGACTTCAAGGGCAATTTTACAACCGACGAGTACCTTCCAAAGGAACTACAGGGCTCGGTTTGGTATCATCCCGTCGAAGCAGGCTACGAAAAAACGATTGGCGAGAGGCTTGCTTATTGGCGCGACCTTAGAAAGCAAGCAAAGGAGGGTAAATGATGGAACAATTGGACAAGATGCCTGCTGATTTATCAAAGATTGATGCCTCTGTCGTAGTTTTTGATGACCACTTTGCTATCAACAGCAGTACCAGATGCCAGCATAGGTGCGTCTACTGCTTTGAAGGCGAGCGGGATGGCTATCGAGAAATCCCTACCAACGACGTTATTGAGCTCTTGAAACAAGCGGCTACCAAGGTCAAAGCAGTGGTTTTAATGGGAGCAGAAGCAACGCTGCGTTCTGATTTCGTGGAGATACTTGCCGCTGGGACTGCCTTAGGGTTGGAAATGCGGCTTTCCACCAACGCACTGCGCTTTTCAGATAAGCAGTTTTTGGAGGCCTCGATTGATGCTGGATTGAAGAAGGTAGAACTGTCCTTTCCATATGCTGATGTCGAGGTCTACAAGGCCATCACAGGGGCGAAAGAGACTGGGTTTCAAATGCTATTACAAGCGCTGGATAACATAAGGCTCGACGGCAGGATGAGGTGCAATGTCAACGTGGTTGTCAGCAGTTTTAACATCGACAGGCTAGATGCTGCGATTGACCTGGCGGCTCGGCATTTGGGCCCGGCCATTGGCTTACTGACCCTCCTGAGGTGCATGGATAATGAGCCCAGTAGAGTGGTTACTGCGGATCGACTCAGGAAGGCCCTAGTGCCATGCCTTTCTGGTTGGCACCACCCATTTCCGGTAGTTTTACGTAATTTCCCGATGTGCACGGTGCCGGGATTTGAGCATCTGGATGCAGACCTTGTATATATTCGGCAAGGTGTGACTGTCTTAGATAATTTTTTGCAGCAAGACGAGTTCGTGCCGATGTATGAGTCTGCCGTTGCAAACTCTGTTAATTCGTTATCCCAGTGTAAAATCTGTTCATTGGCTGACCTTTGCTACTCCCGCCGAGTGTTTAGGGAAAGACCTGACGATCCTACTAATTTGCCAATTCCCTCCACTAAGGACCCACGGCAGGTGCTGATCGCCAATCGAACTGATCCTGAGGATGTTGAATTAACAATTGAAAGCCTAATTGCTGGAAAGCAAGCTGTTTTAGCTGGAAAACTGAAAGAGCTTGGTGAGGACTAAAATGCTAAAAATTACACGGTTTATGTTGCTGGCAGCAGTGCTAAGTTTGGTGGCTGGATGCTCAGCTTCGGGTGACCCGGCGGCGGATTTGGATAGTGTTGGGGGGCTGGATCAGGGGCAGGACCAGGGGCAGGACCAGGATCAGGGACAGGATCAGGGGCAGGACCAGGGGCAGGACCAGGATCAGGGACAGGATCAGGGGCAGGATCTGGAGTGGGATGATGATAATGGTGGTGATGCCGACCTAGTGCTGGATGATGGTGACGCGGATGCCGAGCTGGACGATGGTGACGCGGATTTAGAGCAGGATGACGGTGGTAATGGAGATACGGATGTGATGCCGGATGACGGTAATGATGGTGACACTGACGTAGCACCAGATGATGGTGATGAAGGCGACACTGATGTTGAACAAGAGGACGATGGCGGTGGGGAAGATACGCCGACTACACTGGTGCTTGCCATTGGGACTTCTGATGATGCGCTGGCATCTTATCTTATGGATGGTCCTTCTAGCTCCTGGAATATCTTTTCTGGGACTTCCGTTCCGGTTGGACGTCATTTTGATATAGGCAACGTTTCGTATCGTACTGCTTTTAGATTTCCTGGAGTTTTAATCCCGCAGGGGGCTGTCATTGAAGCAGCAACCTTGGCCTTTTATCCAACTAACGAAGTTGACTCGTCAAAAAACCTGTGGCTGAGTATTTATGCTGAAAGTGCTGCAAATTCCGCCCCGTTTGACCCCTCAAACACAAATTCTGGTCGCCCAGACCAGCGTTTGAGCACAACAGCTCATATTGATCGCTGGCTTGTTAGATGTAACGATGACTGCACCGATATCACTGAATATGACTGTCCTCAAAGAAAGCTTGATTGTTGGAATCGAGATATCCAGTTTACCTGCCCAAAGGACCTTTCCGACTTGGTTCAGGAAGTTATAAACATCCCCACCTGGGAATCTGGCAACGCAATCACGATCTTTTTGGATAACGCCGCAACTGACCAAGATGGCGAAAAGTACAAAGGAAGGCGCTCAATCACAGCCTGGGACGAGGAGCGTGGCCTGGAACTGCGACCAACTTTAACGATCACTTATAGATAGGGGCGGGGTCAGGGGCGAGAATTTATGAGATATCCAGAACAAATTAATCTGCCATATAACCGTGGTGCTTTGCCCTTGGGCTTTGAATTATTGTCTGGCCCAGTCCAAGACGATGCCGACCTAGCCCACTGGGTGATTTTACAAGGGCGACATCTGGTGCTTGCTAAAAGCGAAGGACAGCCTTCGCTTCCAGTTGGGCAATTTCCAAAAGGATTAACAGTTCTTCAGGGGCCTCTTACCTTTGCTTACTGGCGTGACATGCCTGTGCGGTGCGTACAAATTGGCGAAGCAGATATCCTGCCCGACAGTTTGGTAGCAGAGCCATTTGTGTCCTTCCAGCTTCGTGTTCCAGTTGAACTTTTGACAGTAGCTGGAGTTGGAAAACAGCTGTTGCATGCAGACCTTCATACCGCCTTTTGCCATCGTTGCGCTACACCCACAACACCAATGAAAGGCAGTTGGGGCAAGCGCTGTCCCAACTGTGGCCACGAAAATTTTCCGTCTATTCATGCCTGCGCAATCGTGTGCATTCATCGTGAAAATGAGCTGCTTTTGATTCGCAAACCCGAGTGGCCAAAGGGACGTTTTGGATTGGTCGCCGGTTTTTTGGACGTTGGTGAATCCCTTGAAGAGTGTGCCATTCGTGAAACCAAGGAAGAGACCGGTGTAGACATCTGCAACGTCCGTTATGTCGCCAGTCAGGCATGGCCCTTTCCATCTCAGCTTATGGTGGGATTCATAGCCGACTATGCAGGTGGAGACATCGCTATTGGCGACGACGAAGTAGAAGAAGCTTACTGGTTTCCTGTCGATAACCTGCCAATATTGCCATCACAAACCAGCATTGCTGGGTATTTAATCGAAAAAGTCAGTCAACAGCTGCGTGGGCCAAAGCCCAAAAGTTAGTTGTGGTTCACGTACTCGACCGCTTCCAGCGCGGCTATCGTGCCATCAGCCACAGCGGTGGTTATCTGGCGATATCGCTTTGCCCTGGCCGCATAAATCGTGGCTGACAATCCAGCCGGGCCGCCACCCAAAACTATTACATCATAGTTTCGGTCCATAATTTATGCCCCAAGCTTTTCATCAAGGGTTTTCGTTATCTGAGCCTTGTTCTGGATGCTGCTGGTTGCCTCCACGACTTTACCGTTGCGGTAGTTCGTTGTTTTCGATAATTTCTTTGTACTGCTCAACGGTTTCTACATGTTTTAATTCGGTATCCAAGGTCATAGCTCCCCCTGCTTTTTTTTACTAGGCCAAAAATTGTTGCCAAAAATGTCAACTATATCAACTAGATAGCGTCGCCGTCCACATAGCGGGCCAACAGATCCGCCACTGGAATTAAACGCACCTTGTCTTCACCAACAGTAAGTTCATCACCAGCAAACTGCTTGTAAATGACTCTGTCGCCAACCGCCACGCCATTTCCCACATCGGCACCGACGGCCAAGACCGTCCCCTCAGCCGGGGTTTCGCGAGCAGTGTCTGGCAGGTAGAGGCCACCAGCAGTTTGTTCTTTTGCCTCGATGGGGCGCACCAAAACCAAATCTCCAAGTGGTTGCAAGTTCATGTGTCTTCCTCCCGGCGCTTGCCGCGCCAATTTGGCCCAAGGCCATTTATCCTTCATTGAGCCATTCGCTCCCTGGGCAGACCCAAGAGCATATCAATCCTATTTTGGTCAAAACCAACAACAATTTGGCCGTTTATCTCACATTGAGGGACACCCATTTGTCCAGATTTTGCGACCATTCGTTGTGCCGCAGCTTGGTCCCTTGAAACGTCGATGTCCTTAAAAGGAACACCCCGCCTGGTCAAATAATCTTTAAGCCT
>Ga0123335_1001835_pt1 | contig 33368 bp, 30 predicted proteins | sample BiotimSIPDNA_2_FD_89707 | JGI IMG/M metagenome (GOLD analysis project Ga0123335, IMG submission 89707) | Anaerobic biogas reactor microbial communites from Washington, USA - Biogas_R2 time_0 SIP DNA | ecosystem: Engineered > Bioreactor > Anaerobic > Unclassified | place: Washington, USA... | reverse complement strand
TGCCGCAATACGGCCCCCAAGGCGCAGTGGGCAGATCTACTGTCTCACAATACCCCCAGTTGTCAGCAAAGGTAGAAATAATGGAAGGCGTGGGAGCAGCCGAAAGTTTTCTCAAGTAGGTGACGTTCGCTGGCTGGTTCCGATTAGCGCTGCTGATATAGACATTATACCCATAATTACTGGTTACAGGAGCATGCCAATAGGTCCAATTGGCTTTACTCACCGAGGGTGCGGAGGGGCACATAGCAATTTCATACATGTAGTAGTTGTACGAACCAAACTTGACCAACTTGTACTCCGTGCCGTAGGCTTTTGTAAAATAAAGCCACTCCAACCAAGTCAAGGGTTCATGTACATAATTGTAGCCATGATACCACGTCTCAAAACCGAAAGCATAATTCTTGCTGTCAACATGATACATCTGGGCAATCAAAGATAGCTGCTTCAAGTTGTTGACGCACGAAATCGCCCGAGCCTTTTCCTGGGCTTTGCTCAAGGCCGGCAGCAGCATCGCCGCCAAAATGGCGATGATGGCGATGACGACAAGCAGCTCAATCAATGTAAAATGGCGACGTTTCCGACTCATGGCGAACCTCCTTGTGCTCATAGCTGGAAGCCATCCGAACTAACCTTGCCAAAGCGGCTCACGCCCCGCAAGGACATGAAAGCGATGTCAACGACGTAGGTTTATCGGCAATGGCACTGACATTATGCTGCAAGAGGCCTGGCGAAAGTCAATCTATGCGGGAAAATGCAGGCTGAGACTTTTCGGATGCCCCATCACCAGCGATTTTTCCTCACATCGCGCCCAGGTTTTCCTTCTCTGTGATCTTGGCGTCGATCTGCGCCTGCATGGCCTTGATGTCCGCGTTGATGTTGGCCAGGTCTGCTTTGCGGATCGCTTCCAAAACGGCTTCACGCTCAGGCGCCGAGACGTTCTTCCAGAATTTCCACGAATGAAGCGCCACGCCGTACTCTTCAAGCAAGGCCGCAGCCTTCTCGCGGTTGGCCTTGGCTTGAATGCGGCCTTGAAGCATCTTGGCTTTATGCTCATCATCCATAACTCGCTTTGCCATGACAATCTCCTGTTTTGTTGGTCTGTTGAATACTACGGGGCAATGGTGTGAATTTCAGTCGTATTTTTCTGAATAATATCAATTTGAAGCTACTATATTGCCAAGGCATGACGTTGTCAATCCTTGGTTTAAAAATATGCCCAGGTTTTTTCATTCGACCGAAGACGCTTCGGAGCCTCGTGCCTATCTATCTCCAGACGAGGGAGTTGCGTTGGTATTATCAAACTAGCGAGTCGCCAAGAGTGGCAAGAGTTTCATAGCTCTTGAAGCTGTGACAAGAGCGGTGCGGACAGCTTTTCCGTTGCGTTCGCTTTCGCATCAAACCGCTGCCTTGCTGCTTGCAATCATTTCCAAAATAGAGTATACTATGTTTAAGATTCATTCAATGAGGAAGCTGGCCTTGCCGCTTCCACCCTCATTCTTCTTCAACCAGGAATCTGCTCATGACAACGACGCTACGCACGGCTGCCTTGGCATGGCTGCTGGCCATGACACCGTTTTTGCTTGGTCAAGTCAGGACCACGGGCTGGGTCAGGACGTTCACTTGCTCAGGCAATGGCATAGCCCAGACTGACACATTCACGCTCGCGCCAGGCGAATGGCGCATCTGCTATCGCCCCCACGGCAGCGAACCCTTTTCCGTCACCCTGCGGGACGCTGACTCGGGCCTGAACAAGCGCCTGACCAACCAGGTCGGGCCGAACGTCGCGTCCGGAGTCACCAGGGGCAGCGATGGCATCAAATCGGCCTATTTAGTCGTGCATGGCAGCGACGAAGGATGGCAAGTCTGGGTGGAACACTATATGGACACGGTTGACGAATGGAATTTCCGGCAAAGCCAGCCCCCCCGCAAGGCGCTGGAGCGGCTTGGCTCCTGGACCGGCGAGGCCGCCGAGCAGACTGTGACCGTGCAGGTAGCAGCTCCGCACTGGCGCTTCAGTCACGAGCAACTCGGACCAGGGCGGCTGCGCCTGGATGTCTTCGATGCCACCGGCCAATGCCTGCTGCGAGCCTGCACGGCTGTCAGCGGCATAAGGGAAGCGTGGATTCACCAAAGCGGAGAATTCACCGTCCGCATCAGCGCGATTGACACCCCGTGGATTTTTCATATTGACGCCCCGGTCACGTCGACCAGCACCCAGGACTATTGAACCTCGCTGCGTCCAGCCCGCCAACCAGAACGGGCGGGCGTCGCCGCCGCCCAAGAAGCACCATGTCCTCTTTTCGCATTCATGTTCAAACCTTATCCGAACTGAATCACTGCGTAGGCACTGCCCGGCGCAATGCCGCCTTCATCCATTTAGGCGAAATTGCGCAGCCAGGCGCCTGGCAAGAAACCTGCAAAGGGCGTCACGCCATGTACGCCTGCTATCTGGAGCTGATCCAGGAGGTGTTGACGACCACGGAAAAATCATCGCTCATGCATTGCATCCCAAAGCACGGCCTCTGGGACCGGCCGGTTCTGCATTTTCTGAACCTGTTGCACCAATTGGCGCAGACCTTGTCCTGCCTGGCCGAACATGTCTCCAACGTCAAAGAGGAAGCTGAGCTTCTCGCCGAGCATTTAGGGCAAGACACCTTCACCCAGCTCCAGGCGACCTGCAATGACTTTGAACAGCACGAAAAAGCAACGCTGCAAGCATTCCTGCGCATCCTGGCCATCGGCGCCACCGTACTCAACGACAATTCCGCCAAGCGCTGCCAGCAGTTTTCCGCTGATGAGACGCGGCGCTACAACCTGGCTTTCGAAAAATACCTGGACTATTATCGCCGCCGGCACGGCCACCCCACGCCGGCAACCCTATCTTAACCACCCAGAAAAAAGGGGGGACATCATGAAAAAGAAACATTTCACGCTGATTGAACTGTTAGTCGTCATCGCCATCATCGCCATCCTGGCGGCCATGCTGCTGCCGGCCTTGAGCAAAGCCCGGGACAAGGCGCGCAACATTTCGTGCGTCAACAACTTAAAGCAGCTCGCCCTGGCGCAAGTCTTATACACGCAGGACAACGAAGACTTTTTCCCGGGCACACAAATGCCCTACCTGGACAACACCACGGCGCCCTGGCCAGCCGAACCCAAGTTCCTGAAAGGCACCGGCTCATATTCTGACATCTACTTTGTCGGCTGGGCTGCGGTGATTTGCCACTATGTCGGCGACATCAAGCCATTTATGTGTCCGGCCACCACCTGGAACAACTATCTAGTCAATTACGGCATGCCGATCGGCCCCAATTCGAGTGGAACCATGGGCATCTATACAACCGACGAAATGTTCCGCAAAGGGCGGCCGTTTTCCGCCATCAAGCGTCCCAGCCAGTGCATGATCATGTCAGAACAGGGAGCTGGCGGCGGCAGCCCATATGTCCTCTCCGGCGTTTACTACTGCATGCGCGGCAGCCACAACGGCAGAGCCAACGCCGCCTATTCAGACGGCCATGTAGAAGGCTGGCCGACATTGACTAACAGCCTCAAGGCCTACGAGAGCGTCTGGCCAGACCCAAGCCCGGCGTTCTCCGGCTATGCAGTGCATATAGCCTGGGAAGCATTCGGCTACTGGAATAAGTGAGCAAAACGGAAAAAACAAGGACACATCATGAAGAAGAAGCATTTCACACTGATTGAATTGTTGGTCGTCATCGCCATCATCGCTATTTTGGCGGCCATGCTGCTGCCGGCCTTGAGCAAGGCTCGGGACAAGGCGCGCGACATTTCGTGTGTCAACAACTTAAAGCAGCTCGGCCTGGGGCAGGTCTTATACACGCAGGACAACGAGGACTGGTTCCCAGGCACGTATATGGACTATCTGGATAAGAACGTGGCGCCCTGGCCAGCCGAACCGAAATTTCTGTACTATGCCGCCCAGGGCACTTACTTTATCGGCTGGGCAGCAGTGATTTGCCACTACGTCGGCGACATCAAGCCATTCTTATGCCCGGCCTCCACCTGGAACTGCTCTTTAGTCAACTACGGTATGCCGCGCGGCTCCTCGGTTGACAATCGCATGGGCATCTACCCGGCCGGCGAAATGTTCCACAAAGGCCGACCGTTTTCCGACATCAAGCGCCCCAGCCAGTGCATGATCATCTCGGAACAGGGCGCCGGCGGCGGCAGCCCGTATGTCCTCTGCACGAGATGGTACTGCATGCGCGGCAGCCATAACGGCAAAGCCAACGTGGTCTATGCGGATGGACACGTGGAGAGCTGGAAGACGATGAATAACAGCCTCGCGCCCTGGGGCTGGCCAGACCCAGACCCGGGTTCGGCCGGCTACGCAGTGCACGTGCTCTGGGAGGCATTCGGCTACTGGAATAAGTGAGCAAGGCAAGAAACAGGAGGGCAGCATGAAAAAGAAACTTTTCACACTAATTGAATTGTTGGTCGTCATCGCCATCATCGCCATTTTGGCGGCCATGCTGCTGCCGGCCTTGAGCAAAGCCCGGGACAAAGCGCGCGCCATTTCGTGCGTCAACAACTTAAAGCAACTCGGCCTGGGACAGACCTTGTACACGCAGGACAATGAGGACTTTTTCCCGGGCACGTACATGCCCTACCTGGACAGCACCACGCCGCCCTGGCCAGCCGAACCGAAATTTTTGTTAGGCAGCGGCACCTGGGCCGGCACCTACTTTGTCGGCTGGGCTGCGGTGATTTGCCACTATGTCGGCGATATCAAGCCATTTATGTGTCCGGCCACTACCTGGAACAACTATCTGGTCAACTACGGCATGCCGCGCGGCCCCACGATGTCCAACACCATGGGCAACTACCCGTCCAGCGAAATGTTTCACAAGGGTCGGCCGTTTTCCGACATCAAGCGCCCCAGCCAGTGCATGGTAGTCTCAGAGCAGGGCGGGGGGGGCGGCAGCCCGTATGTCCTCAACTCTGTATGGTACGCCATGCGCGGCAGCCACAATGGCAACGCCAACGTCGTCTATGCAGATGGACACGTAGAGAGCTGGAAGACGGTGTCTGGCAGCCTCAAGCCCTTCGACAACGCTTGGCCGCCGCCAAGCACGGACTCTCCCGCTTACGCAGTGCACGTGCTCTGGGAAGCGTTCGGCTACTGGAACAGGTGAGCAAGGACGAGCCGGTCGGCGCAGGTGCTTCAAAGTTTTCGGCGCCTGCCGCTCCAGCCAAAAAGTCCACGGCCGCCAGGCGAGAGGTTCGCCTGGCGGCCGTGATTTTTCAAGCCTCAAGATGTTTCAGCTGCGGTGTTCTTTTCAGCCCAGCCTGGCCTTGAGAGCCTCCAGCTGCTGCATCATTTCCTTGGGCAGGCGGTCGCCGAACTTGGCGAAATGCTCTTCGATTTGCGGCACCACGGCTTTCCATCCCTGCACATCGACTTCAAGCAAATCCTTGAGGTCGGACGCCGGGATGTCCAGGCCCTTGACGTTCAGGGTACCCTCGGCCGGGAGGTATCCAATCGGCGTCTTGCGGGCGGTCGGCGCATCGTTGCAGCGGTTGAACACCCATTCCAGCACGCGGCTGTTGTCGCCGAATCCAGGCCACAGGAAATGACCGTCTTCGCCCCGCCGGAACCAGTTGACGTAGAAAATCTTAGGCAGCTTGGCGCCGGCCTTTTTGCCGATCTTGAGCCAATGCTTGAAGTAGTCGCCCATGTGATAGCCGCAGAAAGGCAGCATGGCAAAGGGGTCAAAACGCAGCTTGCCGACTTCGGCGAGGTTCGCCGCCGTCGTTTCCGACGCCATCGTCGCGCCCAGGAACACGCCATGTTCCCAGTCCAGAGCCTCGTTCACCAACGGCACCACGGTCTTGCGGCGGCCACCAAAGAGGAACGCGCTGATGGGCACGCCCTTGGGGTCTTCCCATTCCGGGGCGATGACCGGGCACTGGCCAGCCGGGGTGGTGAACCGGGCGTTCGGATGAGCGGCCTTGACGCCGGAGGCCGGAGTCCACGGCCGACGCCGCCAGTCAACCAGCTGCGCTGGCTTGTCGTCATGGTCTTCCCACCACACGCCGCCATCCAAGGTGATGGCCGTGTTGGTGAAAATCGAATTGCCGCGGTTAATCGTCCGCATCGCGTTCGGGTTCGACTTCATCGAGGTGCCGGGGGCGACGCCGAAGAAACCGGCTTCCGGGTTGATCGCGTAGAGCTGGCCATCCGGACCGAACTTCATCCAGGCGATGTCATCGCCGATCGTCTCGACCTTCCAGCCGGGGATGGAGGGTTCCATCATGGCCAGGTTGGTTTTGCCGCAGGCACTCGGGAAGGCGGCGGCCACATACTTGACCTCGCCCTTGGGGCTGGTCAGTTTCAGGATGAGCATGTGCTCGGCCATCCAGCCTTCATCGCGAGCCTGAACCGAGGCGATCCGGAGCGCGAAGCACTTTTTGCCGAGCAGGGCGTTGCCGCCGTAGCCAGAGCCGAACGAAATGATTTCGCGGTCTTCAGGGAAATGGGTGATGTACTTCTTTTCAACCGGCGCGCTCGGCCAGGGCACATCAGCCGTGTCACCGTCAAGCGGATAGCCGACCGAATGCATGCATTTGACGAACGGGGCACCGGCCTCGATCTTTTTGATGATAGCCGTGCCGACGCGGGTCATGATGCACATGTTGACGACGACGTACGGGCTGTCGGTGATCTCAATGCCGTACTTGGAAATCGGAGACTCGATCGGCCCCATGCTGAAGGGAATCACGTAGAGGGTGCGGCCCTTCATGGAACCCTTGAAGAGGACATCAAATTCCGCCCGCATCTCCTTGGGGTCCTTCCAATGGTTGGTGGGGCCGGCGTCTTCCTGCCTGGCCGAGCAGATGTAGGTGCGGTCTTCCACGCGGGCCACGTCGGTCTTGTCGGAACGGGTGTGATATGAATTGGCCGGCTTGTCCAACTTGATAAAGGCACCGGACTTGACCATCATGTTGCACAGCTGGTCATACTGGGCTTTGGAGCCGTCGCAAATCACCACATCGGTCGGTTCGCACAGATCGATCCATTTCTGCAGCCACGTCTTCAGGTTAGAATTCGTGATGTCACTTACTTGCATGTCGCTTTTTCCTTCTCAATCTTTTAGGAAGTGATGCCGCTCCCAACGGCTTGTCTATGCCCAAATCAAAAACAAAGGCAAACGGGATTTGAAACGCCACATACTATAATGTGCGAGCGGCCGATTTTCCAGTTGGCAGGCGGTTATCCGAGGCGGCCCCCCCAGCCGTCCAGCTCGCGACGGTTGGCTTGCAACTGATTGCAGCCTCCCTTTTTGTTTTCCTGGTTTCCAGAAGTATAGTATGCGCTTGACATTTTCCGAATAGCCTGGTGCCGCTGCCTTTTCCCACCTGGCGCCCGAACTTCCTTGCCTAAAGACAATGCATTGAATCAGTCATGAGCGCATTCAAAACCCTGCAATTCCCAACCGCCAACATTCCGCCGGAAGGCGCCGCCTATGCAGGCGAAATCGCATTCCAGAATTTGGCGATTGACCCCGAGGACCGCTTTGCGTTTCCCTCGCCGCTGCATTTCGCCTTCAACCTGATGATCGTGAACAACGACGTCGTGGTGACCGGCAAGCTGTCCGGCGTCATAGAAGTGATGTGCGACCGCTGCACGGACGACGCCCCCTGCGAAGTGGAGGTCGACGATGTCTTCCATCGCTATGAAAACGTCATTGGTGACATCATCGATTTGACCGAAGACATCCGCGAAGATATATTATTGGTTTTTCCGCAGAGCTTTCTCTGTTCAGAAGCCTGCCGCGGCCTGTGTCCATCCTGCGGCAGCAATCTCAATCGCGAGCACTGCACCTGCACCGCTACGGCTGATGCCGACCCAGACAACCCATGGCGCCAGCTTGACAGTTTGAAATTAAAGTGACGCCCCCGGGGGTCCTTGTCTCTCAGTCCTAAGCGTGCAACGCCCCGGCGTCAACAGCGCCCCAACCTCAGGAGCAAGAAACCATCATGGCTGTTCAACAAAGCAAAGTCAGCAAACGGAAAGTCCGCATCCGCAAGGCCGCCAACCGCTATCGGGGCGTCCAAGTCAACCACTGCGCGTCATGTGGCGCGGCCTGCCTTCCCCACCATGTCTGCAAGAAATGCGGCATCTATGACGGCCGTCAAGTTCTGACTATCCATCAAGACAACGCATAATCAGACGACGCCCGGCCTGGGCATTGCTTCACTTGGCACGTGTGCCTTGCCTGCCACCCCTTCCCATCCCCCAGCTTTGCATAAGGTAGCCAGGCATGTCCAAAATATCCATCGCCGTCGATGCCATGGGAGGTGACTTCGCCCCAACCGCCATTGTTGAAGGGGCCGGAGAAGTGCTGGACTACTACGGCGACCGCTACCACCTTTTCCTGGTTGGCGAACAGGACAAGATCGAGGAAGAGCTGCGCCGGATCGGTAAACATGGCGACAAGCGCCTGGAAGTCATCCCCTCGACGCAAGTGGTGGAGATGGGCGAACACCCTGTTTCCGCCGTGCGCCGCAAGCGCAACTCGTCAATCAACATAGCCGCCGACCTGGTGCGCAAGAAGCGCGCGGCGGCCCTGTTCAGCGCCGGCAACACCGGCGCGACGGTCGCCTCGGTATATTTCAAATGGTCGATGCTGCCCGGCATTGAACGACCCGGCATCGCCGCTATTTTCCCGACTGAGAAAAGCCGTTTCCTATTGCTGGACGCTGGCGCCAACGTTGACTGCACGCCGCTCAACCTCTTGCATTACGGCCTGATGGGGACCATCTATTCCTCAATCGTCATGCGCAAGAAGTCGCCGCGCGTCGGCATACTCTGCAACGGCACCGAGGATGGCAAGGGCAATCGCCTGACCCAGGCCGCATTCAAGCTGTTCCAAGACGCCAAGGGCATGAATTTCATCGGCAACGTCGAAGGCCATGACTTGTTCACGGACAAGGTCGACGTCGTCGTCTGCGACGGCTTTGTCGGCAACGTCATGTTAAAGAGCGCCGAGCAGCTGGCGGTTTCGATGGGACGAATGGTGAAGGCGCAAATCATGAAGCGCCTGCTGTGGAAACTCGGTGCGCTCATGGCCAAGGGCGCCTTCACGGAACTGCGAAAGGCGACGGATTACTCGGAAACCGGCGGTGCGCCGCTCCTGGGCGTCGCGGGCGCCTGCATCATCGGGCATGGCATTTCCGACGCCAAGGCGGTGCGCAACGGCATCCATGCCGCCGGCACGTTTATCCGCCTGCGCATCAACGAGACCATCACCGCCCAGGTCAAAGCCCTGAATCTCCCCTAATGTAGGGGCTGAATGATGAATGATGAATGATGAATGATGAATACTGAGGCACATTTCATAATTCATAATTCATAATTCATAATTCATAATTTTTAAAACCATGAGCAAACGCATTGGATACATGTTCGCCGGCCAGGGCGCACAGACGCCTGGCATGGGCCGCGACCTGCACGAACACTCGGCAGCGGCCAAGGCGACCTTCGCCCAGGCCGACGCCATTCTCGGCCGGCCGCTCTCTAGCACTTGCTTCCACGGCGCCGCCGAAGACCTCACCGCCTGCGCCACCTGCCAGCCAGCGATCACGGCCATGTCCCTGGCCTGCCTGGCCGCCTGGAACGAACGCACGAACGTCACCCCGGTCATCTGCGGAGGCTTGAGCTTAGGCGAATACGCCGCCCTGCAAGCCGCCGGGGCACTGTCCATGCCAGACGCCTTGCGCCTAGTCGCAGAACGCGGCCGCCTGATGGATCAAGCCTGCCGACAAAGCGAAGGCGGCATGGCGGCGATCATCGGCGATGACCCGGCCCTGGTTCAAAAAGTCTGCAAAACCTGCGGCATTGACGTGGCCAACTACAACTGCCCAGGGCAAATCGTCATCAGCGGCGCCAAGGACGGACTGCGCCAAGCCATGCAGACGCTGACGGCGGCCGGCCTGCGCGTCGTTGAACTGCAAGTCGCCGGGGCGTATCATTCACGGCTCATGCAGCCGGCGGCCGACGCCTTCCTGCCCATGCTCAATGCCTGCAAAATCACGATGCCGACCTGCACGGTCGTGCAAAACGCCAGCGGCAAACGCGAAACCAAGCCGGACGACATCCGGCGCAATCTCGCCCGGCAAGTCGCCGGCAGCGTCCTCTGGGAAGACTGCGCCCGCATCATGCTGGCCGAATGCGACGCGCTCATCGAATTCGGCCCCGGCGCCGTCCTCAGCGGATTCATCCGCCGCATCGACAAACGATTCCCCTGCGCCGCCGTCAACTCCGTGGCCGGCCTGGAAAATGCCTGCCTCCTGCTGGCTGACTGACCTGGACGGAGACGCGCTCTTTCCCGCCGCCCTGCTGCGGCGCCTACTGTCACCCCCTATTCCCACGAACCTGCCATGACGACCAGTCTTGCTGAACAAACCGCCCTCATCACCGGCGCCAGCCGCGGCATTGGCAAAGCAATCGCGGAAAAACTCGCTGCCAAGGGCGCCCAAGTCGCCATCGCCAGCACGTCCATGGAAGGCGCCGCCAAAACCGCAGCCGAAATCCAGGAACGCTTTGGCGTAAAGGCCATCGGCTACGCTGCCAACGTCGCCGACGCAGCAGCAGCAGACCAGCTCGTCGCCGCTGTCCTGCATGATTTCGGCCGCCTTGACATCTTAGTCAACAACGCTGGCATCACCCGCGACAACCTCCTCGTCCGCATGTCGGAACAAGATTGGGACGCAGTCATCGGCGTCAACCTGAAAGGCGCCTTCAACTGCATGAAGGCCGCAGCCAAGGCCATGATGAAGGCGCGCTTTGGCCGCATCGTCAACATCGCCTCGGTCGTTGGCCTGACAGGGAACGCCGGCCAGGCCAACTACGCCGCCGCCAAGGCTGGCCTCATCGGCCTCAGCAAGACAGTCGCCAAAGAGCTGGCCTCGCGCAACGTCACCGTCAACGTCGTCGCCCCAGGCTATGTCGAGACCGACATGACCGCCGCCCTGCCAGAGGCCGCCCGCGCAGCCCTGCTCCCGCTCATCCCGCTGGGACGCACCGCCCAGCCCGAGGAAATCGCCGGAGCTGTCGCCTTCCTCGCCGGCCCCGAAGCAGCCTACATCACAGGGCAGGTGCTGTGCGTCGACGGGGGCATGGCTATGTGAAGACTGACCGACTGATTTGCCATTCGCCGTTGGAATGCTATAGTAAAGACGTTTTTTTTGCACCTGCCCACGTGCCTGAACAGCGCCTGCTCACGAAATCTTCGCGCAACCCGGCTTCCCCCCATCCCCGCTGCAGGCTATGGACGCTGCCTTACCATAAACCATTCCTGTCATCAAAATCTTTGTCAAAATCTTTAAAAAGTACGGAGAAACCACTATGTCAAAAAATGGCGATCGCGTCATCCGAATCATTGTAGACCAACTCGGCGTCAAGGAAGAGCAAGTTCAGCCCGATGCCAAATTCGTCGAAGACCTGGGCGCTGACTCTCTCGACACGGTCGAGCTAGTCATGGCGTTGGAGGAAGAATTCGGCACTCAGATTCCCGATGAAGAGGCCGAGCTGCTGACCACGGTCGGGGAAGCGATCAGCTACGTGGAAGGGAAAATCGGCACTGGCGATGATGACGGCAACGCCTGAAGCCCCGCAAGGGCTTTCGCAAGGCGACTGGCCTCGACAGACCATCGCGCCGCCTTTCCCACCCCCTGTTCAGCAATGACAACAAAGGTCTGAGCGAGGTCACATCCCATCGCCACGGATGTGACCTCTGCTTTTTTCAATCCTTTCGTTCCACAAGAGAGGCGGCGACAGTGTCCCGCCTCTACATCCGGCCATCCGCGCCCCGCTTGCACAACAGCCGCGAACTGCGGCTGAAACAATAAGGTCATGCCTCGCCGCACTTTTGCTCAAGGCACGAATGGAGGTCTTCATGACCGCTTCCCGAAGAGTCGTCGTCACCGGCATGGGAGTCGTTTCCCCACTGGGAAACACTGTCTCAGAAAACTGGTCAGCCCTGCTGGCCGGCAAATCCGGCATTGACAAAATCACGCATTTTGACGCCAGCAACTACCGGTGCCAAATCGGCGGCGAAATCCGAAACCTGGATTTGACGCCGCTGATGGAACCCAGGGAAATCCGCCATCACGACCCGTTCTGCCAATTTGCCGTGGCAGCGGCAGAGCAGGCTGTCGCTCAAGCCGGCCTGAAGGACAGCGCAGCCTTTGACCCGACCCGAGTCGGCGTGCTGGTGTCCTCCGGCATCGGCGGCCTGATAACCCTGTCAACCCAAATTACCAACTTGAACGCCAGGGGCCCGGGTCGCGTCTCGCCGATGACCGTGCCAATGATGATTTCCGACATGGCGGCCGGACGGCTCGCCATCCGCTACAATTTCCAAGGCCCAAACTTCGGCATCGTCAGCGCCTGCGCCACTGGCCTGCACGCCATCGGCGAAGCCTACTGGCTCATCCAACGAGACGACGCTGACATCGTGCTGGCCGGCGGTGCCGAAGCCAGCATCACCCCCATCGGCCAGGCCGGATTCTCCGCGCTGCGAGCCTTGTCCGAACGCAATCACGAACCGCAACGCGCCAGCCGGCCGTTCGACCTGGGGCGAGACGGCTTTGTCCCGGCCGAGGGTGCTGGCGTACTCGTTTTGGAGGATGCCGAACACGCCCGCCGACGCGGCGCCGAGTTCCTGGCCGAAGTCGTCGGCTATGGGGCGACGGGCGACGCCTTCCACATCACCGCACCGCACGAGGAAGGCGACGGCGCCGCCCGCGCCATCAGCATGGCTTTCCGGCATGCGCGACTCCCGGTGGACGCTCTCGGCTATGTCAATGCCCACGGCACCTCCACGCCGCTCAACGACAAAGTCGAGACCATCGCCATCAAGCGCGCACTCGGCGACCATGCACGGCGCGTCTCCATCAGCAGCACCAAGTCCATGACCGGGCACATGCTCGGCGCTGCCGGCAGCTATGAATCGGTCGTCTGCATTGAGGCACTGCGCCATGGCTGCATTCCGCCGACCATCAACCTGGAAACGCCTGACCCCGACTGCGACCTGGACTATGTTCCAAACCAGGCTCGGGAACTGGACTTCAAGCTGGCTCTCAATATCAGCATGGGATTCGGCGGACACAACGCGGCTGTCCTCTTTCAGACTCCCGCCTGACCCTATCACCCGCGCCCTTTTCTCCGGCTATGAGCGAGAACAATTCCAATCAGCCGGGGGCCGCTCCAAGCCCCCAGGCAGAGACGACGATTACGGTCGACGGCCGACGCTACAAGCGCCGCGACTCGGCAGCGACGCTCATCTGCTTTCTGCTGCTGTGGGCGCTCTGCTACGTCTGCATCCTGTTCTGCCGCGGCACCAGAACCAGCCTTCCCGTCTTGCCCGAGCAACTCGACAGCCTGATCGGCCAAGTCGCCAGCGAAAACATCATCGCTGAAGTCGACTTCTGCTATACAGCCCCACGCCCAGCCATTCCCACCCCTAACGGCCACGCCGTCGTCATTGAAGCCATCACCCCAAAAGTGCTGACCAAAGACCGCCCAGGCGGACTGCTGCGCAGCGTCCCGGCTGACACCCCCATCATGCGCAAAGGGGAAATCATCACTGCCGAGACAGTCGCCCGCCTCCAAGCCTACCAGTATATCTTCCCACAGCTGACTGCCAAGATGCGCCGCCTCCTACCGCTCCACCAGTCAGCTCTCTTGTGCGGACTGGTCCTGTTCTGCTTCGGGTGCGGACTGTTCGCCATCAAGCAGCAACTTTTCTCCCAGGTCGACCGAATCATCCTGCTGACCATTTTCTTGGCTCTGCACATCATCTTGACGCTGGTCTCGCAGAAGCTGTTTGCCGAATACATCAACGGCACTTCGCTGCAGCTGTGTTCACTGCTGCCCCTGTGCCTAGTCCCTGCGCTGACCTCAAATCTGCTTGGCAAACGCATTGGCTTCTGCACCGTGCTGCTGCTGTCCGCGCTGACGCCGTTGCTGATCGGCGGCGAGGACTTGTTCCAATTCTACCTGTATTCGCTGTTTGGCGGCATCGCTGGCGCCGCACTTTTCCACGACATCCACAACCGCCTGGGCTTCCTGCTGGGCGGCCTAGGCGTGACCGCTACGGTTATTGGCCTCAACCTGTTTTTCGCCTGGAGCCTGCCGCTGCCCTGGGCCTGGAGCAGCTTTTCGCCTTTCTGGACCTCGGTTCTCCATCTCGCCTGCGGCAACGCCCTAGTGGTCATCCTGGCGCTGCTGCTGGTTCCGCTGCTGGTCGAACGCTTCTTTGACATCATCACGGCGTACAAATTGAACGAACTCAATGACCGCGACCACCCGCTGCTGCTGCGCCTGCGGGAAGAAGCCCCTGGCACCTACGAGCACAGCATTGATGTCGCCCGACTCGCCAACGAAGCAGCCCGCGCCATCGGCGCAAACGCAGCCCTGGCTGAAGTGTGCGCATACTTCCACGACATCGGCAAACTCTATTCGCCCAAGATGTTCGCCGAAAACCTGACGGAAAATGAAGCCAACCCGCACGACGCCATGTCCCCGCAAGAAAGCTGCCAAGTGCTGCGCGAACACGTCCGCTTCGGCATTGAACTGGCCCGCAAATACCGCCTGCAAAGGCCAATCTGCGAAGCCATAGCCCAACATCATGGCGACAGCATTATTCCCTTCTTCTACCAAAAAGCCTTGAACCAGGCCAAGAAGGAGAATCTCCCGCCGCCTGCCCTGTGCGATTTCAGCTATGACGGAACCAAACCGCAACGGCCAGAAGTCGTCATCGTCGAAATTGCAGACACTTGCGAGGCAGCTGTCCGCGCCCTAGTACGGAGCCGCGAACATTCGACAGCCGCGAACATCACCCAAAAAGTCAACGAGCTGGTGCTCGCCAAAATGCAGATGCACCAACTCGACAACGCCTGCTTGACCATGGCGGAACTCTTCCGCATCCGCGACCAAATCATCAAGACCTTGTGCAATATCCACCACCTCCGGCCGGAATACCCGAAGCAACTGAAGCCAATCCGCAAAGCCGACATCGGCGCCGGTACGACGACAGACTCCCCGCTGGCCGTCCTGGCTAACGCCGATCCGACGACCAAATCCCAGCCGGGCACCCCGGCTGACGTCGATCCGACGACCAAATCCCAGCCAGGCGCCCCGGCTGACGTCGACCAAACGACCGAATCCCAGCCGGGCACCCCGGCTGACGCCAACGGCGCCACACCCTCTACGCCATGATCATACGCCTGGCCAAAGAACGTCGTCCACCAGCGTTGCAGCAACGCCGACGCCTGCTGGCGGTTCTGGCCGAGGCACAACGCCTGGTCGGACTGGATCGCTTTCCAGGCCTGTTGCAAATCAACCTGGTCGGTGCTGAGACTATAGCCGCCATCAACGAAGCCAGCCTCGGCCACTGCGGCACCACCGATGTGCTGACGTATGACTGGCGCGAGCCAAATCAACCGGCTCAGACCGCCAACTGCCATGACGATGACGACAAAGACAACGTGGACGACGACCCGCCCATCGCGGCGGAAATCTACGTCTGCCCAGATATCGCCTGCGCCGTAGGCCCCACTTACGGCAACCACCCATCCCAGGAGATGGTCCTCTATGCCGTCCACGGCATGCTCCATCTCGCCGATTATGACGACCTTGAACCTAAAGCTCAACAACGCATGCGCGCCGCCGAAGACAAAGTCATGACGGCCCTGCAAAAAAAATTCATCCTTACGGATTTTCTCAAGCTTTGAGCAGCTTGCCTTTCCGGCCCGAGGCTCGGCGCCCTGACCCGGCTACTGCTGCCTTGGCGATGCCCGCATACGCTGCGGACAGTGAGCCTTCCCCTCTAAAAACGCCGCCCAAACTTTCACCTCAACCCAGAAAGAATACATGAATCCGCTCTTATGGCTTTATGCGTCAATCACCATAACCATCATCAACGCGGTGTTGACCCTAGCCTGCCTGGAACTAGGACAATTCAGCGGCGGCAAGCTGCGCCGCCTGGAAGACGTCAACGAAAAACTGGCGGAACGCCTGGACGCCTGGTTCCCCCCGAAAGACGAATGGCGCTTCACCAGCCGCCTGGTGGTACTCATCGCCTTTATGCTGCTGACCTATTGCTTCAGCGAATGGGAACAAGCCATGGCCGCCAGCGGCTACCATGCGTTCACCAGATTCGCCCTGCCCAGCCTGTTCATACTGATCGGATACGCCCTCGTAGAGCTGACCGGACAGTTCATCTCCATAGTAGCCTCCGCCAGGTTCCTCTGCGTCTTCATCCCCTTTTACCGATTTCTGAGCTGGATTCTCTTCCCGCTCATCTGGCCAATCACCATCATAGCTCAACGCCTCCGAGAACAACAGGCGACCAGAAACGCCACCGCGTCAGGGCCAACCGCCGAAGATGAAATCCTCTCCCTTATCGAAAACAGCTGGGACGGCGACAACCCCATCAGCGGCATTGAAGAAGATGAACGCCGGATGATCCTAGGCGCCTTCGCCCTGGACCAGACCTTCGTCCACGAAATCATGACGCCGCGCGTAGATGTCGACGGCGTTGAGGTCAACGACACCATCGCCGACGTCAGGCGCACCATCGTCGAATCAGGACACAGCCGGATTCCACTCTACGACAACAGCATCGACCATATCCTAGGCGTCATCTACGCCAAAGACCTGTTAGACGAAAAGAAGCTGGCCAAAGTCACCAGCCTGCGCGACCTGGCCCACCCAGCAGTCTTCATCCCAGAAACAAAAAACATCGGCGACCTGATGGAGGAATTCCGCCAAAGCACCAACCAATTTGCCATCGTCCTCGATGAATACGGCGGCACCGCCGGCATCGTGACCTTCGAAGACATCCTCGAAGAAATCGTCGGAGACATCCATGACGAATATGACGACAAGGACATGAGCGACGTCGAACAACAGGAGGACGGCAGCTATATTGTGGACGGGCGCCTGCCTATCTGGGACGTCAACGACCTGCTTGGCACAAATATCTCGGAGGAGGAGGACTTCGATACCCTCGGCGGCTACATCTCGACCTTCCTGGGCAAAATCCCTGAACAAGGCGCACATATTGAAACGGATCAGATCATCGCCGACATCTTGGAAGCCAACCCGCGGCGCATCGTCCGGCTGTCCATCCGCAACTGCAACCAAGACAGCAGCACCGAAAAAGACTAACCCGGAACCACCCATCGCTTATTTCAAAACAAGAGGCACCATGATCAAGACCAATGGCATGTATGAGCAGGAGACCAGGGCCAACATGAAGGGCGGCCCCGGCAAAGTCACCTTGCAGCACTTTTTCCGCAAAGAAGAATACGGCGGCCAGCACATCCGCGTCTGCGCTAAGCTCATCATCCCGCCTGGCGCAGGCATCGGCCTCCATGAACACGCCGGCGAAGACGAAGTCTACATCGTCCTCAAAGGCAAGGGCCGCGTCACCGACGATGGCAAGACCGCCGAAATCACGGTCGGTGACTCCGTCCTGACCGGAAAGGGCACGTCCCACGCCGTCGAATGCGTCGGCGACGAAACTCTCGAAATTCTCGCCCTGGTAGTGACCTACTGACTATGCCGAAAAACCGACCTCAGCTGTTGACGACGACGCTCCTGGCGCAAGGCCGTTTCTTGCAGCTGGAAAGGCGCCAGTACCGCGACCAACGCGGCGAAGTGCGCTGCTGGGAAGCCGCCCAGCGCCGCCAGGAACAGCCAGCCGCCCTGGCGATCGCCACCCTGCAGCCATCCAACCGCGTCGTGCTCATCCGCCAATATCGGCCGCCGCTGGATAGTTTCGTCATCGAATTCCCGGCTGGATTGCTCAATCCAGGCGAAAACGCGGTGGCCGCAGCCGTGCGCGAATTGCGCGAGGAAACCGGCTACGTCGGCGACGTGCTGGGCGATACAGGACTGACCAGCAGCTCAGCCGGCCTGACCGGCGAACTGGTAACCATGGTGACGATGACCATTGATGAACGAAACCCCGAAAACGCCGCGCCGCAAGCCAAGCTTGACGACGGCGAAGCTATCGACGTGTTCCTGGTGCCACGCCACGACTTGCGCGACTTCTTGGCCAGCCGCCAGGCCGAAGGTGATATCCTCGACAGCCGACTTGCCGCCTGGGCAACAGCCCTGACCTAAACCCGCAGCCGCCCGACGCCCGTCTGGCAGCCGCCTCGCCACCCTCTACCTGGAAATCCATTATGTGCGGCATCGCCGGCATTTTAAACACTAACCTCGCAGCATCCGAAATCATTCCCGAGGGCGCGCTGAGCGCCATGTTCGATGCCTTGGCACACCGCGATCCAAATGGCACCGGCGCAGCAGGGCCAAACTCGCCGCTGCGACTCGAGCGTCGCCGCCTGGCTATCTTCGACCTCTCACAAGCCGCTGACCAGCCCATGACAGACCGACAGCATGGCGATGTCCTGGCCTTCAACGGCAACATCTGCAATGCCAAGCTCCTGCGGCAAGAACTCGAAACCCACGGGCATGTCTTCCAAACCCAGTCCGACAGCGAAGTCATCCTCAAAGCCTACGGGCACTGGCAGCTCGACTTCCTCAGCCACCTGCGCGGCATCTTCGCCATCGCACTCTGGGATGGCGCCAAACAACGCCTGCTCCTGGCACGCGACCACCTGGGCGTCAAACCGCTCTACTACGCCTTTGCGAATGGACGACTCGTCTTCGCCTCAGAAGTGCGCGCCATCCTGGCAAGCGGCCTAGTCCGCCGCGAACTCGACCCCGCCGGACTGGACTCCTACCTCGCGTACGGCTCGGTGCAAGAACCCTTCACCCTCGTCAACGGCATCCGCTCCCTCCCAGCAGCATCGTATCTCTGCTGCGACCAAAAAAGCCTTGGGGACGCCAACGCCTTCTGGGAACCCGATTTGACGCATCTGTCCGGATCGCTTTCCAGCCTCGCAGACCTGGCCGCTGACCGACTCCGCAATGCCGTTGCCATGCAGATGACCTCCGGTGACAAAATCGGCGCTTTTCTCTCCGGCGGCGTGGACAGCTCGGCAATCGTCACTCTGATGCGTCAAGCCACCACCGCCGACATCCATACCTTCACCGTCGTCTTCCCTGACCAATGCCAAAACGAACGACGCCAAGCAGCGGCAACCGCCGAACGCTGCCAAACCATCCATACGGAACTGGAAATCACAGCAGAGGAAATGCTGCGTCGCCTGCCCAAGGCTCTTGACGACTATGACCAGCCCAGCATCGACGGATTGAACACCTGGCTGGTCGCCGCCGTCGCCCGCGAAACCGGCCTCAAGGCCGCGCTCTCCGGCATCGGTGGCGACGAGCTGTTTGTCGGCTATGACGGCTTTGCCCGACCGCTGCGGCTGCTGCGCTTGCAACGCCTGCTGCAACGCCTCCCAGGCCTGGCCCTGCCTTTGCGCCTGGCAGCGCGCCTGCACGGCCGCGAAGCCATGCACAAGGTAGCCGCCCTGGCGTCCTGGCCGTACTCAGCTTATTTCCTCAACCGGCAAATATTCTCGAAAGCGACGCGCCTAGCCATGACAATGAACCGACAAACGATCTTGACGCAAGACTGGGCCGCGACCGCCTTCCGCAAACTCGACGCAGCCGCAAAAGCCAGCGGCGACGATGACATCAACCGCATCTCCTTCCTGGAACTCAACACCTACATGCGCTCCACCCTGCTCCGAGACGCCGACCAGACAGGCATGGCCCACGGCCTCGAAATCAGGACGCCCCTGCTCGACCATCTGCTCGTCGAACATATACTCCGATGCCCAGGACAAATGAAGATTTCAACGGACGGACAAAAGCCGATGCTGACGGCTGCGACCGGATTGCCAAGAGCGATCGGGCAGCAGCCTAAGCGCGGCTTCGTGCTGCCGTACGATCAGTTTCTCCACGATGTCTGGCAGGAGGAGCTGGCAGAGACCTTCAACCAGCCTACACCGCTGTTCGCAACCCAAGTCCTGCAAGACTGGTGGCGCGGATACCAGGAAGGCAACACGCCCTGGACGCGAATCTGGACGGTTTTCACCCTGCTCCATTGGCTAAAACGGCATCAAATAGTATAATGAAATGAGCCGGCCAGGCCAGGTCGCCTTGACAGGGCCAGCCGGCGCCGAGTCATCCTAATTTCCCTACCGCTCTTGCAAACGGTCACGTCATCATGAACAGAATCATCACGCATTCGCGCATCCTAGTCACTGGCGGCGCCGGCTTCATCGGCTCCAACCTCGTCGAGGCGCTCCTCGCCCAGGACAACGACGTCGTCTGCCTGGACAACTTCGCGACCGGCAAGCGCGAAAACATCGCCCCGTTCCTGGATCACCCATCATTCAGACTTATCGAAGGCGACATCCGCGACCGCGAAGTCTGCCGACAAGCGGTTGACGGCGTGTCGTATGTCCTGCACCAGGCCGCGCTCGGCTCAGTGCCCAGGTCCATCAACGACCCCATGACCTCGACGGAAGTCAACATCACGGGCTTCGTCAACATGCTGTTCGCAGCCAAGGAAGCAAAGGTCAAGCGCTTTGTGTACGCTTCCAGCTCCTCGGTCTATGGCGACAACGCCGCGCTGCCCAAGGTCGAGAACCACATCGGCCGGCAGCTCTCGCCGTATGCCATCACCAAGTACGTCAACGAGCTGTTCGCCGCCAACTTCACCGCCCTGTATGGCATTGACACCATTGGCCTGCGCTATTTCAACGTCTTTGGCCGCCGCCAAGACCCATTCGGCGCATACGCCGCCGTCATCCCCAAGTTCGCCATAGCGCTGATCAACCACCAGGCGCCTGTCATCAACGGTGACGGCACCTATTCGCGAGATTTCACCTATATCGCCAACGTCGTCCAGGCTAATCAACTGGCCGCTGTTACCGACAATCCGGCCGCCCTCAACACCGTCTACAACGTCGCCTACGGAGACCGCATGGACCTGAACAACCTGTTCGCCAGCCTGCGCAGCAACTTGGCCGACTTTGACCCGGCCATCGCCGCCATCAAACCGACCTACGGCCCGGTCAGGCCAGGCGATGTCCCCCATTCCCTGGCTGACATCAGCAAGGCGCAAAACCTCCTCGGCTATGCCCCGAGCTTCAGCATCAGCCAAGGCCTCCAAGAAGCAGCACGATGGTACTACGACCACCTCAAAAATACCTGAGGGGCGAGGGGCTGAATGTTGAATGCTGAATGTTGAATGCTGAATGCTGAATGCTGAATGCTGAATGCTGAATGCTGAATGCTGAGGCGCATTTCATAATTCATAATTCATAATTCATCATTCGTTAGCCACCGTCCACTATGTCCACTTCTGTCCACGTCCACTCTCCGCTAATGTCCACTAAAGTCCATTGTCCACTGTCCACTAAACTGCCTTGCCCGGGGCGTCTGGCTCCGCAGCTTATCGGAACTCCGAGTATCAATGAGTCACCGATTACATCTCCCACATTACCCCCAAAAACAACGATTTGCTTTTCCCAAAAAAGAAATTATAGTCCTGATAACGCCAATCCTCACTCCGCCCCCTAGGCTGAGTAGAACGGACCATCCTGCCAAGCCGTCATCATGTCACCAAGGAGGTCAATCATGGCTATCATCGCAATTGCCCGAGAACGGGGAGCTTTGGGAAAACTCGTTGCCAGTGAACTGGCACGGACGCTGAACTACCGCTTCATCGACAAAAGGACGGTCGAGGAGCGACTCGAAGGACTGGGGCTGGATCAACGGCAGTTCAATGCCTACGATGAAAAAAAACCTGGGTTGTTCGCAGCCTTGTCCTCTGTCATGGAAGACTATATCCGCTGCCTGAAGAAAATCATGTTCGAAGAGGCCATGCAAGGCGACTGCGTCTTTCTCGGTCGCGGCTGCCAGTACCTCTTCCGCAGCATCCCCGGCGTCACCCTGGTGCGACTGGTCGCCCCTCTCGAAACACGCATCAAGCGAATCCTGGAATCGCAGAACCTCGAATACCGCGAAGCCAAAAAGCAGGTGGACAAAATGGACCGCGACCGCGAAGGCTTCAACCGCTACTTTTTTGACACCGACAGCAAAGACCCGTCCAACTATCATCTGACCATCAATACCGAGGACCTGTCCACAACCCAGATCATTGACATCATCCGCAACCTGGCTGACTTGACTACAACCCCGGAACAGGTCGCAACCGGCCAGATGATGTTCCGGAATCTGGCCATGGCCCAGACCATCATTCGCCATATCCTCAACGACTGCGAACTGCCGATCTTCTTTCTCGATGCGGAATGCGCTGGCAACGAGGTGACCCTCAGCGGCATCGCCCATTCCCCGGATGTAGTCGAAAAAGCCCGGGCCGCCGCCCACGTCGAAGGCATCAAACGAGTCAACAACAACATCCGTGTCGGCCGGGTCGGACAATGAGGAATCAGGCACCGGGGTTAGCGTTGGGTCTGGAAGCTGCGTCCGGTGCCTGCTTATCCTCCGCTCCCAGTACCTTCTCGTACAAAAAGCGCGGGCGGCGTTTGACTTCCAGGTAGGTCTTGCCGATATATTCGCCGATCAGGCCAATTCCAAGCAGTTGCAACCCGCCAAGAGCCAGAACCAGCAAGGCCAGCGAGGTCCAGCCTTGGATGGTATAGCCCAAATAGTGCAGCACCAGGTACCTAAGGCCAAGGATAATGTTGGCAAAGAAAATGACGAAGCCGAGTACGGTAATCATCCGGATCGGGCGGATGCTGAACGACGTGATGCCATCCCAGGCCAACATCAGCATCTTGCGCAAAGGATAATGCGTCTGCCGGGATGTTGGACGACGGGCATAGCCGACCGTAGCCTGGCGCAGCCCGATGAGCGGAACAATCCCGCGCAAAAACAAATTGACCTCGGAATACTCGAACAACGCCTGTAACGCCCTACGGCTCATCAGGCGGCAGTCCGCATGATTGAACACAATCTTGACGCCCAGCGCAGACATCAGATGATAGAAGGCCTCGGCTGTCAAGCGCTTGAAAGCCGTGTCGCTGGAACGGTCGGTACGCACGCCGTAGACGATCTCCGCACCCTGCCAATACTGCTCAAGAAAGCCGTCGATGACGGCCAAATCGTCCTGCAAATCCGCGTCAATGGAAACAGCGCAATCCACCATGTCAGCGGCTAGGCGCAATCCGGCCAGCAGCGCCTTCTGGTGGCCGCAGTTGGCCGCTAGCTTGATCCCCAGCACCTGGCCAGGAGCGGCCTCATGCCGACGGGAAATGATGTCCCAAGTGGCATCGCGGGAGCCGTCGTCAACGCAGAGCACCGCACTGTCAGCAGCAACCCAGCCAGACGCCGTCAGCGCCTTGAGCTTGGCCAGCAGCTGGTCCAAGGAATCGTCCAAGATGCTCGCCTCATTGTAGCAGGGCACGACGATCAGCAGCCGGGGCGGCGTCTGCACAGGGAGGACGCTCGACGTTGGAGGAGGACTGCAAGCGGAAGCCATGGTAGACATAGTATTCCTTTCCCGGTCGCAGACAGCAATTCAGCAGCCGATGATGACGCGCGTTGATCGGACGCGCAAAGCCTTCAAAACAGCCCGGCCGAACATCAAGGCAAGCGCCAATATAGTGAGGCAAAGCGCCGTCATGAACACCAGGGCCAGAATTTGCCAGCCCTCCCCAAACCCGCTCAGCCAACGCTGATAGTACGGCGCAAAAACCTGGCCAATCAGCGAATTGTGATATAGATAGATGCCGTAACTGTACGTCGACAGTCCGTTCAGCGCCAGTCCGATCCAGGTCTGATGCAACCATTCTGAAAAACGGGCCGCCAGCGCTAATATCATGAAACAAAAGACCATCCTCCCAATCGTCTGCAACCATTCTTGCTCCGGGAAAAAGACCAGCGCCACGCTCACGCAAAAGGCCAATCCGAGACTCCATAGCCATAATTGCCGGAGACGCGCCTGAACCGTGGTGACATGTACCGCCATGGCCATGCCAAGAAGAAAAAATGGCAGGAAAAACAGGGTGTTCTTCCAAATTTCATAATAGCGTCCGCGCCCCAAAGCAAAGGGTAGGATCAGCATCAGGCTGGCCGGCAGGTGCCAGCGCCGTCGACTCACCTTCAGAAAGACAGGTGCCAAAAAGAAAAAAATAGCCAGCATCGGAATAAACCAGAGATGTTCGCCCGCGCCGCCGTTTGGCAACGCCTTCGCCCAATTCAGCAAAAGACGCCATGACAGCGCCTCGCCATCACGCAGTTCACGCAGGAAAATCAACAGAAATGTGGCCACCGCGTATGGGCAAAGCACAGTCTTGACTTTCTGCCACAAAAAATCACGAAACACAAAACGGGCGGAATGCCATTGCAACATAAATCCGGCCAGGATGACGAACATCATCGTCCCAGAATCGGTCAAGATGGCCAAGGCACTCCTCGTGAATGTCATCCGGCCATAAGCAAGAAACAATACATGATAGCCCACAACCAAGCTGATCGCTGCCGCCCGGCAGTCATCAAGCATGACTAGGCGATGTTCCTTCCCAACCTTTATCCGTGAAGGCTGAGCCAATGCCATGTCTCTCCTCATCCCCCCCCTCTCTTTGTCGCCTGGCCACGTCTATCCTGGGAAGAGCCAAATCGCCTCCCGAGCGCAACGCCAACATAACTGTGTGCTGTTGATAAGTATAATCTGTCAGCCAAAAACCTGCAAATTACCCAGCCGAGGAAAATTGGACTGCGACCGGGCATCCATGACCCCGCAAACTAGTGATTCCAAGCGCCGCCATCTTCACCGCAGACCTCCCGGTCCAACTCCGCGAAAAATTCTTCCATGACATGGTGGCGACGAGCAGCCAGACGCGCTCCAGAGGCCGTCAGCATCTTGTCCTTCAAGAAACGGAGCTTGACCAGGTATTCGCGATACGCCGAGTCCTCGCGACTGTAGCTCTGGTTGCCAAGAGCTTCCTCGGCGGTGTTGTGAACCCGTGCGCCAATCCGCCCGGCAAAATGGAATGACCGGCCAATGCCGATGGCGCCCATGCTGTCAAGCTTGTCCGCGTCATACACGACCTTGGCTTCCAGGGTCTTCGGCTTGGTGTCAGCGTCACGCCGACGATAACGATGGCAACGGACACAATCTACCACCGCCGTGACAAACGAACTTGAAACCACGCCTAAGGACAGCAGGATTTCGCGGGAAAGGCGTCCACCAAGCGCGGCATGGCACGTCCGCCCCTGGTCAGCCAATTCGGTCGAACGGCCGATATCATGCAGCAACGCTGCGACTTCCACAATCAAGGCATCGGCGCCTTCGGCAGCGGCCAAGCGCAAGGCCAGGCAACGCACACGCTGCGTATGATCCCAGTCATGACAAGCCGGATTGGCCAGCAGCATTTTCTTGACCCTCGCCTCCACCTGTTGCACCAGCCCTTCTCGCCAGGCTTCCTTTACTTCACTTAACCTCTGCACGTTCATTCCCTCTGCTCACATATCTAAAAAACAATAAGCGAATAAAACAACTACCCCTCGCCCCTAACGAATGATGAATGATGAATGATGAATGATGAATGATGAATGATGAAATGCGCCTCAGCATTCAGCATTCAGCCCTCGCCCCTCACCGCCGCCGCTGCCAGACGTCCTCCTTGGTTTTCCCTTGCAACTTAAAAATCTGGTCGCGAAGCATGGCCGCCCGCTCGAACTCTAATGCCGCCGCAGCTTCATGCATCTCCTGCTCCAGACGCCGGAGAGCCTCGGTAAGATCATAGGTCTCGCTGTCTTCCGCCACGGCGGCGGCCACGGCTTTCTCTGCGGCCTCATAAATCCGCAAGCTGCTTTGGACGCTGCGCCGGACTGTCTGCGGCGTAATGCCATGCTTGGCGTTGTAGCTCATCTGCCGTTCGCGTCGTTCGCGGGTCGTCTCCAGCATCCGGCGCATGCTGTCCGTGACATGATCTGCATACAGGATGACCATGCCGTGTTCGTTGCGGGAAGCGCGGCCAGCCGTCTGGATGAGCGATGTCTCCGACCGCAAAAAGCCCTCCTTGTCCGCATCCATCACTGCCACCAGGGCGACTTCCGGCAGGTCAAGGCCCTCGCGCAGCAGGTTGATGCCGACCAGACAGTCAAAATCCCCGGCCCGCAAGCTGCGCAAGATGTCCACCCGCTCCATGGCGTCCAATTCAGAATGCAGGTATCGGCTGCGGATATCAATCTTGCGCAAGTAGTCGGACAAGTCTTCGGCCATCCGCTTGGTCAACGTCGTCACCAAAGTGCGTTCGCCCCGAGCCGCCCGGGCGCGAATTTCGTGGATGACGTCATCGACCTGGTTAGCCAGTGGGCGGACTTCCACTATCGGATCCAGCAGCCCAGTCGGCCGTACGACTTGCAGCACCGGAGATGACAACCCAAGCTCGTACGTGCCCGGCGTCGCTGACACAAAGATAAGTTGATGCTGCAAAGCGTCAAATTCCGCAAACGTCAACGGCCGGTTGTCCAAGGCTGAAGGCAGGCGGAAGCCATTGTCAACCAGGGTCTGCTTCCGGTTGCGGTCAGCCGTGTGCATAGCGTGAATCTGCGGCAAGGTCGCATGCGATTCGTCGACAATGGTGATGAAATCATCAGGAAAATAGTCGATCAGCGTGTAAGGCCGAGAACCGGCTGGACGACCAGCTAAATGCCGGGAATAGTTCTCAATGCCCTGGCAATAGCCGATTTCCCGGAGCATCTCCAAGTCATAGATAGTGCGCTGGTGAATCCGCTGCGCCTCCACTAAGCGGTTCGAACGCTCGAACATCGACACCTGCTCGGCTAATTCCGCCAAAATGCCCGCTTCTGCCGACTTGATCCGCTCCTGCGGCATCACAAAATGCTTGGCAGGGAAAATGTTGACCTCGTCGACTTCCTCCTTGGCGGCCCGGGTGACAGGGTCATGGCGCGTAATCCGCTCAATCGTGTCGCCCCAAAACTGCACTCGGATGAAATCCTCGCGGTGCGAGGGATAAATCTCCAGCGTGTCGCCAGCCGCCCGGAACTCGCCGCGCTCCGGGGAGAGGTCGTTGCGCGTGTATTGGATCTCCACCAGCCGACGAAGCAAATCGTCGCGCTGGATGTCCTCGTTGAGAACGACCTTCGCCTTCATGGCAGCAAAATCATCGGGCGCACCCAGGCCATACAGGCATGACACGCTGCAAACGACAATGACGTCAGTACGCTCTAACAACGCGCCGGTGGCAGAGAGGCGGAGGCGCTCCAGCCCGTCGTTGATGGCGGCGTCCTTGGCAATGTAGGTGTCGGTCTGCGGTATGTACGCTTCCGGCTGGTAGTAGTCATAGTAACTGACAAAGTATTCGACGGCGTTTTCAGGGAAAAAGGCCTTGAGTTCGCTGTATAGCTGCGCAGCCAAGGTCTTGTTGTGGGACACAATCAAGGCCGGACGTTGCACGGACGCAATCACGTTGGCCATCGTGAACGTCTTGCCAGAGCCCGTCACCCCCAGCAAGGTCTGGTGACGCTGACCCGAGGCCAGGCCAGCATTCAAAGCGGCAATCGCCTCCGGCTGATCACCGGCCGGAGAAAACTCAGAATGAAGGATGAACTTCTTGGTCGCCATCTCGCTATGTGCCTTGTCGCCATCGCCTGGAAAGACGCTTCCGCGACCACCGGGGATGTCATTTGCGCAAAACCATACTATACTAATGAAATCGCCGCTCCGCCAGAAGCAAGGCACTTATTAGTGGACAGTGGGAGAAGGGAAAGGGGAGAGGGGCTTTGTTTAGGGGCGAGCGGCGAGCGGCGAGCCGCAGCTGCTTGGGTGCTGTTGTTTTACCTCTGTTCAGTGCCCGGGCTTTAGCCCGGGACAAGGGGCGAGGGGCGAGTAACTGTTGCTTTATCCGCAAAAAGCGCGAAAAGCGCGAAACATTAACACGCACTTATGTCATCTCAACCGCCAACCTACTCCCCGCCGCGTGTCCTGTTCCTGGATTGCGCTCCGTTCTGCGGCGGCGCTCAGGAAAGCCTGCTTAGCCTGCTGACGGCTCTGCGCAGCCAGGATCAGCCCATGCTGCTGCTGACAGCCGACTCCTGCCCTAACGGCCTTGGCGAACGCGCCCAAGCAGCCGGCATCAACACAACCGCCATCACGACCCGCCATTGGCGCAAATCCCTGTCTGGCCTCTGGCAATTCTGGGTTGATCACCGCGTGGCAGCACCCTTGTTACAGCAGGCGGCCACCGATTTCCAGCCTGACCTCGTTCACTGCAACGGCATCCGGGCGGCTCTGCTCTACCGCATGGCCATGCCTGAAGCATCACGACGCCTCCCGGTTGTCATCCACGACCGTGACTTGCGCCTCCCCTTAGGCGTCCGAGCCTGGCTGGCGCGAAGCCTGTCCCCGCACGTCGTTGCCATCTCCTCGACCGTCGGTCGCCTTTGGCAACGCTGCCTGCCGCCGCGCCAGATTCACGTGGTTCCCAATGGTTTTCCCTTGGCACACATCCAGGCAACGACGCCAGCCGCCCTGCCCTTTGCATCCAACGACGCTGGCATGACATCCGTCATCCTGCCAGCAGACTTCGTCACCTGGAAACGACACGACCTTTTCCTGCGCACAGTCGCATTGGCGCGGCAACAAAAAATGCCTCTGCGCGCAATTCTTCGCGGCCGCATTCGCGACGCTGCCAGCCACCGCCTTCTCGAACGCCTGCGCCAACAAGCCGCCGCCTTGGGCCTCAACTCAGACGTGCTGGCTTTCATCACCGACCCAGGCCCAGCCCTGCCCTGGATCGCCGCCGCCGACATCATGTTCGCCTGCGCTCGCCACGAACCCTTCGGCCGCACTATCGTGGAAGCACTAGCACTGGGCAAGCCCATCGTCGCCACGCCAACTGCCGGAGCGCCGGAAATCATCGCCGACTGCCCCGCCATCACAATTGCCGGCGACGATCACGCCGCACTGGCCAAGGCCCTGGCCGCCTGGCTCTCCCCAGAACGACGCCAACAATGCGCCGCAGCCGCCAGAGCGCGGGCAGAATGCTTCTCCATGACCCGACATGTCACCGGCATCCAGGCCGTCCACGCCCAATGTTTGGAGTAAAAAAACTATGCCGACTAGCCGACCTTGTCGCCGCCCATGATTCCGATTCCGTGATTGGCCACATTGACAACGACTATCCCGGCAGCATGTTTTCAGGGCTACGCTCACTCCACTGCCTAACGTCCACTAAAGTCCACCTCTGTCCACGTCCACTCTCCACTAATGTCCACTAACGTCCACAGTCCATCGTCTACTAACGTCCACTAAAGTCCACTAAAGTCCATTGTCCATTGTCCATTGTCCACTACAGTGTCGTGCCCTGGGCGCCTGACACAGAAACTTGCCGGAACCCCGAATTATCAATCGAATTCCGCTTACCATCATTGCCGTTGGCGCCAGCAGGAAACTTTCCCTTTCCAGGCTATATTAACACCAGTCTGCCGCCCCGTATGTACCATTCAACAGAAAGGCTTTTCCCATGACCACTTACGTCGCCAAAGCCGGCGTCAACCAGGCCCTGAGCAACAACGAGAAGCGCGAACTCCTGGAGCAGGCGCTCGCCAAGCTTAACCGTCCCTTGAACAAGGTACTGATCATCCCGCCCGACATCACTCGCCTCAATTCTAACGCCGGGCCGTTGACAGCGATGCTCTATGACATCCTCACCCCCAAGGCTCATGTTGACATCCTGCCTGCACTCGGCACCCATTTCCCCATGACCGAACATGAAATTCGAGTCATGTTCGGCAACGACATTCCCCTGGACCGCTTCATAGTACACGACTGGCGCAATGACGTCGTGACCCTGGGCGAAGTCCCCAGCGAACTGATCAAGGAATGGTCAGAGGGCAAGCTCGACTACTCGGTCAGCGCCCAATGCAACAAAATCCTCTTCCAAGGCTATGACCTCATCGTGTCCGTCGGCCAAATCGTCCCGCACGAAGTCGTCGGCATGGCCAACTACACCAAGAACATCATGGTTGGCGTGGGCGGGGCAGACATGATCAACAAGTCACACTTCCTCGGCGCCTCCTACGGCATGGAAAAACTGATGGGAGTCAATGACACGCCCGTTCGAAAACTTTTCAACTACGGCGTCGAGACCTTCCTCAAGGACCTGCCAATCCTGTATGTCCTGACCGTCATGGCCAAAAACCAGGCCACCGGCCAGATGGAAATGCGCGGACTGTTCATCGGCGACGACGATGAGACGTTTGCCCAGGGCGTCAAGCTGTCCCAGCAAACCAACCTCGACTTGATGGACGAGCCGGTCAAAAAAGTGGTGGTTTACCTTGATCCGGAAGAATTCCGCAGCACCTGGCTGGGCAACAAGGCGGTCTACCGCACCAGGATGATGATTGCCGATGACGGCGATCTAATCATCCTGGCGCCAGGCTTGAAGCAATTTGGCGAAGACCCGCAGAATGACAAGATCATCCGCAAATACGGCTACAAGGGCACGCCAGCCACCTTGAAGGCAGTCGCCGAAAACGAAGACTTGCGCCAGAATCTCGGCGCTGCCGCGCACTTGATTCACGGCTCCAGCGAAGGACGTTTCCGCATCACTTACTGCCCGGGACCAGGCATGAGCAAAGAGGAAGTCGCCTCAGTCGGATTCATCCCCGGCGACCTCAAAGAAATGACCGCAAAATATAACCCGGAAACGTTGAAAGACGGCTTCAACACCCTGCCAGACGGCGAGCAAATCTTCTACATCAGCAACCCGGCCCTGGGACTGTGGGCACTCCGAAGCAAATTCCAAGCATGAACCAGAACCGCAAATGGAAAGATTCATCCGCAGATGGCGCAGATGACACAGATTTTTTTATTAGTGCATGAAGTTTTGTTAATGTGCGAAGTTTTGTGATGAACGCTTCTAGTATTGGTCACCGATTGATACTTGGAGTTCCGGGCCAATCTGCGGCGCTAGGCACCCCAGGTAAAGCACTTTAGTGGACAGTGGACGTGGACAAAAGTGGACAGTAATGGACAAACGGAGCAAAGGCACGTATCTTGTATAGGCTTCCAGACGGTGAAGACGCATCAAGCTTACAGTCATATCCGCATGCGCCGTAGGCGCTTAACCATGCTTATCCCCACCAGGCTTTAGCTTGGAGATAGGCGTGCCCTAAAAGCGGTGCCCAGTAGGGGCACTATGGAAGACTGCCCCATTACGACCGATTACTGGCCTTGGTGTTTTTCCCTTTGAACAAACTTGAAACAAAACGCCTCAAGTGATAAATTAACCATCACTTAAGAACCATTGGATCAAGTTAAAGATTACATTACACCATGGACATGCGGACATTCTTGGCCAAATACCCGGTGTTCACGCGGGCGGAAATAGAGAAAACGTTGAACGAAGACTACTCAACCGCTCCCGGAACCGTCAATGCTCGGCTTGCCTATCACGTTCAGGCCGGACACATCATACAACTCCAGCGTGGTCTGTATGCCAGCGTACCAACCGGAGCAAATCCTTCCTCGTTCGTTCCCGATCCCTGGCTGGTGGCCTCAAAACTGGCAGACGATGTAGTGATTGCCTACCGCTCTGCCTTTCAGTTCCATGGACGAAGCTATGCTGTGTCGGACGACGTTGTATTCCTGAGCAAGGTCGCCATCAAGCCGCGTCAGATATATGGACGTCGCTTCCGCCGCGTCCCACATCCGCAGGCATTGCGAGACCAGAACCAAATCCTGTTCGGCGTCGAAATGCTTGATCGCCTTGGCCAGGATATCCGTGCTACATCCCTAGAAAGATCGCTGGTCGATGTGCTTGACCGGCCAGACCTGGGCGGCGGCTGGGAAGAAATCTGGCGCTCGGCCGAGTCCGTCGAATACTATGACATCAGCCAGGTTATTGAATATGCCCTGCTTCTGCGTAACGCCACAACGGCAGCGAAAGTCGGCTTCTTCCTCGAACAGCACCAGGAGCAGCTTACGGTGGAGGCATGCCAACTTGACAGGCTGCGAGAAGCCCGCTCACTCCAGCCACACTACCTGAAACGAGGAAAAACAGGCCGACTAATCGCAGGTTGGAACCTAATCGTCCCCGAAGAAATATTGAACCGGACGTGGGAGACCGAAGGATGAAACTCTCACGCGAACGCCTGATGGCAGAATCCGAGACAACCGGCTTCCGACCGGAGGTGCTGGAGAAGGTCATTCACCTACTGAATCTGCTGACCGTGTTCCAGAAGCATCCTGCGCTTAGTGGACGCCTTGCACTGAAAGGAGGAACCGCCCTTAACCTTTTTTACTTCGATCTCCCGCGCCTGTCGATCGACATAGACCTGAACTACATTGGCACGACAGACCAGGAGAAGATGCTTGCTGACCGCGTGAGGGTGGAACAGGCAGTGCAGGTCGTCTGCCAGCGCGAAGATTTGTCCGTGACCCGTGTCCCGAGCGACCACGCTGGTGGCAAATGGCGCCTCCGTTATGCCAGTGCTCTCGGTGGTAGCGGCAACCTGGAGATTGACCTGAACTTCATGTTCCGCGTACCGCTTTGGCCAGTCACCTCAATGCAATCGGTAAATGTGGGCACATATTCCGCCAGCGCCATCCCCGTTCTGGACCTGCACGAACTGGCGGCGGGCAAACTGGTGGCTTTGTTCGCACGCCAAGCCAGCCGGGACATATTCGACGCGCACCAACTGTTGACTACCGGAGGAACTCAATCCTGACCGACTACGGCTTGCCTTCCTTCTCTATGGAGCTATGAATCGCCGTGACTGGCGAACCATCTCGCTGGACGACGTGAACTGCGATGTTCTCGAACTGGACAACAAGCTTTTGCCGGTTTTAAGCCGTTCTGTCCGGGAAAAGCTCCAGGCAAACTGGACGCTGCGGATGATCGAGGTCTGTCGCGAGCACCTGTCCGGCTTGGTACAGTTCACTCCCAGGGAAACCGAATTCCTGGATCGTCTACTCGACTACGGTGAAATCATACCCAACCTTCTGAGCGATGACGCCCAGATGACTGCACGCATTCTGGCACATCCTCTCTTGCAATGGAAAGCGCTAAATGTGCAGCGCCGCCGTAAAAGTCGACAGCCATAAACCAGCACACAGACACAACCGCCCACCGTCTAACGTCCACTAAAATCCACTTCTGTCCACGTCCACTCTCCACTAATGTCCACTTCTGTTCACTAAAGTCCATTGTCCACTAAAGTCCATTGTCCACTAAAGCATCTTACCCTGGGTGCCTGGCTCTGAAGCTCACCGGAACTCCGAGTATCAATGACTGACCCATTAACAAATTTCGGTAATGTGCGAAATCTTGTGACAGAAAGGGAGATTTGGCGTAGTGATTGTGCTGGTAGACGTCCCGGTAGTGCCCCTACAGGGCACCAGTTTTAGGGTATG
>Ga0123335_1001833_pt1 | contig 33379 bp, 27 predicted proteins | sample BiotimSIPDNA_2_FD_89707 | JGI IMG/M metagenome (GOLD analysis project Ga0123335, IMG submission 89707) | Anaerobic biogas reactor microbial communites from Washington, USA - Biogas_R2 time_0 SIP DNA | ecosystem: Engineered > Bioreactor > Anaerobic > Unclassified | place: Washington, USA... | reverse complement strand
GCCTTACTGCTTCATCATACTGACCTTGCGAATTTGAAACCATCGCGGCATTGTAATATGCTTCTGGAAAATTCAAAGGCTCATCAAGCAGTTCGTCATACATCCTTTTTGCTCGGTCTGTATCACCTATAAGAAAATATGTATAGGCTAGATTGTCCTTTATACCTTTGCTGCTGGAATTGTACTGATATGCCTTTTTATTGAGCTCAAGCGCTTTATTCAAATCATTAGAATATGTGAGTACTGTACCAAACGAAACATATATATTTGTAGATTCAAATTTCTGTGTTATTTTATCAAAAAGCGCAATTGAATCTTCTATTTTTCCAACTTTCCATAAAGCCAAAGCCTCGTTAGATGAAAAAGCTATGAATTGGTCCTCAGTCATGTGACGATTCCTGTTTTGATCTGTTATCTCAAGAGCTTTCTCATATTTGCCTGCCTTTAATAGCATATATATGAAAATATTCAAAGTGTCTACTGAGGAATGTTTCATTTTATATGCCATATAAGCTGGTTTCAGTGCTTTTTGAAACTCTCCCTTCTTATCGAAATAACCTGTCTGTATCAAACGGATATTTTCCAGCTTCATATATATGAAAACAGCTAGATATATTGAAAGAACTATACCGAATAAAAGCCATTTTCCTATTAATGCGAACACAAGGCATATGATGGGGAAAGCTGCAAATAGCAGTATATTTGTTAAAAGTTTCTTATTCTTTATTTTTTTCTCGATTTCATTGTCCGTATTCATTGTTATCCTTTTCCATATGATTTATTGCAGCAGCTATAAATGCTTTCATCAGAGGATGCGGGTTGGTGGGACGCGATTTAAATTCCGGCTGGAACTGTGCCAGGATATAGAAGGGATGTCCCTCAAGTTCCATTACATCAATAAGATCCTTGTTTACGCCGCTTACCTTAAGACCTTTTTGTTCCATTATATCTGAATAATCACTATTTATCTCATATTTATGCTTATGCCTCTCAGAGAAAGGTTTGGAGCTGCCATATATTTCGCATAATATGGAGTTTTTTGCAGGTTCACAAACATAACCTCCCGTACGACCTTCATTTTTGCTTAACATAATGACATTGTATTTAGCGTTAGTATCGAATTCCTGGCTCTGGGCTTCAGGCATTTCGCATACATTTCTGGCAAAATCAATTACTGCAGTATGCATACCTAAACAAAAACCCATATATGGAATGTTGTTTTTTCTTGCATACCCGGCAGATTTTATCATACCCTCAATACCTTTGTCTCCAAATCCTGCTGGTACAAGTATACCGCTTGCTCCTTTGAAAACATCATCCATATTATCATCATTAATTATAGTAGGATCTATCCATATGATTTCTACTGAGGAATGATTATAGAAACCTCCGTGCTTCAATGCTTCACTTACAGACAGATATGCTTCATGGAATGCAACATACTGACCAACCAAAGCTATTTTGACATTCATCTGAGGATTATTGAGCTCATAAATAATTTTATTCCATTCTGATAAATCCAGATTACGCTTCTTAAGATTAAGCTTCTTCACGGCAATATCAGCAAATCCTTCATTAGCAAGCAGAACAGGAATTTCGTATATGCTTGATGCATCAATATTTTCAATGACGCATGCGGGATCAACATCACAGAATAATGCGATTTTATCTTTTATCTGTTTGGTAATATGTCTTTCAGAACGACATACGATTATATCCGGCTGAATTCCCAGGCTTCTAAGCTCTTTTACCGAGTGCTGGGTAGGCTTAGTCTTTAACTCATCTGAAACTTTCAGGTAAGGAAGAAGAGTGACATGGACATAAAGGACATTTTCATGGCCTTTTTCCAATCCTACCTGCCGTATTGCTTCTAAAAAAGGCTGTGACTCAATATCTCCTACAGTTCCGCCAATTTCTGTTATTGCGACCTGTACTCCTTTTTGTTCGGCATTTTTATATATAAGGCTTTTAATTTCATTGGTGATATGGGGAATGACTTGAATTGTGCCTCCTCCGTATGTGCCGGCATATTCTCTTTTACGTATTGTGTCATATATTTTACCAGCAGTAAAACTGCTTAAATAATCAAGGTCTTCGTCAATAAATCTTTCATAATGGCCTAAATCCAGATCTGTATCTATTCCATCTTCTGTCAGGTAAACTTCTCCATGCTGATATGGGCTCATAATCCCAGGATCTACATTGATATATGGATCGAATTTTTGAAGAGCTACTTTATAACCCATAGTTTTTAAAAGCCTGCCTAAAGAAGCGGCTGTTATTCCCTTACCTAATCCGGATACGACGCCGCCAGTTACGAATATATGTTTTATTGCCATTTCCCACCCCATACGGTTTTTTTTATTTTACATCGCAAAGCGCTTTGCTGTCAATAAGCATAAGGAAAAATAGGCAGGAATTCAAGGCAGATGTTGATATTAATATTGTGTACATATAGAATATAAGCGAAGAAAGTTATGGAGGAGTAATGGCTCGTTTATGCAAGAATTGCGGGACAAACAACAGCTTTGGCTCTAGATATTGTGAAGAGTGCGGACAGAAGCTTGAAGTCAGGCTGGAGGTTCCCACAATTAAGAAACCTGTAAAAGTTAATAAGAATGCAATAATCACATTATCAGCTTTTATTACTGTAATTATGCTGTTGATATTAATAATTAATTCATTCGGCAGTATCGAGCAATCTCTTGACATGTATTTTAGAGGGATACAGAAAAATCAGATTGAAAATTTCATTGCCTCTTTTCCTCCTCAAGTGGAAAACATTTTTACTCAAAAGAGCATTATAGACGGAATAAGATATGAGGATTTCAAATCATCTTTTGATGAGGATTATGCATATAACTACAACAAATTCGGTGAACGGTTTCGTGTGAGATATTCAATTAAGGTAAAGGAGTACTGGTCAAGAGAAGAAATTAATCTGCAGAAGACCCAGTTATATGATATCTGGCGTATTCCTAAAACATCAGTCAAGGATATTATTACTGTAAACCTTCAGGTAACTTTACGAGGTGAAAGCCAGGAACAGACATATACAATGGCTCTTGATATGATAAAAATACATGGTAAATGGTATGTTTATCCTGATTATGATGCTTTCATGCATCCGATACGCTGATATTAAAGATGTGTTTTTAATTTATTTGCATAGATTATTGTGTAGGATTATATATTTGTGATATTATATTCACGTATACAATACATATATAGAGAGGGGTAGCACATTATGAAATGTATAAATTGTGGCAATGAACTGGAAGACAATGCAAAATTCTGTGCAAGTTGCGGAAATGCTGTTGAGGAAGTCAAACCAGTTGTTAATGAAGCAGCTGAACAGGGTAAACCTGAGGATAAACCTATTGAACAACCTGTTAAAAGCACAAATAACTGTAAGAATTGCGGAGCTGCTTTAGAAGAAGGGGCTAAATTCTGTCCAACATGTGGAGCAACAACAGTACCACAGGCTGTTATCTGCAGAAATTGCGGCACAAAAGTAGAACCTGGTGTGAAGTTCTGTCCTACATGTGGCACGCCAGCAGGTGCTCAAACTGCTACGGGAACAGGGCCAGTACCTTTTGCAGCGATGCCGAATACCGGACCTCAGCCGGGAGCAAAAGAAACTTTTGAAAAAATTAATAAGACTCCAGATACTACAAATGAATATGATCCTGAAGACATAGCAATGTTTAAACGCATATCAATAGTAGCTTATCTTGGTCTTCTTGTCCTTATTCCGATTCTTTGCTTCCCGAAATCAAAATTTACAAGGTATCATTCAAACCAGGGTTTGACTCTTGCAATTATTGAGATTGTATTCTATATCCTTATGGGTATATTGAATATTCTTCTTGGAAGGATGCTCTTCTTCCTTATACTTTTAGGAATAATTGCATTTGCAGGTTCAGTTGTTGTTATATACCTTATGGTTGTAGGCATTATTAATGCAGCCAAAGGAAGAGCAAGGGAATTGCCGGTTATTGGGAAGTTCAGGCTTCTTAAATAATAGATAAACCATAACAACATTTACTAATACAATTGTATTCTTGTAAAATAATGTCTGATAAAGGGATGGTTATTCCATCTCTTTATTTCATGACAACTATTGATATTGATATAACCATAAATGCAGAAATGGATATATAGAAACAGAGACAGAGCATAATACTTCTATTGTTTCCTTAAGATAAAATTTTATGATAAAATTACTTGAAAAGAGGAACTGGATGAAAACACCTTTAACTATACTGGATAAATCTATACTTAAAAACAACATATATACGATGCAGACATTACTTAATCAGCATTCTAAACTTCTGATGCCGATGATGAAGACACACAAAAGTACTTCGATAGCTAAAATGCAGATGGCTGCTGGGTGTTACGGTTTTCTCTGTGGGACAATTGATGAATGTGTAGCTGCATTCTCTATTAATGCATATAACATAATGTATGCATACCCTGTAAGCAATTCTGAAAACCTTAATATTTTAAGTAAATTGTCAAAACACTGTAACATGATGCTACGAACTGACTCATATGAGTGTGCTGATCTTGCTCAGATTATTGCAAAAAAAAATAAAACCTGCTTTGAAATGAGTGTTATTGTGGATAGCGGGCTTCACAGGTTCGGTATGGATGCGTATAATGCTGCTAAACTAGCTGTATATATCAATAAGCTGGAAAATATAAAGTTTATCGGATTTTCCACTCATCCTGGTCATGTGTATGCAAATACTGCAGATCAGGTAATCCATATAGCAAAAGAAGAATGTGAATGTTTAAGATTAGCCAGACTTTACGCATCAAATAACGGTGTCGAATGTAAGTACATTACAAGCGGGAGCACTCCAACCATAAGACATGCCATCAGTGATGATATAATCAATGTTTTTCATCCAGGCAATTATGTCTTCAATGACTACATACAGATGGTATTGGGTTCAGCGCAAGAAACTGATTGCGCATTATATGTAATGGCATCAGTTATTTCCAATCCTGCAGAAGGCGTCTTTATAATTGATGCAGGAGCTAAATGCTTAGGGCTGGATAAAGGAGCACATGGCAATACAGCAATTAAGGGATATGGATATATCATAAAACATCCGGATGCTGTTATAACTTCATTAAGTGAAGAGGTAGGGATAATAAATGCCGGTAAAGAAGAGTTTAAAATAGGGGACATAGTCAGAATTATACCTAACCATTCCTGCTCAACTGCAAATCTGACCAGCAGGCTTTACTGTTCTCAGGATGGGAATATTAGTGATGAATACATAAAAACAGATATTCGGGGTAGCAGTTACAATTTCAAAGTATAGATTAATGACTGGAAATCTTAGAGTATCATGTAATACCTTATTAGCAAAATGAAAGACCAAGAATAGAAAATTGCATTTCTCATACTGAAAAGAAGCTCAAAACCGATAAAATAGAGGTAAATAGTGAAATCGGAAAAATATTTTATGCAAATTTACAAAAAAATGTTGACAGATGGAATTACGCGTGGTACAGTTGTAAAAAATAAATTCAAGGAGCTGTATATGTCGGATTTATCCGTAATCATCATTATCAACCTAGTATTAGCACTAACAGTCATAGAACTGCTAGGCGTCGTCGTAGTACTAATTATACGCAATACTGTAGGTGGATCATACAAGCTGAATCGGATAAAGCAAATGGCATAACCGAACAAAAAAGCAAAAATGACAATCCTACAGAACAAAAACTGTAGGATTTTTTTTACAAACAGGAGGTAGCAATGAAAGCGACAGGAACCAAAGTAATAATTGAAACGCTTATAGAACAGGGATGCGATACTGTATTCGGTTATCCTGGAGGAGCAGTATTGAATATTTATGATGAGCTTTACAGGAATAGTAATAAAATCCATCATGTGATAAGCGCTCACGAACAAGGAGCTGCTCATGCTGCTGATGCCTATGCAAGAGTAACTGGTAAAGCTGGGGTTGTCATAGCTACTTCAGGACCTGGTGCAACAAATCTCGTAACCGGGATTGCTAACGCATATCTGGATTCATCACCTATTGTAGCAATAACTGGAAATGTAGCTCTCCCATTACTAGGAAAAGATAGTTTTCAGGAAGTGGACATAACAGGAATTACAATGCCTATAACCAAGCATAACTATATAGTAAAGGACGTAAACGAACTTGCTGATGTGATAAGGGAAGCATTTAAAATTGCTCAATCAGGCAGGCCTGGTCCTGTACTGATTGATGTTCCCAAGGATGTACAGACTGCTGTATGTGATTTCGAAAATAAAAAGCCTGAAAAAATGGAAAGAATATGCTCTGTAACGGAAAAGCAGCTTGAACAGGTAGCGAAATTGATTTCTGAATCTGAAAGGCCATATATATACTGCGGCGGAGGAGTCGTGATATCACAGGCAGGAGAGGAAATTGAAAAATTAGCTGCAAAAATAGATTCTCCTATCGGATTTTCCATGATGGGCCTTTCAGCAGTGTCTGCAGATAATCCTTATTGGCTTGGAATGACAGGAATGCATGGCAGATATGCATCTACAAAAGCAAATTCAGAAGCAGATCTCATAATTGCTGCTGGTGTACGTTTTTCCGACCGTGCGACAGGTAATAAATCCAGATATACACAGTATGCAAAAGTTGTTCATATTGATATTGACCCTGCCGAGATAGATAAAAACATCTCGGCATATTTCGGCCTAATCGGGGATGTTAAAACGGTTCTTACTAAACTTTTAGCAAAGCTGGAGAAAAAGACGCATACCCAGTGGATGGATAAAATCCAGCAGATGCGGATACAGGAGGGAATACAGTTTGTAAAAGACGGAGTAATGCATCCTAAAGATATTATTGAAAAAGTAATGGAATATACTGATGAAAATACAATTGTCGCAACTGATGTCGGCCAGCACCAGATGTGGGTCGCTCAGTATTACAGATTTAAAAAACCTCGTACTTATCTTACATCCGGAGGTTTAGGTACAATGGGTTTTGGCATGGGAGCAGCTATTGGAGGGTGTTTCGCATCAGGATGTAAAAAAACTGTCTTGTTTACTGGAGATGGATCTTTTGGTATGAATCTTAACGAAATGGCAACTGCTGTATCAAACAATCTGCCGCTTGTTATTCTTATATTCAATAACGGGGTACTTGGCATGGTAAGACAGTGGCAGAATACATTCTATGACCAGAGATACTCGCAGACTACACTTAACCGGAAAACTGACTTTGTAAAGCTTGCAGAAGCTTTTGGAGCAACAGGATTCAGAGTAATGGATATTAAGATGCTTAAAGAAGCATTAGATACAGCTTTTAAAACACAAGGCCCGGTTGTAATTGACTGTTCAATAAGCCAGGATGAAAAAGTTCTGCCTATGATACCGCCAGGGGGATCCATAGACAATATTATAACAAGATAGAAAGGGGTAAATTATGAAAAAAGGACAGTTCATATTAAGCGTATTAGTAGCAAATCATGCTGGTGTTCTTACTAGGATATCTGGTTTGTTTTCCAGAAGGAATTTTAACATAGACAGTTTAAATGTCGCTGTTACAGAAGATCCTCTTTTCTCAAGGATGACAATAATAGCAAGAGGTGATGAAGCAGTTCAGGAACAGATAACCAAGCAGCTGGATAAACTTCATGATGTAAAGAAGATTGAGCTTTTAACTCCTGAAAAAACAGTATTAAGAGAGCATCTGTTATTGAAGATAAAAGTTACTAAAAAAACAAGGGGAGAAATTGTCGAATCGGTAAACATTTTCAGGGGTAGAGTTGTAGATTTTAATCTTGATTCACTGACAGTGGAAGTTACTGGTGAATCTGACAAATTAGATGCTTTTATAAAGTTTGTATCCCAGTTCGGGATACTGGAAATGTGCAGAGCAGGGGCATTAGCTGTAAAACGCGGTGCGATGGCTGATGATTCTGATAAATAAATATAAAGGAGAAAAAAAATGGCAGTAATGTATTATGAAAAGGATTGCGACCTATCGCTTTTAAAGAACAAAACAGTAGCAGTAATAGGATATGGGAGCCAAGGACATGCTCATGCTTTAAATCTTAAGGAAAGCGGAGTTAATGTTATTGTAGGCCTTTATGAAGGCTCAAAATCAGCCGAACGCGCTAAAAAAGCTGGCTTGAAAGTTATGCTTACAGCAGAAGCGGTTAAGCAAGCTGATATCACAATGGTACTAGTAAATGATGAACTTCAAGCAGCTTTGTACAAAAAGGATATAAAAGACAATCTGAAACCAGGTTCAGCATTGGCTTTCGCGCATGGTTTCAATATACACTTTAATCAGATAGTTCCAAGAGCGGATATTGATGTAATTATGATTGCTCCAAAAGGGCCAGGTCATACTGTAAGAAGCCAGTATGAAGAAGGCAAAGGCGTTCCCTGTCTGATTGCTGTATATCAGGACTACACAAAGAATGCAAAAAAAATGGCTTTAGCATATGCAAAAGGAATAGGCGGGGCGAGAGCAGGAATTCTTGAAACTACCTTCAAAGAGGAGACTGAGACAGACCTGTTCGGTGAACAAGCAGTGTTATGCGGAGGCGTGACTGCTTTGATGAAAGCAGGATTTGACACATTGGTAGAAGCGGGATATCAGCCAGAGAGCGCATATTTCGAGTGTATACATGAGATGAAACTTATAATCGATCTAGTAGTCGCTCAGGGAATATCTTTTATGAGATATTCAATTTCTGATACTGCAGAATATGGTGATTATGTATCGGGAAAAAGACTGATTACAGATGAAGTAAAAAAAGAAATGAAGAATATTCTAACAGAAATCCAGGATGGAACATTTGCAACGAAATGGATACTTGAGAATCAGGCAAACAGGCCTTCATTCCTTGCAATGAGACGTATTCAGAGCGAGCATCTTTCCGAGAAAGTAGGAGCAGAGCTTCGTGAGAAGATGAGCTGGAAGAAGTAGTGAACAGGAAGGAAAGAGATGAACAGCGATAAAATAAAAAAAGGTGTTGAAGCCTGCCCGAAAAGATCATTGCTCAAAGCGATGGGATATACGAACAGTCAGATAGCAAAACCATTAATAGGTATAGTTAATTCATATAATGAAGTTGTACCTGGTCATATGCATTTAAAGGATATAGCCAGAGCTGTGAAGGATGGGGTTTTGTCAGCGCAAGGTACACCAATGGAATTTAATGTAATCGGGGTATGTGACGGTCTTGCCATGGGGCATGCTGGTATGAAGTATTCGCTGTCATCACGTGAAGTAATTGCTGATTCAATAGAATGCATGGCAATGGCACATGCTTTTGATGCATTAGTCTTTATTCCTAACTGTGACAAGATTGTACCTGCAATGCTTATGGTAGCAGCAAGAATCAATGTACCCAGTATATTTGTTTCAGGTGGGCCTATGCTTTCTTTAAATGATGGCAAAACTAATCTGGATTTGAACAGTGCGTTTGAAGCAGTAGGTTCATATATGAATAAAAGTATAGATGAAGATGAACTTATGAGGATAGAGCAAAGCTGCTGTCCTACTTGCGGTTCCTGTTCAGGTATGTTTACAGCTAATTCCATGAATTGTTTAAGCGAGGCATTAGGTATGGCATTGAGCGGTAATGGTTCAATACCTGCTGTATATTCAAAGCGGCTGGTTCTTGCAAAGACAGCAGGTGAGATGATTATGGATATTTTGAAAAAAGACATACGGCCTAAGGACATAATGACAAAAGAAGCTTTTATGAATGCTCTGACTGTAGATATGGCTTTAGGCTGTTCTACAAATTCTGTCCTTCATCTTATGGCGATAGCTAATGAGGCAGAAGTCAGTATGGATTTGAATATGGTCAATACAATAAGCAGCAGAACACCAAATTTATGCAAGCTTGCTCCAGCAGGTCCATATCATATGCAGGATCTTGATGCTGCAGGCGGAGTATACAAGGTAATTTCCGAATTATGCAAGAAGAATCTTATTAATGAAAACGTAATGACATGCACAACCAAGACTATGAAACAGAATCTGGAAGAGTTTCATCCATATGTAACAAGGAGTGATGTTATTCGTCCTATTGAAGAACCATATTCAGACAAGGGCGGTATTGCAGTCTTGTTCGGCTCACTTGCTCCGAACGGCTCTGTAGTCAAAAGAAGTGCTGTATCTGCAGAGATGATGAAGCACAGAGGTCCTGCAAGGGTATTTGATTGTGAGGAAGATGCCTGTTCAGCCATCTATAGTGGAAAGATACAAAAAGGTGATGTTGTGGTTATAAGATATGAAGGGCCTGCTGGGGGACCGGGTATGAGAGAAATGCTTAACCCGACATCAGCAATTGCAGGAATGGGTTTGGATAAGCATGTTGCGTTAATAACTGATGGACGCTTTTCCGGAGCTACAAGAGGCGCTGCAATCGGCCATGTATCTGATGAAGCAGCAAGTAAAGGACCTATAGCATATGTTGTGGAAGGAGATTTTATCTCGATCGATATTCCAAACAACAAGCTTGATCTGGATGTTGAAAGCAGTGTAATGGAACAAAGAAAGAAAACAATGGTTATAAAGAAAAAGGATGATCTAAAAGGATATATCGCAAGATATGCAAAAAGCGTTTCTTCAGCAGATAAAGGCGCTATAGTCCGTTAAGAGAGGATATTATGGAGAGACATATAAGAATATTTGATACAACGCTTCGTGATGGCGAGCAAGCTCCTTCTTGCAGTATGAATACTGAAGAAAAACTTGAAATAGCTAAACAGCTTGAGTTAATGGGTGTTGACTGTATAGAGGCTGGATTTCCGATAAGTTCAGAAGGAGCTTTCGCTTCTGTTGAAAAGATTGCAAAAGCTATTAAGGATTCGCAGGTTGCCGCGCTATGCAGAGCAGTTCAAAAAGATATCGATGCAGCATGGAACTCTATAAAGAGTGCTGCAAATCCCAGAATTCATACTTTTTTGGCAACCTCACCCATACATATGGAGCATAAGCTGAAAATGTCTCCTGAAAAAGTGCTTGAGAATATAGACTATGCAGTAAGATATGCAAGAAGTTATTGTCCTGATGTTGAGTTTTCTGCAGAAGATGCTATGAGAAGCGAGAAGGAATTTCTGGTAAAAGCGTTTAATACAGCTATCAGGGCTGGAGCAACTGTCATAAATGTTCCTGATACAGTAGGATATATGCTGCCAGAGGAGATTTATGAGAGAATCAGATACCTTTATGAAAATGTGAACGGCATAGAAAACGTGATTGTATCAGTACACTGCCATAATGACCTTGGAATGGCTGTTGCGAATTCATTGGCTGGAGTGCGTGCGGGAGCTTTGCAGGTTGAATGTACAGTAAATGGACTTGGTGAAAGAGCGGGAAATGCTGCACTTGAAGAGATTGTTATGGCTTTAAGGACAAGAAAAGCCTTGTTTGATGCGTATACGAATATTGATACTAAACAAATAAACAGAAGCAGTAAACTTGTATATAACATAATTGGCCAGACAGCTCCTATAAACAAACCTATAGTTGGCGCTAATGCATTTGCGCATGAGTCAGGAATACATCAGCATGGAGTGCTTTCTGCAAGAGAGACATATGAAATTATGAAAGCTGAGGATCTGGGTATAGTCGAAAACAAACTTGTTATCGGAAAACACTCAGGCAAACATGCTATTGCTGACAAGCTCAAAAATATGGGATATGATTTTACGCCTGATGAACTGGCTAACTATTATGAGAAAGTTAAAGACTTATCTGACAAAAAGAAAAATATAACAGACAGCGATCTTGAAGCTATTGTTAATAATAAAGAAAGATTTTTGGGTATGTATAAGCTTGAGCATTTCGATGTTCATACAACCAGAAATTCCACATCATCATGTGTCATAAGATTGTCAAAAGAAGGCGATGTAATAGAAGGAGTTTCACTTGGAGACGGCCCAATAAATGCAGCATATAATGTGATAAACAATCTTACAGGAAATATCTGCGAAAAACTGGTTAACTATTCAATTCATTCAGTATCTGACGGGAATGATGCTTTAGGTGAAGTCACAGTAAGGTTGAAATCTAAAGATATAATTGTTACAGGAAGAGGATTGTCCACTAACATAATAGAATCAAGTATTATGGCATATATAAATGGTATCAATAAGATACTGGAAATGAAATAGGGAGGGATTCACATATGTATAAAAGAAAAATAGAAATATTGGATTCCACATTAAGAGACGGCGCGCAAGGAGAAGGTATATCTTTTTCTGTAAGTGATAAGCTCAATATAGTTAAAGCTCTTGATTCTTTTGGAATAGACTATATTGAAGCGGGTAATCCGGGATCTAATCCGAAAGATATGGAATTCTTCCAGAAAGCTGCTCAACTGGAATTAAAAAATTCCAAATTGTGCGCATTTGGCAGTACTTGCAGAAATGGTGTGCATCCTAAAAATGATAAAAACATACAGGCTTTGATTGATGCAGGAATAGATACTCTTGTTATATTCGGAAAAACATGGGATCTGCATGTTAAAAAAGTATTAAATATTTCTCTGAATGATAATCTGACAATTGTTGAAGAAACAGTATCTTATTTAAAATCACTGAAAAAGTATGTAATTTTTGATGCGGAACATTTTTTTGACGGATACAAATCAGATAATGAGTATGCTATGAAAGTCCTTGAACATGCTATTAAAGGCGGAGCGGATGTATTGACATTGTGTGACACAAACGGAGGCACCCTGCCTAATGAAGTAGAAACACTTACAAAGAAGGTTGTGTCTGCATTTCCTAATGCTAAAGTATCTATACACTGCCATAATGATTCGGGATGTGCTGTTGCAAACAGTATGATATCGGTTGATGCAGGAGCCAGCCAGGTACAGGGAACTTTCATTGGTATAGGAGAGAGATGCGGTAATGCGGATCTTTCAGTAATACTTCCAAATCTGAAATTAAAAATGGGTTATGACTGTAATGGTGATATTTCACAATTGTATTCGGTAACTAGAAGAATTGCGGATATTTCAAATACCCAGATTGATAATAACAAGCCATATGTAGGCAAATCAGCATTTGCCCATAAAGGGGGAATGCATATTGATGGAGTACTTAAAGTGCATGCAAGTTTCGAACATGTTGATCCTGAATCTGTAGGCAACAAGCGGAAATTCTTAATGAGCGAAGTAGCAGGGAGGAGCACTTTGTTAGCTAAAGCTTCATCAATTGTTCCGAACCTTACAAAAGATTCCAAGGAAGTCGTCATGATACTTGAGAAACTTAAGGAAATGGAGCATTACGGATATCATTTTGAAGCTGCAGATGCATCATTTGAATTATTAGTGAAACGGACTATGGGTTTATATAAACCTCATTTCAATCTGGTGCTTTACAAGACGATGGGTGAATTTCCAGTACCAGTCGGCGGAATGCCAGCTTCAGCTACAATAAAAGTTGAAGTTGACGGAAAAGAAGAGATAACAGCAGTAATGGGAAACGGACCGGTAAATGCATTAGATTTAGCATTAAGAAAATCTCTGACTGTGTTTTATCCGGCTATTAAAGACATACGGCTCACAGATTACAAGGTGCGTGTATTAGAGGAAAACAGTACGACTGCTGCTAAAGTAAGGGTTCTTATAGAGACAGCAGATGAAAAGCGCAGCTGGTCTACCATAGGCGTATCAAATGATATAATTGAAGCAAGCTTAATAGCTCTTGTTGATTCCATAGAGTACAAGCTTGCGATGAACGAATAGTGGAGGTATATATGAAAGCAATGACAATGACCCAGAAAATACTGGCTGCACACGCAGGATTGGAAAGTGTCGCTGCAGGACAGCTTATTCTGGCAAAAACAGATATGGTGTTAGGAAATGATATAACTTCACCAGTCGCCATAAACGAGTACAAAAAGATAAATGTAAAAAGCGTATTTGATAAAGATAAGATTGCTCTGGTTATGGACCATTTTGCTCCTAACAAGGATATACAGGCCGCACAGCAATGCAAACTGTGCAGAACATTTTCTGATGATAATCAGATTAGCAACTTTTATGATACAGGCGATATGGGCGTAGAACATGCTCTTCTTCCTGAAAAAGGACTTGTAACATCAGGTGATATAGTTGTAGGAGCAGATTCGCACACTTGTACATATGGAGCATTGGGAGCCTTTTCAACAGGAGTCGGCTCCACTGATATGGCATGTGCCATGGCTACAGGTAAAGCATGGTTCAAGGTACCTTCTGCAATATGCTTCAATTTAAAGGGAAAGCTTAACAGTTATGTTTCAGGAAAAGATGTCATACTGCACATAATTGGAATGATAGGAGTTTCTGGCGCGCTATATAAATCCATGGAATTTAAAGGTCCCGGATTAAAGAATCTTACTATTGATGACAGGCTTTGCATGGCTAATATGGCTATTGAAGCAGGAGCGAAGAATGGCATATTTGAAGTTGATGACATAACAAAAACATATTTGCATAGTGTTGGAGCTAAAGAACCGGTTGTATATAAAGCCGATAAAAATGCGCAATATGATGAAACATATGATATTGATCTTAGTACAATCCAGTCAACTGTCGCATTCCCACATCTTCCGGAAAATGCGAGAACATTTGATAATATACCGGAAATAAAAATTGATCAGGTTGTAATCGGTTCCTGTACTAATGGGAGATTATCAGATTTAATTATTGCAGCAAAAATCATGAAAGGCAGGAAGGTTGCTAAAAGAGTCAGGACAATAATTATCCCAGCTACGCAAAAAATATATTTAGAAGCAATGGAACTCGGTCTTTTAAAGATATTTATTGATTCCGGTTGCGCAGTATCTACTCCTACATGCGGTCCATGCCTTGGAGGACATATGGGTATTTTAGCAAAGGGTGAAAGAGCCGTAGCCACAACTAACAGGAATTTTGTCGGCAGGATGGGTCATCCCGAATCTGAAGTGTATCTTGCAAGTCCCGAAGTTGCAGCAGCAAGTGCTATATTAGGCAGGATTGCTCAACCTTTAGATGTTATTAAGAAGGGAGAATAAAAAATGTCAGTAAGAGGTAAAGTCATTAAATACGGTAATAATGTTGATACAGATGTAATCATACCAGCTCGTTATCTCAATACGACAGACAAGCAGCAGCTTGCATCCCATTGTATGGAAGATATTGATAATACATTTGTAAAGAGAGTCCAAAAAGGGGACATAATGGTGGCAGGAAAGAATTTCGGATGCGGGTCTTCCAGAGAACATGCTCCGATAGCAATAAAGGAAAGCGGTATTTCATTGGTTATCGCAAAGGATTTTGCAAGGATTTTCTATCGAAACTCTATAAATATCGGTTTACCTATAATTGAATGTGCAGAAGCATCTGAACAGATCAATGAGGGTGATGAAGTGGAAGCAGATTTTGAAAAAGGTATTATCATTAACCATACACAGAACAGGGAATACAGAATTGAGCCGTTTCCTGAATTTATAAGGAAGATAATAAATGCGGGCGGATTGATAGAAGCAGTCAACAAAGGCATGCTTAATGATTGATAATTAAAGTATTAAATTACAGAAAAAGAGGTTACATATGGAGCTTAAAATCGGATTGGTTAAGGGAGATGGTATAGGTCCTGAAATAGTGGACTGTGCTGTGAAGGTTTTAAATAAAGCACTAGATAATAGCGGTCATTATGCAGTATACGAGGAATTATGTGCAGGAGGAACAGCAATAGATAAATATGATGTGCCTCTTCCTGCTGTGACAGTTGAAAAAGCACTTAAATGCGACAGTATTCTGTTAGGAGCAGTAGGCGGGCCGAAATGGGATACTCTGCCAGGCCATCTAAGGCCTGAGAGAGCCTTGCTTGGATTAAGAAAGGAACTTGGGTTGTATGCGAATATCCGGCCTGTGAAACTTTTTCCCGCATTAAAGGACAGGTGTCTTTTAAAGGATGCTGCCAAGATTGATATAGTAATTGTAAGAGAACTGACTGGAGGAATATATTTTGGTCAAAGAGGAAGAAACCAGACTGAATATGGTATTGAAGCATATGATACTGAAACCTACAACGAGATGGAAATTGAAAGAATCGGCCGGGTAGCATTTGAATATGCAATGAAGAGGAGAAAGAAGGTTACAAGTATCGATAAAGCTAATGTTTTGGAAAGCTCCAGGCTCTGGAGGGAAGTAATGCATAATCTTTCAAAGCAATACCCATTAGTCGAATACAACGATATGCTCGTCGATAATGCAGCAATGCAGCTTATAAGGAATCCAGAACAGTTCGATGTTATTGTTGCTTCAAATATGTTCGGTGACATATTGTCAGATGAGGCTTCACAACTAACGGGCTCCATAGGAATGCTGCCTTCAGCTTCATTAGGTAATACAAAAAGAGGACTTTATGAACCTATACATGGTTCTGCTCCTGATATTGCGGGCAAGAATCTGGCTAATCCCATTGCAACAATTCTGTCTGTTTCCATGATGCTGTCTTATTCATTTGACCTAGATGTTATTGCAAAAAAGATAGATACAGCTGTTGAAAAAACATTAAGAAACCGATACCTCACAAAAGATATCGGTGGAGATCTCACAACAGATCAGATAACAGAAAAGATTCTTGAGTATTTATAAGGTAACTTTTCAGTAAACAAAAAATCATAGTCTATCGGTTATCATCTCTTTATAAATTCTTTTTGCTTTTTCGGAAAGTTCCTTATCAAAAGAGCCTGTGAAAACAGGTTTTTTATATGCTTTTAAGTACAAAACAGTAGATATCCAAGTGTTGCACCATCCGCTTTCCACACATGCTGCACCCCAGCCGATATCAGCAGCTGAACTATAGTATTCCCATTTGGAATAATCGAATCCTCTCATCCAGGAACCGTCAAGATAAGGCTGGGCGTTTGTTTTTATTTGAATTCTGGTTAAGAAATCAGCAAGAAGATCATATGCCTTATTAACTCTTTCATCCTTAAGAATAAAAGAAGCTTCATGCAGCCCTAAAAAAGCCCAGTTTGTTGTATACATAAGATCAGTTGCAGGATCAGAATTGCTTTGGATAAGCGATGCCTCAGTTGTGCCATAATCATCATTTGATTTTGGTGGCGGATACCTTCCTTTGCTTACATCTTTAAATCCGTCACGTATTGCTCCACAGGGCTGCTGATATTCGATTATTCCGAAAACAGCTCTTTCAAGCCATTTTCTATGTTCTTCCTTGTTTGTAATCCTGTACAGGATACAAAGCGGCAGTATCATCCTTGCGATTTCAGCTGTAAGGCTATTTGTCCAGATCAATTCATCAGGGAAAGCAGCCATAGTCATTTCAATAGCGTTAACAGATTTAGTAAGAAGTTCTTCTACGCCTGTAAGCTTATATATCCAAAGATAAGCAGCCCATAGATAGCACTGATAATGAGGGGATAGATGAATAAAATCCTCGTTATAGTAATCTTTCCATGTGGTATTTGCGAATCTTCCATCATCCAGCCTCATTCTTCTGAATCCTAATGTGCCTGTTGTCCTAAGGTTACCGAAAGCACATTTTAAGATATACTCATCCAAGTCTTTGAAGTCCAGATTATTGCGCAAGATTATTGAGGACAGAAGGACTCTTGCATTGTCATCTCCATAGAAAGCCCTACCTTTCTCATACCAGTTAGTAAGCCCGTACATTGAAGATTCCGGATCAGGATTGGCAAACCAGGGATGCGTATATATGTTAGATGCAATATTCTTTGCAGTCTTTAGTATTTCAGGATCCTTAAGATAACTGCCATACAACCCCAACTGCATTGCAGTCTCCATATTGCAATCCCCTCTGTTAGAGTGCCTTAAGTATTGGCGTCCGTCATGCGAGATGTCCGACTGATAACCTTCTATGGCAAAAGCATTGTCCTCCATTTTCAATATAATGTTTTCCAGTGACCATTTGCAGTTTTTCTTGAAAGCATTAACATAGTCCTTCTTTGTTATATTGGAATCAATTTTATGCATAAAATCAATATCAGGCTGCCAGTTAAGGTTGATTTCCAAGCCAAAATATTTCAGTATTCCTTCCCAAATGCCTTTCCATCTTAAATATGGGGAATACCTGCCTCTTATAAAACTTGACAGGCTTGTAGTGCAGACTAGAATATTTCTATCATTGTTTAGACACCCTAAAACAGGAATGGAATCTTTTGGCATTTCATAAGCTAATGAATCATATCCGGCAGCTTTTGCTAGACTTATGGATATATCTGAAAGTTCATCGGTAGACCTGTACCAGCATCCGTTTATATAACAGATGCTGTTTTTTGCAGGATTGCCATTAAAGAAATTATTCCTTATAATCGCTCTTTCATATTTTATAGTCTTGGGTTCATCTGTTTTTTTTCCATTAATTGATAGCGGATATTCCACATATGCTTTGATTTTTCTGGATTTGATCTCATCAATAACAGATGGCGTCAACTCAAATGAAGAAGCAGGATACTTATCAGCAAGAAATAGAATTGAGGAAGCTTCTCTTGCATTCTTGAGCGCATCATTTACACTTTGGAATACAACAGGATTATAACCGCTATATCTTAATGCTTTAATTAAATCGTTACTTCTTCTTGTGCAGAATATTACATTATTCATTATCTAGCTCCTTTATGCCATTTATATTATTACAGAAGTGCATTTTATTATTGTAAATATTTTTAATGTAATCTACTGATATCTGATTGAAAATATCAGTTTTTTCTATTGTGCAGACATGGCCGCATTCTTCTATTATTATAACTTTTGCTTCTTTTAATAAAGATATATCTTTTTGTATAGGTGTCTTAAACAGATGATCCTGACTGCCCATTATATATATAAAGGGGATAGGTTCATTTTTGCAGTTAATTTTCTTAATTATTTCCTCATTATTTATTAGAATAGGAAGAAGATCAACCCATTTGGCAAATTCAACATGTCCTAATTTATCAGATTCCCTGACGAATATTTCCCTCGATTTCTTATGATTCTTACCAGGCATTATTATATGGGCGAAGAATTTGTATAATGTGAGATATGGTATAACATGCTTTAGCTTCCTTGCAATATACAATAACGTTTTTGTAAGAGTATTAAACCGTATCATTCCACCTGCCATTATCATTCCCATTATTGTATCAGGAAAACATGATGCATATACTAATGCAACTAAAGAGCCTGAAGACATGCTAACAAAAAAGGCTCTGTTGATTTTTTCATTGCAAAGTGTAGCATAAATATTGTTGCATATGGATTTTATGTCAAGGTCGTATGTTCTCGAAATGTTGCCGTGAAGATTTAGTAAAAGAAGATTGAAATGCTTGGAATACTCTTCTATCTGTCCTTTCCATGTAATGCTGCTTCCGCCGAAGCCATGAATGAAAACCACCCAGGGATAATCAATGTTATTTCTAACAGTGGAATAATCAAACATTTTTTTGGTTTCTTCTTCCATCAGACATTCTTTTTTTAAAACTGTGGTATTTAAGGAAAACAGGAAAATTTTTCTGATTATATAAAGGCATGGATTTATAGAGCTCATCAGCTTTAATTTTCCATTCCTCAGCTCTTTTAGTATTCTTTTTGGAAAGAGTTTCTGCAGATTCAGGACAGTTATAATGAGTGGAATGAGCATTTCCTTCTGATACAACCTTTACAATTCCCTCTGGCACATCAACCATAGGGCATGCCCTAAGAGGATTATTGGAAAAAGGCTGAGCTTTTCTGAATGCAGTAAAGAAAGGGGATCTTAAGGCATCTAACAGTGACATCTCATAGATATTGGAATCTGAGTAATGGCAGAATGCGCAAGGCTCAACATCACCTTTGGAATTTATATGTACAAATCCGTTACCTGCAGCAAGACAGCCGAAAGCCATATGTCCATTATTCCAGAAATCTACAATAGTAAATTGGTGTTTTATGCAATAATTCGAAATTTTCTGCTGCACATAAGCTCTTTGTTCTGCGTTACAGGTAAGTTCAAGATCTGCATCACTGCCCACGGGAACATAATTGAACAGCCATCCGAACCAGCATCCCTTCTCTCTCATATAATCTAAAAATTCATCCGATGCGATGGTTTTATAATTTTTGCTGTGATAACATGCTGAGAAAGCAAAACCGATATCTCTGCTTTTAAGAATGTCCATAGCTTGAATCACTTTGTCGTATACTCCCTGTCCTCTTCGAAAATCAGTTTCTTCACGAGTACCCTCTATGCTTAAGAACATATTCAGGTTTCCCAGACGTGCCATTTCATCAGCAAATTCTTCATCTATCATAGTAGCATTAGTAAATGCAGCAAAAGTTGTTTTCCGATGTTTCTCGCAAAGCTTTAGTATGTCATTCTTTCTCATAAGAGGTTCTCCTCCTGTCATGAGAATGTCTCCAATACCAATTTTACGTGCTTGTGTTACTATATCATCAAGTTTTTCAAAAGACAGATGATCTTGCCTGCTGTAATCAGCAGCCCAGCATCCTTTGCATTTCAGATTGCAGGCTGAAGTAGGATCTATAAGTAGGACTCTAGGAATAAAAGCCTTATATCTCCATCCGTTAAATAGTTCTTTTATGGTTATAAAACGGTGCATAACCATATGACTGAGTATACTTTTTGCCATAAAGAATTTTCTTGAACAGTAAGCATAATATTTATGATGGGGAAAAGGAGGTATTTTTTTCTTTTCTCCGTTTATAATCAGATGTCTCATTAATACTTAGGAGTGACATTTACAGTCTGAGGGATAAGTCCGTCAAATGTGAAATTACCATTCGCATCACTGCCCAATGAGTATATTTCTAATCCCGGTATAATGGTATATATTCTGGAAAAGATATCCTCCATGACTTCAATGCTTTCATCATTCATATATTGCTCAGGAAGATTCACAGGACCGATTTTAAATACTTCGGGATTCCCGCTTAATTGATTGTTAGTAATGCTTACAGTACCTTGGCTGTAAATATTCACAGTTCCAGGTAAAAGAGAAGATAACTCTGAAGGTATCTGATCTTTTAGATCATAGAATAACTCATCAAGTATCTTATCAACATTGAGAGTGCTTGATCCTTCCATTGTGCCATCAGGATTTACTTTCACCTGTATATCCTCAAACCAGAAGAAATCCGGTGCTATTTCATTTAACAAGGCAGTTGCTTCTGAAGGGGTCAGTGTAAAATTACGCTGCTCATAATCGGAAAACTCCCAGTTGTAATCACTAATTTTAAGATCCTGGTTTTTATTGTCATCTTTAAATGCTTCGAGCTGCTGCTGTGACATGCCATTAAAGTTAATGTCTATACCTGTTTTAGCAAGAGCATTCTGGTAATCTGCTTGTGTATACTTAACTCCTAGATTTTTAGGTCCGAACAGTTTAATATTGGGTTTGAAAACTATAAATGCAGCTACCCCAAGAGCTGCTATGAGCAGTAATACCAGAAAGACTTTTAATCCTGTTCTCTTTTTTTTAGGCTGAACAGGCATCTGTGCGTATTGCTGATTGTTGAATGCCGGAGGCATCTGCTGCTGGGCATTTAACGGCGCTCCGCAATTCTGGCAGAACCTGTCCTGATTGGTTAATGGTGCTCCACAGTTTTTACAATTCATTTTTATCTCCTTTTTACGTATTTACACAGGTGTTCCGCATTTACCGCAGAATTTTGTGTTAGGACTCAATGGCTGGCCGCATGTGCGGCAAGTATTCATTGTTATGGAATTTGTAGGTGCTCCGCATACTCCGCAGAATTTAGTTCCAGGTTTCAAAGGATTATTGCATCTGGTACAATTTATTGAAGCCATTACTGAAGGTGTACCGCAGAACGCACAGAATTTTGCACCTGGAACAAGAGGATTATTGCATTTTTGACATGTATTTGATGGTTTAGGTTGAATAGGTTTCCCACATCCTGGACAGAATTTGGCACCCGATATTAATGTTGTGCCACAATTTGTGCATGAGCCGGGATTGCTTTGAATCTGAGTAACCTGAGAACCGCATCCTGGACAGAATTTAGCATTTTCTTTTAACAACGTACCACACTTTGAACAATTCATAAGACCCCCCTGTTATAGCATGTTAATCATTCTTAATATATTTATTTTAACAGATTTATACTTAAATTCAATAAATATGGGATAAATCATCTGCGTTTCCATGTTAATGGTGAGAAAAGCACAATTACCGGATATATCTCCAATCTGCCGATAAGCATGTTGAGTATAAGTATAATTTTTGAAACCGAAGAAAATCCTGAATAGTTACCTAAAGGACCTGCTGCTCTTAATCCTGGACCGACATTATTCAAACAGGCGAGTACTGCTGATATGTTTGTTATACCGTCATACTGGTCAAATGAGAGTATAACAACAGATGTAACAGCTATAAGCATATACAGGGCAAAATAATTCAATACACCTTTTTCTGTTTTTGAATCTATAATTTCACCGCTAAGATTTATTGAAGAGACTGAACGGGGATTTGCCATGCTTTTTATTGAATTTCTTACACTTTTGAAAAGAATAACGATCCTGCTTACTTTCATGCCTCCGCCAGTGGAACCTGCACTTGAACCTATTACCATAAGCAAAAGTATTGCAGTTTTAGAAAACATAGGCCATTGGTCAAAATCTGCAGTTGAAAACCCTGTTGTTGTAATTATTGATGAGACCTGGAAAAAACTATGTCTTAATGATTCCATTATGTTTGGATATATTGAGTAAATATTTATTGCAACTGCCACAACTGAAATAATGATTATACCCAGATACCATCTCAGTTCGTCATTCTTAAAAGCTCTTTTAAAATTTTTCAAAAGCATCAGATAGTAGATGTTGAAATTTACACCGAAAAGAATCATGAATATGCTTAAAACAATATCAATGTATGCGCTGTCATAAAAAGCTATACTGTTGTTTTTTATTCCGAAACCTCCAGTTCCTGCTGTAGCGAAACTTGTTACTACACTGTCAAAGAACGGCATTTTGCCTGCAACAAGGAAAATAATTAAAATTACTGTCAATAGAACATAAATACCATACAGGATTCTGGCTGACAGCCTCATTTTTGCCACAAGTTTTCCTATCACAGGACCAGGCGCTTCAGCTCGTAATAGATGCATCATACTCATGTCGGTTTTTGGAATAACTGCAAGTATGAATACTAAAACACCCATACCTCCAATCCAATGCGTGAAGCTTCTCCAGAACAGCAAGGAATAAGGCATCATTTCTACATCAGTTAGTATTGATGCGCCTGTAGTGGTGAATCCGGATACTGTCTCAAATACACTGTCAAGGAATGATGGGATATACCTGGATATATAGAAGGGAAGAGCTCCGATAAGGCTGGTCACTATCCATGCAAGCGCTACGCTTGTTAACCCTTCTTTAGCAAAGATAAGGGTATTTTTAGGTTTGAATATCTCAAGAGGTATTCCTGCAGAAAGTAAAACAAGTATTGGAACAACAAATCCTATATAAGTATCTTTTTCTCCGTATATAAATGCAACAATCAAAGGCAATAGCATTAATATAGCAGTGATGTACAGAACCTTTCCAAGTATGTGGAATATCATTTTGAAATTCATTAGCTGTTTACTCCATTATATCCTGGAACTCTTTTATGTACTGCTCAGCAGGAGATATGACTATCACATTATCGCCTACCTCTATCGTATCCATCCCGGCAGGATAGATTAACTTGTTATTTCGAATTATACAGGCGACTAGTATGTTTTGTTTGAATTTCAGGTTTTTAAGAGGTATGTGAAGTACAGGAAGAGTATCATCAGTTATTAAGAATTCCAATGCCTCAGCTTTATTGTTAACAATCCTGTAGAGCGTGTTTACCATACTGCCTTCAGAATTCTGCAAAGCTCTTGCATATCTAACGATTCTATCTGCAGTGACCTTTCTTGGAGAGACGACGCTTCCTGTGTTAAGTGTCCCTAAAAGCTCTACAAGTGATGAATTATTTATTTTAGTAATTGTTTTTGGTACATTATGCTTGTTTGCATACAATGACAGTATTATATTCTCTTCATCAATACCCATAAGTGGAATTACTGCATCTGCATCATATATCCCTTCTTCTGCTAAAAGCATCTGGTCTGTCCCGTTACCATATACGATTCTTGCTTTCGGTAAAGCTTCTGAAAGCTCAACACAGCGTTTCTCATCAATCTCCACAATTGTGACATTCATATTTGTCTCAGAAAGCATATTTGCCAAATAATATGCGATTTTCCCACCGCCAATTATCATTATGTTCTTAAGTCTATCCTTGTATATGCCCAAAGCCTTCAGAAATTCAGATAAATCTTTGTGTGAAGCAGTTATGTGGATAATATCATTATTCTTAATGACGAAATTTCCTTTAGGTATAAATACTTCTTCTCCTCTTTGGATGGCTCCTATAATGACTTTTACTTTAATTTTGTCATATAGGTCAATCAGCTTTGTATTGTCGAGAATACTGTTTTCGCCAATCTGAACTTCAGCCATCTCGACCTTTCCTTTACAGAATACATCCAGCTTAATAGCAGAAGGAAAACGCAATATTCTGTAAATTTCTGCAGCTGTCTCATATTCCGGATTAATCACCATTGATAAACCCAGTTCATATTTTAGAAATTGCAGCTGTTTGGAATATTCTGGGCTTCTGACCCTTGCTATAGTATGCTTTGCTCCGATTTTTTTTGCGACCAGACAAGCAAGTATATTCAATTCATCTGAGTTTGTCGCAGCAATTATTATGTCCGCTTTATCAGCTTCTGCTTCTTTTAGTATTGTGTAGCTGGCACCATTACCTACAACCCCCATTACATCACATGAATTAACCGCATTCTCTATTACTTTTGGATTAGTATCTATAACAACTATATCATGGTCTTCTTTTGATAAACGTTCTATAAGAGTGCTTCCGACTTTTCCGTCGCCAATTATAAGTATCCTCAAATCATTCTCCTGTACTGCATTTGATTTCAAAGCAGATATTAACCCTATTTTACTACAATGACACTATAAAGCAAATAACATAAATAAATCGTTTTATGCTGTTTACGGATTCATCATGTTCAGTATGCTGTCTGCACAATTTACTCCGTCTGCAGCAGATGAAAGAATTCCTCCTGTATAACCTGAACCCTCACCGCAGAAAAAAAGACCTTTTCTGGAAATGCATTGCATATTATTATCTCGAAGCAGCACGACAGGTGATGTTGAACGGGTTTCAGGACCAGTAAGAAGAGCATCGGGATAATAGAATCCTTCAAGCCACTGATCCATATCATTTATAGCCATACGGATTGAATCAGTTATGTAATGAGGAAGATATTCATCACTTTTAAGAAAAACTGTTGAAGGCCTGTATGTGGGAAGCACATCATTGAATTTACTGCTGTTTCTGTCCATCATGAAATCTTCAAGTCTTTGGACACCTGCACAATATGTCCTGCCAGCAGCATTATAAGCCAGCATTTCGATTTTTCTCTGCAGCTCCATTCCTGCCAATGGATGACATGATTTAAAATCCGATTCTGTTACAGATACCAATAGAGCTGAATTCGCGTTTACGCCTGACCTGGAATGCATGCTCATGCCGTTAGTGACGACACATCCTTCTTCAGATGTTGCAGGTATAACATAACCTCCGGGGCACATACAGAATGAATATACGCTTCTGCTGCTGCTGAGATGGGTGACAAGGTGATAATCTGCTGGTATTATATTCGGGTTCTCGTGGAAATTTTTATACCTTATCTTGTTTATATAAGCCTGAGGGTGTTCTATTCTTAAACCGATACCGAAAGGTTTGCTTTTCATAGGAATACCTATAGAATAAAGATAACTGAATGTAGTTCTTGCGCTGTGTCCAGTTGCAAGAATCACAGTGTCAGTGATGATTTTAGATATTTTATCCTGATTTTTTACCATAATACCGAGTACTTGATTATCTTTAAACAGTATTTCATTCATGCTTGTATTGAATCTGTATTCACCGCCTAATGATAAAATCTGTTTTCTTAAGTTAATCAGTATATTCTTAAGCCTGTCTGTCCCTATATGCGGCTTAGACAAATATAGTATATCCGGTTCTGCTCCTGATCTTACAAATTCATTTAGTACTTTATATTTCACAGGAGTCATCATTCCGACCTTTAATTTTCCGTCTGAATAGGTTCCTGCGCCACCTTCTCCAAACTGTATATTACTGTCTTCATTTAATATGCTTTTTTCTGTGAATTGTTTTACATGAAAATCTCTTTGTGTGATTTCCATTCCTTTTTCAATAATTATAGGGCGTAACCCAGCATAAGATAACGTTAATGCGCAGAAAAGTCCAGCAGGACCGGACCCGACTACAACAGGCCTTTTATGTTTTTTTTTGTGTTTTAAAATTGTAGGCGTGTATTCAATCGTTTTTGGAAAGGAAATATCTTTATCAATATGCTTTAACATGTAAGTAGAATCTGAAGCAATGGTAACATCAATAATATACTTGAAGCATATATTATCCATAGACTTATCATCAATAGATTTCTTAATAATTGTTAAACCAAGAATTTCTTCTGTTGAAATATTCAGTCTCTTTGCTGCTTTTTCATATAATTCATGCTTATCAGCATCAAGATTTGTTATCAAGCTGCTGATTCTCAATGTCTTCATTAAATAAGTTTATCATAAAACTATATTTATATGAATAAAAAAAGAACCGTATAATAAAACGGTTCTTCTTTGTAATTAGCAATCTTTTTAGATTATGGCCTGGAATACAAAATTTAGTATGAACAAAGCTGTAGCTACCCATAATACCGGTGATACATCCTTAGCCTGCTTTTTGCATATCTTGACTATTAGGTAGAAAATGAAACCCATTGCGATACCGGATGTAATGGAATATACAAGTGCCATGAATACGCCAGTAAAGAATGCAGGGATTGCTTCTTCAAGTTCAGACCAGTTAATTTCCTTGAATGATGAAAGCATCATTATACCTACAATGACAAGAGCGGGAGCAGTTGCTGCTGATGGAATCGCACTGATAAATGTAGCTAAGAATGCGCTTATTGCAAAACATATTGCAACTACAACACTTACAAGACCTGTACGTCCGCCAACTGCTATTCCAGATGCGCTTTCTACATAAGTAGTAGTATTGGATGTTCCGAATATTGCTCCTATTGATGTTGCTGTAGCATCTGCGAACAATGCCTTATCCATTTTGGATTTGAATCCTGAACTGGATTCCATTGCTTTTTCATCTTCTTCACTGAATATTCCTGTCTGACGTCCTGTTCCGATAAATGTTCCGATTGTATCGAATGTGTCAGATAAGCTGAATGCGAATATTGTAAGAAGAACGATTGGAAGTTTTGTAAGATCCGCAAATAATGAACCTAAGCCTGCTTTTGTGAATATGACGCCGAATGTTGTCGGTAACACGCTTACAGCATCAGTGAAACTTACTTGATTTGCAGCAGTTGTTACTCCTAATGGTATACCTATAAGTGTTGAGACTACTATACCAATAAGGATTGCGCCTTTTACCTTAAGCAGAAGAAGTACTATCGTAAGAACAAGTCCTATGAAAAATACATATAATCCGCTTGTATTTATTACTGACATGGAAGGTACTCCAGCTCCAAAATTTATAGCACCGATATTCAGTAATCCAACATAAGCGATGAATATTCCGATACCGCCGCCAATAGCATTCTGAAGACTCTTTGGTATGGCTTTTATTATGTGCTTACGAATTTTAGTTACTGTAATGAGTATGTTTATAAGTCCGCAGATGAATACCATGGATAACGCATGCTGCCATGAGAAACCATAAGTAAAACATACTGTAAATACGAATAAAGCATTTAATCCCATTCCAGGAGCCTGTGCATATGGAACATTAGCAACAAGACCCATTATCAATGTACCGATTATTGCCGCAATTATGGTTGCTAGGAAAACAGCTCCCCATTCCATTCCTGCTTGCGATAACATTCCCGGGTTTACAGCGATAATGTAGGCCATTGTAACGAATGTTGTCAGGCCTGCTAAAATTTCTGTTGACACTTTTGTGCCATTTTCTTTTAGCTTGAACATTTTTAAATCCCCCTTTTGAATTTAATATACTGCTAGTATATTACAAGGTGATAAATTGTCAATATGGAACATGCAAAAAATACTCGAATCTATGTAATTACACAATATGTTGTTGTATACAACAACTTAAAATAGCATATATTGATATGTGATAAATTACAATGCTTGGATATTTCTCTTAGATTTTCAAAAATCTTCGTAATCAGTTCTTTATTTATGTTGCAATTGCAACAGACCATATATTAAAACAGAGATATACTTTGTTTGCATCAACGATGCGATAAAATTATGAAAGGTTGGTAAATTATATGAACAAGACAGCGATAGTAACAGGCGGATCAAGAGGTCTAGGTAAAGCAATGGTCAAGAAGCTTGCATCGATGGGATACAATGTTGTTGTTAATTTTGTAAGTGACAGAAGCAGGGAAGGCACTTTGGAACTGATTAATGATATAGAGAAAGAATATAATGTTAAAGGTTTAGCAATACAGGGTGATGTATCTGATTATGATACATGCAAAAGGCTTATTGACGAAACAGTAAAAGTATTCGGCAGCAAGATTGATGTTCTTGTGAACAATGCAGGCATTGACAATAACAAAAGCTTTTTGAAAATCACTCCTGAAGAGTATACCAAGCTTGTGAATGTTAATCTGATGAGTTACCTTCATATGACTCATGTAGCTTTACCATATATGGTTGAACATAAAGATGGCAATATCATTAACATTGCATCCATCGGAGGCATGATGGGAGTAGCAGAACAAGCTGATTACTGTGCTGCTAAAAGTGGTGTTATAGGGTTTACAAGAGGACTTGCAGTAGAATTCGGACCTCGAAACATAAGAGTAAATTGTATAGCTCCAGGCATGATATGGACAGATATGTTAAGACAGGCAGATCAGAATGCAGTAGCTGCTTTAAAGACTGCAATCCCTTTAGGCGAGATCGGCGAAGTTAACGATATAGCTGACTGTATGGAGTATCTCATCAATGCAAAGTATGTCACAGGACAGACGATCTCACCTAATGGCGGTATACTGATGCCATAGGATGATTTCTTCATATAGTGTAGTCGTATGGCAAAAATGTATAACATTTGGAAAAAGGAGCTATTGGCTCCTTTTTTGTGTTAATAATATAATAAAATAGTGCTAAGTTATTTGATGTGGTCATGCATTAATTCTGTTTTCCACAAGCAATTCTACTAGTCTCATAGATTTTGCAGCATCATCAATAAGACAGATCGGTTTCATATTGTTTTTCAAATAATCGATAAAAGCCTGATCCTCTTGCTTGTATCCGTAATGTGAATAGAGTGAGTCATTGCCATTACAAAGTTTGATACCATCAATATGTTCTATATTGGATACTGAAGCTCCAGCGGCAGCTTGCGAGTATATATTTGCTCCTGAAGCATAAATTATGGTCGCATCGCAACCCTTAGTGCCAGGGAATCCAAGGTTTATGTATGCACTAGCTTCAGCTCCGTGAATTTCGAAATTGTGGATTCTTGCTGCTGTCTGGTAGTTACCTCTTAGTGTTCCTGTTACTCCGTTTTCAAACCGCATTATACAGCTCCATGAATTATCCACCGGACTGTTGTTTCTTGCAATAACGCTTGCAGCATCTGATACTTCAGCACCTGCGAGGTATCTTACCAGATCAGCCGCATGCACGATATCACAGGAAAAGGCATCAGTATAGTGCCATATGGATGCTATGTCCGTGTGTTTTATAAAGCACCCATCAACTTGGTTTATTGTAGTCGCTTTTTTCATTCTTTCAAACACATACTGCACAAGCGGGACATAACGCCTGTTCATTCCCACCTGAATCAGTTTACCAAGAGAAGCTGACCGTCTTGCAAGCGATTCTGCCTGATATGAATTAAGTCCGGCGGGCTTTTCCATGAAGATATCTTTATCTGCTGAAAGGCAGTCATATGCTACCCTGTAAAGAAGATCAGGCTGAACAAGGCAGAATATGCCGTCAATTTCTTCTTTCTTCAACATTTCTTCCATTAGGACATATGTTTTCGGTATTCCGTATTTTTCTGCCGCTCTTTTTGCTTTTTCCTCTACCAGATCGCATATTGCGACGATTTTACAATCCTTAATTTCTGCTAGACTTGGAAGATGTACAGAATTTGCTATTCCGCCTGCTCCAATAACTGCTACTTTTACCTGTTTTCTCATAATTGCCTCCTATTTATCTGCTTATATGGTTATTTCTGTATTCAATTGATCGTCTAAGGTATTCATCATAAGTTTCAATTTCAAATTCTTTGATTATATCCTCAATATTCATGTCCTCTGATTCACATGTCAGAAGCACAGTCGCAATATTGCCTGGGTCATGTACAGTAAGAAACTTTTTATATTTCATTTTCGCCTGTCTTATTTTTTCCATATTGTAATCCAAATGAACTACTTTACAGTCAAGGTTCACTGTAGCAGTGACATAATCATAATAGTTTGTCGTTGATGCGATAACCTGTCCGAAAGGATTAATTATTCTGCCTATGTTGCCAGATATAGCGCTAGCCATATGACATCTTAAAGCATATGCCCATTGATCTTGTTTTAATCCTCCGTGATAATAGGAGCTGAAGATAAAAAGATCTGGCTCATATGCTTTATATTTTTCAAGCAGTGAATCGAAATTTAAGTCGAAACATATGCCAAAAACAATTTTGGTATCTTTAGTTTTATATATGGATGCGTCAGTTCCATAACCTATCCCGGATTGGTTTTCCTCAATTATTACATGATTCTTGTCATATATGTGTGCAATTTCACCAGTTACATCAAACATACGTATGCTGTTGCGGTATGGATACTGTGTATCTGATTCATGTTTTCTAAGTCCAGGGTAAGTAATCTGAGTTTTGTGTTTCCTGGCAATATCAGATATAAGTTCAGCTATTGAACCATTGTTTTCAATGTAATCTATATACTGTGCAGTACTAAAGTCGCTGAACCTGTCACAATATTCAGGAAGTACAATTATATCTGGAACGGAATCTATTACATTTTCAATTTTACTTTTCCAGAAATCCCTGTTCAAGGCATTAAGCCGGGATAGGCTTTTAAATCCCTTTGAATCAGTTGTTCTTGAACAGATGACACTTATTCTTTTCATATTACCCATGAGCTTTCTCCTTATCTTCTTGCTATGAACTTGTTGCGATAGGAACTTGGATTTATTTTATTGTATTCAGTAAATACTTTGCTGAAATATTGTATATTTTTAAATCCCACAGATTCAGCAATTAAAGTAATAGACATGTCAGAATATTGTAGCAGTGCTTTTGCTTTTTTCATGCGAATGGATTTGAGATATCTCATGGGAGTCATGTCAGTAAGTTTTTTAAATTTCTTTAAAAAATATACTTTTTCCAAATGTATTGTCTGAGCCATTTGGTCAAGACCTATATCTTTTGACATATTCCGTTCAAGATATGAAAGTATCTTTGAAAATGAGTCTTCATACTCAACTGATCCATATTTTCTGCTGCCTGTAAGGTTTTCATAAGTACTTCGAATGATAGTAAAGAGCAGCTGTATTATCAGTGTATCTGTTATTTCATTGTTAAATGGTTTTTTTGACTTGGATTCGTTATATACTTGGGCGAATAACTCTGTTACCTGTTCTTGGACATCTAGGCAGAAAGGAAGGCTTATAAGTTTTGCTTTTAACGAATCATTGTTGATATCAAATTTCAATTCGTATGAAACCATGTCTTCAAATGAAATATTTTTAAATCCATGAACATCTGAAGGGCAAGCTAAAAATACTCTTTTTTCATGCATTTCATACACAGTGTCATTACAAATCATTTCACCTTTTCCAGAAATAATGCAAAGGCAGTGATAGAAGTCATGAGAATGGTTTTCAATCGAATTATTCTCAGGATAAACGCATTTTTCGACCCAGTATGTAAATATGTCAGAAAGCAGTTTTTTTGACATGTTGTCTCTCCTATATAAAGTGTAACAGAAATAAAAGGATTTACAACACAATATAGTATAAGTGGATTATATGTGATATAGGCGTTAAATACCGTATAAATTTTGAATACATGCTAATAAGTTATAATAATAAAGACAATAATATATAACTATATGATCCGAATAAGTATGGAATAAAGCAGTATTATGATATAAGATAGGAAAGAAGAAGGAAATAGCGCATGATTAAAATAAATAATTCTAACTGCACATACCAAATTCAGCCACTGACTCATCCTTTTGGTTTCAAGGGAGCATACTCAAGCTGCATATGGACAGTTGAGGTTAAACTGGAAAGCCATGAAACCAAAGCATCTGGAAGCTCTATCCAGGGAGTTTTGTGGTCAGACGGATCTTTGTATTCATCTATAAAAGAACAGAAGGCAAATGAATACATGTTTAATATAACCAGTTATGTATGCGAGAAGTTAATAGGAATGTGTTTTACCCATCCAGAAGATCTTTTCGATAATATTTTTCAGCTGGCTATAAATTATGCTCATTCAGTTTTACATATTTTCCCACGGAAGACCTTTATTCTAAATGCTTTAGTACCTATTGATAACGCTATACGGATGCTTTATAGCAGGTATAAAGGAATATATGATTTTGAGCATTTTGCGTCCATAGAAACTATGTCTGATATAAAACAGGACAAACTTGCATTAATTCCTCTTATTACATATGGGACTTCTTTGGACCAGATTAAAAATCTTGCTGAAAGCGGTGTGTGTATATTTAAGATAAAGATAGGAGCTGACCCGGATAATGATAATGATATGTCAAAAATGCTTAATCAGGATAAAAAAAGGCTTCTTCAGATACATGATATTTTGAAACAGTATAAAACTATATATACTGATACCGGTTATGTTGCATACTATCTTGATGCTAATGGAAGATATGATACTATAGACAGGATGAATCAGCTTTTGGATTATGCGAAAGAAATCGGTGCTTTTGAAAGGATTGTACTTTTAGAAGAACCTTTTGATGAAAACAATGATATTGATGTATCAAATCTTGATATTACAGTAGCAGCTGATGAATCGGTGCATGATGAAGCTGACGCGATAAGGAAAATTAAACAAGGTTACAAAGCATTTGCCCTTAAGCCGATAGCAAAGACTTTAACAGTCACAAATAAAGTTGCTAAGATTGCATTGAAAAAGGGTATTAATGTTTTTTGCGCTGATCTGACGGTTACTCCTATGCTGGTGGAGATAAATAAAAATTATGCAGCCAGGCTTCCTGC
>Ga0123335_1001829_pt1 | contig 33426 bp, 30 predicted proteins | sample BiotimSIPDNA_2_FD_89707 | JGI IMG/M metagenome (GOLD analysis project Ga0123335, IMG submission 89707) | Anaerobic biogas reactor microbial communites from Washington, USA - Biogas_R2 time_0 SIP DNA | ecosystem: Engineered > Bioreactor > Anaerobic > Unclassified | place: Washington, USA... | reverse complement strand
TTAAGAACACTAATACTACTACTGCTAAACCTATTAATACCCACCAATACCACTGCATTACTTATTCCTCCTTGCAACCATATTTGTTTTTTTCGAAAACAGCATCACTGCTGCAATAAACCATGGAATAGCTGTTATTGCTGTTAATATCATATTCAGTATCGCGCCTTTGTTATCCAGTACATTCTGTATTGCCGTATACTGCCAGTACATAGGAAGAAGGTAGTACAAAAAGTGCCATTTGTCAGGAACGAATACTGATGATATCCCTATTATCATAGATAAAGGCATTAAAAGCTTCATAACTCCTACTGCCGATACCTGGTTTTCTGCCATTGCAGGAGTTATGAAAGTTATAAATCCTGTAAAGAAAGTACTGAAAAGTGTCACAAGCAAAAGCATCAGAAGCATCTCGGTTTTCCCCATAATTAATGCGGCTATTGCTACACTGAGTAATGCGTAAATTGTTGCAGATATGAGTTTCTGAGCAACAAATCCCCACAAGCCTATTGGGCTTATCGAATACGCATGTATTACTTTGGTCTCTCTTTCAGCCACTCCGTTAAGACCCATTAAAGATCCGCCTATAAACATAGCTAATAGTATCACGCTTACAATAGCAATATCATAAGCCATTGGAGTCTTTGAAACAACTTCTTCGTTGACATACCCTACAGGATCCTGTGCAAGAGCTTTTGATACAAGATACGACATGCCCTGATCAAAACCCTGTTCTTCATTACCTTCAGTGAGTATATATATCTTGCCGTCCTTACTGTATACGCCAGCTACCGAATCCATACCTTTTATTCGTTTTTCAAGACTTAGAAAGTCATCAACATATTCAACATCACCGACCGCTTCTAATCTTGTCTGCTGCTCATTTGTAAGACTGTTATCTGTTACGAAAGCAGCTGATGTCCCACTAATTTGTCCGAATATAGCCAGCATTATCACTGATAGAAGAGCCGGCGCTCCTAAAAGAGCTATAGATATGCCATCTCGGGTTATTATCTTGAATTCCCTGCATATATTTATCCATAAGCCTTTCATGCGTTCCTGCCTCCTCTTTTAAGATAAAATATCCTTATAAACTGATAAGTGATAAGATATGCCGCTATAAGCCATATACCCATTGATAATATAACTGGCAGAATCTCTCCTGGCTGTTTGAAAAGTATCTTCTCTAATTCAAACAGTATGTAATATGAAGGTGTTAATTTTATCCAGTTAGGAGAGTATGAAGGCATCATGTAGCTCATGACAGGCATCATATTCACCATCAATATTATTGCTATTGAGAAGAACCATTCTCCCAGTGTCTTGAAGAATACTGAAAATGCCATTCCAAGCAGTATAAAAATGCAGGATCCAAAGAAGGAGATAGCTATAAGGCTTAAAAAGTTATAGTTAAATCCTACACATGTTATTGCCATCAGCAAAGCATAGACCGTTCCTATAAACGCTAAAAGTGTAGTCTTAGAAAGTATATACAGATTCACACTGATTGGTGAGATTCTAAGAGCAAGCAGAGTACTTTCCTCTTTTTCAGCCAGCATCAAAGCTCCTACAAGTATTAAGCCTACTATAAGGGCTTCAAAAGCTATAAATACGGGAACCATTCTCTGGTTAAAAGGAATTGGCTGCTGGTCTTCATAAAGTTTTAGCGATTCAACCTGTGTAAACCCCTTAGAAAAGACCATGACTGCTATCGCATTTATATTCCTGTCTGATATGCCGTTATGGACTATCACAGGCGTATTATCTTCATTAAGGTATATTCCTATACCTCCTTCATCAACTGCATCATACAGAAGCTCCATAGAACTAACTTCATTGAACCCATATTCACTCATCCCGAATGTGACAAGCTCATGTTCTTCCACCTGCATATCTTTTGGCAGAAGAAAAAGTGTCACAACAATTATCAAAACAAGCGTAATGGATATCACTATGAAAAGCGAATTCTTAAGAAGCCTTTTAAGGTCCAGCATCCAAAGAGAAAAAAAGCCTTTCATTAAATCAGCTCCTTTCCGGTAACTTTAATGAATATATCTTCAAGTGTAGCTTCAGAAGTATGCATTTTCAACACCTCATGATTCATAAGAAAATCACTTATTTTTTCTTTATCCTCAAGAGGTATTATCGAACTCTTTTCCTTGTTATTATCCAAATAATCTATCTTAACCTGCTTAGTTCCATATTTCAGCTTTAATGCATTAGGTGAATCAATGGCTTCTACCTTGCCTTCAGATATGAATGCAACTGTGTCACACAATCTGTCAGCAAGCTCCATATTATGCGTAGTCAGAATAATTGTGGCTCCACGTTTCTTTTGCTCAAGTATAATCTTTTGAATCATTAATGAATTTGAAGGGTCAAGCCCGTTAGTTGGTTCATCTAGGAACATAAATTTAGGATTATTTATTAGAGAACGTACAAAAGTAAGCCTTTGTTTCATACCTTTAGAATATTCTCCGCTTTTTTTGTTCGCATCCTCTTTTAACCCAACACTTTCAAGAAGCATCATTGGATCTAAGGTATCTACTGAATACAGCGCAGCGTAATACTTTAAATTTTCATAACCAGTAAGCGTTTTATAGACATTCGGATGCTCAAAAGAAACTCCTATACTGTTAAAGAAATCCTTTTTCTGCTCCTTAATGGAAACACCATCATACAAAACATCTCCTTTTTGAATTTTCAGAATACCTGTCATAATATTCTGCATCGTAGATTTCCCTGCTCCTGAAGGTCCTAAAAATCCGAATATTTCTCCTTTGTTCATTTTAAAGGATATGTCGGATACCGCATAATTCCCTTTGTTTGAATAATCATGATAAACATTCTTTACATCAATCATGTTATACCCCTTTCTTTGCCAACCTACTAAACATAGATGTTTAGCACATTTGACCGTTCGGTCTTTTGTGACCGTTCGATCAGTTATGACCGCTTTGTCATTTTTGACCGGTTGGTCAAGAACATAGTACCACTACTTGACCAGTTGGTCAATAGGTAAAGTAATTTTTTATAGTTTGCTACAATTACTTATTTAATAGCCACTCTATTAAATTAATATGTAGAATTCCATTGTAATTTGCATTTGGAATAATATCATCAAGAGTTAGCAGGTATTTTGGGTGATTATCAGATATTTTCATTAGAGGACTAATTTCCCTTGTCATTGTATTTTTATCAAGTACTGATGCTGAGACCTGATAATACTCATTTCCTTTTACTCCGCTCACTACGAAATCAATCTCTTTATCAATTAACTTACCAATATGGATTTTGTACCCTCTTCGCATAAGCTCAAGATATACTAAATTCTCCAGCAAATGACCCAAATCGGAAGCTGAGCCTGTTAGCAGCATATTCCTTAGTCCTGTATCCACAATGTAATATTTACCTAATGTCTTTAAGTACTGTTTCCCTTTAATATCATAGCGATCCGCTTTGTAAAAAACATAGCTTTGATTCAATGCACGAATATAACTGTCAACAGTGTTTACAGATATCTTCCTGCCACTTGAATTGATTGTATCACTTACCTTTTTTGCTGATACAGGGCTTCCGATATTACTGCTTAGAAATTTTATTATACTTTCAAGTACAGAAATGTCAGTTATACTTTCTCTGGTTGCGACATCTTTTATAAGTATTGTATTATATATCCCTTCAAGATAGGTCCTAATAATGGTGTCTTTTTTTTCAAGACCTGCTACATAAGGAAATGACCCATACCTTAGATAATCGTTAAATGCTGTTCTGATATTCTTTTCTTTGCTGAAATCAAGATATTCTGTAAAGGATAGGGGCAGCATCGATATTTCTATGTATCTTCCTGATAAAAGTGTAGCAAGTTCTCCTGAAAGCATTACCGCATTTGAACCTGTAATATATAAGTCAACATTTTCCTTAATATATAGGCTGTCGATAACTTTTTCAAAAAACTTACACTGTTGAACTTCATCTATAAAAATGTAAGTGTACTTACCCTTTACAAGTCTTTCTTTTATATAGTCATATAGGGCTTTATAATCAAGTAGATTTTCATGTTCTATTTCTTCAAGATTAACATATATAATCTGATTTTCTGATACTCCCGAATCTATTAAATAATTTATATATAAGGAAAAAAGAGTTGATTTACCGCATCTTCTAACCCCGGTAACAACTTTGATTATCTGTTTTTCGCGCCACTTTTTAAGAGTATCTAGATATTCTTTTCTTTGAACTATCATATGGTTGTCCTCCTTATTAAGTAGAGCATAACAGAATTACTGCTTTAAGTCAAAAGTTTTTTCACATTAGAGAAAAAAGTTTCATTTTTTAAAAGTTTTTTCTCTCTGGTGAAAAAATATCACTCAAATAGCCTCCTTTGCTTAAAATGATATTTTTTGAAGTCCATTGTTTAAATATATGCTTAATGATATAGTTGATGTGTATAGATGTTTTTTCTCAGGAGCAATCTCTTTGAGTATATAGATTCATAAGAACCTTTTATACATAATAACCAGGGAGGATGCTCATGAAACAAGAAATTTATAATGAACCCAGATTCACAGACTTTCGACAGCTCATAAACCACAGCGCGGATAAATACGGAAAAAGAATAGCTTTTAAGATCAAAACTTCAGATAGCTATATGTATATTACTTATAAACAATTGAAAGAGCGTTTTTATACTTTATGTAATGAATTCATATCATCAGGTCTTTTGGGAAAAAGAATAGCCATAATAGGAAAAAACAGTTTTGAATGGGTTTTGTCCTATCTTGCAGCAGCTACAATCGGAGTTGCTGTTCCTTTAGACAAAGAGATTCATCCTGATGATGCAAAAGCATTTATGGAATCAGCTGAATGTGAAGCAATATGTTATGGAAGTTCATATGCTGAAAATATACATACCTTATTGTCTGAAAATGTAAAAGCTTTTTCTTTTACAGAAATAATGAGTATGTCTGAACCTGCAAAATCTATAGATTTCTCGACTGTTGACAACATTAAAATAGAAAAAGATGAAATGCGTGTACTTATCTTTACTTCAGGGACAACAGGCAGTGCAAAAGGAGTTTGCCTTTCACAGTACAACCTGTGTTCTAATATCCACTCAACAGTCTCTGTGGTAAGAATCAGACAGAATGACACAACTTTATCTATTCTTCCTCTGCATCATACATACGAATGTACATTAGACTGCCTTCTAATCTTATCAAGAGGTGCAATGATTACATACTGTGACGGAGTGACAGAAATAGCAAAGAACTTCGTAGAATACAGTCCTTCAATACTAGTAGTCGTACCTGCTCTTTTGAAGCTGCTAAATAAAAGGATTACGAAATCGATTATTAAATCCTGTCCCGATAAATACAAGGAATTTTATAAAACAGAATCACTTGCAGAAGCACTACGCAAGACCCCATATATAATCCGTAAGATAATTTGCTCAAAAGTGCGCAAATCTCTCGGTGGAAGAATACGGTTATTCATAGTTGGAGCAGCGGAACTGGACACATCTTTAGTAGATGATTTTGCAGAACTTGGTATTCGCACATTACAAGGATACGGTCTTACAGAATGTTCGCCTTTGCTTGCAGGTAATAATGATTTCTACTTAAATGCTGCTTCAACAGGAATAGCAATACCAGGTGTTACATTAAAAATCGACAATCCGAACGAAGCCGGAGTCGGTGAGATTCTTGCTAAAGGCGAAAATATTATGCTTGGCTACTACAAAGATCAGGAAGCTACTGATTATGTACTTCGTGATGGGTGGTTCCACACTGGTGATCTTGGATGTATGGATCCTGATGGCGCCCTATATATAAAGGGAAGAATTAAAAATGTTATTGTCACACAGAACGGCAAGAACATTTATCCTGAAGAATTGGAAAACCGTTTAATGCAGTTTCCTGAGATTGGCGAGGTTCTTGTATTGGGATCAGTACAGAAAGACGACATACTGGTTAAAGCAAAAATATTCCCAAACCTTGACGTTCTCAAAGAAAAACTAGGTCGTCTGCCAAGCGGAGAAGACATACATGCTGCAATAACTGATATTATAAGAGACATAAATAAAAAGATCCCTACATACAAACAGATAAAAGAAACTGAAATTCTTACAAATGTACTGGAGAAAACGACAACCCAGAAGATAAAACGTTTCGGTTCAAATATGAAGTAACACATAAAAAAATATTCCATGCCTTCTTTATACAATAATGAGAGATAAAGAAGGCTTTTTTATTTCATCTTAACATTTTACATATATTTAACATTTGAATGTACCTAGACTTTACATTGACAATGTATTCTTTAACCATGAAAAAGAAAATGATTGATTTAAAGAGAAAAGTGGAGGAAAGAAGAATGAAAAAAGTAATAACAATAGTTATTAGCTTAATATTAGCGCTTGCTATGTTTAGCGGGTGCACACAGAAAGGTTTTGAACATGAAACTGCTATTACAGTAATAACTCGTGAAGAAGGTTCAGGAACAAGAGGTGCTTTTATAGAACTCTTTGAGATTGAAAAGAAAAATTCCGACGGCGTGAAAGTTGATCATACAATAGCTAGTGCAGATACGAATTCCAGCACCGGTGTTGTTTTAGCTTCTGTATCTCAGAATATGTATGCGATAGGATATATATCCTTAGGATCATTGAATAATACAGTAAAAGCTTTAAAGATTGACGGAGCTGATGCGACAGTTGAGAATATAAAGAGCGGAGCATACAAAGTTTCCCGTCCTTTCAATATTGCAGTGAAAGAAGGACTGTCAGAGGTTGCACAGGACTTCGTAAACTACATATTATCAAAAGAAGGTCAAGCAGTTGTAGAAGGTGCAGGATATATATCTGCTGTAACAGGAGAATCCTATTCTGGAATAAAGCCTTCTGGTAAAGTAACAGTAGCAGGTTCATCTTCTGTAACACCAGTTATGGAAAAACTAAAGGAAGCATATGTAAAGCTTAATCCAAATGCAGTTATAGAGATTAATCAGTCCGATTCCACCACAGGCGTTAATAGCGCTATAGATGGAATATGTGACATAGGAATGGCTTCAAGAGCTCTTAAAACAAGCGAAGTTGAAAAGGGAGTCACACCTACTGTAATAGCTATAGATGGTATAGCTGTAATAGTAAATAACGATAATCCTGTAACTGGGATGACAAAAGAAGAAGTTACCAAGATATATATCGGTGAGATAACAATCTGGTCAGAAATTGGAAATGAATAATCTAAGTAACAAAAAAAGCAAGAGCATAAAGGAAAACATCATGAAGGCGATATTCTTTGCAAGCGCCTTCATGTCTGTATTCTCAGTACTGCTCATATGCATATTCCTCTTTGCCAATGGGCTTCCGGCAATGGCGGAAATCGGTTTTCTCGAATTCCTCTTAGGCAGAGAGTGGAGACCTGGAAATGATATATACGGGATATTCCCAATGATCATAGGAAGCCTTTATGTAACAGCAGGAGCATTAGCAATAGGTGTTCCTATCGGAGTTCTTACCGCAGTATTCATGGCAAGATTCTGCCCTGCTAAATTGTATAAGATAATCAAGCCAGTCATAAACCTGCTTGCAGGAATACCCTCTGTGGTATATGGCTTTTTCGGGCTTATGGTAATAGTGCCGTTTATTAGGAATACTTTCAAGGTCAGCGGAACAAGCATGTTAGCAGCTTCCGTCGTCCTTGGTATCATGATACTTCCTACCATAATCGGCATGTCAGAAGCAGCCATAAGAGCAGTACCCGACAGTTATTACGAAGGTTCATTGGCACTAGGCGCAAGCCACGAAAGAAGCGTGTTCTATTCAATGCTTCCGGCTGCAAAATCTGGAATCCTGTCGAGCATAATACTCGGTATGGGCAGAGCCGTAGGTGAAACAATGGCAGTCGTAATGGTAGCCGGAAACCAGGCAGTAATGCCTTCAGGATTACTAAAAGGTTTGAGGACTCTTACAGCTAATATCGTAATGGAGATGGGATATGCAGCTGACCTGCACAGAGAAGCACTCATTGCCACTGCAGTCGTCCTCTTTGTTTTCATTCTAATAATAAACTTGATCTTTTCAGTTATTAAGAAAGGAATTAAGTCATGAAACGTGCAAAGAGCCAGACGATTTTCTTAAGAAGCATAGTATATATCGCAGCAGCAATTACAATAGTAACTGTTGTAGGTATTTTAGTATATATATTGATTAAAGGACTTCCCCATATATCATGGGATCTGTTCGCATTCAAATACACATCAGAAAATGTATCCTTATTCCCTGCCCTTGTTAACACATTTACAATGACAATCACAGCTTTATTAATGGCTGCTCCTTTAGGCATATTCTCCGGAATTTATCTTGTTGAATATGCTAATCGTAATAGTAAAAGCGTGAAGGTCATAAGGATAACGACAGAAACGCTTTCAGGTATACCCTCCATAGTTTACGGGTTATTCGGATACCTTCTATTTGTGGCTACTTTAGGCTGGGGTTATTCCATGCTGGCAGGAGCTTTCTCTTTGGCAATAATGATACTTCCTGTGATTATACGTTCCACAGAGGAGTCATTAAAGAGCGTTCCAGATTCATACAGGGAAGGCAGTTTCGGGTTAGGTGCTGGAAAATTAAGAACGGTTTTCAAGATAGTTTTACCAGCAGCAATGCCTGGTATACTTGCAGGAATAATACTATCAATAGGAAGGATAGTTGGCGAAACAGCTGTACTGATTTACACATCTGGAACAGTAGCCCAGATACCAAAAAGCCTAATGGGTTCAGGAAGAACCCTTTCAGTACATCTGTACGCTTTATGGTCAGAGGGTATGAATACCGAGTCAGCATATGCTACAGCAGTAGTATTAGTTGTTACAGTCATATTTTTAAATGCCATGTCAGCTTATGTAGCAAAGAAATTCACGAAAGGAAAAAAGAATGGATAAATTCAAAATTGAAAAACTTGATCTATATTACGATTCATTCCAGGCATTAAAGAATGTAAACATATCGATTCCAAAGAATGAGATTACAGCTTTTATCGGGCCATCAGGCTGTGGTAAGTCAACTCTGCTAAAAACACTTAACAGAATGAATGACCTTATAGAAGGCTGTAAAATACAGGGCAAAGTACTGTTAGATGGGATTAACATATATGGAAGTATAGATATCAACCTTTTAAGGAAGCGCGTAGGCATGGTTTTTCAGAAACCTAACCCATTTCCAATGAGTGTTTACGATAACATAGCTTATGGACCAAGAACTCATGGCATAAAATCAAAAACAAAGCTTGATGAGCTAGTGGAGAGATCATTGACTGATGCTGCTATTTTTGATGAGGTCAAAGATCGTTTAAGGAAAAGCGCTCTTGAACTTTCAGGTGGACAGCAGCAGAGACTATGCATTGCCAGAGCTCTTGCAGTAGAGCCTGATGTTTTGCTTATGGATGAACCTACAAGCGCACTTGACCCAATATCCACATCAAAAATTGAAGACCTTGTACTAGAATTAAAAAGCAGATATACTATTGTCATAGTGACACACAATATGCAGCAGGCTACAAGGATATCTGATAAGACAGCATTTTTCCTACTTGGTGAAATAATTGAAATGAGCGATACTGAAAGCCTTTTCTCAAAACCAAAAGATATTCGTACTGAAAACTATATAACAGGGAGGTTTGGATGATGCGTAATAAATTTGACATGCAGTTAGAGGCATTGAACAATAGCCTGATCAGCATGGGAGCAATGTGTGAAACAGCCATTGCTTCAGCAGTAAAAGCATTACTGGAAAACGATCTCATACTTGCAAAAAAGGTGATGGAATCAGTCAGAGACATTAATCAGTCTGAGAAAGATATTGAAGCAATGTGCTTAAAACTCATACTGCAGCAGCAGCCAGTTGCCAAAGACTTGCGACAGATTTCATCAATATTGAAAATGATAACAGATATGGACAGAATCGGTGTTCAGGCTGGAGATATAGCTGAAATAGTGACATTTGCAGATTTATCAGAAAGCAAAGACAGAGTCCATATTGCTGATATGGCTAAAGCAACAATTAAGATGGTATCTGAAAGCATTGATGCTTTTGTGAAAAAGGATGTGGAGCTTGCTAATCAGGTAATAGAGTATGATGATGTAGTTGATGACCTTTTTACAAAAGTAAAAAATGGCATCGTGAACTTAATATCAAAAGATAAAAAGCACGGAGAGCAGGCAGTTGATATAATAATGATAGCGAAGTATCTGGAAAGAATAGGAGATCACGCAACTAATATTGCTGAATGGGTAGTTTTCTCCATTACAGGCATACATATGGAAGTGTCATAATGATATATTTTGTGGAAGATGACAGCAGCATAAGAGAACTCGTCGTTTATACATTAAACAATACCGGTTTTGAAGCACAGGGTATGGATAATGCTAAAACTCTATATGAAAAAATATTAATTAAGAAACCTGAACTTATACTTTTGGATATAATGCTTCCAGGTGAAAACGGATTGGAAATATTGAGAAAAATCCGTTCATCTTCTGAAACTGCAGGAATACCGGTAATAATGGTGACTGCAAAAGGTACGGAATATGACAAGATAATTGGTTTAGATAGCGGAGCTGATGATTATATAGCAAAACCTTTTGGCATAATGGAGTTAGTGTCAAGAGTAAAAGCTGTCTTAAGGCGGGTGCAGAAGAAAGATTATTCTGATGAATATGAGTATAAGGGAGTTTGTATAAACAACAGTAATCATACTGTTACTGCAGATCTTGAACCAGTACTTCTCACTCTCAAGGAATTCGAGCTTCTATACGATCTTATGTCCAATAAAGGCATTGTTTTAACACGCGATTTACTGCTTGAAAGAGTATGGGGTTATGATTATCCCGGAGAGACAAGAACAGTTGATGTACATATTCGAACACTAAGACAAAAGCTTGGCAAATATGGGGAAATTATAAGGACTGTAAGAGGAGTAGGATATATTATAGGTGGCAATAAATGAGAAGACGTATATTTATAAGCATATGCCTTACCTCTCTATTAACTCTTTTTCTCACCTTTGCATTTATTACTGGAATCCTTTATAACAGCACTTTTAACAGCATAAAGCGAGAAGTAAGAAATGAATCCTTATATATATCAGAAGCTTTAGAGTCATACCAGGGGCACTTTTCAAACATTTCCTCATACCTGAACACAGTAGGACTAAAAAGCCTTAACCGAATTACCCTTATTGGAAATGATGGCGTAGTTCTTTATGACAATTTCGCATTACCTGCAAATATGGATAATCATTCCTATAGACCGGAATTTATTGATGCGATGCAATCAGGTTTTGGTGAAATAACTAGATTTTCTGATACTTTAGGTGAGAGCACATATTATTATGCTCTAAAGTTAGAAGACAATAACATACTAAGAATAGCTTCTACTACAAAAAGTGTTCTTGGTATTATTTCAGATTCCATAATATGGTTTATACTGATATTCATCGCACTGTTAACAATTTCTGTGATCGTAGCCAGATTTTTAACTGGCTCCATTGTAAAACCTATAAACAGCCTGGATCTCGATAATCCTTTATCAAATGATACATATGAAGAATTGTCACCTCTTCTCCTTAGAATGGACAAGCAGAAGAAAGAGATTAATAACAATATTCAGGAGCTGACAAAAACTCGTGATGATTTTAGTTTCATAACGGATAATATGAGTGAAGGTCTGGTAATTTTCTCAGAAAACGGCCATGTTATCGCTGCAAATAAAAGCGCAAAAAGAATATTAGGAGTTGAAGAAAAGCACTATTATCTTGAAAACTGCAGAGACTCAAACTATGTGAAAGCTATACAGTCTTCGTTCAAGGGTTTCTCTGCAACTGAAAAATTGTATAAAGAAGGTCATGCATACCAGTTATCAGCAAATCCGGTAAAAGAAAATTCTACAGGGTATGCCACAGTGCTTTTTATAACGGATATAACCGAAAAAGATCAGGCTGAACAGAGAAGGAAAGAATTTTCAGCCAATGTATCTCATGAACTTAAAACACCTCTTACATCAATACTTGGGTATGCCGAGCTTATATCAAAGCAGATTGCGAAAAAGGAAGATATTCCTCGCTTTGCAGGATTAATTCATTCAGAGGCTGCAAGACTGCTTCAGGTTATAGAAGACATTATAAAGCTGTCACGTCTTGATGAGTCTGATCTGGAAAAAGAATTCAAAGATGTTAGCCTTGACGAACTATGTTTGTCAGTTGCAAAAGATCTAGCTACAAAAGCAGAAAAGCATTATGTTAAAATAAATCTTAATATTATACAGGTATATATTAAAGGATATTCCCCAGTGCTTTATGAGATGATATTCAATCTATGCGATAATGCGATAACATACAATAAGCCAGGCGGAAATGTTGACATCTCTTTAAGAAAGAACGAAAATACGGTAACACTAAGTATAATTGATACCGGAATCGGGATACCAATGGAGCATCAATCAAGAGTTTTCGAACGGTTTTACAGAGTAGACAAAAGCCATTCAAAAGACACTGGCGGAACAGGATTAGGACTTTCAATAGTCAAACATGCTGCAGCACTTCATGATGCGAAAATCGAATTAAAAAGCGAACCGGGAAAGGGCACCTCCGTTTCTGTTATTTTTAAGCTTAAACATTTTTAATTCGATAATCATCCTGTTTTCTATGCATGTATTTTGTTTTTAATATATATCTTCCCCATATGATGTTGCATTTTCATCATCATTCCTTTAAACTTTAATAAGCGAAAGGATTATGCAGCAATGACTACAAAATACTCTATAGGAATTGACTTTGGCACACTTTCAGGCAGAACCGTTCTGGTAGACCTTGACGACAGAAAAGAATTAGATGTAGAAATATGCAATTACCCTCATGCGGTAATGGAATCACAACTTCCCAGCGGATTAAAGCTTCCCGCTGACTTTGCATTGCAGCACCCTGATGATTATCTTCATGCAATCAAGCATACTGTCCCAGAATTATTGAAACGCAATAACATCAGCCCTGACCAGATTATAGGTATCGGAATTGACTTTACTGCATGTACAATGATGTGTGTGGATAAAGAAGGAACTCCTTTATGCTTCAAGGAAGAATATTCAGATAATCCATATGCCTATGTCAAGTTATGGAAGCATCATGCAGCACAAAAGCAGGCTGACAAGATAAACAAAACTGCAAGAGATATGGGATGTAAGTGGCTGGAACGTTACGGCGGTAAGATTTCCTCAGAATGGTTTTTCCCGAAAATTTTGGAAACACTGGAAAACGCATATGATGTATATGAAAACACATACAGATTCATAGAAGCCGGAGACTGGGTCGTATGGATGCTTACAGGAAATGAGACCCATAATGCCTGTATGGCTGGTTACAAAGCAATGTGGCATAAAAAAGACGGCTATCCGAAAAAAGAATTCTTCAAAGCCCTGGATCCCCGTATGGAAAATATTATCGGAACAAAAGTATCTGACAAAGTGCTTCCTATGGGGGCAAAAGCCGGAGGTTTAAACGGATATGGTGTTTCTCTTACATCATGCAAAGAAGGTACAGCAGTCGCAGTCAGCAATGTTGATGCCCATGTTGCAATGCCTGCAGCAGGAATAACCCAGCCCGACAAAATGCTTATGATAATGGGAACATCAACCTGCCATATGGTGCTTGGCGAACAGGAAAAATCTGTTAATGGAATATGCGGAGTTGTCGAGGACGGTATAATTGAAGGGTTCTATGGATACGAGGCAGGACAGTCCTGTGTTGGCGACCATTTTGACTGGTTCGCTAAAAACTGCGTACCTTCAGAATATTTGTCAGCCGCTAAAGAGAGGGATATAAGTATACACAAATATTTAAGAGAACAGGCCATTAAGCAAAGACCCGGTGAAAGCGGGCTGCTTGCTTTAGACTGGTGGAACGGAAACCGTTCTATATTGGTTGATGCTGACCTTACAGGTGTAATTATAGGCATGACTCTGGCAACAAAGCCTCATGAAATATATAGAGCTTTGATTGAAGCAACAGCATACGGCACCAGAATGATAATAGATAATTTTGAGAAAAATGGTGTAAAAATAGAGGAGATTTATGCAGCAGGCGGCATAGCGGACAAAGATGAGATGATGATGCAGATATATGCTGATGTTACAAAGAGGAAAATCCGTCTTTCCGCATCACCTCAAGCTCCTGCTTTAGGTTCTGCCATTTTTGCTGCAGTCGCAGGTGGTTATTTCAACTCAATATCTGAAGCAGCAGAAACCCTTGGCAAAGTCAGGGAACTGTCATATGAACCAAAAACTGAAAACTCTGCTATTTATGACAAGTTATATGATGAGTATGCCTTACTGCATGATTATCTTGGAAGGGGAACAAATAACGTCCTTAAGCGCCTCAAAAGCATTAAGGCAAACTAAAATATGAACACTGTACTGCAATATGTTAAGCCATATACAAAAAGAATAGCTTTAGGTTTAAGCATAAAGACTATCGGTACTCTGATGGACTTATTTATTCCTTGGATACTTTCACATATTATTGATAATGTCATACCTACAGGAAATATACCGATGGTTATAATTTGGGGCGGCGGAATGATTATATGCTCGATTCTGGCAATAGTCGGCAATATTTCTGCAAACAGGATGGCCGCTTCAGTTGCAAGAGACACTACAAAAAGGTTAAGGCATGATCTTTTCGTAAAAATATCCTTTTTATCAAATACCGAAGTAGACAAATTCACGATACCGACACTAATTTCCAGAATGACAACTGATTCATATGCTATCCATCATCTAGTCGGAATGCTCCAGAGGATTGGTGTAAGAGCACCAATATTACTTCTTGGAGGCATTGGGATTACTTTGTTTTTGGACGCTACCCTGACACTGGCTATGATAGCAATACTTCCTCTTGCAGCTCTTCTTATAATTTTGATTTCCAGAATCGGCGTCAAGCTTTACAGAAAAATCCAGATTGCTGTTGATGACATGGTAAGAGTAGTAAGAGAAAACGCTACAGGAATAAGGGTGATAAAAGCGCTATCAAAGTCTGAACATGAAAGAGGAAGGTTCCAGTCTGTAAATGAAGACCTTACAAAAAAGGAAAAGAACGCAGCATTAATAATGTCTACAATAAATCCTGCCATGAGTTTTCTAATGAATGCAGGTTTTGTAGTCGTAATTGTACTTGGAGCATACAGGGTAAATGAAGGGACCAGTGAAATTGGTAAAATCATCGCATTTATGACATACTTCACTATTATATTAAATGCTCTTATGTCAATAACAAGAATATTCACCATGACTTCCAAAGCAACCGCATCTGCTGACCGTATAAAAGAAGTACTGGATGCACAAAATGAAAGAGATATAACTGTAGCTGAGGAAGATGCTTCTAACATAGAAGAAGACACATCCATGAATATACCGCACATCGAATTTAGAAATGTTTCTTTCAGATACGATAACAGCAAATTTCTTATCAATAATGTATCTTTTTCGCTTCCTCATAAAGCCACACTTGGCATAATCGGAGCTACCGGTTCTGGCAAAACAACTCTGGCTCAGCTTCTTATGAGATTTTACGATATAAAGAGCGGCGAGATACTTATTAACGGAAAAGATATAAGGTATATGACCCTATATGATCTTAGAAGCAAATTTGGCGTGGTTTTTCAGAATGATACTCTTTTTAAAAGTACAGTTGAAGAAAATCTCAGTCTTGGAAGGGATATAGATCTAATACAGATTAAAGAAGCCGCACAACATGCACAAGCTGCCGGTTTTATTGAAGAAGCTGGAGGTTTTGATGCTGAAGTCGCAATAAAAGGCATGAACTTCAGTGGCGGACAGAAACAGCGTATGCTATTGTCAAGAGCTCTAGCAGGTAAACCGGAAATAATCATACTTGATGATGCATCAAGTGCACTGGATTACAAAACTGACGCAAAACTAAGAGCGGCACTGAATACGAATTATAAAGATTCGACAAAGATGATAATTACACAGAGAATAAGCTCTGTTATGCATGCAGATCAGATAATGGTAATTGATGAGGGAAAAATAATCGGATTAGGAAAACATGAGGATCTGATCAAAGACTGCCAGCTGTATCAGGAAATTTCCGCATCACAGTTAGGAGGTGGAGAAGATGCCTCCTCGTAATATTAATCCTAATGACAAGAAGCTGACAAAGATAGAAAAGAAACAGGTATTTTCAAGGCTGATGAGATATCTGTGGCAGTATAAATTCCTATTGCTTCTGGCTCTTGTAATGACATTGGCAGCTAATCTCCTTTCCCTTGCGGGACCTTTCCTTTCTGGAAAAGCGATTTCAGCTATAGAAAATGGTTTTGGTAATGTAGATTTTGATACAGTATTCCAATATGCAGGGCTTATGATAGGATTCTTTGCAGTTTCTGCTATTCTTTCCTATCTGCTAACGATTGTAATGGTTAATATAAGCAGAAACATCACATACAAGATGAGAAAAGATGTCTTTGATAAAATAACAAAACTTCCCGTGGGATTTTTCGATACAAATCAGACAGGCGATATATTATCCAGAATCTCGTATGACATTGATGTAATTAATACTTCATTATCCAACGATGTTGTTCACATCTTGGCCGGAATAACAACAGTGGTAGGGTCTCTTATAATGATGCTTGTCATCTCACCTGTCATGTCACTGGTTTTTGCGGTAACAGTTCCTCTTTCAATTGTTGTGACAAGAAAGATGACAAAAAAGACACGCCCTCTATTCAGAAAAAGAAGCGCTAAAATAGGGGAACTGAATGGTTTTACAGAAGAAATGATTAGCGGGCAGAAAACCTTAAAAGCATATCTACGTGAGCATTACACAATTCAAAAATATGATGACAACAATAACGAAACTGTCGAAGCGACATATAATGCAGAATACCACGGAAGCATAATAGGACCTACTGTAAATTTCATAAACAACCTTTCACTTTCCTTAATAAGCGTATTTGGTGCATTAATGTATTTGACAGGAGGAATAACTATTGCAAATATATCCTCTTTTGTGCTGTATTCCAGAAAATTCGCCGGACCGATAAATGAAACCGCTAATATAATCGCAGAACTGCAGTCAGCCTTATCTGCTGCTGAAAGAGTTTTCAGACTTCTAGATGAAGATGAAGAAGTTGCTGATAATGAAAATGCAATAGAGTTGAAACAGCCTTTAGGTGATGTGGAAATAAAAGATGTAAGCTTTTCATATGTAAAAGATATTCCAGTTATACAAAATTTAAGCCTTACCGCTCCTAAAGGAAGCCTTGTTGCTATAGTAGGGCCAACAGGTGCAGGAAAAACCACCCTCATAAATCTTCTCATGAGATTCTATGATGCAGACAGCGGCTCCATAACTCTTGACGGATTCAGAGTTGATAACATAACCCGAAAAGATTTAAGGCTTGCTTATTCAATGGTTCTACAGGATACATGGCTATTCCATGGCACAGTATATGAAAATGTAACATATGGAAGGCAAAATGCGACAATGGATGAAGTTATATCTGCATGCAAGGCCGCTAATATTCATAACTATATTGAAAACCTTCCTGACGGGTATGAGACAATGATAAATGATGATGGTACCAATATATCAAAAGGGCAGAAGCAGCTATTAACAATAGCAAGAGCAATGCTTATGAATACCAGCCTTTTGATTCTTGATGAAGCTACTTCCAATGTTGACACAAGAACCGAGCTTAATATTCAGCAGGCAATGAGGACGCTGATGTCTGACAAGACCTGCTTTATAATAGCGCACAGATTGTCTACGATACAGAATGCTGACCATATTCTTGTAGTAAATAACGGTCGAATTATCGAACAAGGCAATCATAAAGAACTGTTGAAACTGAAAGGCTTTTATTCAGAAATGTTTTATTCGCAGTTTTCATAGAATATATGAAAGGAGCAGGTATATGCCTGCTCCTTTTTGCTTCTTCTGTTTTTAATTTTTTTATTTATTTTAATACTTTTGCCAGTTTCTGAAGACCTTCTTCGAAGTTAACACCAAAACGGATGTCGGTTTTTGCTTTATATGTACGGATAATGCTTTCTACTGTGAAATCAACAGCTACCGCTGCAGAATCAATAAGGTTCTTACCCTTCATCATAGCAGACAGCAGCGCGCTTCCAAAAACATCTCCAGTACCATGATAATACCCTTTGATGCGTTTCTTTGCATAGAACCCGAATTCGTCAGCTTTCTTGTCATATGTTGCAGCACCAAGTTCCTTTTCGTTGTAATTTACACCTGTTAAGATAACTTTATCTGGTCCCATATCAGCAAGACTCAGTAGCAGATCTTTAATATACTGCTCGGTATATGGACCTTCTTTGTATTCCTTACCAAGCATAAAACAGGCTTCTGTTATATTCGGGACAACTGCATCAGCTTTAGAAGCAAGTCTTTTCATTCCTTTTGGAAAATCCGGACCAAAAGCTCCATAAAGTTTACCGTTATCAGCCATTACAGGATCTACAAGCGTTATTAAATCTTTTGTTTTGTATGTATCGAATATGCTCGATACTATCTCAATCTGTTCAAAAGACCCAAGATACCCTGTATACAGCGCGTCATATCCAATATCCAGAGTTTTCCAGTGCTCCACTATCGGCATAATATCCTCGGTAAGATCTCTGAATGTAAACCCTGTAAAACCTCCGGTATGTGTCGATAATACAGCGGTCGGGATAACTGTGCACTCTATTCCCGCTGCAGATATTATCGGTAATGCTACTGTCAATGAACACCGTCCGAAACAGGATATGTCATGTATTGCTAATACTCTCTTCTGTCTTTCCATGCTGCCACCTCATCTATTTATGCAGAATAATATGCTTTCGCTATATTCTAATATATACAATCAGTATAACTGTGTCAAATAGTTTTCCATCTCTTTTATAACCATTTCAGTGTCTGCATATGCAAAATACTCATGTTCTCTTCCTATCATATAAATCTGTCCTGATACAAAACCCATGGTGTGCTCGCTATTCAAGCTCATAAATCCTCCACAGTTATCCATATCAGGTTCAATTTCGTCACCATTAATCCATTTGAATTCCTTTTTTTTAGCGTATCTTAAAAAAGCATATTCCCTTTCCCTGTTATTCATAAGGCTGAAGAATACTGCTCTTCTTTTCTCGCCTGGTTTCAAAAACCACTCTTCCATCTCAGCAATTGAATTAATTTTCTTCATTTCTTTTCCTCCTATATTTTTTCTATAAAGAGAGGCAAAAAAATACCCATCACGACAGGATGAGTTAATCCCATCATTCAAGCTTTAGCACCTTGTCCCCGACAGGTTGCTGTGTGGTCATTGAGCTTGTCTCTCGCACACTCTTTATAGGTTCTTTTTATTATACATCAAATTACTGAATTTGTCAAATCGCCTTGCCCATCGATAGAATTTTTACCTTAGAGCTTATATAAATCTCATATATCGATAAATACCTATTATCGTCAACTGCTGGGTTTTCTATTCTTTATAATGATTACTTTGTTAAATTTAATATAAAGGATAATAAAACAGACAATGCATGCAATAACCAGAACAATGCTTTGTATTGTCAGAGCAAGACTTAAGGTTGCAAGTCTGTTCCCATATAAAAATACATTCATCAGAATGTCAGACATTTCTCTTATGCCGGAGAAGGACAGGAATGCCGGTAATACGAAAGCTGCCAATGATATGGATGCTGTAACTATAGGTTCTCCTGTGTAATGAGATACCAGATTTATAAATGTTGCCATAACGATTAGTCCTATGAACTTAACTGCAAACAACCAGATAAAATACTCCAGTACAGATATCTCCAAAGGTAGTAATGCAAAATCTTCCATACAAGCAATAGGAGCATCCAGGCAAGCAAATCCGCTTTCTTTTGAGAACTTGATTATATATGGCAGGTATACGGTTATAAGCACAATCAAGGAAATAATTAAAGTTATTATCTGTTTGTACCAGAAGGTCCTCTTCCTACCGTATACTGTATATGTAATGACTTCATAGGTATTATTCTTAATCTCAACCGCAAAAATGCCTGATATGCAGAGAACTATAAGAACTGATGCATATAGCGCGGTAAACCTTGTAGTAGTTCCGTCAGTGAATATTTCCTTATATCCCCTTTCATATATAAAGGAGATATTCCGTCTAATCGTCTGGTCGTTAGCGACATCATACAGATTATGCAGCCTGTCATCCTTAGCGATTAATGACATAATGACCTCAATCTGGTCAGTATATGAGTTATATGTGTCCTCTTTCTGCTTTTTTTTGATTTCAATAAGGTTTTCTTTAAGAAAAACAGATTTTGTGTCTGATATAGATCCTTCAAGCACCTCCATATACTTCATATATATGAATTCTTTTTTATTCAGTATCTCAGAAGGCTCCCGGGGATGTACAGTCGCAATCTGAATTATGCAGAAAACCAGAAGTATTATTATTACCGGATTTATTACCATGCTTTTATAAACTTCATACCAGAAGATTCCTGCAACAGGGACTTTTCTTTTCCTGGCTTTTAACAAAATACCGGATGATGCATATGTTCTTTCTTTTTTCTTTTTAGAAATATGTATACAGATATAAAAAGCTGCAAAAGTTCCGACACATATAGTGATCAAAAAAAGCAGCAGGTATGATACCGGATAATTCAGAATATTTATGTTAAGATACTCGATTAATGCTCTGCTAATGTCAAGAAAGTGGTATGCATTAATGTATTTGAACACATTAAAAAAGGATACCGATGAAATCCCTTTGTTTAAAATATAAGCTGTCCCCATGACCAAAAGAATTCCGACAATACCTTTAAGTGAGTTACTAATGGTGACGAAAATCAGCAAATTTACAGATGATAGAAATATCATTACAGCAACAAAAAGCAATATATACAGTACAAGATATCCACCGACACTTATTTCATATATCGAGGATCTGAATCCGTAAACCGATTGTAAAGGCATTGAAATGTCGCCAAAGCCATACAGTAGATAACTTATAACATAGGATGACAATACGGTTACTGTTACGCTTACCGACACGAAATAATACATACTTATCAATTTTGACGTCATAAGTTGTTTTCTTCCTCTTTTCATAGTCCGCAAAAGTTCAAGATTATGGCTATCCCTGTCTTTTGTAAAAGTTTGTATGCAGACAAATATGCCAAATACCCATAGAAGTATCGGGGTGATCCCGTTTCTTGTCGCACACAGCACACCTTTTGAGCTATTGAACCGTACCATTTTTATATCAAGGCTGTTGAAGTCATCATAAGTTTTAGAAGCATTTCTAATTGTGAAAGGTGTATCACTGAAAATTGAAGACTTTTTCAGCTGTTCAGCACGATTAATGACAGACTGTATATATTCATCATATGAATATGCACTCTCCACCTCAAGAAGTTTCTGTCTGAAAAGGCTTAAATCCCTGTATGCAATATCTGTATATTTGTCATAATCACCCTTCCTATATCTTTCCACCAACTTATTTATATCATAATCAGGATACTCTGTTTTAAATATTCCTATAATATCCTGCCGGTCCATTATTGCTATATTCTGAATTATGATTTGCTCATTGAGATACTTTTCTGCTTGTGTTTTGTCCATACCCATGAGCAGCTGGTCAAGTTTTCTGATACTTCTGATATCAGCATCAAATCCGAAATCTATTCTCTCAGAAATATATACAGCTAGCATATTTATAGCTAACAGACAAACCAGAAATATTATTGCTGACCTGTTCAGGAAGGATTTTCTTAACTCATGGGTTATCAGATTCACTTGATAAGTTCCTTTTCCCTTTCCTCATCAAATACAGAAAGATACACATCTTCAACAGTTGCCCTTATCATTCTGTAATCATATCCGTACAAATCTTTCTTCTCACTCTGGTTTTCCTTAAGAAGGATGCGGACGATAATGCTTTCTGTTGTTTTCTGAATATTACAGACTTCAAAGCGTGATAATATCTTCTCAAGGTTTTCTTCATAAGTCTTTATCTCGAACACCCTGTTTTCAAGTGATTTACATAACCTGTCTGGGGTATCATGGTATATAAGACGGCCTTTTTTTATAAGTATGATTTCTTTGGCGATATACTCGACATCAGACACTACATGAGTCGCGATTATCACTATCCTGTTCAGCGCATATCCTGATATCAGGTTCCTGATACGGATCCTTTCTTTCGGATCAAGACCTGCAGTCGGCTCGTCCAGAATGATAATTTTAGGGTCTCCGATCAATGCCTGTGCAAGCATCAGTCTTTGCTTCATTCCTCCTGAGAATGTACCTATACGCCTGTCAGACACTTCAAGTAGATTGACTGCTTTTAAAACATATTCTACCTGTCTATTCATCTCTTCTCTTCGTAAGGCTTTCAGTGCTCCTATATATGAAAGATACTGTGCTGCCGTGAAGGAAGGATAAATGCCATCCTGTTGCGGCATATACCCCAGATATGATCTGAATGAAAGTCCCAGGTCTTTTATATCCACACCGTTAAGCGATATCTCTCCGGAGTCGCAACTGATGCTGTCAGTTATTATTCGGATGAGGGTTGTCTTACCTGCACCGTTCGGACCTAGAAGACCATAAACCCCGTCCGTCAGAGTGGCAGAAAATTTATCCAATCCTTTTATCATACCATATGTTTTGCAGATTCCGTTTATTTTCAATTCCATTTAAATATCCTTCTGAATTATTCCATATCAACATATTGGGATGACCTTGCTATGAAATCCTTAATCCTCATATACCTGAATCCCCTTTTTGAATTTTCAAATGTGATAAGAAGAAGATGCTCGTCATCAGCACTTGTAAAAAAGGACATAAACCTTGTCTCTGTACCGCTGTAAGCCATGTCGACTTCATATAAATACCCCTCTTTTGCATCATATATATAGTTCTGCCAGTTGTCTTCAGGTGATGTGTCTTCATAATCAGTAGTTATAAAAAAGAAGTCATCAACAACAGAAGTCACTGATGCAATCCCATTAATCTTTATCTCTTTTAGTATTGTTTCCTTCCTCGCATCCTTCAGTTCCAGTCTGACAATTTCCGCTTCCCCGTCTGTATTACTAGACAGGTAATACCCGTATTCCTTATTGAAAACAACATATGCATACTGTTCCTCTGAATAAAGCGGTAATAGTATGCTTTCCATTGGAAGAAAGGTCTTCAGATCCACCCGCCTTATCTCATGTATGTTCTTTTCATAATCATGGTATATATATACAAGCATATCTTTGTATGTATGATATAAAACGTTGTAATCTTTTTTTCCTATAGGGTCCTTATACATGACATCCATCTTATCAAGATCCACAACATATGTGGAAAAAACGTTGCTGAACTCGACTCCGAATTGATTATCATACGATTCCCTATATGATATTTCAACACCGGTAAAGATAAGAAGATTATTATATACATGATAACCATCCAAAACCTTGTCAGTCTTGAGATAACCGGCTATTTTCCTGTTCTCTCCGTTTGCATCGGATCTGTATACTGTTAGTTTATTGATAAAATCCCCGCTTGTAATCATGTATAAATGTTTTTTCGACAAAAATGCGGCTGATATGCTGTAACCTTCCGGTGATACAGCAGGACACTTCGGGTCAGGATTAGCATAGTAATCATATTTCTCATGAGTGCATTCAGGACGGCTGCATAATACTGTCGCTTCACCTGTTGAATAATCATTATACATAAGTATCCCGTCGCTGTAAGATATGAGTCCGTTTGCCCCGAAAGAGGCTCCTGCTCCACCATAAAGGTTGTCGTTTGACACTGTCGTCCTGTTGCTGCATCCTGATATCATGAGGATTGAATTTATTGCTATAAAAAGTATAGTTAATTTCAGTTTACTCATCACTTCATACCCACTTCTTTCCAGTATTCTTTTAACTGTCTATTAATTTCATTGATGAGCCTGTCATACCCAAGTTCCTTGAGTTTATAAGCTATTTCACTGATATTCTCCTTAAAACCTGAAGGATCTATTCTCCAGAGATCATCGCCCTCCTTACAAAGCCTGTCTATTTCAGAAAAATCATATTCCATTCCATTTAAATCAGGCTTAAAAGCATAATTTGGTGGAATATCGATATTCTCAATAATTACTGAGATGTTCTCCCTGTCAGAAATGCTCACACCGGATGGGTACATAAGATGCTTACAGGTTAATATCGCCCTTTGATAAATTCCCTGTAAATTAATCACGTTGTCGTTCTTATCATAATTCTCTCCATAATACATAAGATTTGACAGATACGGATCTGTGAACAATGTAGAAAGGAAGTCATATGCTTCATCAGGATTAAGAGACCAGGATGCTATTCCAACAAGATAAGATCTGTTACCTATTAATGTATATGGACTTGCTTTTATCTGGATGTAGTCAGGCTCACTCCTTGCAGAAGAAAAATTATCTACAGTGAAAAATGTTAGATACTGCATATGTTTCTGAACTTTAGGTGATCTGGAAATCTGGAAACCTCCTTCCTCTTTATTCTCGCTTCCATTAAAATATTGTTTTATTGCCCAGTCAGCAAGCATTTCGTTCAGATGGATATACTCCGGGTCTGTAAATCTGTTTATACAGAAAGCTTCGCCATTAGAATCATATTTATATGATAAATACTGATTTTTACCATCAGTAAAAATACCTGCGAGCTTCTGATATATGTATGAAGGCAGTCTGTTATCAATCAGCATAAGCCTCTGTTCTGTTATCTTTTCTGAAAAATCCTGATATAGGTTTTTATATAGTGTATCAATTTCCTCTATTAACATTTCAGTTTGGTCTATTCCGTAATCTATGATAATTTTTTTATCAATATTGATATTAAGATTTTCAATAAGACCATTGTTATATAATCCAAATATACCATCATAATCAATAAAAAGTCCCCAGTATTCGGAAGGTAATGAATCATACAGCCTCATATCTTTCCTATCCGTTACATAATCTGAAATATCCATTAGAAGCCCGTCTTTTATCGCATATTCTCCTGGATTTTCCAAAGAAATGCCGCTTTCCTCTATCAATATTCCATTTTTAATATCGGTAACCGAATAACTAACTCGGGTCCCTGTAAATATAATGTCTATCTGTTGTCCTTCTTCTTTCATTTCCTTTATAAGGTCATAGAAATATTTGCAAACATCATTTACTCTGAAAACTGATTTTCTGAAACTATCATCTCCAAGCGACTGATAGTCCTTCGTTATCCTGTCGATAATGTTCATCTCATTCAAGAATTTTACGACATATCCTTTTCCCTGAGAAAAAAGATAGTCATTATACAAGACAATAAGACTATCACTTATTTCAAATGGATATGGTTTTCTGTCTTTTTCTGCAAATACCAGCTGATTAAGATAATGAATAACTTCACTAACATCACTGTATGCAAGGATAAGTGTTTTTTTCTCCGGCCACATTAACTCATAATCGAGATTACCTTCAGCATCGTATATGATATTTCTCTCAGGTAAAACTGAAGGGACAGGTTTACTCGCAAAAGTCCCAACATCAGAAGAGCATGAACAAAATAACAAAAAGATAATAATTAATATAGCAGATGATTTTAATAAACTTTTCATACTAACACCTTATTCTAACATATTTAATATGAGTCTTCATAATCTCAAATATGAATCGTGCAACTATATTGTCATATGATTTATCTTTTTTTCTATAATATACCATTTGTGTACATACATGTATTATTTTTTTGATTATCATTTTGTTTAATTCAATTATATCAGAAAAACCCTAAAGTGATAAATTTACTGAACATAAAATCTTTTATTTTGAAATAATTTTTAAATTTTATGCAAAAATAATACTTATTATTGTAAAGCATTTAGATATTGGAATGCTTCGTTACCGTTAATATACCCTCTATGACTACTATATGCAGCTACAAATTGTCTATATCCATACTTCAGTTGACCAAAAATACCGATATAATCTACATAATCCTCATAGGTACCAACTTCATCAAAATACAAATTATCATCATAATCAATGTAATATGCAGTCAATGAAACACCTGCATATAAATTAACTATTGGTGGAAGTGGATCAAGTGAAGTATCTGCGCTTACAGTTGTATAAGTTACATCTATTGATCCGCTCCAATAACCGGATCCTAAGGGTTCCCAAAATGAGTTACTACCGGCAAAAACAGATAATATTGAACATGATAATAAAATAGTAAGTACTACAGATAGTAATTTCCTTTTTTTCATAATATATTCCTCCTGTTTATGCAATATATGGTAATGATAGCATTTAAATATAATAATGTCAATAATTTAAGACATTGCACATCTTGTCCACAGCTGTCTGAATATCCTGAAGGAATAATATATCTCTCCCATTATTACACTCATATATGAAATCTCTCAGACTTTTACTGGTATACATGGTAAAATCACCTACAATGGCAATCTTCTTTTGGTAGTTTATAAATTTCTGCAGTATGTCCCCTGCAATTTTTGTCTTAAGATCGAAAAATTCCTCACAAATAGCTGACTTGGATATTACTATATAGCTGCATCCAGTCTCGTAATCTACAGTCGCCATGAAATCCAGCGCTGACTGGACATCCTTTATAATTACTTCTTCACTATATATAACAGCAATCTTAACCTTATTTTTTTCTATTACTCTAGTTTCCATTACGATTTTTTATCCCCGCTGATGTCATATCATTATATATACTAACATAATGTGATATCCTATTACATATAAAGTCATTTGCGAAGGAGAATTATGATTTTCGAAAACATAGATTTCATATCAGCAGGTCAAGCAGCAAAAGACAATGATAATGTGAATGATCCCGCCTTGATGTTCAGAAAGTTATTCCATCTTGAAAGCGGATATACCAAAGCCATACTTTATGTTGCAGGTCTGGGTATAGGGTATCATTACATTAACGGCATCTCTGTGTCAGAGGATCTTTTCACTTCTGCTACATCAGAATATACAAAGACAATCTGGTATAACCGGTATGATGTAACAAATATTATCAAGCAGGGGGATAATACAGCCTGCTCTTTGCTTGGAAACGGTTTTTTTAATGAGAGTCTAAAGACTGCATGGGATTTTGATAAAGCGCCTTGGCGAAATGTACCAAGATTAATTTACAGGCTTGATGTGTATTATGAAAAAGGAAAATATACAATCGTTTCAGATGAGTCCTGGAAAGTGACAGATAACTGCTATATAACATACAACCAGTTAAGAAGCGGGGAGCATTGTGATTTAAGAAAATATGATCCTTTGTGGATGCGTATGGATTATGATGATTCTTCATGGAAGAATGCAGTTAGGGTGACCAAACCTCCATATGCTGAATTCAGGGAATTAATAAGCCAGCCTATTAAAGAATGCGGTATATACCCGGTAAAGACTGTAAAAAAGACTTCAGCCGATACTTATCTATTTGATATCGGGCAGAATATCTCCGGATACATACGGATAGATATAGATGAAGATATGGCAGACCCGATAACAATAAGGTATGCAGAAAGCATAAATGAGGACAAAAGCTTAAATCTTAACAAAATGGACAGATTCTATAAGGAAAGCGCATTTCAAACAGATAGGATAATCCCATGTGGAACATGTTTCACATGGTCTCCCAAATTTACATATCACGGATTCAGATATATGGAAATATCGGGATTAAAAAAGAAGCCCAAAAAAGGCTCTGTAAAAGGGGTATTCGTACATCAGGATATAAAAAGAACTGCATACTTTGAGTGTTCAGATGAAAATATTAACCGACTATTCAATATGGGAATATTAGCTACATATTCAAACCTTTTCCATATACCCACTGACTGTCCTACAAGAGAGAAGTTAGGATGGACTAATGATGCAAGGGCATCATGTGAGCAGATGCTTATTAATTTTGATATGAAATTGTTTTTCGCAAAATACATGCAGGATATATATGATGCAATGCTGGATGATGGCGCTCTTCCAGGCATTATTCCTTCTTCAGGCTGGGGATACCAATGGGGTTCAGGCCCCATATCTTCGGGTATACTATATGAAATACCTTACAGGTACTACATATATACAGCTGATGATCTTCTTCTTAAAGAATCCTACCCATACTTTTTAAGACATCTTGAGTTTATTAATAACAGAAAGAATGAAGATGGTTTAGTTTCCTACGGATTATGTGACTGGGCAGGACCATATGAGCAACTTGATAAATCACCAGTACCTTTGGAGCTGACTGATTCCATAATGTATTACTCTTTTCTGAGTACTACAGTTTTAACCACAAAAATGCTGGATTTACCTATTCATGAGAAATGGCATATTGAAAAGGAAGATATTAAGAACAGAATAATTGAGAAATATATTGATAACAATGGCAGATGTACCATAGATGAACAGACATCGATATCCATGCTTATATATTATGATTTATTTGAGCATATCGAACCTTTAAAAGAGCAATTAAGGGAAAATATTGAAAAGCATGATTTTCATCATTACTGCGGGATGCTTGGGTTAAGGCATCTTTATGATGCTTTGACAAAATGTTCTTTAAGTGATTATTCATACAGGATAATAACTGCAAATGGATATCCAAGCTATTTTGACTGGATAACTAAGAGGGATGCGACAACTCTGTGTGAAACTTTTCAGGATTCAAACTCACAGAATCATCATATGTGGTCGGATTTCATGGCATGGATAATGAAGAACCTAGCAGGTATACAGCCAAAATCTGCAGGATTTGATGAGATATCAGTATGTCCGTATTTTCCCTATAATCTGAATTATGTAAATGCCTTCATAAATACCCCAAAAGGTAAAATATCAGTATCCTGGAAAAAAATAAAAAATATTGTCAATTTTTCAATTTCAATACCTTCTGGTTCAAAAGCGGTAATATATTTGCAGAATGCAGTTTTTACAGAAACTGGACTTAATGAAGCTTCATATGATGCAGGAGATTATGAGCTTGTGCTTAAGGTAAATTAATTATACCAGCCATATTGTCTAACAGTCTGGTACATAGCATATATGTTTTCATTAGGTGTAAATGGTGACAGATTATTGGCATCCCTCATTACAAACCTGTCTGTATAAGGCATTACCTCATCCATTATCCTCTTCGTTTCCTTAGCTATCTCCTCAGGCGTCTTCTGCATAAGGTCATCGCATCTTACACCACCATTGATTCTTACTATATTTGGATTCAAATCCATTACCATCTTCTTAAAATTGACCGGATATCCTGTGTCAAAAGAATGAATGTGAAGGTTTTCCTGCAAAAACTTAAAATGTCTTTGAGCATTTCCGCATAAATGTATAGAGTTTACGCTGCTGTCAAAGTCCTTAACCAATCCGGTAATAAGCTTTTTATGATAAGGGAATATCATTTCTTCATACATATCAGTAGAAAGCAAGGCAATAGAATCATCAGCAAAACCGAAATTCTTGACTGTTGTATCAAAATTAAAATGTTTCCATAATCCCTTTAGTCTGAATATGATTGCCTCCACAAGATAATCCATCAGTTCTTCAGCATAATCAGGATCCTCAATAAGATCCATGCAGAAGTTTTCCGTACCTCTTATCATACATGCCAAAGTCATAGGCCCGTCTGTTCCTATCCCGCTGAAACCGACTTTTTTAATCGGCAGCCCTTTGTATGTGTATCCGCTCTTTTGAAGCTCAAGCATCTCGTTATACAGTCTTAATGATCTTCCCTCAAAATTATCAAAAATCCCTGGAAATGGTTTGTCAAATAAAATATTTTTGTCATCACCTAAAAGGAATGGTTCGCAGAAAGGTACATTATTCTTTGCATACTGCACCTTGGCTCCAAGCCAGCCTGTTTCATGAAGATTCTGTCTGTCAACATAAACTGACCACCCATCTTTTGGCATTCCCATTTCATGATCTGCATATATTTCATGTCTCATCATGTCTTCAAACTGGCAGTATACATCAGTCATCATCTTTGCATCATTAAAATACTGCTCAAAGGTATATCCATTTGTATTCAGTTTCTTGTCAAGCAGAATAATCCTGTTATTCCCATACACCATACAGGGCATCCTTATAGGCTTGCCTTTTTCGTATGATTCCCACACCTTTTTTGATTCTTCATTATGCTTTTCATAGTCTTTGTCGAATTGAATATCCATTAATACCACCCATTCTCCCTTACTGTTTGATACATAGCATATATATTTTCAAAAGGTGTACATGGCGAGAGATTATTTGCCTCTCTCATAACAAATCTGTCAGTATAAGGCATCACCTCATCCATTATCCTTTTTGTTTCCTTTGCTACTTCTTCTGGTTTTTTCTGTAAAAGATCATCTACCCTGACTCCGCCATTTAACCGTATTATATCACTTCCCAGCTCTGTTGCTAACTTCTTAAAATTAATCGGATATCCTGTATCAAAAGAGTATACTCTTAAGTTATCCTTAATAAACTTGAAATGCCTCTGAGCATCTCCGCATAAGTGTATTGAGTTTATACTGGTATCGAAATCTTCCAGTAAAAGCGTAAAAAGCTTTTTATGATGAGGAAATATCTTCTCTTTATACATATCACAGGAAACAAGCGCAATTGAATCATCCCCAAATCCATATCCGTCATTGACCTCTTTAAACCCGAAGTGCTTTCGTAATCCTCTTATACGAAAAGTTGCAGCTTCTACAAGGTAATCCATAAGTTCATCAGCATATACAGGATCTTCAATAAGGTCTGCACAGAAATTTTCAGTACCTCTTATCATACATCCCAAGGTCATAGGCCCGTCTGTTCCCATAGAACCATACACTACTTTTTTAATTGGTTTTCTTTTATACTCATATCCTTCTTTCTGAAGCTTCAGCATCTCATTGTATGTTGCGTATGCAAGTTCTTCAAAATTACCAAACAGCTTAGGGAAAGGTTTTTTGAGAAATTCATATTTGTTGTCCTCATCAAGGAACGGTTCTGTAAAAGGAACATTGTTTTTCGCGTAAACTATTTTAGCTCCGAACCAGCCGCATTCATAAAGATTCTGCTTGTCTACAGATATAGTCCACCCTTCTTTTGGCATGCCCATTTCGTGATCGGCATAGATATTGTGGCGCATCTGATATTCACATTCACAACATACTTCCGTCATTATCAGCGGGTCATGAAAATAATGCTCGAATGTATATCCTTTTGTGTTAAGTTTGCCATCAAGCATTATTACCCTGTTGTTGACACCAAGGATTACTGGCATCCTTAAGGGTTTTTTTGCGTTATATGAGTCCCAGACCTTCTTTACTTCTTCATTATGCTTCTCATAATCCCTGTCAAACACAGTTCATTTACCTCTTATCTTTTCGGAAGAATCTCTATCCAGTACCCGTCTGGATCGTTTATAAAATACAAACCCATTTTTTTATTCTCATAGCAAATGCATCCCATCTCGTTGTGCTTTGCATATGAGGCATCAAAGTCATCGCTGACCATTGCAAGATGGAATTCATTATCTCCAAGGTCATATGAGGGCTTATCGAAATCTTTTAGATAGGTAAGTTCCAGCATGAAACCTGTTTCACGCTCTTTCATGAATACCAGAATAAAAGTGTCTGTTTCTTTTCTTTTTGCTTCTTCTAATCCTAATGCATCTTTGTAGAATGCTATGGATTTATTAAGATCTTTTACATTGAAATTAAAATGTGCGAATGAATGCTTCATGATTCCTCCTCGAAATGAAATGTCTGATTCTCGTGCTCTATTCTTATTATGCTTTCATAATATCTGCTAAGTGAATTGTTCTTAAAGATTAAATCAGTTGTTTCATAATTCCCAAAGTAATGCATTGGAAATATTTTATCAGTTGCTGTACCTTCCAAGAAATATTTAATGCCTTTATCATAATCTTCCTCCTGCCGTATATCTACCGGATAAAATGCATAATCTATTTTCCTGTTATCCAATTTTTTTATCTCTCTGAAATATCTTTTTTCCATCTTTTCATTGTAGTCAGTACTCTCTTCCTTCCATGTCCATAGATGAAGATCTCCTGAGTGAAAAAACACTTTCCCATCAAAGTTTACAACATATGCCACTCCAGCATCAGTTGAACCGATAGTCTCAATATGCATGTCATTAACATCAGCTTGCTTATCAGGCATCATGTATACTATGTTGTCCTGAGTTCTTGGATAGACTGATTTTATCTTGTTTCCATACTTTCTTTTTATATCATATGACATTATAAAAAAAGCTTCTGGATTTCTTCCAAAAAGCTCAAATATTTTCATATCAAAATGATCCTGATGGCTGTGGCTTGAAAATATATATATATTCTTTTTAATATCTGATGGAAGCTGTCCTTTTCCAAAATAGTCAAAAAGCATATATGCCTTCTTTGTTTCTATTAGAAATGAACTGTGCGTGAGATGAGTTATATTCATTCCGTTCCTCTTTTATTCCTTTATAATGTTAGCTTTTCTCAAGGCTAAAACAAGAACTGGTATTAACACAATCTGTAAAACTATACCAGGCAATGCATTCACAAATGCTCCGGCTAAGAATAACTGAAATGTGAAACTGTTTCCCGCTGCTGCAAAAATGACATAACTGGCAATTGCCCAGACTATACGTCCGCCAATCATGGATGCGATAAGCGATATATATACATTAAGAGTATTCTTTGGGAGCTTTCTGTACAAAAATCCTGCAATCGCTCCATAAGCTGCCATTTCAAAAGCCATAGCCAGCGCGACAGGAAAGATTGGCGGCATTGTGAATATTAAGCTTCTTAATGGTGCTGAAATTAAACCTAATATTAATCCATATGGCCATCCACATATGAATCCTATTAAGAGTACCGGAATATGCATTGGTAAAAGCATACTGCCTATTTGGGGTATCTGCCCTGTAAGAAATGGCAGCACAATCGCTAATGCCAGTCCTAAAGCTGTTATTACAAGTTTTCTGGTTGATATCTTCACAAAATCCTCCTTTACCAAATGGTACCATGAGATACATACTTATTCAACCAAAAGGCTTAGAATAAATTATTGTTAAATAATTAACAATCTTATGCTTTTTATTTGACATACAATAATATATGTAGTTCAATAGGAAAAACGATAAGGAGAAGCAAATGGCTGATAAAAAGGAAAATAAATTTTGGAGCAAAGTGAAGAAGTACTTAAACCATGTTTTCATAGACGGACTTTCCGGAATGGCTTTAGGATTATTCGCTACTTTGATAATTGGTACCATAATAGCTCAGATAGGTTCGTTAATAGGAGGCACTGCAAGCAAATATATAAACAT
>Ga0123335_1001827_pt1 | contig 33487 bp, 24 predicted proteins | sample BiotimSIPDNA_2_FD_89707 | JGI IMG/M metagenome (GOLD analysis project Ga0123335, IMG submission 89707) | Anaerobic biogas reactor microbial communites from Washington, USA - Biogas_R2 time_0 SIP DNA | ecosystem: Engineered > Bioreactor > Anaerobic > Unclassified | place: Washington, USA... | reverse complement strand
TTTTGTACAGACCCACTTGATTTTACCACGAAATCGATATTAATACAAATAAGGAAGTTGAATTCTGAAGCGGTTTTCAAACCAAAGGACTTAATGGACATAAATGACCAAAAGGACAGAAAAACTTTCTCCCGGTTGGTGCATCGTTTATATCCTTTAAATCCTTTCTTTTTAAAGGTTTTCCCTGCGTAACAGCCGTTTTTAGGATCATCGCTGGATTCGGCAGAATAGAATCGTGGCGCCTGGGGCATACATAAGGCAAAGCGGAACCTGCCTTCAGACTCAAAGGCGGGTTCCGCTTGGATCAATTCATGCCTCTGGCGAAATATCTATATCTTGCGCGCTTGTGCGATAGGCGTTTGAAGAATTGAGTACCGCTCCATCCGGCCTACAACCGGACAGTTACGCATTAGAGGTTCTGTGCGACAGCACGGGCGAATTCGCTGCACTTGAGTTCCGTGGCGCCCTGCATGAGCCGCGCGAAATCATAGGTAACCTTCTTTTCCTTGAACGTGCGGGTCAGGGCGCTGATAATGGCATCCGCCACTTCCTGCCAGCCCAGGTATTCGAACATCATAACCCCGGACAAAACCACGCTGCTCGGATTTACCTTGTCCAGGTTGGCATACTTGGGTGCGGTGCCGTGGGTGGCCTCAAAGATGGCGTGGCCTGTCTCATAATTGATGTTGGCGCCGGGCGCGATGCCAATGCCGCCTACCTGCGCGGCCAGAGCATCGCTCATATAGTCCCCGTTCAGATTCATGGTGGCCACCACCTCGAATTCCCGCGGACGGGTCAGTACCTGCTGCAGAAAGATGTCCGCGATCGTGTCCTTGACCAGAATCTTGCCGTCCGGTTTGCCGCCGCAATCGTCCCAGCCCACGGCCACATCGGAAAACTCCTCGCGCACAAGTTCATAGCCCCACTTGCGGAAGGCCCCCTCGGTATACTTCATGATGTTGCCTTTATGCACCAAGGTCACGCTGGAGCAGCGGTGCTGTATGGCATGGCGCAGGGCCGCCCGGACAAGGCGCTTGGAGCCGGTTTCGCTTATGGGCTTGATGCCGATGCCGGAATCGGGCCGGATACGCCAGCCGAACTCCCGTGCGCAGAAGTCTATCAGCCTTGCCGCTTCCGGGGTCCCGGATTCCAGTTCCAGGCCGGAATATACGTCTTCGGTGTTTTCCCTGAAAATAATCATGTCGACGGCGTCCGGTTCGCATACGGGACTGGGCACCCCCTCGAAGTGGCGGACAGGCCGGACACAGGCGAACAGGTCCAACTGCTGGCGCAGGGTCACGTTCAGGCTGCGAAAGCCTCCGCCGATGGGCGTGGTAAGGGGCCCCTTAATGGCGATGCCGTATTCACGCACCGCGTCAAGAGTCTCGTCTGGAAGATACGTCTCATAAATGCCGTTCGCCTTTTCCCCGGCGAAAATTTCCATCCACGCCACGGCCCGCTTCGGACCGTAACAATGCTTTACGGCGGCATCGAACAGGAACCGTGAGGCGCGCCAGATATCCGGCCCGGTGCCGTCACCCTCTATAAAGCAAATGACGGGGACGTCCGGCGTAACCAATGTGCCATCGGACCCTTTATGAATCTTGTCGCCTGCGGGTATGGTGATGTGGTGATAGTTGCTCATCAAGATAGTACCTCCAAGAATAGTATTCCTGTTTCAACGTGCAGCACGTTTAAAGGGGGCAAATAGCCGATCAGGCCTTCGCCAGGCGCTAGGCGTCGTGATGCGTTTCAGGCAGGGCCACCAGGCGCACTTCCATGACATGGGGCATCTGCCGGATCTTTTCCAGCGTTTCCTCATTCAACGGCGCGTCCAGGTTCAGCACGGTCAGGGCGTGTCCGCCCCTGGCGTCCCGGCCAAGCATAAGATTGGCGATATTCACGCCCGCCTCGCCAATCGCCGTGCACACCCGCCCGATGATAAGGGGCTTGTCCTCATTGGCGCATACGAGCATGTAGCCTTCCGGCTTGGCATCCACGCGCATGCCGTTGATGGTGCAGATGCGCGGATCAGCCCGGTTGAAAAGGGTGCCACGCACATTGTGCACTTCCTGGTCGGTGGCGACGGTGATGCCGATTTCAAAAGCATAGCTGGACGATAAGGCGCTGCGCTTTTCGGAGACTTCAACACCCCGTTCATGCAGCTGCGAAGGCGCGCTGACCATATTGACCGCCTCCACCACGGGCGTAAGGAAACCGCACAGGATGGACGCCGTGATGGGATAGGTGTCTGTGACCCCCAGGTCGCCCACGTATTCGATTTCGAGGGATCTGGGACGGCCGTTAACAAAAAGGGACTGGAACAGCCCCAGGCGTTCACCGAGGTAAAGCAGGGGCTGCAGGGTTTTGCGCGTTTCGCTGTCAAGGCTGGGCACATTGACCGCGTTGACAATCGCGCCCGTGGTCAGGAACTCTATCATCTGTTTTGCCACGTCCACGGCCACGGTCAACTGCGCCTCGTCCGTGGAAGCGGCGAGATGGGGCGTCATAATAATATTATCCAGGCCGATAAAGGGATTGTTCTCGAAGGGTTCGCTGGTATACACGTCCAGCGCCGCGCCCGCAATGGTTTTCGCTTTGAGCGCTTCAGCCAGGTCCTGCTCATTTATGATACCGCCCCGGGCCGTGTTGACAATCCGGCAGTTCGGCTTCATTTTTTTCAACTGGGGCGCGGCAATCATGTTCAGCGTCTTGTCCGATTTCGGGGCGTGAATGGTAATAAAGTCGGATGTCGACAACAGGGTGTCCAGATCAACCAGTTCCACACCGAGACTTTCCGCTTTCAGCGGACTCAGGATGGGATCATACGCGAGCACGCGCATTTCGAAGGCCTTGGCGCGCTTCGCAATAGCGCCCCCGATGCGTCCCACACCGATCACCCCCAGGGTCTTTCCAAAAAGTTCCGCACCCATGAATTTCTTGCGGTCCCAGCGCGCCTGTTCCATGGAAACATGGGCGTGGGGAATATTGCGACACAGGCTCAGCATCAGCGCGAAAGCATGTTCACAGGTGGAAATGGTGTTGCCGCCGGGGGTGTTCATCACCACAATGCCTTTTTTGGTGGCGGCGTCCTTGTCCACGTTGTCCGTGCCCACGCCTGCGCGGCCGATCACCTTCAGCCGCGTGGAATGCTCCAGGGCGGCAGCCGTAACCTTCGTGGCGCTGCGGATGACCAGGCCGTCATAATCGTTAATGATGGCCGCCAGTTCCTGCTCCTTTTGCGGAGCTTTAACATCGGTTTCAATACCGGCCGCCTTAAACAAAGCCACACCTTCTTCACTTAAATTGTCAAGCACCAGTACACGCAACATGGGTATTCTCCTAAACGGGACGGTTTCAAAAAAAGAACACACGCCAAAGAAAAGGCATGTGTGCGGATTCGCACGAAAACAGGGCGTTGCCGCGGGCCGCACACTGCCGTGTATCGTCAAGATAATCCCGGGCAAACAGTATCTCTGAGACGCCTCGCCCCAGCCCTGAATCATCCGCGTCTATTTTCGTGCTTGCGAGTAAGATACCCGAAAAAACGCTTTGGAATCAACTGTTCGCCTTTTAAAATGCGCCGGCGGCAACGTTTTCCGGGATAACAGGGCATTCTTGTCAAGAAAGAAAAAACTCGGGCCTGAAGCCAGCCCTGCCTCCAACCGCAGGCACACCGGGATACGGCACGCCCGCCTGTCAGGTCATCCGTGCTGCTGCCGGTTCAATATCTCACGCACCTTGGCGGCCAATATTTCCAGGGAAAAGGGTTTTGGAATGAAGTCCATACCGTCCTCGAGAATACCCTGGTGCACCACGTTCTCCGCGGTATACCCGGACATATACAACACGCTTGCATCCGGATGAACGGCGAGGACGCGCTCCGCAAGGTCCTTACCGTTCATTTCGGGCATAATCATGTCGGTAAGAAGCAAATGAATCCTGCCTTCGTAATTGCGCGCTAGGTCCAGCGCCTTACCCGGGGTGCCGGCGGTCAACACCTGGTATCCCAACCGTTCCAATATTCTACGGCCCATCTTCAATATGGCCACCTCATCCTCCACCAGCAAAATGGTCTCCCCCGCTCCCGCGGGAATGTCCTGAACAGCATTTTCCGTCATTGCCGCAACCTCCCCTTCGTGCCGGGGCAAATAAATCCTGACGGAGGTGCCCACCCCCGGCTCACTGTACACGTTGATAAAACCGTTATTCTGTTTCACGATACCGTAAACGGTAGCCATGCCCAGGCCGGTACCCTTATCTACACCCTTGGTGGTGAAAAACGGCTCAAAGATGCTGTCCAGCGTTTTTCTGTCCATGCCGCAACCGTTATCACTCACAACAAACGTGACATACTCTCCGGGGCGAAACCCGCGATTCGCGGCGCAGTAGGTTTCATCCAGAGTCTCTCTCGAGGTTTCAATGACGATCTTTCCTCCGCCCGAAATCGCATCACGGGCGTTAACGCACAAATTCGCCAGAATTTGATTTATCTGGGCCGGATCCATGTAGACCGGCCACAGGTTCCGTCCCGGCAGCCAGGCGATTTCAATATCTTCCCCGATAAGCCGCCGAAGCATTTTCAAGATGCCCTCAATGGTCTCGTTCAAGTCAAGCGGCATAAGCGACCGGGTCTGCTTGCGCGCGAAGGCGAGCAGCTGCCGCGTAATATCCGCGGAACGCAACGCAGCCGTCCGTATCTCCTCCAATAGGGCATGAAAAGAATCCGCCGGATCCACCTGCTCCAGGGCCATCTCCGCATAACCGATAATAACCATCAGCATGTTGTTAAAATCGTGGGCCACCCCCCCGGCAAGACGGCCGATGGATTCCATCTTCTGCGCCTGTAGCAATTGTGCCTGGAGACGCTCCCGCTCCTCCTCAGTTTTCTTACGTTCCGTAATATCATCGTACACGGCCACAATCTGATCGGGAGGAATTTTATAGATCCTGTTTTCCCGCCAGCCCTGATGTCGTTCATCGTGATAAAACGCGGCTGCAAACTGTTCGGGAACCCCGGTCCGCCACACCCGTTGCAGCACATCCAGCAGGCCAAATTGTTTTACCCCCGGGAACACTTCAGTCAAGGGCTTTCCAATTATTTTTTGACGTTCCACATTTTCAATGAATTCCACCGCGTTGTTAACGTCTCGTATTAAAAAATCGTCCCCATTGTTGAATGCTTCATAAACCACCACGCCGCTGTTCATGTTCTGAAACAGTTCGCGATAACGTTTCTCACTCTCTTTCAGTGCCGTTTCCATCTGCTTGCGGGCCGTGAGGTCCACAAAGGAAGCCCGTATGCCGGCCAGGCGGCCGGAACGATCCATGAAGGAGTTGGCATATACCTGAGCGTCGAAATGAGTGCCGTCCCGGCGACGTCCCGACATTTCGCCAGACCAATTTCCATGCTCCAGCACCTGACTGATGACCTGCGTGATTTCCCCCGGTGAACCCAGAAAGGAAATCGCGGATCGACCCAGGATTTGCGATGCCTCATCAAAACCCCAGAGGGTCACAAAGGCCTGGTTTACATAAATGAAGGTCCCCTTTTTGTCGCACATCGCGATTCCGTTAAGGGATGAATTGATGGCGGACTGAAGCTGCCACAAGGTTTCTTCGAGATCCGCCTCGTCCGATGCCCGCACCTCAGCGGCTATTGGGGCCTCCTCATTTTTCCGAGGAGACGCTTCCTTTTCCCGGACCCTTTTGCGTGGTCTGTTCATGAATCGTGTTCCGTGTTTCCCTCATTACAATATTACTGTATTCTGAAAAATACACCCCATTTTCCCAAACCACACATTATTAAAATTATTATATTATAGACTCATTTCCAGGCAAAGGGTCAAATTCATCCCCAGCACAGTCTGAGTGATTATTCCTGCCCAAGGACCGAAGGCTAGCCTTCAGTGTCCTGCATCCATACCTGGTGCAGCCGGGACAGTTCTTCGACAATCTCCGGATGATCAACGGCACGGTTTATGGTTTCGCCGGGATCCTCGTCAAGATTGACCAGGAACATGCCGGGACCGGAAGCCTTCCCAGCCGCTGGCTTGTCACCCGGGACATTGGCGAGAAGTTTCCACGGGCCTTTTCTGACAGCCCAATGCTCACGAATCATCCAGTGCAGTTCCCCACCGTCCACCGTCTGTTCAGGATGTGCAATAGTCTCCGCGATGTTCCGGCCATCGAGTTTTATGTCGGGCGACTCCAAGCCGCAATAACCCGCCAGCGTGGGTAGCCAGTCCATGGCAGAAACAACCTGTGCGGAGACCCGGCCTTCGGGCACGGCACCCGGCCAGGACAGGATGCAGGGCGTCCGAATGCCGCCCTCCCACAAGTCAAACTTGTGCCCTCGGAAAGCGCCCGCACTGCCGCCGCCCTGAAATGCCCGTTCTTCAACGGAATGACCGTTATCACTGAGAAACAGGATCAGGGTATTTTCACGCAGCCCCAGCGCGTCCACGCGATCAATCACCTGCCCCACGCAGTGGTCCAGGTTGCTCACGAACGCGGCATAACGGCGCCGCGGCTGGTCCATGCCTTCATACAGCGCTTCAAACTCGGGCCTCGCCTGCATGGGATAATGCGGCAGGTTATAGGGAAGATACAGGAAAAACGGTTCTCCCCGATGCTCTTCCAGGAAGCGCAGCGCTTCGCGGGTCATCAAGTCGGGAAAAAAGGCCCCGTCCTCATGCGCCTCTTCGTTGTTGCGCCACAGGTCATGACGGTTCGGGCCGGACCAGTAAAAGAAGTGGGAGTAATTGTCGATACACCCCTCCTTGTGCCCAAAGAATTCGTCAAAACCACGCGCTGTCGGCGCCATGCCCTCTTTCATGCCCAGGTGCCATTTTCCAAAAACAGCGGTATGATACCCGGCGTCTTTGAACAGCGTCGCCAGGGTAATTTCGCTTTCCGGAAGTCCCGTGTCCCCACCGGCGTTTGTATCCAAGCCATTACGCCGGGGGTAACGCCCGGTGAGCAGGGCGCCGCGGGACGGGGAACAAATGGGTGCAGCCACATAGAAACTGGTAAAGCGGGTTCCCCGCGCCGCAAGAGCATCCAAGTTCGGGGTGTGCAGGTCGGCGGCGCCGTAACAGCCGACATCCGCCGAACCCTGGTCATCAGAAACCATGAGAATCACATTGGGGCGGCGCGAGACAACGCGGGACTCCCCCGCCAGCGCCCAGCGCACGATGCCCGCCCCGCTCGCAGCCAGAAACGCGCGCCTGCTCCAGGTATTCATCAACGATTCCTCCCGGTCATGATCACGTTACACCGGAGGCTTTTATGCAGGTCCGGTTATCCTATACGGCATCATCCACACCGACGAGTTCGTTGTAAAAATCCACGATATCCTGCTGTTTGCCCTCGATACCCGCCTTGACATAGGCCAGCGCGGGACGGGGATGTTTATTCAACGCGCCGGTAAGCATGAAAGGCAGTTCATAGCCCCACTTCAGTTCCTGTTGCATGCTTATGAAGTACTTTTCTATCAGCGCCAGTACCGGCGCGAGACGGAATTTCGGGTTCTTGAGAAAAGCGAGAAGCAGTTCCGTCGTGCAATTGCCGCCGCCCCGCCCCATGCCGAAGATGGACCCGTCCACAAAATTAATGTTCTTGATGATGCCTTCGATGGTATTGGCGAAGGCAAGACGCTGATTGTCGTGGCAGTGAATGCCCAGGGTTTTGCCAGGCAGCCGTTCATGGTATTTATCCGCCAGGTAGTGAATTTGTTCGGAATAGAAATAACCGAAACTGTCCACAAGATAAACAACATCCACATCCGTTTTGGCCAGCTGGTCCAGGGCCTCGTCCAAGTCGGGTTCGAGGTTGGTTGAAACGGCCATGATATTGCAGGTAACCATGTATCCCAGGGCCTTGATGTGGTTGATCAGGTGAATGGCCTTGTCGATTTCCTTGACATAGGTGGCCACACGGAACAGTTTAACGATGGATTCCGAAGCCGGCAGAAAGGCGTCATAGTCGGTCCGACCCACGTCGCACATGACCGAAATTTTGGTGTCACACTCATAGGCCACCTCACGCAAGTCCTCTTCATCGCAAAAACGCCAGGGGCCGAATTCCTTGGGCGAAAACATTTTCTTGTCTACCCGGTAACCCATTTCCACATAATCGACCCCTGCCTCGGCCAGCCCGTGAAACACATCCTTGACCATGGATTTCGGGAACTGCCAGTTATTCATAAGGCCGCCATCGCGAATGGTGCAATCCACCACTTTAATCTGTGGACGATACATAGTCTGTCTCCCGTAAAATGTTAAAGTAACGAATTATCAAGTGTACATGGATACCGTTTAAAGTGTCAAACTTTGGATTGACCGGCTGTTACGGTTCGGATTCGACCCCAGGGAGATTGGAAATACGCGCGAACGGGATCAGCGCCAACCTGTTCAGTTCGCATTGTCCAGGGCGACTTCCTTCCACAGGCCGTCACGGCCGATATAAAGGATACCCACGTCACGCCAGAAGTTCAGCCGGGCCAGCGTGTGGGTGATAAGGGCCGAGGTAAGACTGTTTTGCGACTGAATGAGGTCATCCTGCGCGTCCACCTGGTCCTGGGCCGTGGACAATCCCAGTTCCGAGAGCAGTTTCTGCTCGTCCACACGGCGCTCACTCAATTTAACGCTTTCCAGTGCGACTTCGTAATTTCGGCGGGCCTGCTCCAAATTGCGCCAGGCGGCGCGCACTTCAAGTTTGATGGTGTCCTCCGCAAGACTGCCTTCACGCCGGGCCCGCTCGAGGTCGATCAAGGCGGAGCGGTAGGCATTATGCTCGGCTTTCTTATCCAGCGGCGGGTCCACATCCAGGCCGATATTCCATTCCGTTCGGTTGAAGTTAAATTTGGCCGGATTGTTTTCCCCGAGGGATGCCACCTGCGCGCCCGCGATGATGTCCAGTCCCGGTTTCAGCGCGTTCGCGGCCACATGCACGCGCCGTTCCGCGTCAACGACCCGGTCTTTTTCGTTGTACAGGTCAAGACGGGACGCCAGCGCGACCTGGATGGCCTCCTCAAGATTCACCTCCGGGTGGTCCAGCCCCTGTTCGCGTAACCTTTCCAGTTCATGGTTATCGAGCACGAGGGGTGTGTCCGTGGAAAGCCCCAGCAGTATCTTGAACTCGTCCAGGTCTTCCTGGTAACGACGCGCCGCATTGACATATTCATTTTCATTGTTCAACTGGAACTGCACCATGCGGCCCAATTCCGCCTGTGTGCGCAGCCCCTCCTGGGCGAAGGCGCGCTCCCGTTCCACGTTCAACATGAAATTCTGAAGGCTGGTCCACGTGTTGCGCACAACGTCACGCTGTTTGAGCACGTTGTAGTAGGCGGCACATACGTTGACGGTGAATTCCTTGCGGTAATGGGTAAATTCACGGAGGGCATACAGGGCGCTGCGCTCGGACTGGGTCAACCGCTCGGCGGCGACGGCGCTTCCGGCCCCTTCCAGCAGCGGCTGGGTAAAGGCCAGGCCCAGCACGGACCCGGACGCTTCCCGCGGATTTCCGGTAAGAAAACGCAGGAAACTGGTGGTCAATGACGCGGCGATCCGTCCGCCGCCGCGCATCAGGCGATCCACGCCGATGGAAGCGTCCCCGGTCACACGGCGCTCCTTGACAATGCGGGTTGAGGATTCATCCAGGCCGGCAAGATCGCCCGCTTCCTCAAATAGATTTGCATAGGCGCGGAGCAAGTCGTTTTGCGAACCGGTCAACTGTTCAAGTTCGCCAATGATGGCGCCTATGCCCCCCATGGTTTCCGGGAACAGGGAAGCTTCGGTCACTTCGCTGGCATTCCCGCGCAGGGCCGTTTCCAGGCTGCCGGAAAAGATCGGGGTATACCGGTGGCGGTCCAGGGTCAGGGACAGGACCTGCAGGTAGAGGTTTTCCTTGGAATTTTGATAGGACCGGTTGCGCTGCACGGCAAGCATGATGGCATCTTCCAGGGACACGATCGGAATCCCAGCCGTTTCCGTAACGGCATTGCCGAGACCGGAATCGGTTTCCGTCAACTTGGGCAGGCCTTCCAGGTCCAGGGGAGCGTCCGCCTCCCCCAGGGTAAAGCCAGGTTCAGCGCCCGGGACCTCCGCGCTTTTTTCTTCAATGATCTTGTACACTTCCGTGTCGGTGCGCTCACGGCTCCCGGTGGCACACCCCGCCACGGCCAGACCGGTCAGGATGGCCGTGGCATAGCAACACGCCCTGAGAGGCGTCAACCCGCAGAAGCACAGGTGCTTCCACCTTCGTATTTCTGGTCTTAAATCCAACTTGATCCCTTGTTCCCGTCGATGTGAGTAATTGTAGCGTTCCTATCCAGAAAACTCCCTGACGATAGACTGCATTTTAATCCTCCTGGTGTCCGTTACGCCTGGGGAAACGAAAGATGTTGCTTTTAGGAATCGGCGCGGGCCTGTGGCTGGGCAGGCCCATGCCGGAGGAAATATAATAGGAGCCTTCACCAAGCAGCGCCTCCACCCGTTGCTGCAACTGGGGCGAGTGCGCGGCAAGACACGCGCTGGTGGCGTGAATGACGACTTCACCGTGGGCGGGATGCAGGCAGTGCAGGAAAACATCACAATTCCCATAGGTGTTGCCCAGCATCACGGCCAGTTCATGGATAACGTCCCGGGTCTGCTGTTCCGGGGACAGGCAAATGTGCACGGAAGTGGCAAGTACGGTTTCCGCCTCATCGATTGGATAGAGATTTTCCGCGATAAGTCCGTGTTTTTCATCCCGGATATTCACGCGCGCCCGGCACGCGACAATGGCGTCTTCGTAGAGCAGGTCTTTTTTCTCCGCATAGAGGCGGGTAAATACGGTTATTTCGCAGGGCCCCTGGAGCGTTTCCAGCGTCAGGAAAGCCATCGGGTCGCCCTTCTTGCTGTAGATCTTTTTCGCCTCGGTGATGATGCCGATCACCGTAACTTCGTCCCCTTCCTTCTTTTCTGTCAGACTGCCCAGGTCCAGGGTGCCCAGGCGGTGGATCATCGCCTCATAACTGCGCAGCGGATGGCTCGTCACATAGAGGCCCAGCATCTCCTTTTCGAAGGCGAGCAGGTCCTCTTCGGGCCATTCCGGCAAATCAGGCTTGCTGCAGGAGGTGTCGAATTCTTCCCCGCCCCCCTCGATATCAAAAAGGGAAAACTGGCCCGCCTCCCGTTCCTTCTGCAGGGACTGCCCAAGGCTGATGGCCTGCTCCGTAACTTCCGCCACCTGGCGCCGGTTCCAGCCGGTACCGACAAAGGCGCCCGCCTTGTTCAGGCTTTCGATCACCCGGGCATTGATATTCTGCCCGCTCATGCGCGTGCAGAAATCATAAATATCCTTATAGGGCCCGTTTTGATTCCGGTCCTCCACGATGCTTTTGCAGGGGCCTTCCCCGACATTTTTCACCGCGCCCAACCCGAAGCGGATGGCTTTGCCCTCCACGGAAAAGGAAACTTCGCTGTGATTGACATCGGGGGGCAGCACGGTGATCCCCAGGTTATGGCACTCATCCACATACAACGCGGTCTTTTTGAGGTCGCCGGACTCACTCGTGAGCAGGGCGCACATGAACGCGACGGGATGGTTCGCCTTGAGATAGGCGGTCTGATAGGCCACAAAGGCATAGGCCATGCTGTGGGACTTGTTAAAGCCATACCCGGCGAAAGTCTCTATGCGCTTCCACAAGTCCTCGCCCAGGGCCTGATTGATCGTGTTTTCCTTGCAGCCCTGTATGAAATCCTTTTTTTGCGCCGCAAGGAGTTCTTTATCCTTTTTACCCATGGCGCGGCGCACGATATCGGCGCGGCCGAGGCTGAAACTGGCGCAGGTCTGGGCCAGCTGCATGACCTGTTCCTGGTACAGGGGAATGCCGTAGGTCTCCTCAAGCAGGGGCTTGATGATGGGCGGGTTGTACTCGATTTGTTCAATGTGGTGCTTGTTGTGAATATAGGTGTCGATAAACTGCATGGGGCCCGGGCGGTACAGGGCCACCAGGGCGCTGATCTCCTCGATACTTTCCAGGCCGATACGCTGGGCGATGTCGCGCATCCCGGCGCTTTCCAACTGGAACACACCCGTGGTCGCGCCGCTGCGCAGCAGCTCGTAGGTTTTCGAGTCGCTGATATCGACATTGTCGATATCCAGGTCGACACCGTAGTATTTCTTGATCAGGCGCACGGCATCGTGGATCATGGTGAGCGTGCGCAAGCCGAGCAGGTCCATTTTCAGCAGGCCGATTTTTTCCACACCTTTCATTTCGACCTGAGTGGAAATGGTGTCGTTTCCCGCCGGCTTGAAAAGCGCGATGTGATCCGTCAGCGGGTGGTCGCACAGAACCACGCCCGCGGCGTGCTTGCCGAAACTGTTGATGGTCCCTTCCAGCCGCAGGGCCAGTTGCCACAAACGCCCGATTTCGCGGTCCTGGTCAACGAGCCGTTTCAAGTCGGGCTCCTTTTCCACGGCCTTGTCCAGAGTCATCTCCAGATCTCCGGGAATCAACCCCGCGATACGGTTCGACTCGGAAATGGGCATGCCCAGCACGCGCGCCACGTTGCGAACCACGTTTTTCGCGTTCATGTGACCAAAGGTGACAATCTGGCTGACACAGTCCGCGCCGTACTTGTTGCGGGAATATTCAATCAGTTCCTCGCGCCGGTTCATGCAGAAATCAATATCGAAGTCCGGCATGCTGACCCGTTCAGGATTGAGAAAGCGCTCGAAAAGGAGTTTATACCGGATGGGGTCCAGATTGGTGATCCGCAGGGCGTAGGCGACCAGGCAGCCCGCGCCCGAGCCGCGGCCCGGACCGACCGGGATGCCTTCCTTACGCGCGTAGTGAATCAGGTCCCATACCACCAGGAAGTAATTGACGAATTTCATCTCCACGATGACGCCGAGTTCGTATTCCACACGCTCGCGCACCACGGTGGGGAGCGGGTCACCGTAGCGCTCGCGGAGTCCCTCATATACGTGTTCGCGCAGGAACTGCTCCTTGTCCACCCCGTCCGGAACCGGATAATTGGGGATAAGTTTCAACCCGGTGGGAACGGCGGCGTTGCAGCGTTCCGCGATGCGGACGGTGTTGGTGACGGCCTCCGGCCAGCGGGAAAACCGGCCTTTCATTTCATCGGCCGTGCGGAGATAAAACTCGTCATTGTGGAAGCGCATCCGGTCCGTGTCTTGCAGCGTTTTTTTCGTCTGCAGGCACAGCAGCACGTCATGGGCCTCCGAGTCGGACCGATCCAGGTAATGGCTGTCATTGGTGGCGATGGCGGTCAAGCCGCGCTTCTGCGCCAGATCCCAGAGCATAGGGTTGACGCGTTCCTCTTCGTCCATACCGTGGTTCATCATCTCTACGCACACATTATTGGGCCCGAAAATGCCCGCCAACCGGTCCAGTTCTTTCTCCGCCTCCTCCGGCTTTCCTCCAAGGAGCAACTGGGGCACCCTGCCGTTCAGGCAGGCCGTCCCCGCGATCAGGCCCTCATGATATTCTTCCAGCAGATCCATGTCCACGCGCGGTTTGTAGTGCCACCCTTCCAGATGCGCCTGGGTGCTCAACTTGCACAGATTGTGGTAGCCCTGCTCGTTCTCACACAGCAATAACAGGTGGTTACAGGAATCACGGCTGCTCTTGGCCGACTTGTCAAAACGGTTGGTCCGCGCCACATAAATCTCGCAGCCGAGAATCGGCTTGACGCCCGTGCCCTTCGCCTTCTGGTAAAAATCGAGGAGCCCGAACACCGTGCCGTGATCGGTGATGGCGCAGGCGGGCATGTCGTATTCTCCACAGCGTTTGAGCAGTTCCTCATGCTTGGTAAGGCCGTCCAGCAGGCTGTAATGGGTATGCACATGGAGGTGTACGAAATCGGCGCTCATGAAGTCTCCAGCAGTTCAAACAATAATTGCAGTGCCGCTTCCGCGGTCTGGGTCTTGACGGCGTCCCGGTCCCCCTGGAACAGACAATGGCGCACCCGTTGGGAAGCCGGGCCCATCACCGCCAGGTACACCGTACCCACGGGCTTTTCCAGCGTACCGCCGCCAGGCCCGGCAATGCCGGTAACCGCCACGGCGTAATCAGCATCGAATCGCGCCCGGGCGCCCCGCGCCATGGCCACCGCCACCGCCTCGGCCACGGCGCCCCTCTCGGCGATGACCGCTTCCGGCACATCGAGCAACGCCATCTTGGCGGCATTGGCATAGGCAACGACACCGCCCAAAAAGACGGCGGACGCCCCCGGAACATTGGTCAGTCGGTGGGCAATCAGGCCACCGGTGCAGGACTCCGCAGTGGCCAGGCTGCACCCCTTCTCGATGCAACACTTTATAATCGCCTCTTCCACCGGCTTGCTGTCACACATAAACTCGGCCCCTGCGTGTTGGTGCATTGTGGAAATTCTTCTACCACTTAAAACACAAAGTTAGGTATGTTGTTCACGCTTTAGCGTGCCATGTTATTCAAGGTTCTCGCGTTAACACGCACACTAAAGTGTGAACAACATACGCTGAATATTTTCTTTCTGAGTTGCGGGTAGCACACGTTAGATAGTTTACAGTTCGTGCTCCCGACAGAGATTGAAACGTGAAAGCACCGCATACAAAACAGCCTCCGCGGATGCTGCGTTCACTACTGCGGCGCGCCCGCCTATTGTGCCACATCCGCCCCGCTGATGGAAAATCCAAAAGGAATACCCGAGGATGGCCGGATAGAGGTGTCTTTCAGGCGCAGACGAATTCCAGCGGGTAGCGAATCCCCACCCTGTTCATCCGGATATTGCCACTCGGACCCCGAAAAGGACAGTACTTTAAACAGAATTTCTAGAATTCGCAACACAGGCAGTCAAATATTTGAAGCAAGACCTCTCACTCCAGCCCAGGGCCGCTAATACGTTCTCCACGCTGCTGGCGCTCCTGGTCGGCGAATTCAAAGGTGCCATAGAACAGGGCGTTGGCGTCCATCCACGTGATAAGACGTTCCCAGTCCTCATCTTCGAGTTGGACATCGTGGTGCCCCGCCTCAAGCAATTTCGTCAGAGCGCTGCCTGTCGCGCCAAAGAATCCCGGCTGGGCCAGGGGCTCGCAGTTGCCCTCCGGAAAGACACCGCCCCGACCCCAGGCGGCATAAGACACCCGGGACACCAGCGCATTGTAGGACTCCGTGTATCGTCCTTCAGGTTTGCCCGTAAGGCGTATAGGGTTTCCTTCTGGGCCGTCCGCGCGCGTATCGCCGTGGCATTCAACGCAGTGTTTGTCCAGCACGGGCTGCACGAGGATGGGATAACTCAGGGGCAACGACCCGTCCGGGGCAGGCTCGATGGCAGACGGCGGTCTGCGCAGGGCCAGCGTCTTGACTTCGGCCGGGGGCGGCGCGTCCATGCGGTTTTCATGGCAGCCGACGCAGGAGGCCTTTTCCCCCGGCTGGAGGTAGGAAACGCTACGCATGACCTGCACGGCCTGACCTGAGGCGTCCAGCGCCTGGAAGGCCAGGGCTTTGCCGGCAGGCGCGGTGAAATAGGCGGATCCATCAGTTTCCACGGGCACGGTGCCCAGCACCTGCTTGCCCGGCGAAGCGTTCGCAGCGCCCACAGTGGGATTGTTTGCGCCGGAGGTGGACTTGGGCAGGACCTGCACGATGCGCAGGTGGGTAACAGGCGTGTCGGGCGGCAGAGCGGGATCGCTTTCATATACGTTCTGCACATAATAGCTGCCTTCCGCGGGGGCGTCTTCTTCCAACAGGGACGGCAGCGCCGGCGCGGCTTCGCGAGGACGCAGCGGCACGGGCCAGAGGCTGGCGATGTTCAGGTCGCGGTAGATCAACTCCTGGTTGCCGTGGGCGTCCACCAGGTACAGGCCGAACATATTCGCGAGGTTGTTCTTGGGTTCACCGATAAGCGGGTCAAAACTGAAGGCGGCCAGAAACACTTCCTCCGACAAGGGCCACGGGCTGCGATAACACTGGCCGGGCCAGCGGTCCATTTCAGGCGAAGGATTTGGCGGTTCCGGCGCAGGTGTGGCGCGCCAGTGGGGCAGCAGCAGCGCCTCGCTTTCGGGAAAGGGAACGTGAGGCGTCAGGCGCGTCAGGGGTTCCAGGCCGTCTATGGCCACTGTCGGGTCCACAAGGATAATGGAACCGGCCGTCATGCCGTGATGAGGCGCGGCGGTGGCCATGATCCTGCCGGAACCGGGAATAGCGCGGGCTTCCCACACGCCCACCGGATTCAGGGTATTGTTGCCGTAAAAGGCGGCAGGCGCCGTGCCGTCCGGCCGGGTCACCCACAGTTGCTGATAATGTACGGCGTCGCGGTCCACATAATCCCAACGGGTGTACACAACACGGCCGTCGTTGAGCACCGCCGGATCCCATTCCTGGGTCTCGTGATAGGAAACGGTATGGATGGCCGAGCCGTCCCCGTTCATCAAGGCCAGCGTGTACACCTCGCAGCCGGGCGTGCCGCAACGGTGCATGCCGCCGCGCCGGGTGGAGATAAATATGTATTGGCTGTTGGGCAGTTCTTTCGGTGAGAAATCATCATAGGCGCCATCCGTCAACTGCCGCCATTCAGCGCCGTCGCCGGTGATTTCGTAGAGATGATAATAACGTCCTTTGGTTCCTTGAAAGGTATCTTCCGGCGCGGCGTCAGTCGCGCAAAAGGAGACAACGATGCGCCGGCCGTCATGGCTGACTTCCAGATGCATATAACTACCCTGCGGCATGGTGTCCGCCAGTCGGCGGACCTTCATGTCTTTCCCGGGGCGCTCCAGTACATAAACGCCGCCACCGGGCCGGGCGTACCGGCCGTAGTATTGGGTCAGCTGGTGGCTGAACATACCGGGCGCCTGTTTCACAAACACGAGGGGGCTCGTATCGGCCAGGGGATGGGAAAACATCAGGTCGCGGCGCAGCTGGTGGGTTTTCCTCCAAAGCGCCTCCCAGGCTTCGCCGTCCTCGGATTCCTTTGACGCACATAAGGCGGCAAAGGCGAAGGACAGCGTCCCCCATGCCTCCAAGGCGCGCTCGGAAGATACTCCCGCTTCTTCAAGCGTGGCGGCCAGTGTGTTGCCCCGTTCCAGCGCTTTTTCTGCAGCCGCCTTAAAGGTGTTTCTCGTCACCCCGGCCCCGATGCCGTCCTGCATGCGCCAGTCCCAGTCAATCAACTCGGCCGTCAACAGCGCATGGTGCGAAACCTCGCGGGGTGTTGGCGGTGCGGAGGTGTTTGCGGGGGCGGGGAAGAAATCCAGATCTACGGTCTGGTCCGCAGCGGTCAGGTACAGACGTGTCAGCCGCACCGCCGTGTCGCCACCTTGTCCTGAAACGCTCAGGCGAACGGTGCTCTCCCCGTCATAGGCATTACCGGAAACGGACAAGGCGCCATGGCCTGACGACAAGTCCGTATGGCTTGCCGCCTCACCAGGGTACAAGATCAAGGATATGGCCGCCGGGGCGCCGCCCGCATGAGCCGCTTCAGCATGAACTGTAAACGGTCCGGTTATTGGGCCAATGGGAATATCAATGTGTGGCGACTCGCCTGTCGCGGCGATGAGCGTGCAAAAGCCCAAGGGACGGCAAAAGGCCAGTTGCGTGCCCGCGTCATACCCGAACAGAGTGTAACTGCCTTCCATGACCATGGGCTCGCCGCCCAGGGAATACCGGGCCTGTCCCACCGCCGGAACACGTCCATCATGAACCAGGCAGGCCTTAGCCCAGTTCGCCATATCGCAGGAAAAGCCGTCGGCTCCGTCCAGCGCCGCCAGGCGCAGTTCCCGGGCCCCGGTCAGATCCACCTGCACGGCTTTGGCCGGGTCCGTGTCGCTCATCAGGCCCGAATCAAAGCGTTTCTCGCCGTCCACCCATACTTCAAAGACCACGCTCCCCTTGCCGCCCCCCTGCCATTGAACACCGACTTCAGCGCTGAAAGAAAGATATCGGCCTTCCAGCGGAATGACCATCTCACCCGGAGCATGATGGCCGAGACCCCGGTCATATTCCTGCTCCCCAATGCGCAGATGCAGCGGGGCCGCCGCCGGAGACCATGCCGCGGTGTTGATGCCGAGATTGCCCCAGCCTTGCTTGACAACGAGGGTATCCGCGAATTCATCCAAGTAACGGGAGACACCCGTTTGGGCTGAAACCGCCGATGAGGTAAAAAGAAGAACTGACAGAACAACGATTACGCACAAAGAGTGTTTATACATAACGATACTTTCAACATCTGGGGTAGTCAACAGCACAAGGGTAACCTGATAATCTTACCATCATGCCCGTAAAGAATGCAGGTTTATTATGGTACTTGTGGCCGGGTGGAGCGATAACAGATATTATGATTGCGAGATGAGAAACAGGTTGTGACAATGCGCTCTAACTAAGAATGCACCATATCCAAAGCGAACCCGCCTTTATTCTGTATCCAGCTTTAAGGCGAATTACGCTCTGCCATTTCAAACATCTCATGCGCCTCTCATATGTAAGTCATAAGAATTTACGTTTTGTTCGGACTTCGCCCGGAAGAAGCGGCGCCTTCGGCGCAACCGAAACGCAGTATCCCAGTCAGAAAGAAACGCATGAAACATACCCGTATCAACGTATTTTTCGTTTCATTATAAACAACCTTAAGCAGCGTCATTCCGGTTTTTTCGCAGTCTTTGGCCAGCATCGAAGAACATTACTGTACAACGCGAAAAAGACCGGAATCCAGATTCGTCCCGCTGCAATGAATGCCCATTTCTCATCTTAAAAATACATCTGACACGGGCTGTTCCTCACGCACGGCTTCAAAAGATAGATTCCGGTCTTTTCGCGGCTTGGCCCCCCTTCGATACATGTCTTTGCACCCACCGCGAAAAACCGGAATGACGTGTTGTTTTTGAATGCTTGAATTAAACAAGAATATAACGTTCCTGCCCGAGAAAAGAACTCTTAATTGATTGTCAGCGAAATCGCCTTAAGCGCCTTGCAGATATTTTCCCACGGTCCGCTTCACCCGGACTACGGTACTAAACTGCCGCGCATCATTGTATGTTATACTACCTGAACGCGTAAAAGTAGAATGGAGGTGCCCGATGAATGAACAACTTTTGTTGACACGCATCACTTCCAATCCTGATATCTTCGGGGGGAAACCGATAATCCGCGGCCTGCGAATTTCTGTTGAACTGGTGCTGAGCCTTATGGCGCAAGGCGAAAGCATGGAGGTGCTTTTGGAGGATTATCCTGACTTGACTCAAGAAGATATCCAGGCATGCCTGGCCTATGCACGCGCGGTAATCGCCCATGACAATCTTGATGCCGTACAGGTTGGGACGTGATGCGATTCCTTGTAGATACATGCGTTGGACATAAATTGGCGCAGTGGTTGCGTGATAAAGGCCACGATGTTCTGGAATCCCGTGACGAGGGAAATGATCCCGGAGATATTGAGTTGTTACATCGGGCTGTCCGTGAGCAATGTGTGCTGATTACCATAGACAAAGATTTTGGCAAACTGGTGTTTCTTAACGAAGAAGAACATTGCGGTTTGATAAGACTGCCGGATATCCCGGCATCGCAACGCATAGCATTGCTGCAAAAGGTTATTGACAAATACGAAGACGAACTTCGTGATATGTGCATCATTACTATACGCGGAGACCGTATTCGAATTTCGCGTGATACCTGATGTTTGCCACTCTCAACAAGGCAACTTTGGGGGGTTATTGTCTTAGCTCAGCGGGAAAAGTCCTATTCCCGCTGAGCTAAGACAGAACATCACGCAACCGGTCATATTCAGGATATGGGTGTACACCCATATAGTTGGCCTCCATACGTGAATAACAGGATTTTCAGTGTGTTGTCTGTTTTGAGTTCGTAGAGGTCCTTCACATATCAAGGACTTTCCAAATAAACTATCCCGTTCTCAAAATCCGCTGAAAGTATCACGCCAGTTGCTGTCAGTTCGGCATTTTCTACACTGTTGTAGAGTTGGAACCGTTCCACGCCGCCGGCGGCAATAGCGGCGGGTACATCGCCGAGGGCGCGCAGGCCGGGCACGTAATAGTGTTCTTCCCACGCGGCGTCATCGTTAATGTCGAACTGGTTCATGTCCGCCAAGACGCGGCGGAAACCAGTATCCACAGCCCCGGCGAGTACGCACCAGAGGCCGCCCTGTTCCAGGCCTACCAAATCTACGACCCCGGTCAGGTCATAGCGTGCCGCGAGGAACGCGCGGGCGGTGAGGATGTCCTGCACGCGGCAGCCGGAATCCGTGGGCATAAAGGTTTCATTAAACTTCTCTGCATTGGAACGGATCCGTGCTTCGCCGGGGGCGTGGTGTTCGCCCAAGAGGAACACATCTATTAAGAGGACGGCCTTGCCCTTGTCCAGCAGCGCCTTAACCAGGGGCCCCGGCCCGCCGTTATCGATGTCCGCCAGGAAGGCCTTGCCCCGGCCGTGTACGAGCACAACGGCGTCCTGCGGGGCGGGGTCCACAGCGCGGTAGTAGAGCGCGGGAACCCGGTCCCCCGAGCCGCGTCTTCCGAGCGCCCAGCGCTCCAGCACATACCCGTCCCGCTCTTCCATGCCGGTGCGCTCACAGGCGAGATCATTCACCCCAGGCAGTTCCGCGCCCAGAAGAGCGGCGAAAGTCTCGGACGTTATGGCGCCGGTATTCAGTGCGGCCAGACGCGCTGCGCGGCGTTCCCGGGCCTGTGACACGAGCGTGTCAATAAAGGCCGTGCCGGAAAGGTATCCTTCCGGCAACTGGTCGTCGGGGAATACGCGCAGCACATCGTCCGGCGGCTTCACATAGGCCGGTTCGGTAAAGTTCGTCCAGTCGCCGCCGATCAGGTGTTTGCCCATGAACCGGTACATAGCCTCGCGGCTGGCCTGATTGTAGTTGTGCTCGTAATCGAGGTGGACATTCTCCACGTTCCCCTCCGCGCCATAGAGCGCATAAATACTGCGGATGGCGGGGTATTCTACGTGGGGCGTTTCGCGGGTCCAGTCGCCCGTAGCGGAGACCATCAGCAGGGGCCGCGGCGCGGCCAGGGCACCGATTTCCATGTTGGAGTTGTCCAGCCGCAGGATGGGCGCGTTCTCACACAAACAGCCGCCCTGCATGGTGCTGGAGATCATGTTGACGGGCACAGCAACGCGGATACGTGGTTCCACGGCGGTAACGGCGAAGGTCTGGGTGCCGCCGCCAGACGCCCCGGTACAACCGATCCGTTCCGCGTCCACATAGGGCAGGCTCGTAATGAAATCAACGGCGCGGAGGCTGGTCCACAACTGCAGGGCAAAGGGATGGAGGCCCCAGAGTTTTTCGCGCTCCCGGCCCCAGTTGTGGGGCGTCTGTTTGCTGTCCACATAACCGATCATGTCATAGGAAAAGGCCACGGCACCCATGCGCGCCAGTGTGATACAGCGCGCGGGCACGGAACCGCGGTCGGTTCCTTCCTCGAGCCGGCCGTGCTCCCAATGCCCGTGAGGATTGATAATGCCCGGGAAGGATCCGTCGCCCAGGGGACGGTACAGGTTGCCCGTGGCCAGAAACCCCGGCCAGGGCTCGAAATAAACTTTGGACACCCTGTAGCCGTCCTGCACACTTTCATCAAAGACCTTCGCGTTCAGCGGCGTCTTTTCAGGCAGGGGATACAGCCCGGAACCCAGCAGAATGCGCATGCGCAGGAGATCCGCTTTAGCTTCCCAGCTTTCTTTCGTGTAATGGGGCATGGTAAACACGGTATTAGTGTCCCGCACGATTTCCGCGCGAGCATCCCGGACGGATTGCGGGAGCGGCAGGGCACGGAGGTCGGACAGCGCCTGTTCCGGATTGAACCCGGCCTGTTTACTCAACGCAATCAGGGCAAGATCCGGGCCGCAGGTAATCTCCACCGCGCCAGCCGAAAGTTGGACAGACCCGGCCTGGCGCCATAGCACGCCTTCTTTGGCGTTGTCCTTGTCCGCAGCTGGCAGGTCGAATTGTCTTCCGGCAACGGTTATGGAAGACGTGACCCGTGGCGGCGCGCACGCCCATACGGCGTATTCTCCCGCTTCATGCAGGGTAACTGTCTCCCAGGGATAAACCACGCAGGTGGCGGCGGTTTGAGGCAAAACGCCCAGGGCGCCATTCATGGATAGAAGTCCCAAAATAAGCATAGAGATCATGATTTTACTCCTTAGTATGCCGGATGGTGATCAACCGGAAGCCATTGTAGCGGAAAGGAAATACAGCCGCAAATGGGGTGCGTCAGAATCGGTCGGACATAGTTGGACCCTGCCGGACAGGTCAGACAAGGCCGGCCCCCACCTGTCAGACTGGTCAGTGGTCCGGGGCGCGCCCAAAATTGACTTTGGGTGGCTCTACCCGTATGATAATCTTTCAGGACCACACGGTTTACCAGGGTATTCCAGGCATTCGTCACAACGGCATCATTTTCCCAATTTTCCGCATTGCAGGGAGTAATGTAACGCCCGTAGATCCGCGCCAAAATACCCAGGCGACGGGTGGATCCCCTTTTTGCTTAATCGAAGGAAGGCATTACGATTATGAAACTTACGGTTATCGGCGGCGGCAGTTCCTATACGCCGGAATTATTGGACGGATTATTTTCACGGCTGGACCGGATTCCCGTGTCCGAAGTGTGGCTTATGGACAAGGACGAAGCGCGCCTGTCCATCAACCGTGGCTTCGCGGAGCGCATGTCCGCAGGACACGGTTCCCCCTTTCGGGTTCACGGCACCACAGACCTGCGCGAGGCCCTGACGGATGCCCGGTACGTTATCACCCAGATCCGGGTCGGACAGATGGCTGCGCGCATTGCCGATGAGAAACTGGGGCTGAAATACGGCATTGTAGGGCAGGAAACCACCGGTGTGGGCGGATTCGCCTGCGCCTTGCGCACCATTCCACGCATCCTTGAAGTGGCCCGTCTCATGGAAGAGGTCAGCCCGAAAGGTTTTCTGGTCAATTTCACCAACCCGGCGGGCATCAACACCGAGGCGGTGCTGAAACACAGCAAAATCCGCACCGTCGGCCTGTGCAATGTACCCATCGGCATGATCATGGACGTGTCCAAACACCTGGGATACGACCCGCAGGACATAAGCATGGACTATGTCGGCCTGAACCACCTGTCCTGGGTACGGCATTTCTACAACAAAGACGAAGATATCACCGCGGCGGTACTCGAAAAATTCATCGAACACGCACGCCACGAGTGGGAAGAGGACGACACCCGGGAGAACATGATCGAGGCCATCCGCAGCCTGAACATGTTCTGCAACTACTACCTGCAATACTTCTACAGCACGGACACCGTGCTGCGCACGCTGCAAAATAAATCGTGCACGCGCGGCGAAGAAGTGGTCGAAGTGGAGCAAGCCCTGTTCACGAAATATCAAGATCCCAATACCACCGAAAAACCTGAGGAACTCGGCAAACGGGGCGGCGCCCATTATTCCACGGCCGCTTTTCTTCTGATCGATGCCATCGAAAACGACCGGAAGAGCCGACAGGTCGTCTGCTGCCGGAACAACGGCGCGGTGCCCACCTTTGACGACGACGTTTCGGTGGAGGTGTCTGCGACTATCGGCGCCGATGGCGCTGTTGCGCTGCCCCAGGCTCCCCCGGAGCCGTCCATACGGGGCCTGATGCAACTTATCAAGGCCTATGAAAGTCTGACCGTGGAGGCGGCGGTGCATGGCGACCGGGGCGCGGCCTTCAAGGCCATGCTGCTGAATCCGCTGATGCCCAACGCACGGGCCTGTCGCGCCCTGCTCGAGGAATTATTGGAGATCAATCGCCCGTATCTGCAGGATACGTTTTTTAAATAACACCAAAACCTTGAAAGGACCGTAACATGACCAGTAACGTCGTATGTGAAACATCCCTTGCTGATCGCGGCCCGGATAAACGGGGAAAAGTGCGGGACATCTATGATCTCGGCGACAAGCTGCTGCTGGTCGCTACGGACCGGATTTCCGCCTTCGACTGGGTAAATCCCGTGGGCATCCCCGACAAGGGACGCATCCTCACGCAGATATCCCTCTACTGGTTCGAGCAGATGACGGACTTGTGCCGGAACCATCTCATCTCCGCCGATATCGCCGATTTCCCGGCGCCGTTTCAGGAGCGGGCGGACATGTTCGCCGGGCGGTCCATGCTGGTGCATAAATGCGAAATGCTGCCCGTGGAATGCGTGGTGCGCGGCTACCTGGCCGGCAGCGGCCTCAAAGAATATAAAGAAAACGGCACGGTCTGCGGCATCACCCTGCCGGCAGGTTTGGTGGAGGCCGACAAATTGGAAGCGCCCATTTATACCCCGGCCACCAAGGAAAGCGACGGGCATGACATCAACATCAGTTCCGAAGAGGCGGGGAAAATCATCGGCGAAGAACTGAACCGGAAGGCTGCGGAACTGGCTATCGCCATTTACCGGCGCGGCCGCGATATTGCCGGCTCAAAGGGCATCATCCTGTGTGACACCAAATTCGAATTTGGCCTGCTGGACGGGGAACTGGTCCTGGCCGATGAAATCCTGACCCCCGATTCCTCCCGGTTCTGGCCGGCGGACCAGTATCAGCCCGGTAAGGCCCAGCCCAGTTACGACAAACAGTTCGTGCGCGACTATCTTGAAGCCATAAAATGGGACAAGAATTCACCCCAGCCGCCCCTGCCCGCGGACATCGTGGAAAAGACACGGGCGAAATATCTGGAAGCGTTTCATCAATTAACCGGAAGGCAAAGCCTGTAATATGAACGAACCGTATTCGGAAGAAGAGCCCGCCTCAGACCCCCGCCCCATCACCGATGACGACCATCCCAAGGAAGCCTGCGGCATCTTCGGGGTGTGCGGCCATCCCGAAGCGGCCAAGTTAATCTACCTGGGGCTTTACGCCCTGCAACACCGCGGCCAGGAGGGCGCGGGCATTGTCTGCGGCCTTGACGGCAGGCTCACCGTGCATCGCGGCGTGGGGCTCGTGGCCGACGTGTTCAAGCCGCACAAACTGGAACGGGTTGTCGGCAATATCGGCATCGGCCACGTCCGCTATTCCACCTTCGGTTCCAGTAACCTGCGCAACGTGCAGCCCCTGGTCGTGGATTATGCGCGCGGCAGCATGGCGGTAGCCCACAACGGTAACCTGACCAACGCCGCGTTCCTGCGCGAAGAACTGGAAAAAATCGGCGCGATCTTCCAGTCCACCACGGACAGCGAGGTTCTCATCCACCTCATTTCTCGGTCACAGGGTGTATCCTTCACCGATTGTGTCATTGAGGCGCTGCGACAGGTGGTCGGCGCCTACTCCGTGGTCATCACCAACGGGGAAGTGATCGTGGCAGCCCGCGATCCCCACGGGTTCAGGCCGCTCTGGCTGGGACAGTTGGACAACACCCCGGTCGTGGCCAGCGAAACCTGCGCCCTGGACATCATCGACGCGGAATGGATCCGGGAGATTGAGCCGGGCGAGGTGGTCACTATCAGCGCGAATGGCTGCCATTCGGTCAAACCCTTCGAGCAGACCGTGCCCAAACAATGCCTCTTCGAATTCGTCTACGTGGCCCGGCCGGACAGTTATATATTCGGGCAAAGTGTGGACGAGGTGCGCAAGAATCTCGGCCGCGAACTCGCGCGCCAGGCGCCGGTCGACGCCGATGTCGTCATGGCCGTGCCCGATTCCAGTAACCCGGCTGCCCTGGGCTATTCCCACGAATCCGGGCTGCCCTTCGACATGGGGTTCATCCGCAACCACTATGTGGGCCGCACCTTTATCGAGCCCGACCAGGGTATCCGCGATTTCGGGGTAAAGATTAAACTGAACCCCTCACGGAGCGCCGTGGCCGGAAAACGCATCGTCCTGGTGGACGACAGCATTGTCCGCGGCACCACCGCCAAGAAAATCATCAAAACCTTGCGCCGCGCCGGGGCGCGGGAAGTGCATTTCCGCGTCGCTTCGCCCCGCATCATCAATTCCTGTTATTACGGCATCGACACGCCGAACCGGAACAAACTGATCGCCTACAACCACAGCGTGGAAGAAATCCGGGCCTTCCTGGATGTGGATTCCCTGGTATACCTGGACCTGTCCGCGCTGCTCCGGGCCGCCGGCGGCAACCCGGACCATTTCTGCACGGCCTGTTTTACCAGCGAATACCCGACCCCCGTGCCGGACGATTACACGGTCAGGGAAAACAACCAGCGCCACGTGGATCACAGTACCGCGCAGTACGAGCGTTGACGAGCGGCCGCCTTACCATCGGGTGGCGTGGATGCCGGTTTGACACCCCGTAGTTTTTTTTGCTACACTACGCGCACTGTTTGAGCGGGAATAACTCAGTGGTAGAGTGCGACCTTGCCAAGGTCGAAGTCGCGGGTTCAAATCCCGTTTCCCGCTCCATTTTATTTTTGCTGAAAACATTGGTCGAAACCGATGTTTACGCGGGTTCTCCCGGCGCAGCTTAACCCAACCGAAAAGGTATACCGTATACCTTTTCAGACGAAAGGTTAAGTTTATGGAGAACCACCAACCCTCCCAGAATCCCCCGTACTGCACAAACACGAGTGTACCCTGTACTGAATGCGCCTTCTCAAGTTATGGCCGTGACTGCCAAAACAGGCCCATTAACGCGCATTCCGAAAACGACCAGGATGATACCGACGGAGGGCGGGAAGATGCCTAAAACACACGCACTCCCTAGAATGTGCATGCAGAAACGAACCGGCGCCGATGCCCTGGCATATGTTAAGTTGAACGGGGTCAGGCGCTATTGCGGACTATGGGACACCAACGAGGCCCAGCAAGCCTATGAACGGCTGATAGGCGAATGGCTGCAGCGAGGCCGGGCGCCCGAACTGCCACCGGCACACCTGTGCACCGTCAACGAGGCCGTGGAGGCATATCTCGTTTATTGTGAGTCGTACTATGCGACAAGCCCCAAACAGACCCTGGATACCGTCATACTGGCATTGCGGAATTTATGCGGGCTGTATGGACGCATGCCCATATCTGAATTGACCGGGTTGCACATCAAGGCGCTGAGGGAAACGCTGATCAACCGGCGCGGCAAAGGCGACCCAGACCGCCCTACACTGAACGTAACCACGATCAACCGGCGCATTGAGATAATCAAGCGCATGGTGAAGTATGCGGTATCTATTGACCTGTGCCCGGCTGAGGTGCTGGTCAAGGTAAACGCCGTCGAGAATCTTGTCCCTGGCCGATGCGCGGCGCCGTCGCCCAGGAAGGTGATGCCTGTGCCCGTGGAGGATATCGAGGCGACTAAAGAACATCTGAACCGCACGGTATGCGCCCTGGTGGATCTGCAACTGGCCTGTGGCGCCCGTCCTGGTGAATTGGTGAACTTGCGGCGCTGTGACATACTCCAGGTGTCTGATGATCTTTGGGAAGTCCCGCTCGAACAACACAAGATGGCCCACCGCGGCCGGCGCCGTGTGTTACTTTTCGGCCCTGCCAGTATTGCAGTCCTGAAGCCCGTGTTGTTACGCACAAAACAGGACGGCTATCTTTTTCCCGCGTCTGATGGCATGCTCCCCCGCATCGAGGCCGCCCATGGTCACCGGCGACCAAACCAGAAGCCTAATAAGAAAAAAAGCGACCGGGTAGTCGGTCCATGTTACACGGTCGCCACCTACAGACGCGCCATACACCGCGTATGCGACGAGCACGATATTTTGAAGTGGAGCCCGAACCGACTGCGCCACAATTACGGGACCGAGGTAAGACGCCGTGCAAATTTGGAAGCGGCCAGGTTATTGCTGGGTCACGGCGAGCAGAAAACCAGCGAGATATACGCCGAGCAAGACCTGACCGCGGCGCGGGAATTGGCGCGTAAACTTTCTTAAAATGTAATGAGGTGGCTTGACTTGAAGTCACCTGTTATGATATGATAGAGACAACATGATCGAGAGCGTTACAGACATAACCGAAGATAAGCTCAGCGGCGGTCAGGTGATATATGCACCTCCCGGCCCGGATGAACACATCAAGGTTATTGCTCGCGAGATTAAAGATGGCGAGATTGCCGTATGGGTAGATACACGGACTGCCCATAAATACCGCACCTTACACGGCCGTGCACAAAAGGCCGGTTTTAAAGGAAAAGCAAAAACAGCATTTCTTGAGTACCACTACAAGGTGCTCGCAGCAAAATTAAAAGAGCCTTTTTAGACTGTAAGCCCGCCATAGTTGTGTGAAACTCCAGTCTTGTTACGCGTGGTGACATGCGCATTTACAAGACTAGGAGTTTTTTTATGGACAAGCAGTTTTTGAGTTTGGCCGAGGGGGCCAGGATTGTACCCACCTGTAATGGGAAAAGGTGCTCCACACAAACCTTATGGCGATGGTGCTCACGGGGCGTAAACGGTCACCGGTTGAAACACTATAGATTCGGGAAAAGAATCGCCGTCACGCTGGAAGATCTGGTCGAATTCGGGCGTATCCTTGCAGAGGCCCACCCGGTCCCGAATATCAACCCGCCTGCGAGAAAGCCTTCCGTAAAATCTGTTTCCGACAAACAACGGGAAAAGCAGATTGAACATGCCGAGGCGCGTCTGCGTGCTCGTGGCGTGCTGGACTGAGGGAGGCGCCACAAATGAACCAAAAAAAATGGCGGCCCGCAACAGACCGCCGAAATCGCTTATCTAACCACAGCATACCACAACGTGTGCTGAACATCAAACTATCCCTGCCACCAGTCCTGTTTTACCTGGACGAGATCCAACGGTTTGAGCCCAAGCGAGAAAGCGGCTGGATAAATTCGGGGCTATGCCCATTCCACAACGACAAGAACGTCGGTAGCTTTTCCGTCAACCTGGACAGCGGCGCCTTCAAGTGTTTTTCATGCGGCACTGCCGGAGGCGACGTTATCGCCTTCTACCGGCTGAAGTATTGCTGTGATTTTATGACGGCATTGGCCGATCTGGAAGGGAGGTGCGGCTTATGGCGATAGCAACCCAACCTCAAACATGGCGCCACACCTATTACCGACCTGATGGTACTGTTCACCACACTGTAATCAGGGCCGACAAACCTGATGGTAAGCGCGGACGGATACGGCGCGAACCGGAAGGCGCGGAAGGCATTTTTCAGGTTTTGGGCAGCCATGACATTTTACAGACTGCCGCGGGAAACACGACTATTTTTATTTGTGAGGGCGAAAAGAAAGCGCAACACCTCCTGGACCTGGGACTTGTCGCAACTACCAGCGGCGGCAGCACGTCGGCGCATTCCGCGGACTGGATGCCGCTAGCACGGTTTAATGATGTTGTCATACTGCCAGACCACGACAAGCCAGGCTCCAAGTATGCCCAGGATGTTGTGAATATCCTGGCCGGATTGCCTGGGCAACGGGATATGTATGTCTGTGACCTGCCAGGGCTGGCCGAGGGTGAAGATGTTGCCGACTTCCTGGTAGACCATGATAAAGCCGACCTGCTTGCCGCCATTGAAAAATACGGACTACAGGCACGGCCAGATGTTGTTGAAGTGAACGGCTGGCCGGAACCGCGGCCGGTTGTGTCAGTTTTGTCAGTGCCCTCACAGGTACTTCCCAAAATGTTGCCGGCGTCCATATGTGACTGGGTGTTTGATGCCGCTGAACGGATGCAAGGCCCGGTAGATTATGTGGCCGTAAGCGCCCTTGTTTCTATGAGCGCACTTGTGGGCCGGCAGTTATGTATCCGACCGAAAGAGCGGGATTCATGGGCTGTCGTTCCGAATATATGGGGCGCCATTGTGGGCCCGCCGGCACAAATGAAAACACCTTGTCTGAAAGAGGCACGGCGCTTCCTGGATAAACTAGACAGGGAATCCCAGGCAGAATATGAGCAGGCGTTTCAGGCCTACGAGAGGCAAGTCTTGTTTTATGATGTGACATGTAAGGCCGTCAAGGGCAAGGCTGTCAAAGCCAAGACGCAAGCGGACCGAGAAAATACCCTGGATGACATTCCTGACGCGCCCGAACCGCCGATACGCACCCGCAACTATACACAAGATGCAACGGTTGAGAAACTGCAAGACTTACTGAAATCTAATCCGCGTGGATTACTGATGATGCGGGATGAACTTGTCGGTTTTTTGCGGAGCCTGGACAAGCCGGGGCAGGAAGGTTCACGCGCCTTTTTTCTGGAGTGCTGGGAGGGGAACGGCAGGTTCCTTGTGGACCGTATCGGCCGCGGCTCCTCTGTCATAGACGGCGCCTGTCTGGCCGTGCTGGGAGGGACCACACCCGGCGGCATAAGCGAATACGTTTATGATGCCATGAGTAATGGAACGGGCAACGACGGACTACTCCAACGGTTTAGCCTGATTGCATACCCGGAAATCCTGCCGAACTTCACTTATGTAGACCGCTCACCCAATGACCAGGCGGCCGCCCGTGCTGAAGAGGCATTCCGTCGCTGTAGCAATATTGACCACGAAAGCATGGGCGCCACTTGCTACCCGGATAGCCTGCCATTCCTGAGATACGACAGCACGGCGCAAGGATATTTTGAAGACTGGTATACCGACCTGATGGTGCGTTGCCGGCGCGATGATGAGCACCCGGCGATACAGGCCCATATCCAAAAGTTTACGAAACTCGTGCCGGCGTTAAGCCTGGTGTTTCATGTCTGCGATGGCGGGACCGGACCCGTTAAGCCAGGACCACTCGTCCAGGCGATAGCATGGGCCGAATACGCTGAATCCCATGCGCGGAAATTATACGAGTCTACCTTCCATGATGCGGCCGTGAGTGCTGCAGGTAGTCTACTGCGCCACATTGACGGAGGCGACCTGGAAAATAATTTTAGTGCCCGGGATGTGGGACGTAAGTGCTGGACCGGGCTGACAAGCCAGGAGCAGATACAAGGCGCCCTGGATGAATTACTAGACACTGGACACGTTCGCAGGTATGCCGACAAAAAACAGGACGGAGGGCGCCCTACCTTCCGTTATGAAATCCACCCGAACTACAGGAGAAATATCGATGAGTAAGTGGACTACACTTCTTGACCAGTATATAAATTTTGAAACAAGCGCCCGGGAATCCACTGACGAAACTGACGAAACCCACACGGAGCATGTTGACGAAACAAGAAAAATAACAAAGCCTGATAGTTTCGTCAGTTTTGACAGTGACTTTTCAGTCCCGCGTTTTGAAAACACACAAGACGCTGAAACAATCATTGAACGCGCAGCCATCCAGGAATACGACGCCGATCTCGAGCGGGACCGGGCAAACATGGAGGCGGCCGCGGCCTATGACCGGAGCCGGCAATCCTATGAACAGGCGAACCCTGGCCGGGATCCGCGCAACGTGGAAGCCCTGTACCGGGCCTATATCGCCCGTTGGCAACCAGGCCATGAAGGCGACATGCCGGCAGTCCCGCCATGCACCCGCGGGAATGCGGAATTGTGGCGGGCATGGTGGCGCAGGGTGGAAGGAGGTTGCCATGCTTGATTTTAACGGCCAGCCCCTGGCCATGGATTCAGAATCCAACGACCTGATAATCGAGATGGTGCGACGGGCCGCCATGGGCATATCCCTGGATGAACCGCCGCTTAGAAAAGATGGGCGCATATTTGCGCCCGATGTAACCACAACCGCGGCCCACGCGCCGCAAGGGAGCACACGTATGAGCATTTCATTGAACGAGGCAATCGGAAAAACAATCAAAAAGTTTGAACAGGACAAGGCGCGAACCGCCACGGCAACACGACCGGCGAAGGCGACACCCAAACCGACGAAGATTTCCGCGGCAGTCACCCGGGCCGCGAACGCGGGGCCGGTAACGTGGAACGAAATTGTCGCCCTCATTGCGAAACGGGACAAGATTTCCTTGAGTGAGGCGGCACGGCGGGCATGCAAGGAATGCCCCGACATTCACCCGATTTCTAAAATTCGGGCCGCACGGAGGGCTCAATGATGACCACACAACAAAAGATTGACGCTATTGTCTGGTTTAAGCGATGGTTCGGCCTGGGGATAAGCGAAAGATTTCGCGCCAATAGGCTTTGTCCGGTCTGCGGCAGCTGGAGCTGCGCCGTCTCGCACGGCACACATGAGTATGGGCGCCTTCGCCCCGGCTGGGTGTGCGACCGATGCCACAATAGCGGCGTGGGCGTATTTTCCCTGGTTCGCGCCTTGACCAAAGGCACGCCGACGCTGGCCGCCGCCGCTCGGTGGTTGGAGGGCCAAGGTGTTACTATTTCGCCCGAAGTCCTGGAGACGGGACACGGCATATTCCCGCTGGGCGAACACGGAGCAAATCTGATGGCGCACCAGGAGGCCGCCCGTCGCGCTTCCGCACGTAAGGAGCAAAACCAGGTTGAGACGCAACCGACGACCGAAGCGCGAATAGCGGCACTTGAGACTGAACTGGCCGCGCTGAAGGCCGCGAGGGCGAAGAAATGACTCTTGATAACGATGACATCGTTGTCGTCCGCAGGATGATTGCATTGCTCGAAGATGACGCCGCGTTCCTTGCCGGCGAAAACGGCAAAGGCGCCGCACGTTTGCGGGAGCAGGAGTTGTCCGTTATGTCGCGCCTGAAGCGGCTCCACGACGACGCTGTGAAGTCTGACAGCAAGCAGCATGATGATGGTCTATACACCAAGCCTGTCCCATGTGTTCCGAGGGCCTGCCGGGAGTCCTGCCTGAGCGATGACGACGAACCGCCGCAAAACTTTCGGCGACTCGGACCGCCCCCGCGGGAAGCCTATGCCGAAAGTGAACCCGAGCCCGAACCGCGGCGACCTGTCACGGGACCGGCTCCGAAGATCATTACCGACTGCAACAGTATACCCCCATGCTGGGGAAACATATTCGACGATTAAGTCTATCCTCCGTGGATGTGCGCGCGCGAAGCACATCCATAACCGGCGCGGGCGGGGCTGTCAAACACAATTTGGTTTCGGCAAACATGACAGACGCCCGCGCCACCCGGGGGGATAGGTTCTTCCCGGGCGTTTCCAGCGAGGTTCGGGAACCACCCTCCCCTATGTTTTTGTCCGCACGCAGCACAAACTCGGTGAACTTGGAAAACGTCAAACAGTTAGATATCTAACATTCAGCCAATGATAGCAGGGCTAAAACAACACGCGGGATAGACCGTCGTGATCACTATTCGGTGAACAGGAAAACATTATGACCAGAGACGCGGAAATTTTCGAGCAACGGCAACAAGGCGCGCGCGTGGTAGATTTGGCGCGTAAATATAGCCTTTGTAAAAGTCGTATAACGGCGATTGTAAAAGAGCAGTCCATGTTAAGGGAAGGTGGCGCGGACTTACCGCGACGACTCGAAGCGGCACGGCTGGCACTTTTGAAGGCACGCGCCGAAAATGAGGAACTCGCCGCGACCCTGTCCGAACTTCGCCTTCGCCGGGCACGCCACGACCTGATACCCCGCGCTGAGGTGCGCGAGGTGTTCTCTCGTGTGTTCGCCGCTTACCGACAGGCAACCCGTGAGGTGGAGCGGCGCTATGGACCGAACGCGGCGCGGCTGCT